>Ga0172364_10002625_pt1 | contig 14305 bp, 10 predicted proteins | sample LakKivSesite10cm_FD_114545 | JGI IMG/M metagenome (GOLD analysis project Ga0172364, IMG submission 114545) | Sediment microbial communities from Lake Kivu, Rwanda - Sediment site 10cm | ecosystem: Environmental > Aquatic > Freshwater > Lake > Sediment | place: Rwanda: Western Province, Lake... | reverse complement strand
TAATTCTAAAGCAGAATGGTAACCTATTATTCCTCCCGGAGAAAGTTTAGCTCCGATAAGAAACTTATCAGGCACAAACTCTTCTCTGCTACTTCCTTGAGGTATTATATAGTAAAGCCCTCTTGCTCCTACTGAACCTAAATACCCCGCTCTAAGTAAGTCATTTAATCTTTTTCGTAGATATCCTTCGCTATATTTTTCTTCCCTGAATTTTTCTACAACCTCAGAAAAATCAAATATTTTTTCTTTATAAAATACTTGGTATATTTTTGGAAGTGCCATTATTTACCTCTTTTATACTTTATCATACTATTTAATGGTATAAATTTTAAATAAAAGCGTAAATTGATTATTTACGTCTTTTATGTAAATTGTTACTATTTTATAGTATAATACATCAATTTATTCGTAAAATCAAGCAGTGTACTTGCAAAAAAGTATAGTTAAGGTCGAATTTATTCGACCCGTCTGAAGATAGGGTAGATAAATTTCCTCCCCTAAGAAGTAAGATTTATCTAAAAAAACATTTACGAAAGCCTTATATTATAAGGGTTTCAGAGTCAGAATGCGAAATAACGCTTGTGGCGCATTATTTTAAGTCTTAGCTATGGTTTTTACCCCTAAAAAATGGCTTTTTTTAGCTAAATTTTCACCCCTCTAAAATATGAAAGTGGCTATTTATAAGGGTTTCGTGCTCTATTTCTCTCTCCCCTTAACTTTTCTAAAACTCTACACTTCTTCCTAATTCATCTAAGAAGATATTAAAATTCTTTACCCCTTTTGTAAAATTTACACTACCCTAATGGAAATTCTCCATTACCCCTAGTAGAAAAATTCCACACTAACAACAACAATATTAGGGTGTAATTTTTTACCCTGGTGTTGCTGCTGCTGTCATTCCTGCACCCGCTTTCGCGAGGGTAAACTCCAGCAGGAATCTATTCTCTTTATCATTAAACAAAATATATTTTAATATTTTTCATCCATAGGTTTCTTTTTTGCCCCTTTTTTGCATCTATATAAGTAGAAGAACAAATATTTTTTTATCTTCACTGTAGTAAAATGACCCCTTTTTTGCATTTTATAAATAGAGGGGTAAATATTCCCCTCCTTACTCCTTCTACCCTGGAGAAATACTATGGAAAGAAAAATACCAGCCAATAAAACTAATCCTTATACTACTATCCAGGACTACTTCTTAGTCCACTGGGTAAATACCATTGGTCTTGGCCCAGCTATACTCTATCTAGAGCTCTTAAGTTACTGTCATAAAGGAAAAGATACTGCCTGGCCTTCGATTAAAACTTTAAATAAAAGGATGGTTACTACGACCAAGACCTTAATCAGATACCGCAATACCCTGATAGAATACGGTTTAATCAAAAAAGTAGTAAAACAAAAATCTTCCTCGGGAGGATATGACCATAATCTTCATCAAATAGGATTATTAGATAAAGACCGGATTCTTCTTCCTCCCGTAGAAAGATTACCAGAAGATAAGGAAGAAATCCTCTCCGGGATAGCGGAAGAAGCTCCTTCCTCTAATCAAAATAATCCTCAGAAAATAATTATGGATAAAAAAGAAAGGTAATAAATCCAGCCGGCTGGCTCATTGCCGCCCTGCAAGCTAATTATCTTAATCCAGAATCATACAGAGAAGAAAAGTACGAGGAAGAAAAAATAATAGAAACAGAAGAAGTGGAACCAGAAAGCAAAATAGCAAAATCAGAGGAATTAACTCCTGAAAAGAAACCAGAAGAAGAAAAGAAGAGACTATCCCGATAAGAAGAATTAGAATGGATCAGAAAGATAAGAAATAATATTTTAAAATAAAGTATAATTTGCAGGTTCTTAAATTAAAACTTTCTTTTCAATCCTTTAATGCCATCAAAATCTAAATCATTACTAATAATTTCACCATTACAGTATTCAAGGGCACAAGCTGCATGAATTGCATCTCTTGGCATAATATTAAATCCCTGGGCTATTTTTTGGGCATTAGAGATAATATCGAAATCTACATTCACAAATTTTAAGTTTGGAAAAGCTAAAAGAGCTTTACCTGCTTGTCCAGCCTCTTCAATCCCAATTGATCTTTTAACAATATAAAAGACTTCATCCCAAGTTAAAGTACAAGTATAACCTACAATTTTCCCTGTAACAAGAAGGTCAAGATAGTAATCTGCCTTCTTAACACTCTCTTCTAAATCTGACTCATAAATAAGTAGGTAAATAAACACATTAGAGTCAAGATATATCATGTTCAAATTGTTCATAATATAGTCTCTTCAAATCAATTGGCTTTTTTAATTTATTCTTAATAATGGACTTATACTCTTTAAGCATATCCTTTCTACTTTTTTCTAATTTTAATCTAATCTCTTCATAAAATGGTGGGAAATTAAATATATTTTCTTCTGTCTCAGAGGTGACATCTTTAAAACTGAATATTTCATTTGGTGTAATATCTATCAACTGCTGGATGGAAGTTAATCCTCCTGTTTGTGATACCGAAATATAAATATTTTTATAAAGTTCCTTTTTTAACATTTTCTTACCCTCTATTAAATGTTATTATCCTCGATCCATTCTTCTTGTAAAGTTCGTTCTTGATAGCCTTCTACTGGTTGTGAAATGCCGGCTTGGCTAACTTTTGTTCTTTTAATCTCTTTCTTAGTCCTAAATACATGAGTTAAATTTATTGATTCAATAATAGCTCGATCGAAATCGCTGATTTTTTCATTATCTGCTCCTAGGTTAATTTCACGATTATATGGTTTATCCATCATTAAAATATCGTTATATGCACTAAATAAATCAACAATGAGTTTTGTAAGTTTATCATCAGGTTCAACTATATTTAATCCTAATACTTCTTGAGCTTCTCTTCTGCTTATAATGTAGTTATGAAAGAACCTCTCTCGCGTTAAAATTTCTACAGTCTTTTTTATACGTTCCTCATCTTTTGTATGGTATTTCATAAGTGTTGAGGCAAGAAATGCTATCTGCTCTCGTGATCTCTGAACAGCACCCAATACAAGAGGATTAACTTTTGAGGCAAGGATTTCGAAAACTTTTTTCATAGAATCTTCTTCGCTCAGGCCTGCTTCCTTCTTTGCTAAATCAATAAAAGCGTTAATGTCCTCAACATTTACTGGAGCAATTTTCCCTCCAGGCTGTCCGGGAATTTGAACAATAGGTCCAAGGGGATGCTCAACTGATGGATCTATAGGGCTCAGTTGTCCCATTTTTGTCATTACGATTTCGTTCGCACCTAAGGCAATCAAAGTTGCGCAACTAAGAGCTTTGAAGGGGATAATTACATTAAATTCATCGCAAAATTCTCTAAATAAATTCACGAATGCATATCCAGCTATTGTCACTCCCCCTGGACTATATAGAAACAAATCTATTCTTTTCTGATTTTCTATCTGTGTTAAATGTTTATGAAACATTGGAAAAACATCTGTAGCGATCTTTGTTTCCAAGCCTCTTCTATCACCAGTGATATATATAACAAGATGCGAATTGCGTTTTTCTTGAATTTCTTTGATTAGTTTCATTCTATTTTTTCTATCCATCATTCTTTATCTCCTTATTTTCTTTATAATTTTAGCACAATGTAGATCTTTTAATCAAATTTTTATTTATATTTAAATATATAATTAAAAATTCAACCTAATCTTCTTTCAAGTTTTCATAAATGCCATTAAACTGTTCTAAATCAAATTCCAGATTATCTGCAATTCCACTGGCTAAAATATCTGGCGCAGCCAAATTCTCTAATTCTTTCAGCCTCTCATTTTTATTTTCATCGTATATCAGAATTCTCTGCTATTATTTAGTTATAAATAACTTTTTTAGATAAATTGAACGTATTTATTATTAAATTAGCCTGCTCAATCAGGTTCTTCTATGTCAGATTCAATCTTAGATTTAAAAGTTTTATATTTCCCTTCTCTTAATTCTTGAAAAAAAAGATCATAACTTGATGGGGAAAGAAATTTAAAATAATATCTATATTCAGACTGCAGTTTATTTAATCTGTTAAAATGCTGGCTTGCATATTTGAGTTTTGCTTTATTTTCAATAGATATATCAGTATCTATCTTTATCTCCACTACTAATATATCTCCCCCAATTTTTATAAAAAAGTCAGGATTGAAACTTCCTTGTTTAGGATGTTCTCCTTTTCTCCAAGAATATTCTACACTGTAGAATCCCATATCAAGAGATTTTATCCATGCATCTATTTTTTTAGCATTTTCTTCACTAACTAATCTCTTAATGAAATCTCTTTCTGGTTTATGTGAGGCAAGAACAATATTTAAAGGTGTCTTAAAATTGAAGGTATTTCCAATTTTTATTAACGAGGCGCTATGCAATTGTCCGTCTTCGAACATTTCAATAATCTCTTTTAATAACTTCTTATCATCATCTTCCCCAATTTTTAAAGAGTAATCATCATAAAAAATACATCCATCTCCTCTTAAGGCTCCAATTCCTAAAGTATTTTTCTTAATATCCACTGTATTGGTCAAAAAAAGATTCTCAGCTTCGATTTTATATCTAAGGCTTTTACTACTCTTTCTTCTTACCACTCCAAACGCCTGTAATATTTTCTGTTTATTTTCCTGGCTAATTAAATCCTTTTTTTCACCTATTTTCTTAAGGGAATTTTTTATTATTGTTAAAATCTTATCAAAGGAATAATTTTGTGCATAATTAGTACCTTCATCCATATCCCAACTTTTATATCTGTTATAAACAGTTTGAGCAACATCTTCAGCAGTATACATCTTGAACTCTATTAGAGTCCTTTTTACACGCATTGCTTCTGTAACTGCTCGCTCATAGGTAGTTTCTTCTTCTATCCTAGGACTTTGAGTGCTCAGAGAAATAAATCCTTTACTGAAATCATACTCAGTAATCTTCGGAATTTCTACAATCTCCTCTGATTTTTTGTAATCTATATTATGAATCTTAAAATTGTAATCCTTATCCTTAGATATAACATAGCTATGTATCCTCTTCTCTATCTCAAGAACTTCATTGACCAGGTGTTTGATGCTACTTGACCAGCTGTCGTGATTGAATACAGTCACAACAGGTTGTTCCCCTTTATATTCTGGTGGTATTCTTAACCCTCTTCCCAGCACCTGTGCAATAAGCAGTTTAGAATTAAAAGCTCTTTCTTCATGGGGAACAATCTGACATACATTCTGTACATCCCATCCTTCGGACAGCATGCTAACCGATGTAATCCACTCGATAGGATTATCCTTATCATCCACACCTTTTAATTTTGGTATATTATCTTTGTGCTCATTAGCAGAAGTTACAATCAAAACTTTACTCTCTGCCGCCTCTTTGCTTATGTTCTCCTTTTCCGCAATAAACTCAATTAAATCTTCTCTCAGCCTCTTACAAGCACTGATATCTTTAGTAACTAAAATAGTAAGTGGTTTAATCAACCGATATTTCACCATTTTATTCTGGATATGATTATCGTAAATCTTCTGGAACTTTTCTTCCTTTGAATGAGAAATATCTTCAGCAACATACTCGATTGTTTTTACAAATCTATTCTCTATCGAATCCCTCAAAGAGAAACGATAGATCACATCGGCAAAATAATCATTTTTAACATAGCAGGTCCCTGAGTCTCCAACGATATATCTAAATCTGTATTTGTCATCCAACAAAAACTCTTTCCACTTCTTTATAGCCACATCTCGAGCAGGAGGATTAGCCATGTGGTGAACCTCATCATTCAACACCAGCGTTCTTTCACCTTTCCCTACGAGACTATCTTCTATGGCGGATTTAGTTCGCTCATAAGTGGCGTGAATATTCTCTATACAAATATCACCCTTTCTTATGGTTTGGGTAGCATTAATGATTCTTGGATTTAGAATCTTTGTAGAATCTGGTAGTAAATCCTTTAATGTCCCGTCGGCTGATAATGAAAGGAATTTCTGTGTAAGACCAGTTTCGATGGTATTAGAGGGACAAAGAACTAATACCTGATCCACTGCTCCCTCAGCAAGCATAATTCGAGCAATTCCATAAAGAACGTAACTCTTACCGGTAGCAGTGGCTAAATCTATTGTACAGGAAAGCTTGTCAGGTAGCTGCAGATGTATATAAAAATCCGATAATGTTCCATATCTTTCCTCCAAAACTGGATTTTGGTGATAATTCTCCTCTGCTAATTCTTTAAGGTTATTATATTGACCTCCCAGAATATACTGCAAGGTAACTCTTATAGCCTCTTTCTGATATTCCCTCTCTCCACAGAGGGCATCGAGAAATGCCTCATATTTATTTATATCAAATTTTTCAGGGTCAATATTTGGAGAAACCTTAAGGACAAGATCCTGATTTTTAAAAACTTTTTTGTCTTCTATCATAAAGTTGACCTCCAGATCCTTACAATAAATTCTTGATCTCTTTCTTCAAAACCAGGTTCTCTACCAGTATGTTGTTTTAGAAGTCTAATTATTCGGGGAATACCAGTTCCAATTTCCGTCATTCTATGCTCTTTGGCCAAGAAGGAAACTATAAGAGGGTTTAGATGAAGAGGAAATCCTAATTTAATATTCTCAATAGTTACTGTATTAGGTAGTTTACCCGGGCTCTTTATCTCTATTCTATTATCAAAAATAAATATTCTAACCGGAGAGGGTAATTGGTAATTTCGATGAGCAATAGCATTAATTACTGCTTCTCTTAACGATTCAACAGGAATTTCAAATAAAGGTTCCTCTTTTTCAAATCCCTCTATCTTTGTCTCAGATCTTAAATATTCTTTTAACACTCTTTCCGTTCCCTCAATCTGTTCAATAAGTTTTCCCTCTATATCTTTTTTCTTAAATTTCTCGCCAATATCATTGCCTGGGAATCTTACAATCGTCACTTTACAGTAAGGTAAATGATGTTCTGGATGTTTGCCAAAGAAGAGTAGCCCTCCGGTGGTAGTCACCGTATCACTCTCATAAGATGTCAATATCTTCATATTTTTCAAAAGATCAACGGTCTTTATTCCAAAGTCCTCAATTCTACCACCAAGAGATTTTTTTAGGAATTCCTCAAAATGTTCAAGATCTAAATCATTTATAGATGTATTGATAACTGGCATCTCATCGTAGTATATTGCCCCAGATGCCTGATATACCAGCCTAAGTTCTCCTGGGCTTGCTATTCTTTTTCCACTTGATGTTCTAATATAATGAATCCCTCTATTGGTTCTATAAGGTCTATAAGGACCCTTTGGTATTTTAACAATTAGAATTTTTTTATCACCAATAATTAACTTTTCTATAGTAGCATAAACAGTCGGTTCGCAATTATTGGCACATATATTGTCTATCCTTTGCATCTCTTTATCCAAATCTGCAACACCAAAAATTCCACCATCGTCAGAGACACCAATTATCAATTTCCCTCCTTCTGTATTGGCAAAAGCAACTATTTCTGCTGCCAACTCATCAGTATGAACCTTTTCTTCTTTAAATTCTATATAGGAGTCTTCCCCTTTTGCAATTATTTCTAATAATTCTATTTTATCCACATTAACCTCCCTCAAATTCCATACTTTTCCCTTCTTCTCATAAATGCTTCCTCTCCACCTTCAAGAATTTCTTTAATTCCCTCACAAATATCAGGATTATCAATGGAGCCCATTGCTCTTATCTTACCCTTATTTCCTTCAGTTTCTAAAACAGATACAAGTTCTGCATCACCCAAGACAGGAATATTGGCATTGTGAGTAGCAGTGATAAATTGTCTCCTAAATTTTTCTTTTCGCAAAATCCTGACTACATCTTCATAAACAAATCTATTATCAAGATCATCTTCCGGTTGATCAACAATTAACGGAATATCCTTTTCCAAAAGTAACAATAGTAAAAGAGAAGTACATTTCTGACCTAATGAGAGATCCAAAAATTGCTTATAATCTTCACCAACTTTTAGTCTTATATCTATCTTATCTGGAATATGTAAGGTTTCAATTTCCATAAGTTTATCTTCTTTTAACCATTCTACAATTTGAGTTGTGGCAGTATCAGTAATATTATATTTTTGTTTTAGGGCTTGTTTGCCTTCCCTAACACTTTTGGCAAAGCTGATTGCATCACTGTCCTTACAAATATCTTTAAAATAATCCGTCCTTATTTTTGAGCCTTTGAATATTGAAACAAGATACTCATAAAACTTCTCTTTGAATCCCTTGTATTCGGGGATAATATTCAAAATCCCTTGTAACTTACCATTAATTTCTTCTATTTTCTTTTTTCTTATTAAATGTTCTTTGTAATTTATATCATCTAGATCCTTTAAGAGTTTTGTCCTTTCAGAGTTCAGTTCATTAAGTTTTTTTGCCGCTCGATTCAACTCGTCAATCAACGGTGTTAGGATATTTCTTCTCTTATCTAATTGGAGGAACCTATCGGGATCTAATTTATCGGTTCTGAGTGTCTGTTTAATTCTTGCCAGTTCATCTTGAAACTCGTGATGTTTCCTTTCCCATTTCTTGAAAACTTCCTTTTGGGACTCCATAACTTTTGATATTGTATCTTTTAGTTGTAAAAAACTTCCTACTAATTTGCTTTTGCTTTCTATAAGTTTTTCTTTTAGTTCCTCAAATATATCCTTGTTAATTTCACCAGTCGCCATTTTAATTGCTGATTCAAATGTGTCAGAAACATTATTATGAATTAATAGAATTTGGTCCTGAAGAGCTTTTAAACTTTCGCCAATTTTTGAAAGTTTCAATCTTTCCCTATTTAACTTTGATTCTTTTTCTAATTTTTCTGTAACACCTAGATCTTTATATAGTTCTAATTCTTGATTTATACTTCTTAACTCTCTTTCATAATCTTCTTTTTTAATTAATTCTTTTTCAGCATCCAGAATAAGTTTCGCATTATTCCTAAGTTTTTCAATTGATTCTTGCCTTTGCCGTTCAATATCTTCCAGTTCTTTCCCTATCATCCCATCTATAACCTCTAATTGGTATTCTTTATTCTGGGAAACTGCATAGATCTCCTTTTGACCGAACATCTCTGGAAGAGGATCTGGAGAAAAGATGTCCCGTGGCAAGATTGTTAGCTCATTCCATTCTTCCTTTGTTACTTTCTCTTTATTCAGTTCCCCTATAAACTCATATATTCTCGGTTCTTCTTCTAAAATTCTTTCTATTTTATAAATCTTATTATATTTGTGTCTAATATAAACAATGCCCTTACCACCACTCCCGAGGGAGTGGTTTACAAGACTATATCTTGCGTCTTCTTCTGAACGTGGCTTAAAGTCTAAAACATAACGGATTGTTTCTAATATTGCTGATTTACCCGTTCCTCTGCCTCCTATCAGACACTGAGAGTTATCGTTAAAATGAATCCTTACATTAGAAAGGAAATTCGCACCAACGGTCTCAAATCCAATTACTTTTGTATACTGCTCCTCTTTTAATTCAAAAGGCAATCTTATTCTTGACTCAGGATCAATAAATACTTGCCGTAAGGCTTCTAACGAAAAGGAACTTAGTTTAATATAGCTAAATCTCTCTCCTATTTCTTCAATTCTTTTAGCATCAGATGATTCAATAATGGGAGGGATTTTGACTTCTTGTAATATATTTTTCTGTGACCTAACAAAACTTTCTAAAGTCTCTTTATCCAGATGGTCAAATGCTGAAATTAATACTTTTTTTAACAATTCAGCAACTTTTGGTTGGCTTAATTCTTTAAAAAGTCCTTTGTCATTATTGGGATGCGCTGCTATACAAATACATCTATGATTTTCCCTCAACCTTTTTACGGTATCTTCAAAATTCAATTCACTTAATTTTGGTAGTCCTTGATTATCGAACCGGTCCTTGCCACCAAAAATAGCGGTTAAGGTATTATTAATCCTTACCATATCTTCAACTACATCAAAAAGTGCAATAAGATGGATGGCTCTTTTCCCCTCATTCACAGATATTTCTACTCCCGGGAAAATTGTAATATCAAGATTTTTTGCTCCTTCCTTTATCAAATCGAACCATCCTTTATCAATTTTGTTATGATCAGTTATAGCAGCAATCCTTATTTCCTTTTTTTGTAATTCTGCACAGTATTTTTGGGCAAATTCTTTTTTCTTGTCTTCAGTATTTACAAGACAACCTACCTGGAAATAAGGGTCTGCTGGAGTATGTAAATGGAGATCTGCTTTAACAAAATTGGCACCATTTGGTATATTCAGAATGTCTTTTAAACTCATTTTCCCCTCCTAAAATCTTTCAAACTTTTTACCTCTCTCTTCTCATTTCCGAAAATATCTATATAGATAATCATGATTTGTCCATCTATTTTATCTGCATCAAACCGGACTTCCCAGTCTTGTTTCTTTATGTCCTCAGCATAAAAGACATCATCAAAATCAAACACTTCTCCATTATAATCACAGTCTATCATCACCATTGAAAGGGTTTCTCTGTTCTCAAATTTAAGAGGCTTCTTTGATAAAATATTGCTTTTAAATTTTCTAATTTTGATTACTGCTTCTTTATTGCATTCATCCATCTCCATTTGCCCTTTCTTGTTTTCAATAAAATAATCACATTCTACATCAGGAATCTGAATAAAATCAAAACCCACAGCGTTAACCGTGTCATTAACATCAAATTCACTTATAGGTTGCTTGATATGGGTAAATCCTTTACGGTGGAGTTCATCAATTATGGAATATGGAATCCTTAAGGCAAAATATTTTGTTTTTCCCTTTTCAATATAATCCTCAAAGAACATAACGCTTGCTGCTGGAGCAATAATAAAGAATTTATAACCTACCTTGTCACCAAAGATTTTATGCAGGTCATCAACAAATCCTCTATCTAAAATCACATCTTTATGTTTTTTATAATTAAATACCATCACAGGATCTCGACCGAGATAGCCATCCAATTCTACACCAGCAATTCTATGGGGTTCATCCCGACATTGGAAGAGTTTAAGCACAAATTCCCTATATTTATCCCAGGGTAAATCTTTGACCATCTTGTAGTCATAAAGACCCGCATTATAGAGAGTGAACGGTTTAGGCTTTAAAGGCTTCCCTCTGTTGCCGATTTCTTCTCTCAGATTGAGTAATCTTTTTTGCGTTGTGTAAATGGCAAGTTTACTACAATCTATTCCAATCCATCTGCGACTTAATTTCTCAGCAACAGCTAAAGTAGTACCTGATCCTGCAAAAGAATCTAAAATAATATCCCCAGGATTTGAAGAAGTATTGATTATTCTGGCTAAAAGATTTTCATTTTTTTGAGTTGGGAATCCTGTCTTTTCTCCAGAAAAACTCATTATCTGAATAGAATCAAGTTTGTCAATATCATTGCAATTCCAAGTATCTTCAATCGCATAACCTTTACCGTTTGGCTCTGTGCCATTACGCCTTACATATCCTTCAGGATAAGGAATATATTCTTTATTAAATACGAAGTTATTTGGATTTTTAACATAGAAGAATATTACGTCATGATTCCTTATCCAATTTTTAGCTTGAGTTTTAAATCCTGAAAGCCATCCTATTCTCCAAATTATTTCCCTTTGAAATCTATTTTCGCCAATAACTTCATCAAGAATCACCTTCATGTAATGGCTTTTCTTTTCATCTAAGTGCACATAAATACTCCCATCATCCGCTAAGAGTTCTCTCAAAAAGACAAGCCTTTTTCTCAGGAACTCTAGAAATTGTGCTCCTATAATTTTATCTTGATAAGCCTTTTGATCCTGACTTCCTCTAAATTCCTGTCTTGTGGCAAATGGAGGATCGATATAAATCAATTTTACTTTACCTCTACCAATATTTTTATCATAAACCTCTGGATCATCCATTAAGGCTTTAAGAACCTGAAGATTATCACCAAATATTAGTTTGTTAGTCCAACCGCCATTTCCATTACCAAATGTCTTTACAGGTTGGAGAGGAACAGCCATTGTATCAGCAAGTATATCCTCCTCCCGTTCTTTACCTTCATAAGTTAATTCATATTCTTTCTTTGTCTCAAAAGGAATGATATATCTATAATTATCAGGTAGAGAGTTGCCTTCTTTTAAGCGTTTTGTGATAAACTCAATTTCTTCTTTGTTCAATTTATTCATCTATTGACTCCCTTCTTAATGCTCAAAAAATTTAGATTATATTCTTCAATTAATCCCTCATCTGCAAAACTAAAATATTTATTATCACCTACGATAATATGGTCCAGGACTTTGATTTGCATAAGATTACCAGCAAAAACTAAATCTTCTGTTACATCTTTATCGCTCTGAGAAGGCTCTGGATTTCCTGAGGGGTGATTATGGACAAAGATGAGGCCGACAGCATTATTTTTAATAGCACTTTTTATGACCTCGCGAGGATAAATCGATGATATATTCAATGTGCCTTCAAATAGGTCTTCAATATCTATGATTTGATTTTTCCCATCCAGGAAAATGACCTTAAAGACTTCTTTTTTAAGATCACGCATAGAGTGATAAAGATAATCGAAAATTTCATTTGAAGATTTACATATTGGTTTTTCGAGAATCTTCTCTTTAAGAAACTCTCTGGCTACCTCCTGAACAAGTTTTATGCCAAAGGCATTATGAGACCCAATTCCTTTAATATTCCGAAGTTCTTCCATTGGTGCTTCAAGAACACCCCGAAGAGTTTCGAATTTTCTTATAGCCTCTTTTGCTTGTTGTTTGCAGTCTTTTCGAGGAGTTCCAAGGGTTAACAACAATTCAACTATTTCGTAATCATGAAATCCAGAAACACCAGACCTCATAAATTTCTCACGCAATCTCTTCCGGTGACCTTCTTGGTCTTTTAGATTCATTTTCATTAATTTTTTTTGCTGTCTTTGGCCCTCTGAACTAAAATTTCTATTATTTATTTTCAACCTTTTCCTTTCTTTTATATAAACCAATAATTATGATTATCTATCATTAAAATACAACTATCCATTTTTTACTATTTTGAAATCTATATTAGGGGTTAGTCCTTGATATTGGACATTTTAAACTTTTTACAAACGACGTCTAATGTAAAAGGCTAACCTCAAAGATTAATTTTTTAAAACATATTAATTAATAATTCAACAAAAGTTTTTGAAAATCCTTCTTTTTGAGAGAAAAGTTTTTAGTTTATCTTTCTTGGTTTACAGTTTATAGGCAAGAAAAATATATATATTTAAAATTTAACAAGATTTATGTTCTGTACGACTAATTATTTCATCCTGCAAGGTCTTGCTGAGGTTATTAAAATAATCACTATAACCTGCTACTCGCACAATAAAAAATAGGGACACTGTATTTTCATGTCCCTCTTCATAAAATAGACACCTCTTCACTCAATATTTGTTCCTTTATCATTGGTTTGATTGTTGAATACTCTCCTAAATCAACCCTCTGGGCAAGAGCCTCTTCCAGTTCTAACTTTAACCCTGCAAAATCAAGTAAACTCATCCTGTCCACAATCTCCACCAAAATATCTATGTCACTTTCCTTGTTCTCCTCTCCTCTTACCACAGAGCCAAAAATTCCTGCTCTCTTGACATTATATCGTTTAAGTATAGATAAAATTTTTCTCTTAATCTCATCAATCTTTTCTAGATTCATTCTTTATTACCTCCACCTATCAAATTCTTAGAATTGCAAATATCCAGAAGCCTTTTTAATGGATCATTCGAGCTCTCTTAAGATTTTTTCATTTAAATTAATTATTAATCTCCCTTTTATTATTTTATAGGTTTCAATTACCAGTTGCAAGTTTATAGATTCAAGTTAAAATTTCAAGATATTAGTTTTTATGATTTAGCTAACCATAATTACTATCTCCTCTTCAATCCATTCCTCCAATAGAAGGTGGTTATTTCTTTTAATTGAGCGAGATCTTAAGGATACGACTATTTATTGTAGTGTAGTAGACAGGCGGGATGCCAGTCCTAGGTGATTATATATTATTTTTATTATATTCGACAAAGGGCTGGGAAAATCCTTCTTTTGGGGAAAAGTTTTTAGTTATCGGTTTTTAGGAAAGAGAGATTGCCACGTCGCTTCGCTCCTCGCAATGACAAAAAACATGACCGAGTTAGAATTATTTTATTTAGTCTTTTTTGGCCTCTTTATTTAATAAATCTTGAAGGGCACGGATGGCTAAAATATAACCATGGTAGCCAAAGCCAGCAATCTGGCCTATGCAGGCAGGGGCAGTTACTGATTTTCCCCGAAAATCTTCTCGGGAAAATATATTAGAAAGATGAACTTCAATT
>Ga0172364_10002622_pt1 | contig 14308 bp, 9 predicted proteins | sample LakKivSesite10cm_FD_114545 | JGI IMG/M metagenome (GOLD analysis project Ga0172364, IMG submission 114545) | Sediment microbial communities from Lake Kivu, Rwanda - Sediment site 10cm | ecosystem: Environmental > Aquatic > Freshwater > Lake > Sediment | place: Rwanda: Western Province, Lake Kivu... | reverse complement strand
CCCACGTTGGCTCCCTGGATGACGACGAGCTTCCCCGGGGCGCGTTGTGGCGCAGCGCTCAATCGTTTGGTGACCCCTTTTAGCACACCAGTGGTGCGTGTGACCACGCGGCGGGCCAGTTCCCCACGCGTGCGGACGAGCAGGACGAGCAGTACCAACAACCCCAGGGCCAGGGCTGCCAGAATGAGCAGCAGCCACCAGAAATTGCCAAGCCACCTCAGCAACACGACGCCACGTGTATAGGGGGGCAGGGGCGCCCATTCTACCCGGCCGTTCACCGGCGCACTGGCGGCCGTATCGGCCAGGTAGGCGTCGTCTATTGCGGCTGTGAAGGTAAAGTCCTCGCCTTTCACCTCCTGCGTCTGGCGCGTCTCCTCCGTCTGGGTGATATAGTCCGTGGCGTCCCAACTGGCCGCATACGGCGCCGTCGTGCTGGTCGCGATCAGGACGCCGTTGCGGTAGTAGCGCACCGCAGCAGGGTCGCGTGTAACGCCGTCCGGGAACGAGATAGCGACGCTCAGGGGGATTTCGACTCTGGGGGTGTGGGAATAGGGAACGGTGTAGACGAAGCCGTCGGGCGGCGAGGTCAAGGCAACCACGGGCAGTTGCAGTTGCGAAGAGACAGTTGTCTCGCCCGAACCGTCGCCCAGCGGCGTACCGGTGACGCGAACGCGTACCTCGTAATCCCCCTGTGCCCTGTACAGCGGAAAGGCGACCTGATAGGCCTGACGTTGGGTGACGACGTTCTCGAACAGGTCCAACACCTGGTCGTGTGTGTTCGTATTGTGGGCGATGTAGATGCCGTTCGTCTGCCTGGCCAGCGCCTCCATGTTGTCCACGTCTGTCGTACGGCCGCGCGCCTCCATGCGGACAGTATAGAGCAAGATGTTATTCTCGCGGCATTTGCTGGCGATGATCGCCTCGTGCGATTCACTGCTGAACTTGTCGTCAATACCGTCGGAAAAGACGACGATGAGCGGGCGACGGTGGGTGAGTTTGTGCTGAATCTCGGCACTGTTGTTGGCGGTGAGCCACTCGATGGCCTGGTCTATGCCGTCGTAGAGCGGAGTAACCTCCCCCACGACCTCGGTGCGTAGCTTGTCGAACTCGTTGCTCACCGCATTCGGATCATAGTCCGTAAATGGCACGAGTGGCGTGAGGCCGCCTTGTTCTGCGCCGCGAATGCCAATGAACGCGACCATGTCCGCGCTTGCACTGCCGTCTATCTTGAGCATGCCCAGCAGGCTATCCGCCAGGCCTACCGCATCGCCAATGCGTGGATCCCTTTGTCTGGCAATCCCGCCCCGGTCAATCACCATGACCACCGCCACCCCCTTGGTCTCCAGTGATACTGTGGCTGGCACATCTTTTTCAGAGACCTGGACAGCAAAATTGTCCTCGTTCAACCCATCCACGATGCGCCCGGTAGTGGGATCCACGACTGAAACGTAGGCGCGGGCCTGGGGGGGCGTGGTCTGTGGCTTGCCCAGAATGTCCACCACCGGTCCGAGTCCCTGTGCATGGCTGAAATGCCGGCTCGCAAATCGCAAATCGCAAACGGTTAAGGTAATTGCCAGAATGCAAAACAGGATCGGGAAGACGAGACTACGTTTCATGGGTACCCTCCTTATGTCCCATTATCTTACGACCTGGACAATCACGACGGTGACGTTGTCCTCTCCCCCAGCCTGGTTCGCCAATTCGACCAACCGGTCGCAGGCTTCCTGGGGCGAGGTGGAGGTACGCCAGGTGTGCCAGATCTGGTCGCCGGACACCATGCCGCTCAAGCCGTCAGAACAGAGGAGCAATGCCTCGCCAGGCGCCAGGTACAGCTCGAACAGATCGGGCTCCAGGCGGGGCTTGTCGCCAATGACGCGGTAGATGACGTTTTTCTGGGGGTGCCTGATCGCTTCCTCCGGCGTGATCTGGCCCGTCGCGACGAGACGCTCGACCAACGAGTGGTCGGTGGTGATCTGGGCGACGTCGCGTGCCCTGAGCAGATAGGCGCGGCTGTCACCGACGTTGGCGACAGTCGCCACGTCGCCAACGACGAGCGCCATCACCAGCGTGGTTCCCATGTCGGTGCCAGCGGCCTTGCGCCGGTCGTAAACGGCCTGGTTAGCAGCGCGGGTTGCAGCAGACAACCATTCTCTGGCGTCAGGCAATGGCTCACCGGCGGCGGCCGGCATTAACACCTGGCTGACCGCGTGCTGGGCGATGGTGCGAACCGTCAACTGGCTAGCAACGTCGCCGGCCTCGTGCCCCCCCATCCCGTCGGCGACGGCAAACAGGCCCACCGGTGTGCTGGCGGAGCGACACACGGCGGCCACGTCGAGCGTCAACAGGCTGTCCTCGTTCAGCGAACGCTCCTGTCCCACGTCAGTGCGGCGACCGACGACGAGCGTCACGCTGGCCGGACGGCGCAGTTCCTGCAGGGCGGCCTCCAGTGCTGCGCCGAAGGCGGCCGCGTCGGTCAGGCCCTGGGGTGAGCCCAGTGCTTCGGCGAAGACCCCTCGACTGCGCTCGGGGTGACGCGCCACTGCTTCGGGCAGCGCGGCCTGGGGGGTAAACTGGGCCTGTCCGGTCGCCAGGTAGAAAAGCGCCGCCGCCAGGCCACGTACGTCGTGGGGGAAATCACTCGCCGCCGCCTGGGTTGTGGACGAGACAACGCGGGCCGTGCCCAGGTGTGTCCAGCGCGCCGCCTGCCCTTCGACTGCGCTCAGGGTGACGTGCCCCTCGACCGCGATGTGCTGCAAGCCAATCTCGCCCAGCGCCACCTGGTGGCGGTGCAGATAGCCCAATCCTTGTGCCAGAGATACACCCCACTCCAGGACCTGGCCCGGCTCCTGGGGCACAGTGAGGGAATCGGCCAGCGGTGGCGGGAATTCCGGCCCCACCCGGTAATGGCGAGCAGGGCCATAAGGAGCCTCAGCGAAGACAGCGTGCGGCAGGAGCAGGCCGGGATGCTCCAGGCCCATCTGCAGCAACTGCGCCTCCATGGCGAAGGCCTGCTCGTCGACACTCTCCTGGATCAGATAGCGGAGGTGGAGCGGCTCGACGTTGGAGAGATCGGCCCCACAGAAGGAACAGAACTGTTCCCCGGTACCGGCGATCTCCGCCTGGCAATTGGGACACAGGCGCACGGGCACAGTATCTTCCACCAGGTAGGTATTCAGTCGCTCGCCGGTCGTACGCACTTCCACGACCTCGTACCGTCCATCGTGAAGCAGCGCGCCTTCCGGTAGGGAATCGAAGGCCACGCTGGCTTGCGTCAGCGGGCGGGTGTCGGACAGGGGGGCAGACGGCGCGGCCTGGGGTGCGGGAGAACGGGCGAGGGGTTTGGTCGGCCGCTGAGCGACGTCTGGCCCGGCGGGGGCAGGCGTCGTCAGGACTGCGCCGCAACTCTGGCAGAAGCGAGCGCCGTCGCGGTTCTCGTGGCCACACGTTGGACATTTCATCGTCATGCCTCCCCTGTGCCAGCGTGGAAGACGAACTCTGCTCCACCGATGCCAAGCCGCCAACCGTCGCGCAGGAGGTTGCGCCCGGTGCGCCTTCCGTTCACGTAGATGCCGTTCATTGAGTGGAGGTCCTCGACGATCCAGCGGCCGGCCTGTTCGTAGATGCGGGCGTGCTGGTGGGAGAGCGTGTCCCAGCCCGGCAAGTCCTGGGGGACGACGAGGTCATTTTCCGGCCCCCGGCCGATCGTGACGCCTTCCGGTTTCAGATAGAGGCGGCGCGGGCTGCCAGCCGGGCTGACGCTTTCCAGATACGGGCCGGCGGAAGCAGGAGGCGGAGGCGGGGTGACCACCCGCGGCCGCTTCTTGCGCAGCGCCCACAGGATCAGGGCAATCCCCACAAACAAGACGAGCAACACCAGGCATCCTCCGGCGATCACAGGCAAGTTTTTGGTCAATGCAACGATCGCAATCGCAGGCGTTGGAGATGGCGTGGTAGGGGGGACGCCGGTCGGTGGTGGGGCGGCGGTTGGCATCCGGGTGGGGGGAGGCACAGGGGTATTGGTGAGAACTGGTTCCACGGTAGGGATTGGTGTCTTGGTGGGGACTAGTGCCTCGGTCGGGACCACGGTAGGAGTAGTCTCGGTCGGTGTGAGAGTGCTGATGGCTGAAGCGAAAGTCGTGGATATTGCCACAACGACCTCAATACTGTCGCTGATCTCTGTTGTTTGGGTCACAACGTACTGCAACGTAGCAGCGAACCGCAGTGTTCCCGCCGCCTGTTCAGAGATATGCACAGGAATCGAGTGCACCACTGTATCAGCAGGTGCAACGACGGGCCATTTTTGCTCCAGGGAGGATACCGCAGTGGTTGCCTCAGCAGGAAGTACGAACGTCAGCCCTGCACCCGTGATTGAAACAGGTATGCCATTGTGGATCTCGGCTGTCAACGTGATGTCCTGCCCCGCTGTCAGTGTTATCGGCGGCGTGGTGGAGATCTTTAGCATCACACCGGTTTCCTGGAGGCTGGCCGGGGCCGGGCGCGGCGCGGCGCGGAGTGGCAGGACCACGCCGATGGCCAGGAGCAGGGCCAACCCTACCACGATGAGTAAATTCTTAAATGCTTTACCTGTCATTGTCGTTCTCCCCTGCACGCATTTTGCTAGTGTATATGCTTTGCGCGAAACGCACAAGTCCAGTGTAACCCAGGGTTGTCCGGCAGATATATACGTGCATCTTGAATTTTGGAGGAGGGCTAATCGAGGGGGGCCCTGGGAGTTTGACTTCGCCCTGCGGCAGCGGCTCCTGGATACGGGGCATACGGTTGAAGGATAAAGTTTGGCTCATGGCTCCTCAACAGACTATGAACCTGGGGCTCCCTGGCCTCACAACGGGACGTACAGGGATTGCCTGTGCTCGAACGTCGCAACCCCTTTTTTGCCACCCGTATAGTATAGCACAGTTGCCGCGAAATGCTAAGCAGGTTTCCTCTACGAGCAGTAATGGAGTACAATGCTGCTACAGAGGGCAAGAGCCCGGTGTGTGTACCGATTTTGGCCTGGTGGAGGAAAGATGAAGGGGATTGCGCATTTCCTGACGGGTGTAGCGCTGGCGACGTTTTTCCCAGAGATCGTCCGGGCAGGGGCACAGGGCTCACTCCTGCCGGTGTTGGGTGGCATCGGCGGCATCTTGCCGGACACGCTCGACTTCAGGTTTGGGCGGTATTTCGAAAAGTACGACGAAGAGATTGACCCCGGCCCGCAGCCGGATGCGCACGAGATTGCCGAGCGGGTGGCCGGGGCGATGCAGCGGGCCTACGAAAGCGGAAAGCCGCAGAACGTGATGCTGCATACTGTCCGGCTAGGGGCCGACGAGTGGCGGCAGTATGTAATTCGGTTCGACCCGGCGCACGGTGAGGTAGCGGTGCGTGTTGGGCCGGTCGTGAATACGGCGCAGGCGCCTCTGCTGGCCTGGGCTGGCGGTCACGGAACCCCCCACTGCGTGGAGGGCTTGCAGGATGCAGACGGCTGGGTTGGCGGTCACGATACCTCCCACTGCGTGGAGGGCTTGCACGCTTCGCAGCCGCCCCCACTTTCATCCCCCCCGTCGGGGGGGATAGAGCCTCTTTCGTCCCCCCTGTCAGGGGGGATAGAGCCTCTTTCGTCCCCCCTGTCAGGGGGGATAGAGCCTCTTTCGTCCCCCCTGTCAGGGGGGATAGAGCCTCTTTCGTCCCCCCTGTCAGGGGGGATAGAGGGGGGTGAAGTGCGGGTGAAGGTTGGCGCGCCGATGGCACAGACCTATGACGCCGAGAACCGCATAGACATCTTTAGCGGGCCATCGTTCAAGTTCGAGCGGCGGGGCGACCAACTGCACGTCCATTTCCTGGATTGGCACCGGCGCTGGTCTCACAGCCTGACGCTGGCGGCGGCGCTGGGGCTGGTGACAGCGGGGGGCGCCGCATTGGCCGAGTTCTGTACCCGGGGAGGTCTCTCCCGGACACCGCTGTGGACCGGGCTGGTAGTGGGCCTGGGGTTTGCCGGTCACGTCCTGGAGGACCAACTGGGCTTTATGGGCAGTAACCTCTTGTGGCCCTTCACGAAGCGGCGCACCGCAGGTGTGCAATTCCTCCATTCCGGCGACGCCGCGCCCAACTTCCTGACCGTGTGGACCGCCGCGGCGCTGATCCTCTTCAATCTGGACCGCTTCTCAACCCGGCCGCTGTTGCCCCCGGGGTGGTTCCTGGGGCTGGCGGTGGCGCTGCCGGTGGCCGTGCTGGGCGGGCTGTACGGGTGGCAGCGACGGCGCAGGGAACCGGAAGCGAAAGAGGCGCTCCGGCAGCGGGACATCGTGGCGGAGGTGGAGGAGGTGGAGATGGGGTGAGGGGAAGGTAGGGAGAATGGCCAGACGACTGCTCGAACTCTGAAAGGGCCAGTTGCCAGGCGCAGATTTGACACGGAAGGGTCAACATGATATAAACAAGTAGCCTGATCAACATTGCTGATCAGATCATCCTGACGGCGCCATTTGGCGGAAAGGAGACATTGACAGATGGAAACGGGCGTGAAACTGGGACGTATCCTGGGCATTCCCATTCGACTACACGTGAGCTGGTTTCTAATCTTTGGGTTGGTCACGTGGTCGCTGGCTGTGAGCTATTTCCCCGTCGAATATCCCTCGTTGCCGGCGGCCGCCTGCTGGGGGCTGGGCGCCGCCACCAGCCTGCTGTTTTTCGGGTCGGTGCTCGCTCACGAGCTGAGCCATTCGCTCGTCGCGCTGCGCAGTCAAGTTCCCGTACACGGGATCACCCTGTTCATCTTTGGCGGGGTGGCCCAGATTGGCCGAGAGCCATCCACTCCTGGCGACGAGTTCCGTATCGCCGTCGCCGGCCCACTCGCCAGCCTGGCCCTGGCCGTCGGCTTCGGCGGGCTGTGGCTGCTCGACCGCGCCGTGCCCTACCTGGCCGCACCCAGCGTGTGGTTGATGCGCATCAACCTGGGCCTGGCCCTGTTCAACCTGATCCCCGGCTTTCCCCTGGACGGCGGGCGAGTGCTACGGGCCATGGTCTGGCGGATCACGCAGAATTTCCAACGCGCCACCCAGGTGGCGTCGTTTGTTGGCCAGCTCACCGCTTTTGGATTCATCGGGCTGGGGTTGCTGACCATGGTGGGCGGCAGGTTCGCCGACGGCCTGTGGCTGGTCTTTATCGGCTGGTTCCTGCAGAACGCGGCAGCCGCCAGTTACGCGCAGGTCAACATCCAGCACTCGCTGCGCGGCGTGACGGTGGCTCAGGTGATGACCCGCGATTGCGCGCTCGTTCCCGCCCAGATCACGGTGGGCCAGTTGGTCGAAGAGCGCATCCTCCCCGGCGGGCGGCGGTGCTTTTTCGTGACCGAAAATGACCGGCCGCGCGGGATACTCACCCTCAGCGACGTGGCCAAGGTGGCCCGGTCGGACTGGGGACAGACCACCGCCGGGCAGGTCATGGTGCCGTGGGAGCGCACGTCTCGGGTGCAGCCGCACACCGCGCTGCTGGCTGCGCTGCAGGTCATGGACGACGCCAACGTCAACCAGGTCCCGGTGGTCGAAGGCGAGGAGATAGTGGGGATGCTTTCGCGGGAGCACGTACTCCACTACGTTCGCACGCGGGCCGAACTGGGTATATGACGCGAATTTTCATCCTGGCCCTCAGCCAGAACCAGGTGCGCCTGCTGGAAGCCACGCGCCACAGCGTCGACGAGATCGAGCTGGACATACCCGGCATGGCGGAAGCCGTCAGGTCCGACGTAGAGCGTCAAATCCAGTTCCACACCGGCACGTCGGGCGGAATGGGTAAACGCGCCGCCGGCTTTCACGGCCACGACGACGCCGACCTGTCCAAAGAGCGCATCCTGCAATACTTCCGTCAGGTCGACGGCCGCCTGGGCGACGTGCTCAGAGAGGAAAACGCCCCCCTGGTGCTGGCGGGGGTGGAATTTCTATTCGCCATCTACAGGGAGGCCAACACGTATTCCTACCTCCTGGAGCGGGGCGTCGCCGGCAATCCGGAGGCGCTGCCGCCGACCGATCTGCACGCCCAGGCCTGGGCCGTGGTTCAGCCTCACTTTCTCGAGGCGCGGCGAGAGGCAGAGGCGCTCTATCAGCGGTTGGCCGCCACAGAGAGAATGTCTACCGACCTGCGGGAGGTCATCCTGGCCGCTCACGGTGGGCGGGTAGAAGTGGTGTTCGTCGCCCTGGATATCCAGGAGTGGGGACGCTTCGACCTGGAGTCTGGGACTGTGCGGCTCGACCAGGCGGCGGCGCCGGGGAACGAGGACCTGCTCGATCTGGCTGCTATGCAGACGATCCTGAATCGAGGCACGGTTTACGCCGTCGAGTCAGGCAGCGTGCCGGGTCGTGCGTCACTGGCCGCCGTCATGCGCTACTGATGCCCATCCGGGCGAGCCGCGCGGAGTAGCTCTTGGGTATCTGATCTGGGAGCGCCGATCGTCGAGTGACGACTCTCAATGTATAAGCGTGGGCAAAGGAGGCAAGCGATGAACAAGTGCAAGATACCGATTCTGTTGGTGCTGCTGCTGCTGCTGGCCGGTCTGCCCACGGCGGTTCAGGCGGCGGGCAGGCCGATAGTGACACTCCAGGTCAAGGGCGTGATCAACCCCTTCTCGGCCCGCTATCTCGAGCGCGGCCTGCGCCTGGCGGAACAGCGCGGCGCGCAGGCGGTGATCATCACCCTCGACACACCCGGCGGATTGGAGTCGGCGATGCGCGAGATGGTGCAGGCGCTGCTCGGAGCCCCTGTGCCCACGGTGGTGTACGTCGCGCCGAGAGGGGCACGCGCCACCTCGGCGGGGATGTTCGTGCTGCTGGCGGGGGACGTGGCGGCGATGGCCCCGGCGACCCACGTGGGCGCGGCCCACCCTGTGCCGCTGGGCGCCGACATCAGTGACGTGATGGAACAAAAAGTAACCAGCGACGCTGCCGCGTTGGTGCGCAGCGTGGCCACGACGCGCGGGCGCAACGCCGAATGGGCCGAGCAGGCCGTGCGGGAGAACCTCTCCGTCACCGCCGCCGAAGCGCTGGAACTGGGCGTGATCGACTTGCTGGCCGAGAACCTGGACGATCTGCTGCGCCAGTTAGACGGGCGCGAGGTCGCCGGGACGACGCTGCGCACGATCGGGGCGTCCGTGCAGGCGCAGCCGATGAACCTCAGTGAGCGCTTCTTCCACGTCATCACCGAGCCGAACATCGCCTACCTGCTGCTCTCGCTGGGGACCTTGTTGCTGCTGGCCGAGTTGGCGGATCCGGGCCTGAGCGTGGCGGGCGTGGGCGCCGTCGTCGCCTACATCGTCGCCTTCGTGGCGCTGGGCAGCCTGCCCGTGAACTGGGCCAGTATCGCGCTGTTGGCCCTCTCCGTCGTCTTTTTCGTCGTCGGCCTGCTCACCGACACCGAGGTCATCGTCTCTATCGCCGGGCTGGTACCGTTCGTCCTGGGTTCGCTGCTGCTGTTTGTGCCCTTCACTCCCACCTCGCCGGCGACGCCGACCGTGCGGGTGAGTCCCTGGTTGATCGCTGTGATGGCCATTAGCATCGTCGGATTCGTTTTCCTGGTGTTGCGAGCCATCCTGATCGCCGGCCGCCGGCCGCCCCAGGCGGGCGCGCAGCGACTGATCGGACGGCGGGGCGTCGCGCTAACCGACCTGACGCCGGGCGGGCAGGTGCGCGTGGAATTGGGAGATTGGAGCGCGGTGGCCGTGGCGGGGGAAATCCGCGCCGGCGACCCCGTGCGCGTGACCGGCATCGCGGGCGTGCGCCTGCAGGTCACGCCAGTGGAAGCAGACCCTGAGGGTCTGCCACAAGTCAGCGAGGAGGTGTAGAAATGGATCTATTCATCATTGGGCTCTTGCTGGTTCTGGGGCTGGTCATCCTGACCATGTCTGTCCGTATCGTGCCGGAATACCGCCGGCTGGTCATCTTCCGCCTGGGACGCTGCGTGGGATCAAAAGGGCCGGGACTGCTCTTTCTGATCCCGTTCGTGGATCGCGGCGTGCCGGTGGACCTGCGCGAGGTCTTTTTCGACGTGCCGCCGCAGACCTGCATCACCGCCGACAACGCCTCGGTCTCGATCGACTTTCTGGTCTATGACAAGGTGATCGACCCGGAGCGCAGTGTGCTGGAGGTGGAGAACTTTACGGGCGCGGCGCGCGGCCTGGCGATCACCACGCTGCGGGCGGTGGTGGGCGCGATGGACCTGGACGACGTGCTCTCCAAGCGGGACGAGATCAACCGCATCCTGCACGAGAAACTGGACGACGTCACCGACCGCTGGGGCATCCGGGTGATGGCGGTCGAGATCCGCGAGGTCGTCCCGCCGCGGCCCGTCGAAGAGGCCATGACGCGCCAGATGGCCGCCGAGCGCAATCGCCGCGCCATGGTCACCGAGGCCAACGGCAAGCGCGAATCGGTTGTGGCTATGGCCGAGGGCGACAAGCAGGCAGCAATCCTCAAGGCCGAGGGCGACCGGCAGGCCGCCATTCTGCGCGCCGAGGGCTTTGCGCTGGCGCTCAACGAAATCTACAAGGTGGCCCAAGGGGTAGACAGCAAGACGCTGACGCTGCAATACCTGGAGGTGCTCAAGGCGTTGGGCGAGGGCGCCGCGACCAAGTTCGTGATCCCTACCGAGTTCGTCAACCTGGTGCAGCCGCTGGCGGCGAGCGCCCGCCAGGCGCACGGCGAGTAGCGGTAGAGCAACCATGGGGGACGTGGCCGTGCTGGCCGGCGTCGCCAGGATGTAAGGAGTTGTGTATGGTTCAGGAAAGATTTCACGCACTGAGTGTGCCAGATGCCTTGCAGCGCCTGGAGACGAGCGGGCGCGGGCTTTCGCACGCCGAGGTGCAAAAACGACTGGCCCGGTATGGCCGCAACGAAATTGAGGTCGAGAAGAAAGTCAGCGCGCTGGCCTTGCTGCTGGCCCAGCTCAAGAATCCGCTGGTCGGCGTGCTGCTGGCTGCCGCACTGATCTCGGTCGTGGCCGGCAAAACGATCGACGCGGTCGTGATCGCGGTGGTAATCCTGGTCAACACGCTGATCGGCTTTTTCCAGGAATACAAGGCCGAAGCGGCGTTGGAGGCGCTCAAATCGCAGGCCGCGCCGGAGGCCGAGGTAGTGCGCGAGTGTCCGGAGGCGGGCGAATGCATCGAAGAGCGCGTGCCCGCCGCCTCCATTGTCCCCGGCGACATCATTTTGCTCGACGCCGGCGCCAAGGTGCCGGCCGACGTGCGGATCATCGAAGCGATCAACCTGGAGATCAACGAGTCGATGCTCACCGGTGAGTCGCTGCCGGTGCGCAAGACGGTGGACTCGCTGCCGGCAGACCTCCCGGTGGCCGAGCGCACCAACCTGGCCTTTGGCGGCACCATCGTCACCCATGGGCGCGGCAAGGCCGTGGTCTTTGCCACGGGGGCGCAGACAGAGATAGGCAAGATTGCCACGCTGATCCAGGAGACAGAGAAGGTTGATTCGCCCCTGCAAAAACAGACCCTCGACCTGGGCAAAAAGCTGGGCCTCTTGGCCCTGGGCGTCGCCGTGGTCACTTTGATTTTGGGGCTGCTGCGCGGGCTGGTTTTTCAGGACATTTTCATGTTTGCGCTGGCCTCGGCGGTATCCTCCATCCCTGAGGGGCTGCCAGCGGTGATGAGCATCACCCTGGCGGTGGGTGTCAGCCGCATGGCCAAACGCAACGCTATCATCCGCCGGCTGCCGGCGGTGGACGCGCTGGGCGCGGCCACGGTGATCTGCACCGACAAGACCGGCACGCTCACCGCCAACCAGATGACGGTGCAGCAGGTGATGGCGGGCGGCAAGACAATCCACGTGACCGGCGTCGGCTTTGCGCCGCGGGGGAGCTTTGAACGGGACGGCAAGCGCTTTGATCCCACCTCCGATCCCGACGTCCGCCTGGCCCTGCACGTCGGCGCGCTGTGCAACAACGCCCGCCTGGTGCGGCACTATCACAACGATGACTATGAGTGGGAGATTCGCGGCGATCCCACCGAGGGCGCGTTCGTGGTGGCGACGGCCAAAGCCGGTCAGCACAAGGAGGCGCTGGAGAGAAGCTTTCATCGCATCGACGAAATCCCCTTTAGTGCCCAGTCCAAGTTCATGGCGACGTTTCACAGGACGCCCGAGGATGAGGTGTGGGTGCTGGTCAAGGGCGCGCCGGAGACGGTGCTAGAGTTCTGTCCGCAGATCCGCGAGAACGGCGCGGCGCGGCCGCTGGAGGCCGAGGATCGCCAGCACATCGTGGCAGAGAACCACCGCATGGCGAGCGAGGCGCTGCGGGTGCTGGGGTTGGCCTACCGCGTCATTGCGCCGGCCGAGGTAGAAAGAATCAAGCAGAATCTCGAATACGGGCACGGCGTGGAGATGATCTTTGCCGGCCTGGTGGGGATGATCGACCCTCCGCGTCCCGAGGCGCCCGAGGCGGTGGCGCGCTGCAAGCGCGCCGGTGTTCGCGTCATGATGGCGACGGGCGACCACCGGTTGACGGGAGAAGCGATCGCCCGTGAGGTGGGCATCCTGGATGGCGACGGCAAGGTGTTCACCGGCTCTGACGTGGAGCGCATGAGCGACGAGGAACTGGACGCGGTGATCGAGCAGGCGGCGGTCTTTGCCCGTGTCTCTCCGGAGCACAAATACCGCATCGTCGAATCGCTGCGCCGACAGGGTCACGTGGTGGCCATGACCGGCGACGGCGTGAACGACGCCCCGGCCTTGCAGGCGGCCGAGATCGGCGTGGCCATGGGCATCACGGGCACCGACGTGACCAAAGAAACGGCCGAGATGGTGCTGACCGACGACAATTTCAGCAGCATCGTCAACGCGATCGAAGAAGGGCGTGTGATTTTCCAAAACGTGCGCAAAGTGGTCAAGTACCTGCTGGCTACCAACATCGGCGAAGACCTGACCCTGCTCAGCGCGCTTGCCTTTCTTCCGGGAGCCGGCCTGATCATCACCCCGGTGCAAATCCTGTGGGTCAACCTGGTCACCGACGGCGTGCTCGACATTGCGCTGGCCATGGAGCCCAAAGAGGGCGACGTGATGGACGAGCCGCCGCGCAAGCCGAACGCGCGCATCATCAACCAAGAAATCATGCTCAATATCCTCTACGTGGCGCTGTTCATGGCGGCAGGCACAGTGTGGATGTTCACCCGCGCCAACCGCAGCGGCGGCCTGCTCCGCGCGCAGACGTTGGCCTTTACCACTCTGGCCATGTTCCAGGTCTTTAACTCGCTCAACTGTCGCTCGCGCACCCAATCCGTTTTCCAGTTGGGGCTTTTCAAAAATCGCTACCTGATCGGCGCGATCGCCCTCTCGATCTTGTTGCAGTTGGCCGCCGAGCACGTGCCCTTCATGCAGGTGGCGCTCGGCACGGTGCCGCTGGGCTGGCAAGATTGGGGGCTGATCGTGCTGGTCTCGAGCTCCATCTTTATCGCCGATGAGGTGCGCAAGCTGTTCAGAAACTGACTCACACGCACTGCACCGGCGCACCGTTCTGCGCCGCCGAGGCCTTGATCGCGTCCCACAGGCGCGCCATGCGCAACCCCACCTCTGGCGGGGAGGGATTGGGAATCTGCCCGTTGCGGACGGCCAGGAACTGCTCCCACACGCCGAGTGAGGGCGGCACTTTGACCGTCCTGAGCTGTTTGCGCCCGTAGCGCTGAATCTCCAGCCGCTCGCCCCAGATGCCGGTGCGCAGGATGGCTTTGGTGCAGAACACGCGCACGTCAGACGCACAGGAGGGGATGGCCTCGCCGCAGCCGTTCAGCGTGACGAGCGCGCCGGAGGCGAGTCGCGCCATCACGGTCGCTCGGGTGTCTACGGGCCGCCCGGTGTTGTCCAGCCAGGCGGCCACGAGCACGAAATCTTCGCCCGCCAGGTCGGCGACGGTATTCAGCATGTGCGCACCGGTATCGAACAGGAAGCCGCCGCCCGCGATGGCGGGTTGCTGCCGCCAGGTGCCGGCAGTGCCCGGCCTCCACGCTTGCCACACGGTGGCGCTGACGTTCAGAATTGGCCCGAGCTCGCCGGAGCGCAACAGGCTGACCGCCGTGCGGACCTGCGGCGACAGGCTGCCCTGAAAGGCGACGACCAGCAGTTTTCCCGTGCGGTCGCGAGTGTCAATCAGGCTGCGCGCCTCGGCGGCGTTCATCACCATCGGTTTTTCGAGCAGCACGTCGAGCCCAGCCTCCAGGCACGCCTGGGCCTGGTCGTGATGGCAGGTGTGCGGCGTGACAATGAAGGCCGCATCCAGGCGGTCGCCGTAGCCAGCCAGCAGGCGATGCAGATCGGGCTGATTG
>Ga0172364_10002620_pt1 | contig 14321 bp, 20 predicted proteins | sample LakKivSesite10cm_FD_114545 | JGI IMG/M metagenome (GOLD analysis project Ga0172364, IMG submission 114545) | Sediment microbial communities from Lake Kivu, Rwanda - Sediment site 10cm | ecosystem: Environmental > Aquatic > Freshwater > Lake > Sediment | place: Rwanda: Western Province, Lake... | reverse complement strand
TTTTTAATTTTAAATTTTTAATTTTTAAATCTTTCTCTTCAAACCTCCGCCAAGCACCTTTGTATTCAGATAACGCCTCAAAAGAAATTTTATCGGGAATTTTCAACGCCCGAGCTGCTGTCAAGGCCGCCAAAGCATTTAAAACATTATGCTCCCCGGGAATTCTCAGAATTTCTCTAAGTCTTGGGGCATCTTTTAATTTTCGGTTTTGAAAATTGATAATTGAAAATTTATTGAACCCCGCTCTTTTGCAAAAGGGCGGGGGGAAATTGAAAATTTTATTTATGTTTTTATCTTCTCCATTCGCCACCAAAACGCCATTTTTAGGAAGATGCGAAATATACTCTTTATATGTCCTCAAAATGTGCCCCAAGTCCTTATAATAATCCAGGTGTTCTCTCTCAATGTTGGTCAAAACAATGATTTTCGGCCAATAATTCAAAAATGATGCCTGCCACTCGTCTGCCTCAATAATTAGATACTTGCTCTTCCCCATTCTAAAATTACTGTTGCCGAATTCTTTTAATTTAGTACCAATAATAACTGTTGGATCAAGTCCGGCCTTAATTAAAATAAGAGCAATCATCGCAGTAGTAGTGCTTTTTCCGTGAGTGCCAGAAACGGCAATAGTCAAATATTTTTTAGTTAACTCTCCCAATGCTTCAGGATAACTTTTCGCTCCGGCCGGCGGTTTAGATACTGCCGGGCTGTAAATTACCAGGTCAACATCTTTAGGAACTCTTTTAAGGAGCTTAGCTCCTTTTTTTTCCAACAAATCAACGATCTCGGAACGAACCAAATCAGAGCCACTGACTTGATGGCCCTTTGCTAGATAATATTGGGCTAAAGCGCTCACGCCAATACCGCCAATGCCGATAAAGTGAATTTTCATAAATAAGTTTAAAAGCAAATTACGAATTAATACGAATATACGAATAAAGTGTTTAAGGCTCTACCTTAAACACCTTGGCCTAAGGGGACTGTTTCTAATATTGTATACTCCGCACCTCCACGCTTTAATTGGCTTTCCATTATTTCAATTGAATCAACTGAAAAATTTAAATTAACATCTTCGTCTATCTCCGGCCTCTCTTCCGGCTCAACTCGGCGCCAATCCCATTGCCGAATTCTTCCCAAAGTAATATGAGGCGAAAACTCTCTATTTTCTGAAATACTTAAAGCTTTATCTAAATCATTCTTCAGGGAAGTAAACTCCTCTGACCTCTCCCCTACTGCCCAGACCATACGAGGGGGTTTTTTATTTTGGGGCCCGTAGCAGACCTTAAACAAATTAATCTCAAAAGAATTATTCCTTAAAGCAACCTCTTTGACAATCTGGCAAACCTTCAAAAGTTCCTCATCTTTAATATACCCCAAAAATTCCAAGGTAATGTGTAAATTTTCCGGCTTTGTCCACCTCGCCGGCATTTCTGGCCACTTTTCTTGATATTCTGCCAATTTTTTCTTTACATCTTCTGGCAAATTTATGGCAATGAAAACCCGATGCCGCATTACTTGAATATATCAAAATTTATGATAAAATTCAATTAATGAAGACAGCCTATCTTTATAAAAAATTGGGCGATAAAAAAGTTCAGTGCCGAAATTGTGCGCATCATTGCGTTATTGAAGATGGCAAAAAAGGGATTTGCGGGGTGAGGGAAAATCAAAATGGGAAGCTTTATTCTCTGGTTTATGGAAAGGCGTGCGCTGTCCATATTGATCCGATTGAGAAAAAACCTTTCTTCCATTTTCTGCCTGGAAGTCATTCTTTATCTATTGCTACTGTTGGTTGCCCATTAAAATGTCTTAATTGTCAGAATTATGATATATCCCAGGGACCGAAACTCACAGGAAAAATTGAAGGAGAAAATGTTTCTTCAGAAGAAATTGTAGAGATGGCCAAGAAATATAAATTACCAAGCATTTCTTATACTTATACCGAGCCGGCGATTTTTTCCGAATACGCCTTAGATACGATGAAATTAGCTAAAAAACAAAAAATAAAAAATGTCTGGGTTAGTAACGGCTTTTGGTCAAAAGAATTATTTGATTTAATTACCCCCTATCTTGATGCCGCTAATATTGATTTAAAAAGTTTTTCAGATGAATTTTACCGGGAAAATTGCGGCGGTCGGCTTCAGCCGGTTTTAGATACTTTAAAACGGCTAAAGAGTAAAAAAATTTGGCTGGAGATTGCCACTTTAGTCATTCCCACCTTATCAGATAGCAAAGAAATGTTCAAAAACATCGCCAAATTTATTAAAGAAGAGCTTGGTCCGGAAACGCCCTGGCATGTTTCTCAATTCTCGGGTGCAATTTCCTGGAAATTACAAGAACTACCCGATACTCCGGTTGAAACTCTGCAATCGGCCTGGAAAATTGGCAAAGAAAGCGGTTTAAAATATGTGTACACCGGCAATGTGCCCGGTCTTCCCTCTGAAGACACCTTCTGTCCCAAATGCGGCGCTCTCTGTATTGATAGAACAAATTACACCATCAGCCGCCACGACAAAGCAGGTAAATGCCCAAAATGCGGCCAAGATTTAAGTTTAATTTTAGACTAATATGTCAATTGTCTTTGCCTCCATATCTCCTCATCCGCCCATAATTTTGCCTTCGGTTGGCTCACCAGAAGATAGAGCTCAAGTTAAAAAGACAATTGAGGCATTGGAAAAATTGGGAAAGAAACTAAAAGAGCTAAAGCCAGATTTAATTATTATTTCCTCTCCTCACCCTGACTGGGGGTTTAATGTCCCCTTGCATTTTTTAGCAAAAGATTTCAATAAAGAAATAAAAACATATCTGACCGGTTTAGAACCTCCGAAATTTTATTTTGAGGAGGGGAAAAAGGTTTACAAATTGAAAATTGAAAATTGTAAATTGAAAATTGCCCTTATAGCAAGTGGAGATTTATCTCACTGCTTAAGGGTCGATGGGCCTTATGGTTTTCATCCCGATGGTCCAAAATTTGATAAAGATTTAATTGAGGCGCTAAAAAACAAAGATATTGACAATGTCTTAAAATTAGACGACAAATATCCTGAGGCCGGCGAGTGCGGTCTTCGCTCTTTTTGTTTTCTTTTAGGAATTTTAGAGGAGGCCGGCTTAAATTGGCAGCCAGAAATCTTATCTTACGAGGGCCCTTTTGGTGTCGGTTATTTGGTGGCGAATTTTAAATTGGGCTAAAATTATATGAGAAAGGTTGATTTTAAAAGTAAAATCCGCTCTATTCCCGATTTCCCCAAGAAAGGGGTCATCTTTCGGGACATCACTCCGGTTCTGGAAAATCCCAGGGCTTTTAAGTTATTAATTGATGAATTGGTCAGACCCTATCGCAAAAAGAAAATTGACCTGGTGGTTGGAATTGACGCCCGCGGCTTCCTTTTGGCCGCTCCCATTGCCTATAAGCTCGGCGCCGGCTTGGCAATTGTTAGAAAAAAAGGGAAGCTTCCTTACAAAACCATAGTTCAAAATTATGACCTTGAATACGGCAAAGAAACAATTGAAATGCATATGGACTCAATAAGGCCCGGCCAAAAAGTATTAATAGTTGACGATGTTATAGCAACTGGCGGAACATTGAGGGCTGTTGCTGATTTAGTGGAGAAATTGGGAGGAAAAATCGTTAACATTTCCCTTTTTATTGAGCTCAAAAGTTTGAAAGGTCGGGAAAAATTAAAAAAATATAAAGTAAACTCTTTGGTTAAATTCTAAGATATGGTGAAAAAAAATTCAGCTGAAATTGGAATTATTGGCGGCTCGGGTTTTTACCAGTTTTTAAAAGGAAAAGAATTCTCAATTAATACTCCTTATGGAAAACCAAGCGATAGAATTTTAGTGGGAGAATTCTGGGGGAGAAAATTTGCTTTTTTGCCCCGACACGGAAAAAAGCATAACCTTCCCCCTCACCAAATCCCCTATCGGGCCAATATCTATGCCTTCTTTAAATTGGGAATAAAGAGAATCATTGCTCCCTGCGCCGTCGGCAGCTTAAAACCGAGAATCAAGCCAGGAGATTTCTTATTGGCTGATGATTTTATAGATTTTACCCGGCAGAGAAAAAATACTTTTTACGATGGTAAATCTGGCAAAATTTCAAAAAGGGTCTTCCATATCTCAGCGGTTAACGCTTTCTGCCCGGAATTAAGAAACCTGGCAATTAAAACCAGCTTGAAGTTAAATCTCCCTTTACGTAAAAAAGGGAAGATATTGGTGATTGAGGGACCAAGGTTTTCAACCATCAGCGAGTCAAATTTTTTCCGAAAATTAGCCGATGTTATCAATATGACTGCCTTACCAGAAATAACCCTGGCCAGAGAATTGGGAATGTGTTATTTAAATATCTCTCTGGTCACCGACTACGATGTTGGGTTAAAAAGGGAAAAAAATGTAAAACCGGTAACTGCCAAAATGGTCCTAAAGATGTTTAAAAAAAACAGCGAAAAACTAAAAGAATTAATTTTAGAGATATTAAAAGGTCTTTCTTCAGAAAAAAACTGCCGCTGCTCTGATGTTTTAAAAGAAGCTGAGGTTTAATTTTTTCGCCTTTAAAAATATGAGATTTGAATTAAAGGGCCCGTTTAGGGAAAATATTTATAACTTAATGCGCAAAGCCGGCTATCACTTTTTAAGACGAGACGAACAAAAAGGAGAATTGTCTTTTGCCCGGCCGCCAAAGGGTTATCCCCGCTTTCATCTTTTTGTGAAAGATGAAACCGAAAATCTAATTTTCAGCCTGCATCTGGACCAAAAAAAGCCAATTTATGAAGGTGCGCCAGCCCATGCCGGCGAATACGACGGCGCGGTTGTAGAGAAAGAAGCAGAGAGAATTAAACAAATTTTAGGAAATTGAAATATGGCAAAAGAAAGATTTAAAATTACTCCTTCGGTTTATCTTATGTTAATAAAAAATGGCGAGATTCTTCTTTCAAAAAGATACGACACCGGTTTTTGCGACGGCCAATATAGTTTACCCGCGGGTCATCTTGACGGAAACGAAACTTTTATTCAGGCATTAATTAGAGAAGTAAAAGAAGAAGTGGGTATAAAATTAGACCCTGCCAAATTAAAATTAGTTCATACAATGAATAGGAAATCAACGGAAGAAAGGGTTGATTTCTTTTTCACAACTGATAAATATGTATGAAAATTGCCATTATTTCGGATACTCACGATAATTTGGCGAATTTGAAAAAGGCGGCAGATTGGATTAAAAAAGAAAAAATTAAGACCATTATTCACTGTGGCGATATTTTCAAGCCGGAAACCATAAAGGAGGGATTAAAAGGCTTTGACGGAAAAATTCATCTTATTTTCAGTCCGGCTGATGCCGATTTTAGCGGAATTCCCCGAAATTCGTTTAGAGATATTAAAGGAGTGGAGGTTTGTGAAGAATTCGGCCAAATAAAAATCAAAAATGGTCCTCTAATTGCTTTTTGTCATTTTCCTGAAATTGCTGAAAAATTGGCTACCCTGAAAAAATATGATTTAATATTTTTTGGTCACACCCACCTGCCCTGGGAAAATAAAATTGGCAAGACCAGATTGGTTAACCCTGGCAATTTAGCCGGACTTTTTTATAAAGCCACTTTTGCTGTATATAATACAAAGGGTAATAAATTAGAATTAATAATCTTGGAAAAATTATGCCCCTACCTGAATTAGCAAAATTAGCGGTGGAAAGTTATGTTAAAGAAGGCAAAGTTATTGGGGTACCAGCGGATTTGCCAAACGAGTTTTTGAAGAAACGGGCCGGGACTTTTGTGACGATTGAGAAAAATGGTGAGCTGCGCGGCTGCATCGGAACTTATTTGCCAACGCGGATAAATATTGCCGAAGAAGTAATCCGCAATGCTGTGGCCGCAGCCACTGAAGATTATCGTTTTGGACCAATAGAAGAAAAGGAGCTTAGCTCCTTATCGTACACAGTTTATATTTTGAGTTATCCTGAACCGGTCAAAAACCTTAAAGCCTTAGATCCGAAAAAATTTGGGATAATTGTAAAAACCGGGCCCTTTGCTTTTCCCGATCAAGAAAATGTGGTCTTCAATGGCGTCGTGCCCTACAAAACCGGGCTTTTGCTGCCTGATTTAGAAGGTATAGAGACCGTAGAGCAACAACTTTCCCTTGCCTGTCAGAAAGGCAGAATTGACCCTCAAAAAGAGAAAATTTTTATTTACCGCTTTACGGTGGTGAAATATCAAGAAAAATGAAAATTGACCTCCACTGCCACAGCTATTATTCAAAAGACGGCATTTCTTCGCCAGAAAAATTGCTCAAAACAGCCCTTAAAAAAGGGTTAGACGGTATTGCCTTGACCGACCACGATACTACTCAAGGCTGGGAGAAGGTTATTAAGTTTGCCAGAGAACTTAATGCTGTTTTAATTTTAGGCCAGGAAATAAAAACAAAAAAAAATGGGAAAATAGTTGGCGACATTCTCGGGCTTTTTCTAAAAAAGGAGGTTAAAAATAGAGAACCTCTTGGAGTAATAAAGGAAATAAAAAAACAGGGAGGAATAGTAGTTATCCCCCACCCCTTTCATTTCCCGGAAAATTTCAAGGATGATTTAAAAAAATATATCGATTTAATTGATGGAATTGAGGTTTTTAATGCTAGGCTGCCTTTTTCTTTCCAGGACAAAAAAGCTTTTGAATTTGCGAAAAAATATAATTTGAGCATAACAGCTGGAAGCGATGCCCACTTTCACAAAGCAATCGGCGATGCTTATACGATAGTTGAAAACGCCAAAAATTTAGAGGATTTCAAAAAAGCCTTCTTTGAAAGGAAAACAAAAATCGAGGGTAAAAAATCTTCCCCTCTCTATTGGGTCTTTCCGACCTTAGCTAAAATTGGTTTCAAGAAAACACCTAAGATTTGATTGCTGAATATATCCGCTGTAAAGCAGTAAGATTTGTCAAAACGGCGATTAAAATCAAGAGTTCAACCATCCAGATAAAATTAAATATTCCTAAAGATAAAGCCAGAACAAGTAAAATAATTCTTTCCCCTCTTGATAAAAACCCTCCTTTTAATTCTTGATTCACTAAATCCTTTTCTTTAGCCGCTGCTTTAGCATAAGTGGTGAGGAGCGAACCAAACAAAATTAAAAAAATCCAACCAAAACTCGGTATTAAAATTTCAGGCAAGGGCAAAAATAACATTCCAAAAAGCAAAATTCCCTCAACATAACGGTCGCAAATCGTATCCAAATAAGCTCCTACTTTTGTTGAAATATCTTTATACCTTGCTACAGCCCCATCAACAAAATCTAAAAATCCAGCAATCAAAAAAAAGATAATAGCTAAAATCAGATTTTGTTTTATTAAAAAATAACAAGAAACTAAAGCAAATAAAACCGAAATTAAAGTATATTGATTAGGAGAGATGGGAAAGAAAGAAAAAATCTTGCCAACGCTGTCTTCTGTTTTCTTAAATAAACTTCTATACAGGTCTAACATCTCTTTATATTTTCTGGAGTAGTTCCTGGCAGAAGTTTCGCGTTTTTTCCAGCTCTTCCGTTCCTTGGGGAGTTGTCCGATAGGCTTTTTTCCCTTTATATTTTTCGGTCTTTATGTAACCCTGCCTTCTCAGGCGATACAGAACAGTTTTTAATAAAAGATTCCCCGGCAAAAATCCGAATTTCTCAAAAATCAATTTTCTTACTTCGTCATCGCAAATTTCCTCTTCTTTCCCCAGGGTTAATACGTAAACCCATAAATTTCCTTCGGTATTTAAATTTTTAAATCTCTCAAAAGGTTGCATATTTTTTACCTTTCTCTTTGACCTTTTATAAATTCTTCGACCATTTCTCTGGCTTTTTCGTCGGTGAATTGCTGGGGCGGGTGCTTCATAAAGAAAGCCGAGGCAGAGATAATTGGGCCTGAAATTTTTCTATCTAAAGCTAATTTTAAAATTCTGATGGCGTCAATGGTGCAACCGGCTGAATTAGGCGAATCTTCAACCTGGAGGCGGAGATCAATAACGACCGGAGCATCACCGAATTTTTTCCCCTCCATTCTAATAAAGCAGATTTTTTGGTCTTTCAGGAAAGGAACGTAATCAGAAGGACCGACATGGATGTCGTTTTTCGCCAGAGGCTTAATTAATTGAGATTGAACTGCTTCGGTTTTTGAGATTTTTTTTGATTTAAGGCGAGACCTTTCCAACATATTCAGAAAGTCAGTATTGCCGCCGAAATTTAATTGATAAGTTTTGTCAAGTTTTACGCCTCTCTGGCTAAAAAGATGGGTTAAAACTCGGTGAGTAATCGTGGCGCCAACCTGAGCTTTAATGTCATCGCCAATTGCCGGCAGACCCTTTTTTTCAAATTTCTTTTGCCAGGAAGAGTCAGAAACAATAAAAACCGGCATACAGTTTATAAAGGCGCAATGAGCAGTTAAGGCAGCCTGGGCATAATATTGAGTAGCTTTTTCTGAGCCAACCGGCATATAATTTATCAGAATTTCAGCTCCTGTTTTTTTTAACTCTTTGGCAATGTTTACCGGTTTTCTTTTTGAAATTACAAATCTTTCGTCTTCCGGAAAATCTTTCATTACTGGAGAAATACCGTCTAAAACGGGTCCCATGTTTACTTTTACCCCCATTTTCGGAACGTTCTTGGTAATAACATAGGTATTGTTTGGTTTTGCCCAAATCGCTTCGGAAACATCTCTTCCAACCTTTCTTTCGTCAATGTCAAAAGCGGCTACTATTTTTATATCAGAGACTTTATAATTCCCTACTATATTATGCATTAAGCCCGGCACCAACTCATCGTTACTGGTGATATTTTTATAATAATAAATACCTTGAATTAAGCTGGATGCGCAATTGCCGATTCCAGCAATAGCGATTTTGATTGATTTTGACATATTTTTAAAATAGTTTAATATATATTAAGACAACCTTTATTTTACCCACTTAAACTATTTTATCAGTGTAAAATAGTCTGTCAAGGCCTTGCCTGTGGATAACTTCAATGTTACCTTTTGAACGGCTCAAAAGTTCAAATACTAAAGAAAATTTGTGGATTTACATCCTTTCTTTGCTTGAAAACAAGGAGATTTATGCCTGGGAAATTCCAAAATTAGTTGAAAGGGAATTCGGATTCAAGCCGGGAAAAATTACTCCCTATAGAGTTCTTTATCGCTTAGAAAGCGACGGTTTTGTTAAAAGCGCATTGCAGGAAAGAAGAAGAATTTATAAAATTACAAAAAAAGGAGAAACGGAACTAAAGAAAGCCAAAGATTTTTACAAAAATCTTTTAACCGCCATATAAAAAGACGGGAACCGTTCTCGCTATACTAAAAAATGGTAAAGAAATCAAAAAAAAGCCAGGCCCCTAGGTTAAAAAAAATCGGCCAACTGGAATTACCTTTGAAACTGGCAAATGACATTCAGAGAATTGTTAATCATTATTTCTTTACCAAGGGCCTAACCTTAAAAGAAATAAAAAAATCGGCCAAAAAGAAAAAAATCATTTATTCCCGGCACGTCAAGGCAGCCAAACAACTTTTAGACTTAGCCGGTTCTCTTAAAAAAGCAATTGCGGCAATTGATAGAGTGGCCGAATGGGCAAAATCAAGGAATTTGGATTACGCCATAGAAACCGTTTTTAAAAAATGGTTGGAATTAGACAGATTAAAACCAAAAGAAATTATTAAAAAACCCTATTATCAGGGAAATCCGATGGCTTGGTCTGACACCAAAAGAAAATGGTATGTTATCGATGAAAATGGCGAATGGCTGGAATTCGCCGGCAAAGAATCAGAAATAGAATGGAAAATAATAAAATAAAATTAAAAATTATTTTTTTAGGAACGTCGGAGTTTGGAGCAATTGTCCTGGAAGGACTTATTCAAAATAACTATAAGCCGATTTTAGTTATTACGGCGCCTGACAAGCCGATGGGTAGAAGACAAATCCTCACTCCCCCACCGGTAAAACTGCTGGCTAAAAAATATAATATCCCCATAGAACAACCTGAGAAAATTAAAAATTTAAAACCACAGCCCCTCTGCAGAGGGGCTGGGCCCCGGCCTTTTGAAAAAAGGCGGTGGTTAAAAATTAAAAATTTACAAGCAGAATTGGTTGTGACTGCTGCTTACGGTCAGATTTTACCAAAAGAAATCTTAAAAATTCCCCGATACGGCTGTCTTAACGTTCATCCCTCTCTCCTGCCGAAATATCGCGGCCCATCGCCTATCCATACAGCAATTCTAAACGGCGATAAGAAAACCGGAGTGACGATAATAAAAATGATAGAGAAGGTTGATTCTGGATCAATTATTGCTCAAAAGGAGCTAAGCTCCTTAACGGGTAGAGAAACTTATAAGACGCTGCATAATCAATTAGCGGAAAAAGGAGCTAAGCTCCTTATTGAAACGATTCCCAGGTGGATAAAAGGCGAAATTGAACCGAAACCTCAGGACGAATCAAAAGCTAGTTATACTAAAATTTTAACTCGCCAGGATGGAAAAATTGATTGGAAAAAATCAGCTGAAGAAATTGAGAGGCAAATCAGAGCTTTTGAAAAGTGGCCAGGCAGTTTTACTTTCTGGGAAATAATGAAAGAAAAATTATTAAGAATCAAAATTTTAAAAGCCGGGGTTTTTAAATCACCGGTTAGTAAAACTTTTTCCGTTGGCAAAATCCTGGTCGTACCTCAAAATCAAGTCGGCGTGCAATGCGGAAAGGATTTTTTAATTATAGAAGAACTGCAATTAGAGGGCCAGAAACCGATGAGCTCTGAAGAATTTTTAAGAGGCCACCCCGATTTTGCCCACGCCACATTAAAATAATGCTAATCGACAAATTAGATTAGCATATTGGCATTATGTTGAGTTATTTTGACTTACGTAAAGGCACAAAATTTATTTTAGAGGGCCAGCCCTACGAGGTTTTAGAGTTTCAGCAGATATCTAAAGCTCAAGATATGTTTGTTGCCAGAACGAAGATTAAGAATTTAATTAATGGGAAAGTGCTGGAAAAGACCTTCCATCAAGACGACAAATTCGAAGAAGCTGAATTAGAAAAAATTGAAATAAAATTTATCTATTCCCACCGAGGGAAACTCTGTTTCTCTGAAGCCCAAAATCCAGCAGCGCGCCTTGAATTAAGTGAAGAAAAAATTGGGTCAAGTTCGAAATTCCTCAAGCCCAATCAGATTCTCGCCGGAATTAAATTTCAAAATAAAATTATCAACGTTTCATTGCCCATTAAGGTTCAATTAAAAGTTATTGAAGCTCCATTCGGCGTCAAAGGCGAAAGAGCTCAGGCCGGCACAAAACCGGTCGTCTTGGAGACCGGCGCCACAATTAATGCCCCCCTTTTTGTTAAAAGCGGCGACATTGTTGAGGTTAATACTGAAAACGGCCAGTATGTCAGAAGGTTTTAATAAAAACTGCCCGAGGTCGGGTCTCGGGCAACTTTTTAAATTTCCATGCCTCTCAGGGCTTTTATCCGTTCCTCTATAGGAGGGTGGGTCATAAACAAACGGTGAAGCCAGGAGGTTTTTTCTTTGCCCCGAAAAGGACTAACAATGTAAAGATGGGCAGTGGCATCGTTTGCTGTCCCTAAGGCCCGGGGGTCTTGAGAAATTTTTTCTAAAGCCCTGGCCAGGCCTTCGGGATAGCGGGTTAAGAGGGCTCCGGAAGCATCGGCTAAAAATTCTCTTTTTCGGGAAATGGCTAATTTCATTAAATTAGCAAAAAGAGGCGCTAAAATCGCCAGAGCCAGGGCAAATAAAATCAAAACTAAACGAGCCTGTCCCCTGTCTCTGCCGCGACCCGACATTCCTCCCCAGAAAGCGATACGGAAGAAAAAATCGGTAATAATTACCACCACTCCGACCAGAACCACCACAATAGTTGAAAGAAGAATATCCCTGTTTCCAATATGAGCCAATTCATGAGCCAGGACGCCTTCCAGCTCTGCTCTGTCCAACCTCTCCAGCAATCCCTGGGTAACAGCCACCACCCCATTTTTCGGGTCTCGGCCGGTGGCAAAGGCATTCGGTTGAGCTTCGTCAATAATGTAAATTTTAGGAAGAGGAAGGCCCGAGGCAATGCAAAGATTTTCAACCAACCGGTAAAGCTCGGGATTGTCTTGTTTTTTTATTTCTCTTGCCCTACTCATTGCCAGAACAACTTTGTCAGAATACCAATAACTAAAAAAACTCGTTAAAAAACTCAAAATCACCGCCAACCAGAGAATAAAGGTTGACTGCATCAGATAACTAATCAGCCAGCCAATTCCGATAATCAACAAGAAAAACCCTGTCAAATAGAGCCAGGTTTTGCGAGTGTTTGATTCTGCCTGAGTGTATAATGAGGCCATTTTCAATTTTAAAAACTCACTTTAACCGGTTCTCTGGCGGCTGCTTCTTCTATCTCAAAAAAGTTCATCTTGCTAAAACGGAAAACGTTAGCCACAATGTTTGCCGGAAAGCTCTCAATTTTGATGTTTAAGTCGCGGACATTAGTATTGTAAAATCTTCTGGCTGCCTGAATTTTATCTTCAGTATCGCGGAGTTCTCTCTGAAGCTCCAGAAAATTTTCTGAAGCTTTTAAATCCGGATAATTTTCGGCTACGGCAAAAAGGGTCTTTAGAGTTCCGGCTAAGAAGTTTTCCGCTTCCGCCACTTTTTGAGGGTCGCCGGATTGCTCAGCCGAAATCGCTTTAGCCCGGGCTTGAGTTACGTTTTCAAAAACCAATTTTTCATGAGCGGCGTAACCTTTTACTGTTTCAACTAAATTGGGAATTAAATCATATCTTCTTCTTAATTGAACGTCAATGTCTGCCCAGGCTTCTTTTGCTCGATTTTTCAAAGCAATCAAGCGGTTATAAGTAAGAATCGCCCATAACACTATTCCGGCAATAATTATTAAGACAATAATGAGAGGGCCCATAAATTTTTTAACTAATTTTAATAATTATTTGCGACCTTTACCTCCCCACCACTTTTACTTGATACGTTAAATTATCCTTAAAATTTTTTTTACAAATAAACCCATTCAATTTTATATAGTGTCTTTAGTAAAAGTGGTGAGGGGTTATCTTTTTTATTATATCAATAATATAAAACCGGAGCAAACCGACCGCAATCTTTTAAAATTGGACTTTTAGGTTTTTTTGCCATAACTCCCCTTCATAATTTCAACTCCGGAACTGGTGCCGATAATGTCTGCTCCGGCCCTAACCATCATTTTTATGTCCTCTAACGTTCTGATTTGGGCTGAGGCCTTAATCAAAAGCCCGGGCGCCGCCCTTTTCATAATTTTCAGATGTCCGGCTTTCTCTGCCAACTCCCTTCTTTCCAGGGGGTCTTTTTCAGTCGCCGTCTTAACGGAAATGGCGCCAGCCTTTTTGACAATTTCCGAGGCCTTTTTTATTTCCTCATCGGTTAAATATCCCGAGCCAATAATCACCTTGGTAGGCAGAATTTTACAAATTGCTTTGAGGTCTTTGAGGATTTTTTGGTATCTACCGTATTTCAAATCCACAATATTCATTACCACATCAAGCTCGTCAGCGCCGTCTGCTCTGGCTTTTTGGCAGGCTCTTATTCTTTCTCGGTGAGAACTCAAGCCCATTGGCGGGTCAATCAAGGCAATCACTTTAATGTTAGTGCCTTGCAGTTCTTTTTTTACCAAACTTACCCATTCCGGCCTTACATCAACCCCCCGGAAACCATATTTTATCGCTTCCTGACAGGTTTTTTTGATATCTTTGGCCGTGGCTTTAATATCTATATTGGTATGGTCAATCAATTTCGCAATATCCATATACTCTATCTTATCATAAATCAAATAAATAAAAAATCCCACTAAAAGAAGCGGAATTTTTATATTCTTTGCAGTTTCAATTTATTCTTCTAAAAATTCTAAAAACTGATTGAGTTTGACTCTATTTGACTCTATCAGAAAGCCATTTTTAAATGATTATGCCTAAATTTTCTTAAATAAGTTTTATAATTTAACTTCCCACTCTTTAAAAAATTGTTTCAAATATTCTTCTAAAAACCCATGTCTTTTTTGAGCAATTTCTATAGCGGTTCTTGTATTTAATCTATTTTTAAGCAACAATATTTTCTCGTAAAAATGATTTATTGATGTGCCCTTATTATTTTTATATTCCTTAAATGATTTGTGTAGTTTTGGTTTAATATTAGGATTATAAATTTCTCTTCTTTTGTAACCTCCGTAAGCAAAAGTCCTGGCAATACCAATGGCACCTATGACATCTAATCTATCAGCATCTTGAACAATTTTTCCTTCTTTTGTTTTTATTCTATTCTTAACTCCAGCTCCTTTAAA
>Ga0172364_10002619_pt1 | contig 14323 bp, 19 predicted proteins | sample LakKivSesite10cm_FD_114545 | JGI IMG/M metagenome (GOLD analysis project Ga0172364, IMG submission 114545) | Sediment microbial communities from Lake Kivu, Rwanda - Sediment site 10cm | ecosystem: Environmental > Aquatic > Freshwater > Lake > Sediment | place: Rwanda: Western Province, Lake... | reverse complement strand
CCACCTTCCTACCAGTCAAAAGGGCTTCAAGAGAGCCACCTGCAATGTAGGCTTTTTTACCTGCAATCGCCTTAAGCAGATTTGCATGAAAATAGACAGATGCAGCCTTTCTTAGTTCCACTGCAACAGCTGCTGTATTGAAAGGTGCCGCCGTCCCTACTTTGGCATCAAACCCTCCAGCATCTGTATGATTTACACGAGGGAATGGAAGTCGTATTTCTTTAGAAAATTCCATTTATTGAACCTATCACCGAATGCCTTTAAGTGTCAATATCTTTTTGTCAAGCAAGGGTAGGGTGTTGATTGCTTGCTTCATCACGCTGATGGACTCACCCATTTCGTAAATCAGGTCTGGGCGTGATTCGTCAGCAACTTCCACCGTTGCCGTGTCCTTGATGGACGTGGCTGCAGCCAGGAGGTTTGAGATTTCCGCCTCTGAGGTCACTGAACGCCGTTTGTCTTCACCATCGTCGTCTTCGTTCTTCTTTCGGCCCTTGCCGGTCTTGAAGTCATTCACTGCAGCAACCACGTCTGCAGGTGTCCACTCAGCTTTGGTGGCAGCACACTTCGCCAGGAATTTATTGGCACGGTACAGCTTGCGGCGGTCAGTCGGGAAGAAGTGTAGGGTAGTCTCCGAGTAAGCCTTGATAAAATTGCCAACCATTCGTCCAATGGCGACAGAGCACCAAACGTCAGAATACGGCAACTCAAATTTGTCGATGGCAGTCAGCAAGCCTTCAGATGCAATAGACACAAAATCCATAAATGTGATGTGGCTCTGTGGCGTCCTCGACCAGAAAATCCTCGACCGAGAAATTGCCAGCGGCAGGTTTGTGACTACCAGGGCATTACGAACGTCTGCAATCTCTTCAGCCAACGTCACGACCCGTGAATCCTTAGGCCAGTCAAGTGCAGTCATTACAAAATGGATGAAGGTCCAGTTGACATGGTGCGGGTACAGCTTGGTAACATCAACGGTCTTTGCTTTGAGGGCTGGACTGATGTATTTTGTGAAAATCGGTTGACGCTCTCGAAAGAAGGGGCGAGCTGCAAGAATGTTCTTGCGGTCTTCTTTGATGTGGTCAACAAAAGTCTGATATGCCTTCTTCCCCATTTCGTGAGAAATTACGGCCTCACGCCACTCATCTTCAAGTGCAGCTAGTTGCTCGACCTGGCGCTTCTGTGTGGCAACAACATCCTCTTCGATGATGTCGGCATCTTTCAGCTTCCCAATCTCTTTTTCCAAACTGGCGGCAAACTGTCGGAAGTGTGCGCCATCAATAATATTTCGTCGCATTATAATACCTTCACTGGCCCGTAGATGTTCTCAAAAATGCCGAACCTTTTTGCAGCCTGTTTTGAGAGAATTTCAATGTTAAAAATGTCGTAATCGACGTACATAAAATCTTGCTTGTCACCCGACTTGCGTGTGCCTCTACCGACATTCTGGCGCAACCTGACCTCAGATGCCAATCCAACGATGTCGATGATTACGTTTGCCGTCTTGATATCAGTACCGACGCCAATGCACTGTGTTCCAACTAGCAAATCCAGCTCACCTGCATCGAACTCTGCAACGAGCTGCATTGAATTTGACTTGTGGAATTTCTCAGGTATTTCCTTGCGCAATTCCTTTGCCACACCACCGTGAGCGAAGCCGACTTTCTCAATTTGTTTTATGTGAGGAAAAAGGTAGGCAAACTGCCCAACCTCTTCAAGCAACACAAGAGGACGCCTCTTCTGAGAGAGTGCCCACTTAATAAGTTTACCCGCATGTGCGTACACATTTGGGTTTCTGTGCAGATGAGTCCTGTTGACCTTGATGGGGTCAGACTTCCTCGCTTCGGGTAGGTCTGACCTCACCTTCACCTGCACAAATTTTGGCCTCGCCAAGAAGCCTGAGTCTACGCCCTCTTTGACGTTCATTTGCATGACGATAGGGCCAGTGATGCCTTCCAGCACGATTTGTAAGCCGTCAGAGCGTGTCTGTGTTCCAGACAAGAAGAACCGGTAGGGTATGTTCTTGAACAGCTTGAGTACAACTGCAGCGAGTGTATCGGCTGGAAGCAGGTGTGACTCGTCGCCAATCAAAACGCTCTTATTGCTCAGCATGGCGTGCTCTGGTGTGTTGGGCTTCACCAGAGTTAAAGACTTGGAAACAGCAATCACGATTTTCTTGTCTGCCTGCTTCTTGCCGCCAAAGAACATGCCGACATACTTGGTGCCAAACATGGCCTTACAGTCTGAATACAGCTGGTTGGCAATCGACAGGGTAGGAGCCACCACCACAGCGGGAAGCCCGAGACGATAAATCAGGTCTGCAATGATAAACGACTTACCTAGGCCTGTTGCCAATTCCACTGCACCGTGACCTACCGCAACAAGAAGGTCTGCCGACTGCTTCTGATACCAACGAGCTTTGTGAGACTCCTTCAGGGTGGCAATGTGCTTGGGCTCTGGCATTTCAAATTGCCGAACCACTTCACAGCCGTACTGGTTTGAGATTCTGTGAGCAAGGCCGGAATACGTGTATAGCTGCCCGTCTTTCTTGAAGAGGGCAGACTTGATAAGTTCTTTTTGAAGTTCTGCGATTTTGAGTTCGAGGGCTTCTTCACCGAACTGGTGAACGAACCACGAGCCTTTTGGATTGCGCTGATGTTCACGCCACTTGCGAATGTTGAACTCGACCTTCATGTCCTTGAAGCGTAGCTCTTTCCGAAGCTCAGCCTCGACACTACTGTCAATCCATTCAGAAGGCAGCACTAGCTTTGTAGGTGTAGCAAGAATTAACTTCATTTACCGCTGCTTCACGATAGGCGGTCTACAGGCCAAGGCCCACGCCTTGTCGTAGATTTCAGTAACAGAAGCCTCGACATCCAAGGTGCGGCTGTTCTTTGCTGCAAGGTAGTCTACTGCGAACTTAATTGCAGTCCTGACATCCTCGCCGCTGGCCAGATGCGACGTAATCAGTGCGTGCATATTGGCCAAGGCCTTCAGTGCAGCCTGCCCGTGGGCAAGTTTTTGCTCTCTTGCCCAGGTGACAATGGTAACCGATATATCAGCACCCATGACAGAAGCTGTGGGCATTTCCTGCCACGCAGAGCCAATGAATGAAATCAGACTACGATTGAATTTCTTTGCATTGATAGAGGTGTCAGCATTCCTCTCATCACGGTATTGCTTCACAGCGGACAGGAAGGCCCATCGCTCACCCTTTGCAATGTGGCGAGCCCAGAAGGTTAGTGAGTCGCCTTTGCTCTCTGCAGAGCTTCCTACGAAATCTGGGAACCATCCCCACACTGCGGAAAACTCGGATGCATCTTCAGGACTAGGGGCAATCACGTACCTGGCACGCCACTCAGCAAACTTAACGTCGTCTGCAATGAAATTGCCCAAATGGTATGGGTGAACCATGCCGTACGATGGGTCAGAGAATGCCGTAACATAGTGAGTACAGACTGCCTTAACTGTATCGAGGCCGTACTTCTTTGTGGCAGATACCCAAGAGGCCATAGCAGATTCCTGCTTCTCTGGCCACTTCGCGTTTTTGGGCCACATATCCCAAATAACGTGGAAATCGGAATAGTCGGTGTCATCAGCGTACAGTGACGCCTTTTTGTACACCCTTTTGGTCATTTTCTCAATGCTATTGACCTGCTCAGACAGCCACAGCCACAGAGGCTTATGACTGATTGAGCCATCTTCAATGGCATAGTCAAAGGCTTGCATCACCTTTGTGCAAGTATCCTCCGAAGCCTTCTTGACGAAGGTCTCCCGTGCCATATTGAGCGAGGTTCGCTTCTGGGGAGTGGGCCATTTCTTGGCTATATGGTCAAAACAGCTGTGAGCGTCCATTAGGGCACATTACTAACTGAGAGTGTTACACAGACAAGGAACTTTTGCAAGTCATATGTTTGACAATCACCACTTTCTTCAATCACAACAAGACCCATTGAAATAGCACGAGAGATAGCACGCTGCGCCGTCTTACGTGAAGCGCCTGCATACTCAGCTAGGAACGCTTGTGACACCTTGACGGCAGTACTACCAGGACGCAGTAGCCCAACCAATGCGAAAATGCAGATGCTTTCGCTTGGACCGAACCCGCATAGAGCCAACGCCCTGGGAATTTTGTGAGGGACTTGAAAATATGGGACGCCTTCATACTCCGAACCCCATGGTGACCACTTCAACGTCTAGCCCTCCCCTTCATTTCCTTTTGAAAAAGGTATAAAATTGGGTCTGAGGAAGGCCAGTAGCCAACCATTTCGATAATTTTTTGCGCCCTCTCTGGATACATGAGAATTACATGATGCACCGCTTCAGTGTAGTTCACAGCACGTTTACTGGTGATTTCGTCAGTCACAGATTGCCTGAAAAACGTGATAAGCGGGTTCTCTCCTGGAGTTTGCATTTAGCGAAGATGCCAGATTCAAAAGAAAATGTCAACAGACGACCCTGGACAAATTGTCCACCCCCCTGGACAAAATGTCCATACCACCCTGGACAAATTGTCCATACCCCCCTGGACAAAATGTCCATACCCCCCTGGACAATTTGTCCTACCCTCTTTCCTTTAGAACAAGAAGTATGAACAAGAATCAAACAAAGAACCAAACAAAGAAGTTCTGATTCTTGGAGATACATACCGCGTGCGAAGCGAAGAAACTCAAACTTCCTACTTGCAAGTTTCTGTACGGTGTGCTATCGTCTTGGGTACTGTCTTAAAAATATGCAATACAACAAAGTAAAATCAGCAGTTAAGCAAGTCATCCCTCGTGGTGATGTGCTTCAGAGTAAAATTCTTGACACCATGGCGGTGGTCTCCAATGTGGTTGGAGGGACCCTTGGTCCAGGTGGACACCCTGTCCTCATCGAGCGCGAGGAACACGCATTGCCGCCTATCGTCACGAAGGACGGTGTGACTGTCTTTCGAGCAATTGGTTTTACTGACGCTACAAGTCAGGCAATTATGGAGGCTGCAAGAGACGCCTCAATTCGCACTGCATCAGAGGCAGGTGACGGTACCACTACGGCTACCGTTCTCTCTGAAGCATTTGTGCGAAATACCTACATTTTTTGCAAAGAGAATCGTACTGTCAGCCCTCAAAGGGTTGTGCAGGCTATTCAGAGACTCATGCAAGATGTTTTTCTGCCAAAAATCAGTAAGTACGCCTACCGTGGCGACCTTACAACTCCCGAAGGTCGTGCTCGGCTCCGAGCAGTGGCATGTATTTCAGCCAACGGTGACCAGGAACTGGCAGACGCCGTTATCAAGTGCTTTGACACTTGCGGTGACGAGGGAAATGTCAACCTCGTTGAGGCAAGTGGCCAGTACGCTTACGAAGTTTCAAAAATTGAGGGTTACCCTATCCCCATGGGGTATGAGGAATCGCTCCAGCGGTTCTACCCTGGCTTCATCAATCGGCCAGATTTGCAGCAAATTCACCTTGAAAATCCTGTCGGGATTTTTTATTTCGGTCGCATTAACGACATCCAGACTCTGATGCCTATCCTCTCGCGTTTGCAGGACGCTTTCGCTGGCGAGTACCTTCGGAGCCCGAATGTCGTAATCGTCGCAACTGGATTTAGTGAGAGCGTTCTGGCCAATCTTATGCACAACTGGTCTGCCCAGGGTAGTATCAACGTGCTTCCTGTTCTGGTGCCAAATAACTCGCCGCTGCACAATGCACAGCGCAATTTTCTTGACGACCTGGCTGCAGTGTTTGGGGCGACTGTTTTTGACAGTGTGACCAAGACTTTGGATAACTTCCGGTTTGAGGATTTTGGAAATATCGTTGAAGTTACCCAGGAAAATGGCAGTGGAACTGTCTGGGCACCGAAGGGCGTAAAGTGGCTGGAGGTAAGCCGTTACCGTAGCTCCGTTGTTGGCATTGCTGACGAGGAAATCTTGTTGGAGCGTGCAGCGGTGGTGTCCAGTCAAGCGTCTCAGACCGAGAGTCAGCTTGAGTCAAGTATCATCCGTGAACGCCTTGCCAAGCTGTCTGGCGGCATTGCCAAGCTACGAATTGTTGGATCTAGCAATGGAGAGACAAAAGAGCGGCGAGACCGCGCAGAAGATGCCGTATGCGCTGTCAGAGGTGCCATTAAGCATGGCTGTACACCTGCTGGAGGTTGGATGCTTGCCAAGCTGGCAAATACAACCTTGCACTATGCCTCTTCTGAACTGAAGGACATTGCAGAGAAAATTGTCGTGCCGTCTCTGCTTGCCCCTGTCAGGCTCTTGTACAAGAATGCTGGCATTACCGACGACGAGGTGGAAATCCTCATTGAGAAGCTGATGTTTTTGACTGACAACGTGCTCGATAGGCCTGAAACGTACAACGTCCTCACAAAGACGTGGGTATACGCAGAAGATGTAGGTCTGTTCGACTCAGCTCCTGCAGTGGTTGAGTCCCTTCGTAATGCGATTTCAATCGCTACCTTGCTCGGTACTCTAGGTGGAGCCATTGTGTTTCCTCGTGACGCCCAGCTTGAGCGTAGCGAGTCAAGTGCAGTCGATGCTTGGCGTCGTGATACCGGTATGAATCCGGCAGATGAGAGGCCGTAGTGGGCATTTATCATTGTGTGTGTGAGAAATGTGGCGACAAGAAGCGAGCTTTTGCAGACAAGTGGGAAGACTTTGAAAGGTCTGCCAGTAATGTCTGCAGAGGCTGCGGCAACAAGTACACACGCGACGCTGTAGGTCCATCTGCATCAAAGTTGGAGACTTTGGACAATGGTCTTATGGCCAGGGCAGTGGAGAGGCACGCAGATGCCGAGAGGTTGTTTCGTGAACGTGCTAAAAGCTCAGACCCATTGTCTGGTGGCGTTCAAGGCTTGAATACCAAGAACTAAATACTTGACGAAATACTGGGTGGCTGTTATGGTAACAGCATGTCAAACATCCCTCAGATTTCACTGCCGACCATCAACCTCAATGGTTCTCCTGGAGACCGCCTCGGAGAAGAATACTACCTAGTTGCAAGGACAGTTGAATCCGCAATGCGGAAAATGCAAGAGTTTGTCAGCCCGCACCCGCGTGATTATATCTCTGATGCAGCGTATCAAGATGCTAATAAAGAGCACGTTACTCGTATGAAGGCCTTGGCAAACGTTTTTAACGAGCTTGCAGCTATCTCGGAGTCATGTTATCTTCAGCATGAAGAGCGTGTCTCCTCCCGAGCGCGAAGGATTTAAAAACATGAGCACTAACAAACACGACGACAGACTTAATAAGTTAGAGCAATGGCTGGAAACGTACGGAGATAACCAAACCGTGATTGACATGGTGCGTTTCTCGTTGTGGCGGGACGCGAACACGTTGCTTGGCCACAGTGAAAAAGCACACTATGTGAAGATTTCGGAGCAAGGACGACGTGACCTGCAGCAATCAATACGCGCTTACGTCGATCTCGCCAACATCGTCGGCGTGGGGTTGGAGGATTTGTAATAACATGACCAACAAACACGACGACCGACTGAACAAGTTAGAGCGGTGGCTTGAAATGTACGGCGACGATGCGACCATCGTCGAACATATCCGCCTGATACTGGTTGAAAATCGTGCGAGGATACGCGAGTTGTGGGTTAAAGCCGATGATCAAATGCTGCCCACCTTGAAGGCGAGCCTTGGTCACACGTCAAACGCCCTCAGTGAACTCGCCAACATCGTCGGCGTGGGGTTGGAGGATTTGTAATGAAACACACACCAATCCTTATGTCTGCCCCCATGGTCCGCGCGACACTGGACGGCAGAAAGACGCAAACGCGGCGAATCGTGAAGGAATTAAAGAGCGCGAGCGACGGATCGAAGGCGCGCCTGTTTGTTTCCGATGCGGATATCGCTGAGGCTAATGAGTTTCTTACCAATCCTGGTCGTCACCCTAACAAGCGCGTCAAGTGCCCATTTGGACGACCCGGCGATAGGCTCTGGGTGCGGGAAACGTGGGCCGAGGCCGCGCCAATTGAACCGGGATACGTATACCGCGCTGACATCGCCGGAGAAGATCGCACCGGATTGCGCTGGCGACCATCGACCCACATGCCACGCGGGGCATCACGTATCACGCTGAACATCACCGGCGTGCGCGTTGAGCGACTGAATGACATCAGCGAAGCGGACGCGATTGCAGAGGGTATCTGGGAACAGCCGGAAGGATTCAACATCACGCCGCCGCACAGGCCGCTCGACGACGGCTACGACAGCGCACGCGATTGCTACGCTGACCTTTGGGAATCCATCCACGGCCCTGACTCCTGGGACCTGAATCCGTGGGTGTGGGTGATTGAGTTTCGGAGGGTTGAGCAGTTAACAACGACAAATCGAAGCTGAACTAGCACGGGAGAATCAGACATGAACACAGGGGTTGGAGGATTTATAGTGCCATGCTTGATATTTAAATGTTGACATTTAATCACCACATAAGGTACATTAAATCCATGAGCACCAACAAAAACAACGAGGCACGGATTGTCGTCATCGATGAGAAGATACGACCGAATGACGACGTGTCTACGCGCCGCGTCCTCCTTCTTTCCGAAAATGATGTGTCGTTTTTGTATCAATTCAAATGGCCAGATAATGGCCAAGTGGAGTGGGACTACGACCCTGACGGCGGTGCATTGCTGTCTGCGCAAGAACTGGGAAAAGTCCTGCCCGTCCTGACAGAATGGCTTAAAGCCAAGGCGCTACGTAAGGACGACTGAAAAATTGCAATTCATTCCACTTGTGCCAAAGGGCATAAAGGAAATAATCGAGGAACAAGTAGAGGAACAATCGGAGACAAAAATGGAAAATATGAGCGACATTACATTGGGCGGAATCATTGATTTTCTTAGCAGCGTAGACCCCAAGCTGGTGCTAAAAAATGGTTTCAGTAACCCGCACAGTTATCGTGGGTTTTACGAAGACCTCGCATTCGTGCGGTGTGAAAACGTGAGCGTTGCAGATTGCCTTGCACTCGCCAAGAGTGCTCTAGGCGCATCATTCTTCGGACGAAAAGGTGGAGAGTTTCATACGAACTCAGACACCACATGCTGGCTTGTAAATGAACAATGGGACACCACCGACAACCCCATAGAAGACGCCTGGCTCAAGGCGGAAGTAGAGGATGCGAAGTCTAAGAAGACTCCCTATAAGAGGGAGTTCACTCGATCTTCCGTCACCTGCAACGACCCGGCAGCAGCATGGCCACCGAGGCTTCAATTCGGACCAACGGAAAAAGAAAAAGTAACTTATCAAGTCGGTATCTTAGTGCAAAGGCTAGTGCCTGAAGCTATACTCCCAACACGGGGAACCGACCATTCATCTGGATATGGCCTACATGCTATTAAAGACACTGTAATCGCCCCTGGTGAAACTGAGACGATTGATATTGGAATTGTGATGGAGTTTATACCAGGCTACGAGATTCAAATTAGGCCACTGTCTTCTATGGCCAAGCAGGGGATTACCATCCCCAATTCACCTGTGACTATTGATGCCGACTATCGTGGCCCAATTAGTGTTCCGCTAACAAATAACTCTCCACGTCCTTTTTATATCAATCAAGGAGACAGAATTGCACAGATGGTCTTGTGGTTAGTTCCTAAATATGCTGTTTTTGAGACTGATAAAATATGGCCACAGCCACAGGTAAAGGAACAATAATGCCACGACTGTATACTACACCTTATGGCAAGTACACCACTTCGTCTGCAAGATACGTGAGGGAGTGGCGTCGCATGGCTAAGTCACTGGAACGTATATTGGGCGTACGTGTATACGCCTACGACCCGGACTTTGGTGTTTACGAAAAAGAAACCTTTAACAGACCAGCATCTATCCCGCTTTGGCTTGCGAAGCGGATTGTGGAGTCTGAGGCTTCCAAGGGTAATGGTACTCGATGAAAATCACTATCAAGAAAATTTACGGTGAGGCCTTCCGGTCATTTACCGATTTCTTTTCAGTCAGTATCCCAGAGAATGGGCTCTGTCTGATTAAGGGGTCAAATAGAGACACTGGAGATTCGTCAGCGAGCGGTAAATCGTCGTTGACGTTGGCTATCGCCTATTTGTTTGGTGGTTGTCCTTTTTCCAGGCCTGAACTCCAGTCTTGGAACACTGAAACACCGATGTATGTTGGTGCTGAGGTAGAGAGGGATGGCGAGACCTTCGTGATTGAGAGGCACGAGAAAGGCCTCTCTCTGTCTCGTCCAAAGGAAGGCAAGATTTCTGGTAAGGCTGCAGAAGCGGAGCTTACGAAAATATTCGGGCTTGACGCAAAAATGCGTGCAATGACCACGTACCGTGGCCAGGGGCAAGACGGCATCTTCCTGAATATGGACGACTCGGAGAAGAAGGAATTTCTTACCCACGTTCTAGGTCTCGATAAGTTTGAAGAGCTTGCGGAAAAAGCAGGTCTTGAAAAAGAGGCAGCAAGAAACAAGTTTATTTCAATCTCAGCTGCCGTTTCTGGAACTGCCGCTATTTCAAATGTTCCTCCAGTGGATGGCAGCTTGCCTAAAGATAGGGAAAACCAGATTGACGAGAGTTTGGAAAAACTCGCAAGTTCTCGCGCCAAGCTGGAAGAGATTGAGAGAGGCAACCGAGAGAAGTGTTTTGCAGAATGCAAAGAGGTCAAAGACAAGTACGTCTTGCAAATCAGCGAGGTTAAGCAAGAGCTTGAGAAGAGCCTACATGTCGCAATTCCAGAACGCATCACAGAGCTTACCCCCAAGCTAGACCTAGCCAAAGAGAGGTTGGTCAAGGTGCTTGAGGCAGACCGCATTAAGAAGCTGGAACTCGACAAGCAGAAGTTTACCCTCTCGACACAGCTGAAGGCTGCAACCAAAGACCATGTAGACACCTGCGCAGAAGCTAAAAAAACTGTTCAAGCCACGAAGCTGAGGATTTCCCACCTTCAGGACGAGAAGTGTCCTCACTGCCTACAGCAGTGGGCATCTGCAAAGGAAGAGCTTGAGGCAATCGACTTGAGCGCAATGGTTGACAGCCTCAAGCAGGAGTGTGAGCACAAGAAAGCTGTGAAAGTAGACCTAGAGACTCAGTTGGCAGCTGTTCCCGAGTTTGAAGAGCATTGCTTCGTTCCACGTTTGAGGAACGAGATTAATAAACTGGAAGAAGAAATCAAAGAGTTTAAGTTAATTGAAGAGTCAGAGCGCAATGCCGCCAAGGCGACAGCAAAAGAGAAAGAGGCTCAGTTGAACAAAGAGTGCAATGGAATCACTCAAGAGCTTGAGTCAATTTGTCTCAAGCAGTCGGTACTCGTTAAGGGCAATATTCGTGAAATTGATGACAACATAGCTGAGTTCAACAGAGAGAAAAACCGCAACAACATTGAGAAAGCATTGTTTGCCGACAGGATGAAGACCTATGAAAAGGCAAGGCAAGAAAATGCCTTAAATATGGTTAAAGTTGAAGAAGCTGAAAAAACGTATTACGAGGAAGACGACTACAGCGTGATGATTGGGCGCGAAGGCTTCCTCGGTGCAATCTTTGATGATGTTCTTGACGAAATTGCTGCAGAGGTCAATACAATTCTTTCAGTGGTTGCAAACGTTCGCCATGTTACTTTCGATTTCTCTTCAGAGAAAGAGAGCAAGTCAGGCACAGTCCAAAGGCGCATTGTTCCAGTTGTTTCAATTGGCGGCAAGACAGTCAAGCTGAAGTCTGGCTGTAGCGGTGGTATGCAGTCTGCAATTAACCTAGCTGTTGACTTGGCAGTTGGACAAGTATGTTCGAGGCGTAGTGGTGTGTACCCAGGCTGGCTCATTCTTGACGAGTCATTTGACGGTTTGGGGCGAGTGGCAAAAGAGACCTGCATCGACATGTTGAACCGGTTTGGCTCTGAAGAGCGTACAATCATCGTGATTGACCACGCTTCAGAGTTCCAGGGTCAATTTACGCAGGTAATCAAAGTTGCCTCGGTTGATGGTAAGAGTTTCATAGAAAATACTTGACACCCCACCTGAATCCCTGGTAGATTTAAATCAATGGACAAACAAATTCTTTCAGCACCGTCGTGGGCAGCAGCAGCCAAGCTAATCACCATGGCACAGCAGTATGCTCATTTATCTGCCATGCGTTCCAGTGCAGAACTCTGCATTTCTGATGCGCTGAGTCTCAATAATGACCACAAGTACGAAGATGCCATGGCGCAGGCACTTAAATCGCTGAAGTACAGCGTCGGTATGCAGTCGCCTGCATACCAGACTGCCTTGAAAATAATTGGTGGCTCTATCGCCTTCGACGCTTTGAATGGACGCGAAGAAGTAAATCTGCCATAATGATTCGTCCGCTATAGACCTGGTACCATATGCGCTCATGGCACTTCATCAACCCGCAGAACACACACATGTGCTTGTGCGGCCAAGAGCTTCCGTTGGAAGAATATGTAGACCACCCCCGCGTTTGCCCGCTCAACTTGGCTCAATTCGCCAAGACCGTCAACTTCGACGAGACATCGAAAACGTACTGGCGTGAAGTCTACAAGCGCATGACCGTCGAAGGTATCGGCTGTATAACAGAGAATCGAACCTTGCTAAATGGGCGCAACCAGGTCCATGCGTGCCACGTTCTCCAACAACGGCGCTACCAACACCGATACAGAAAAGCGACCGCACACCTTGCGTCACCAGAAGCGCAATACGGAACGTCGATTGGTTTAGCTCTCTCGGCTGCAATCCGAACCGCGTCCGAAGGTCGCGACTGCGTGGACAACCTTCGGTGGGCACGGAAGGACAACGCCCCGGACAGACGCCGGTACCGCAAGGCGAAGGCGCGTGGCTGCTGCGGGTTCCACGACGACCAGATCACCATAGACGGCAAGGTCTACCTCTACGGCTTCAACTACGGACACTAACAACGACATTGAAAGGAAGCAAAATGCGACAGAGCAGTGACAAGAGTAAGTTTAATGATTTGGATGAGGAATGGCGAAGCGAGATGCTTTCGGCAGACTCGGAGCATGTTAACAAGGCAATCGTCAAAGCGGCAATCAACATGATTGTACTCGACCTTGCTAAGAAGGCTGATACAGACCTTGCAGCTCTACGAGAGCAGCTGAAGACTGCCTCAGAGCAATACTCTGCAGGTAAGAAAGAGAACACCCTTCGCATCACCTTCTTGATTGAGCTTCTTCGCTCACGCGGTGAAGATGTTCCAGACATTGACGCATTCTTGACCAAGGCAAGCAAGGATGTCGCGGAGGGTAATACATAATGTTTTACCCAATCGTCTTGAGAGCAATTATCAAAGTAAGGCGTCTGTATTGCAGCTTAAAGAACAAGCTGTCACCACCACCTCCCAAGCCATCTTGCAAGACGAGTTGTGGTAACTGTAAGGCCTCTGGACGTTGCAATGTTAAAAGCTCCATCTAAGCAGACGGTAGCAAAGTACGGACTTTCAATGGATGAATGGCAAGCCCTTGCTGAGAAGCAGGGGCACGCCTGTTTTATCTGCAGGAAGACTCCAACCACTGGCAGGCTTTGTGTTGACCATGAGCACGTCAAAGGTTGGAAGAAGATGCCGTCCAGCGAACGAAAAAAGTATGTTCGCGGTTTGCTGTGTTGGGTGTGTAATCACTACTATGTCGGTCGTGGAATTACGATTGAAAAAGCGAAAAACGTAGTTAATTATTTAGAGGAATATGAGGCTAGACACAGAAAATCTGACGTAGTAGAGTCACCGACGACCTAATCTTAGAGATTCAACACTAGCCGAAAGACCACTACAAATGTCACGTCCCTTTTCTAATTTGTCCAAAGTTGTTTACGCTCGCACATACTTGCGAAATGACAACGGAATCGCTGAAAACTTTCCAGATACCGTTGAACGAATTATTAGAGGGAACGTAGAAGGTCACAACGTTTCGGCAGAGGAAATCAACCGACTCCGATATTTTATGACAGAGCGCAAGGCTGGTCCTGCAGGTCGTGGATGGTGGTGTTCTGGTTCACCGGCACAAAAAAGATTTGGCGGTGCAGCTCTTACAAATTGTTGGTTTTTGACATCAGCGCAGTGGCAGAATTTTGTGATTGCACAAGATTTGTTGATGTTGGGTGGCGGTGTTGGTTGGTCTGTTGAGCGTCAGTTTACCGACAGCTTGCCCAAGGTGAAGAAAGGCGTCAAGATTGTTCACCATGCTGGCAAGGATGCAGATTTCATTGTGCCTGACTCACGCGAAGGTTGGTGCGAACTTCTGCGTCGTACGCTTGAGGCATTTTTTGTTACCGGCAAGGGCTTTAGCTATTCGACGGTTTGTATCCGTCCAGCTGGTGAGCCTATCAAAGGATTTGGAGGTACGTCATCTGGTCCTAAGCCT
>Ga0172364_10002616_pt1 | contig 14326 bp, 23 predicted proteins | sample LakKivSesite10cm_FD_114545 | JGI IMG/M metagenome (GOLD analysis project Ga0172364, IMG submission 114545) | Sediment microbial communities from Lake Kivu, Rwanda - Sediment site 10cm | ecosystem: Environmental > Aquatic > Freshwater > Lake > Sediment | place: Rwanda: Western Province, Lake... | reverse complement strand
TTGACGCAGGGAAAACCCTAACTACCGGAAACTCTAACGTATCTATAGGATACCAATCTTTTCAGGACGCAACACAAGGGAATCAAAACTGCGCTTTAGGTGGATTTTCTTTGCAAAATTGCACTACCGGGTCGGATAATGTGGCCGTAGGATTTCGGTGCATAGATAACGCCACAACAGCATCAAATAATACCGCCGTAGGATCCACTTCTTTGTATGCGTGTGCAACGTCCGGAAATACTGCTATTGGCGCCTACGCTGGGACGTACAGGTCAAACGGCTCATCTTATGTTACAGATCCGGTAAATTGCGTCTATATTGGATATGAGTCAAGGGGAAGCGGAACCGCTCCTAATAATGAAATAGTTATCGGAAAGGGAGCTATCGGCAACGGTAGCAATACGGTAACGCTGGGTAATACATCTATCACAGACACAGTTATTCGCGGTAATATTCTGCTGTCTGACCCCGCTAATATTACCATAGGAGGCACTACCGGCACTCAAATAGGCACGTCGGCCAGTCAAAAGCTCGCATTTTACGGCGATACCCCGAACGTGCAGCCGGATACATCAATAACCGGCGCTACTGTTACGCACGTCGGCGGCGGCTCCGTTGGGGCGAATGATACCTTTGGCGGGTACACCATCGGGCAAGTAGTGGCGGCCCTGCAAAGGTTGGGCCTGCTTGCGTAGTGCATCACCAAACAAACGCAACTCAAACATAACATTTTTAAAGCATGAAAGCGATTAAAATTAACAGCGCGGTTAACTTGAACAACGGCCTCCAGATTCCTCCGGGCTCTTTGGTGGTAATTAACGAGGGGCTGGCTCAGGTCGTGAACGCTCGCGATGGTCTTATCCCTGCCCAAATTGCGACGGGTGTGTACACGTCTGTATCGAACTACGAAAGCGGAAAGGCTGCGGTGGACGGGGCGTCTATTTCGGACTTCAACCCCGTGAATTATGGCGTGAAGCTGCCGGTCGCGGCATACGAAACCAACTCCGCCCAGGACTTGCTCCTTACTGCCGTTTACATCGGACTCTCGGAGGTGTACCCCGGCCAGTGCGAGGTCGTGGAGGTGGTTAACCCGAACGATATACCGGAGCCCGTGCCGGAAGTAGCGCCGGATCAGGTTGTTTCCGACGGCATGGCCGCCAGTAGGACAACAGCGCCGCAACCAACAGAGGCCGACCTGATTAACGCGCAATATGCCCAGGCGGCTTCGCAAATAAACTCGGTTGATCTTACGCTCTGGCAGAGATTTTTAAATTTCATTCAGGGAAAGTAAAAAATAGCTGATAATATGGAAAATGAGAACAGTGTGCTGATCGGCAAGGCAATTTCCGCCACAATAGACCCGCGTTACACCTACGCCGTAGCGCTCGGGGCGCTGGCTCGGTATTACTTCGGCGGCGACAATACGGCGGCCCTCGTCGGGGGTGCTATTGGTTACGTCATTGGAGCCAGATCCGAGGTAACACTGGAGGATAAACGGCAAATTGTGGAGGACATTTTCACCCCGCGCTCGTCCGCTGGAGGCGCTTCCGGTATCGGTGACGTAAGTAGCGAGGGTATTATGACGGCCGGGCAATTACTCCGGTACCGGTACGATCAATTACCATTTACCGGGCGCTGGCGGGACTTTGTTGGCCAGCCGTCTATCAACTTCCATGCTATGGTTTACGGCCGCCCCAAGCAAGGAAAATCAATCCTTTCGGTACAGTGGGCGAAATACCTCTCCGAGAATTTCGGCAAAGTGCTATATGTAGCCAGCGAGGAGGGTTTTTCCGTTACCCTGCAAAAGAAGGTTATGGAGTTTGCTATGGATAACCCGAACCTGGACTTTGCCAACTTCCGCGATTTTGAACAGATCAAAGCGGCTGTGAATGCCGGCAATTATCGTTTTGTTTTTATTGACTCCGTTAACTTCATAAAGATTACCCCGGAGGATGTGGAGGACATTAAGGCAGAGAACCGGAGCACGGCCTTTATTACAATCCAGCAGGCTACCAAAAACGGCAACTTTCGGGGCTCTCAGGAGTTCGCGCATAACTGCGATATTGTTATCCGCGTGGAGGCTGGTATCGCATATCAGCAGGGCAGGTTTGCCGAAAATACAAAGATGGCCGTTTTCGACGGGCCGGAAAGGACGCAGAGGGAAAAAGAAAAAGACGCTACCATGATGGGAGCGTCTTTGAGTTCCGGTAATTCAGAGGAGGGTCAGCTCTCGCTGTTTGCAGAAGAGGCGGCGTTTTAATCTTTCAGGAAGTAGTACACCGCTACGGCTCCCGCCAGTATTCCAAGACCCGTTATTTTCGGGTCTTTTTTTATGTAGCTCAGCGCCTTGTCTTTTAGCTCTACGACGCGACGCGACCACCCGGCTTTATACTTCCACCAGTCCTGTAAGCCCTGGAGGTACTCCAGTCGTTTGTTGGTCATGTGCAGTATTAAGTCCTCCTCGTTTTTCTTCTTGCGCGTGAACTCGTTTATTGCCGCCACGGTTTTGGGGCCGATAGCGCCGTCCTCGATGAGTCCGAATTTTCCGCGCTGGTTCAAATAGCCTTGCAGTTCTCGGTTAAACCGCGTTGCTCCCCCACCCCAGACGGCTTCAAACAGCATCTCGGCGACTCCCTGGCTTCGTATCTGGTCTCCGTACACGTTGTTCCAGTACAGGGTCTTTAGCAGATCCTCCCACACCTCAAGCGACATATTGATGAACTTGTCAGAACTCACGGCCATGCCTTTGCGGGCGCTGTAATTCTTCCACGTTCTCCACGTCACACCGCGGTATGTGTGTACTGGTAGCGCCGGGTATCGTTTATCCAGGCCGATGACCGGGCTCGGGTCGCTGGAGGCGTTGTCCACTGGGTCGGCAGAATATCCGCCCTCGTGGCTCTTAACGTGCTCTAATATTTTCCTGTGGTCTGCCATATCGGTATATTAAGGCTGCCCGCGTAGGGGCATTATTTTTGAAATATACAGCTCGTTTGTGGCGGCTCCGGACTGGAATACTACATCATACCGGCTAAAGTCCTCGTCCCCTACATTCTGGGAAATAGAGAGCGTTTGTCCGGCCTCCACGGGAATACCATTCACCAGCACGGGGTTGCTGGTGGTGGGCCTAAAAAACGCAATAGCATAACATCCGTCTGCTGTTATTACCTGCGATTTTCCGACGTATAAACTTTCGGTCGTTGTTCTCATGTTTTACGTTTTTGCTTTGTGTTTACAGTCCAAAAGTGATTTTGTCGGCCTTTGCTTTGTCGAGGTAATACTGTACCGTCATTGGTGCGATCGTCCCTCGGTCGAGTCCGAATCGTTGGGCGTAGGCGGAATGTGTCTGGGTTCCCGGGATACCGTCAACAGCGACTCCCAGAATAGCCTGAATTTCTCCAACCTTATTTTTATAAGAATTAGGAGATTGTATGCTGCTGGCGCTTTGGGCCTTTTTTCTTTGTTCATTTTCGGTCTTTTTTGCGGCGGCGGCGGCGGCTTGCTCCTGCTTGATCCGGGCGTTTGCCTCGTCGAACGACTCCGCCGGCGTCTCGGTTATTTTTTTACGCCCCCACTTGAAAGCGTAATAAACACCCGCTCCGACCAGTGCGGCCGTCAGCAGGTTTTTGCCTTTATACAGGCCCGATAAAACATTTTGCTTCTTTGCCATGATATTCCAGGTAGGGTTTAAAATTTTGGTTTGCGCGCCACGTTGTCAATAACGCGCTGGTAATTTGCGTCCGATAATCCGGAAGTCCAGAAGTTAAATGTTTTGTTCCCGTCCTTGATATAGGTCAGTATGTCCTTTCCAAAATTATCCGCAAAGGCTTTGGCGACCTGGGCAACCTGAATTTTTGAGGGCAGGGACGTGAATACCCCGACCACTATATCCTCGTTTTCGTAGGCTATTACGTCCAGGGCGTTGTATATCTGGCGGGCGCGGGCGAGCGCTTCCTGATAAGTCAGGACTTTTGTGTTTGCCGGCACCTTTGACCAGTCCAGAAAGTTATTAAACGCGAAGGGGTTGTTTTCGCTTCCGGTTTCCGCGCCCTCTGTGCGGGTCTCTCCGCCGGTCTTAATAACTCCTTTCAGCGCTTTACTGGCTACATACGCCACGGCCGCGCCCACGATTAACCACTGGAGAGGCCGCTTTGCGATACTCTCCCCGATTGTTTCCTTTCCGGATCCGGCCGGAGCGCTCTCGCGGGGCTTGAGGGCGGAGGCTAATATGGCTGCACTTGCTACGCTCATCGTAAAGAGTTTTAGAGGGTTTTCAAATATTGAACGGCCATTTTGTATATGCCCGGGTTGCGCTGCGCAAGGGCCGCCAGTTTTGCGATGTTCTCCGGGAAATTCGGGTCGTGCTGGATCAGTTTGTTAACCGCGTCCACGACTGCGGCCTGGCGGTCGTTTGTCTGTGCTGTTTGCACGTTCTTTGCGACCTGTTCGTCTATGGAGTTAATTCCGTTCATCGGTGTTACTTGTGTGTCGTGTTGCGGTTGTTTGTTGAATAGCTGAGATACTCCCGAGATGAGCCCGAGAAGTACCTGCGGGTCGGAAAACTGCTCTCCGAGGCGGTCAACTATGGCGCCCATACCCCGGGCCTTGCTTTGCTCCTCTTCCATTTTCGTAATTCGGTCGAGAAGCTCGCGTTTTTCGATGTAATTCTGGTGGTCTTTTTCCATCAACTTCATTTGCATCTCCACGTTAGAGAGCTGCCCGAGTACCTGAAACATATTAGGCGCGTTCGCCCTCGGGTCATCCGGAGGGAGGGAGCCAAAACCGTAGCCTTGCATACCGGCCAGGCCCCCGACTCCTTGAGGTAGTGCTTCCTGTACCACGTCTATTTTGTACATGGCTATCCGCTTCCTGTCTTGTTCCGCCAGACTGCGGACGCTGCTCAACTTCTGCGGAAATACCTCGATAGTAAAACCGCCGTAATTATGCGACAGAAAGTTTTTGAGCTTTTGAAGTGCGAGCCCGGGGTCTATTACGTCATTTTGAGAAAGCACGAGGGCGCCGTCCTCGTCTTTTACGACATAGTACCGGTAACGCTCGGTTTCAAACTGCGAAAGCACGAAGGGGAGCGAAGTTAATGCCATAACAAAGGTTTTTTGAGTGGTCTTTGTGGTCTCTGTGGTGTTTGCTTAATTTTTCTGCTTCTCGACATACCAGACGTTAAAAGCGAGCGGCTGGTTTGGCGGGAAGGTATTGGATACTAACTGGACGTAACAGTTCTGCCAGACCTGATCCTGAAACCATGTAAAGCAAGGTTTACCGCCATTTCCGCTCCGATTCAAAATATTGAGCGGCAACTCTGCGATAATTTCCCGGCGCAAATTGGACATGTACAGAACCGATCTGTCGAAGTACGACGAAGGGAAATTTGTTTGCCCGCTCGGTAGTACCGCGAAACCGCCCTCAAATCCAGACGCCTCTGGGTTATCCGGAATTACCTCGATGGCGGTAATAATGGCGTTATCTCCGTCGAGCATGGTCTGAGGGGCGAAGTAGTAGCTCTGCTGGTAGTTCTGCGTCGGGAATTGCAGATACACCAACTGGCACTTTTCCCCCTCTACTCCCGTGTAGTTCCTGCACATCTTGTTGTCCAAAAAGTGCTGAACCAGCGGGGAGACGAGTCTCTGTGGTTGTGTGTTCTGGTTCATTATGTCGCTTTTTATTCGCCCACAATCGAATAGTACAGGTTCAGTACCGCCACCTCGTTAGAGCCTATGCCCGTGGCGTCCGTGAGCTGGACGTAGGAGCGCGTGAGGTTAAGGATAAACGGCTGCACCATCAGCACAAAGCCGCCGTTCTGTGAACGGATAGCCGTGTAATACGGGAGCTGGTAAATGCGCTCCAGGTTGTTGTTGTCAATCAGTGTGATACAGATCTGGTCTGTATCCGCTGCGGCAATAACGGTGTTATTGTTCGGGGTTACGGAGAGCTGGGCCGCGCTGAAAGCCTCGAAGCCGTAAACGATTATGTTATTTCTTGAGATGTTCGGAACATCGGTAAACTGGTACTTCTTGCCCGCCGCGGGCGTTGTGAATTGTGCCTCCACGAGCTGGGAGCGCTTAATAATTAGATTGTTCATTGTGGGTTAAATTTAGTTTGAAATTATTTGACAGTACAAATATACGACTTTTTCATGTAAATATTTAAAAGCCCCCTCCGGGCGACTCATTGCGACCAGAGAGGGCTGAAACCTTATCGAAAAACACAATCAAACTTGCCTTTGTATTACGACTTCGAGTTTACAACGAGGTAGCCGCGAGTCTCGAGCGTAGCGTAAACGGTAACGGAGGAGGTGGTGATTGTAACTGCGGCTCCCAGATCCAGGTTGATATTGATAGTCTGGCGTCCGTCAATCAGCGTAGGCTCCGAAACGTAGAAGCCAAAGAGGCCATTTTCGTAGGAGTTTACGCCGGTGTTTACGCTCGCATAGTTCGGGCTGGATGCTGTTCCCTGTGTGTATGCGCCAGTCTGCGTCTGCGGTACGCGATAAAACGCATTTGTCGGGAAAGCGGGAAGGAACTGCGTGCGGTCAATAGTGAAGGAGAGGCTACCTCCGTAGATTGCGGCCGCGTTCGCGCTGTTACCGGAGAACACCCTCGGATCTGCATACATGAACTGCTGAGCGCTAAGCTGTTGGGTGCTGTCCGGAGTAGCGCTGTCAATACGGCGAAGCGATACACGAAAGTGCGTGATAACGAACTGGTCATTAAGCTCCAGCAAGTTTTCCGTAACGAGCGGGCTCGCTACCTGGCCGCGTTGCAGGAAAAAAGAGTAGGATGACAGGCTCGTAAGCACTGTTTCCGCCCGGAGGTAAGACTGTGACAAGTTCTCGTAGGGAATGCCGAGGCGCTCCTGGATGAACTTCTTTTCAGAAACAACTGAATTCATTGTAAAAAAGTTTTGGTTGTGAAATAGTTATGGTTTCCTATTTGGAACCGTTTTTTTGATTCAATCGCGGACTATTAATAGTCCATCTCTCCGGCACCGCCAGAAGTGAAGTCGTTGGACGGGGAGCTGAAGATATCAGCGGCACCCATCAGCGGAACGGGATCGGCAGACACTTGGCCCATCAGCACCTCGCCCATACCGGTAACGCCGGCTTTTTGCAGATACGGATCCACGAGGCCAGCGACGGAGGTAGCGATCATACCAGCGCCCAGGCCGGTACCGATAGGACCTTTCACGATTTGCGGGGTAAAGATACCCACACCCAGCGTTACGAGGTTTTTCACGGTTTCGGAGGCCGTTGGGAGTACCATCGGGAGGACTTTTTTCTGTACCACCTTAGCGGCTACGGCACCCGCGCCCAGGGCGGCGGCACCGATCAGAACGTCTTTAGAAATAATCATGGTGATTTTAATTTTTGCGGTTGAGAAAATAAAACAGAATAACGGCTCCTATGATATAGGGCGCGTATTTTTTGAGGTTGTCGGGAGAGAAAGGACTCCCCGGGGTTGTGGCTGGCTCGTTGCCCGTTGTGCTACTCGGTACATACTTAACCGGCGCTTGCGGGGCGCTTCCGGGCCTTTGTACCTGAGATACGTTGATTGGTTGAATTGCTCCTAATTGCATGGACTGAAATTATTTTTTGCCTTTTCGAGTTGCGAAGTAGAGCGCCCCGGCTGCGAGTGCCACCACCGGGAGGGCTTTTTGAAAATTAAATTGCGTGCCCTGCGCTGGAGCTTGACTAGAGCCTTCGGGTACCGCGTCTGCGTCGTTCTCCGGAACGATTCCGGGCGTAGCGATCAGGTTGTCGGTTTCTTCTGCGGTCGGCGTTTGCGCTACCATATCCTTAATTACGGGGTACATTGCCGCCATGACGGCTCCGACGGTTGCCGTAACTCCGGCCCCTACTCCGCCGATAGCAGTACCGAGGGCCGTGGCCGCGGCCACAATAGCGGCCTGGACTGCCTCGTCGCTTGCGGCTCCTATGCCGGTTAATCCGCCCTGCTTTTTAATCCGCTTTCTCAGGAGACCCAGAAACCCGAGCCTCTTAGCGGGCTTTGCGGCTCCCTTCTTGATAGCGTCCACGAGCTTGGAGTATTGTCCTCCGACATTCTCCCAGTTCTTTTTCAGCTTGTCGGGGTTAATTTTCTGGAGCTTTGTGGCGAAGCCGTCGAGGTTCGCTTTCACGATTGCCAGAAATAACCCACGGCCCGGGGCCAGTGCAATTTTGCGGACAGGTTTAGGGCCGTTAATGCCCTGCACGCCGCGTTTGCCGTAGTTTTTGCCGTAGCTCCCGCACGCGGAGATTCCGGCCATGTAACGAACGTTCATACCTTGTACATATTTGAATGTGGGCGTTTTCTCCCGGTTAAACTTTCCATACACTACGTCTATAATGCAGCCGCCGTCCGTGGTAACATATACATGGCCTGGAATAGGGTTTGAGTTATACGACGTAAAAACGAACTTGTATGGAATTTTGAGATTCTCGAGAATTGCGGCCGTGAAGAGAGCGTATGATTTACAGTCTCCGACCTTGTATTTTAGCAGGGCGCTGGGCATCTTTATTACCTGCTCCTTACCGTCTGCCGAGTATTGAAAATTTGCCTTTATGTAGTCAAAGATTTTCCGGCAGGTCTCCTCTTCGTTGCGCCCCCTGAATTGCTTTGACATTTTCACCATCTGGGCGCGGGCCTCCGGGACCAGTGAAAACAACAGGTCGCGTATGTCCTTATTGTCTGCCTGACTCTTGTATGTTACGTCTATGCCCTGGAATGCTGGCTGCATGACTCGTTTGTTTGCAGTACTCAGTTAACAAAAACTTGATCCGTAGTAACGCTCTCCGGATTGATAGCAAAGGTATCGGTTACAGAGAAAAACGGAAGCTTGGTCGTCATCTTCACCGTGAAAACAGGCACCTTCTTTGCTGCGATTGCAGAAATAAGGCCCGCCACCACCTGGGGCGTAACCCGGAAGTCCACCCACATATAACTCAATCCCGGGTTAATCTGCGCTTTTCCGGAGTTAAAATACCCGATCAGCGCGCCGCCGGAATATAGCTCCCCGTCTATGCCCCTCAGATATACAATCGTGTTCTGCGGGTTCATTATCTCGAGCTTGACCGCCAGAACCATATCGTTGAGCGTCTTACCCCGTTTGAAGCGCATAGCCACGGGTTTATATATGACGTTCTCCGACACCTCGTACAGTTTGTAGAGTCGGTACGCCACAAATGCCCCCGTCCAGATGAGCGCGTTTTTGATAACCTTTGGGCTGATAGTCATTTTCAATGTTTTTGATCCTGTTTTGATATGGCAAAGATACGCGCAATAATGGTATGATATTTTTTTGCCTGTTCGACTCCGCTCAGCTCGGGGCAAAAAAAAGAGTCAAAAAAATATGCAATTGTTCCATAATTTGCTCATAAATTTGCAGAATGAACATTTACACAAAGGAGATACAGGAGAAAGAAGAGCGAAAAAAAAGTCCTCGAGATGGCCATCTGAAGTATGATAACCGTTTCCGGGTATCTTACCCGGACGAGATGTACATCCGCGCCCGCCGCTGGGCAATGATAAAGGGAGTTTCTATTCAGGATATACAGCGGCTGGCAATGGAGCACTATTTGAACCACCTGGACAAAACGGACAAGACAAAAATTTAACCTTTCACACGCACAAGACAAAAACATGGAACTGAACTACCGGCCCGGCGACATTAATCGCAGCTATCCGTACGCAAGAAATAGCTCTGGAAGCATTACGCACATAGAGGATTCTGAGTCAGGCCAGTGCTATACCTGTATAGAATGCGAGACAGAAATGATACCCAGGAGAGGAGAGGAGAAAATATGGCACTTTGCGCACAAAACACTTAGCGAGTGCAATGGTGAGAGTTGGTTACATAAGGCAGGAAAAGAGGTATTTATAGCGCGATTCATATGGTGCCTAACTAATAAAAAGCCGTTTAATATAGGGTTTGATTATCCATATAAAACAGTATGTGAAAAAAACACGCTTTGCCAAAAATCGCGAGAACATAGACATTATGAAGATCTTACAAAGTATTACACGCATATTGAAACGGAAAAATCCAACGGAGGCTTTAGGCCGGATATAAGGTTATACAATCCGGATACTGGCCACAGTATGTGGGTTGAAATAGTCGTAACAAGTAGGCCAAGCAAAGAAAAGATGGCGTCTGGACATAAAATAATTCAAATTACATTGAAGGATAAAAAGTGCCTAAAAAGGATGACCGACGCATTTTCGGACTGCTTAATGGATTGCTATTGGATTAAATTCGTAAACATAAAAACGCCAGCTATCGAATTGCCGGAGTGCGTAGAACGCTCTTGTATGGGTAAGTTATGCGAGGTATTCAAATATGAGCACGATTTAAATTTGCACAAAGTAATAGTAAACGCAGAGGGGAAGGAGATGGAGATTGAAACTAAATATGATAATATAGCCCGAAAGCATAGAGATTCATTCTTACTGAACATAAACAAGGAAAAGCAGGTCATTAGAGCCGAAACAGAGGCATTTATTGATAATCTTAATCAGCGGTTAGAGATTTCCGCCAAATCAAGCATGATAACTGATATGGCCAAGATAATAAACTTAATGTATGGGCTGGTTGAAGCTAAATACGACAGGATAGCGCAGGAGCATAAAAACTCGTTTCAGTCGGACATAAACAGAGAAAAACAGTTGATTAGAAACGAAATGAAAGCAAGAATTGACGAGCTTAATCAGTCGGCAGAAATTATAACCAATTCAAGCATGGTTAAAGAAAAGGCCAAAATAATAGACATGATGGCCGATTTTGGATATGATTTTGAGGGCGTTGCTGGAATGTAATTACCAAAGTATCCGATCCGCATACCACCCCGGGCTCCCCTTAACGCTCCGGTTTCCCGCGTGCCTGATCTTGTAGAGCCTCCGGCGCTCTTGCGCGTACTCGCGCCCGCGAGTGCGGAGGTATATATCAAAGTCTGCGTACCCGGCCGCGCCTATGCGAGCCACCAGTTTACCGCCCCGGTAAACGTCGAGCTTTTTGTCGGGGCTGGAGCTTTGCCTGATTTCTACCCCGAGGGCGCGCGCGTTAGCGAGCTGGCGGGGAGTTATCTGGTATTTTGCGAATTTGTCAATTTTACTGAGGTTTGGTTTCATTTTGTTGCTTTTTAATTAAAAAAGCTCCCTATGTTACCACTGGGAGCCATGAAAGCAATAAAAAAAAAGATGGGTACGTTTCTCTTTACCAATTGTACCACCATTCACCAAAATGGAATTGCGACTCTTCCCTGTTTCTTCTCCGTTACTCTTTTTTCCCGGCCCAGCCTCCGATATTCTCGAACTGGTGAGTACTGGCTCCGTTTACGGCCAGAGCGACCGTCCCGAGCCATTTTACAGCGTCTGCGGCCCACTGCGGGAGAGTAAACACGCCCAGGGCGGTACCCTGATCGGCTGTGTAAACGACCGCCAGGCACACGAGAGCGATAATACCCGCAACTGCGGGGTTCTTCTGCTTGAAGCGGGCGAAAATTCCCGCAAAAACTTGAACGAGGTAGTTCATGGTTTTATCTTTAGTGGTTTGTTTACTGGTTTTACCGGTTTTACCGGATTGTTCGCTCCTCTTTGCTCGTCGCTTTGCCCCCAAAATACTCCGGATGCGTTGCGCTAACTTCCCACTGGTACGGGCCTCTGCCCCTGGTCGTACTGTAACTCGTTTTTTGGGAGTCATACAAGGCGGGCTGTGGTTTTTGTGTTGGTTCGAGCTGGGTAGCCTGAATTAAAAATTTCATGCGATGGCGTTTGTTTCGTTCGTTTTGCTTCGCACAAAAATAAAGGAATTTAACTTAACTCGGTGATTATCGGGCTGTAATCTTTTCCGGGTTCCTTTGGCGCTTCTTGCTCAAAGTTTAACCCGCCCTGCATAGCCGCGAGCTGGCGCGTGTTGATGGCAATAGCAAAGTTCATCATATCATACGCCAGAGAGATAATTTCCGTGCCCGTTTTTCTGGGCACCGCGCAAGCCTGCATTTTGGTGGCCATGTGACCTTCGGCAATTTGTATCATTTTGCCAAGGAATTGCATTTGCTTTTTGTAGGCATCGGTAAACTTCTCGATACGCTCCTCCGGCGCTGCGTCCTTCAAGTCGTCGTGCAGCTTCCGGAGTTCATTCTCCATAATAGAAATAGCCTGGAGCGCTTCGCTCTGCTCTGGTTGCCCGGACTGTGGTGTTTTGTTTAGTTCCATGATTGAGAGTGTTTAAAAGTGTTTAATCGATGTTTGTTTAATTGTGTTGTGAGCTTAATTATTAGTAAACTGGCATTTTAACTGACTCTGTCCAGCCGTGCCTGATTACCTTGGATATATCCGCTATCGTATGCACACAAACCCTTACAGCCTCTCTGTACATATAGCCCTCATGAATGCCCGGCACTAACCGAAATTCAATAGTACTGCCATGAGGCGTGTAGGCGTGCTTAACAATACCCCACCACCACTGATCGTCGTGATAATAGGTTACTTTTTTTCCTGCGGGAAATTCTTTGACGATTTGACTTGCATTTTTTCCGTTAGACATTGTTTGATTGTTTGAATGTGAAAGTAAACTTGAGTGTTGTTTATTTTTAACCTTTCGGCTTGTGAAAATTCATTAGATACTCGGAGATGTCCTTCCCTTCGTTGCGCGTGGAGAACTGGTACTGTTTTGCTTCGTCGTTCTTGATCATGTCAATCGTGTAAACCTCGCGCTTGTCCTTTGTGAGCCGGAAGTCCGTTACCTGTTCGTACTTATACCGGTACCCGGCCTCTATGAGAATGCTCTCCGCTTTTGCGATCAGCCGGGGCGGCGTGTCGTAGTCAAAGAAAACCCCGTCCACCCAGTAAAAGTAAAAGTATTTGCCGAGCTCCCACTGTATAGACTGCATCAGCAGGTTAATCTCCTCGATGAGATAAAAAAACACCTGGGCGGTCTCCGCCCGTTCGACGTGTATGTCGGTACATTTTCCCTCAACATACTCCCAGTAACAGGCCGACCGCGCCAGCATTCCGATAGCCGGGAGCCTTTCCTCTTTACGGAGGCGTTTCAAATAGTCGTATGTTTTCTCCGTGATGAGCCCAGAATTTAACAGGCAAGTAGCGTATGCGCTGGATATATCAATATTTAGCACGCGCTCCGCCGTGAATGGTTGCAGGTCTTGTTTGTGATAAAAATTTACTTTGGAGTGCTTTCCGGCCATGACTTCTCGGCCGTGCTCTGAGTTTTTTACGTCCTTCTTAATCATATTAGACGCAATAAATACCCGGTTATCAAAGCGGGCCGTCTCGTACTTGTTTTTGCCGTGTTCGGTTTCTACAAACGTGGTATAGGTTCCATGTCTTACCGTGAACGTTTTTTTATTGCCCACCAAAAAGTCTATATAGCTCTTTAGCGCGGCGCTATCTCGTTTGAATTGCATGTCGTTGTTGGTTGCGTGAATTGTGAATGATTTTATGGACTGTACTGGATCCGGATAGCTGAATCCCGGAGGTCTATCCACACCTGGCCGGTTTCTACGTCTATCTGGCCAAAGTGCCCGAACGATACAAAGGCCGCGTTTTTCTCTCTGGCCATAATCTCCTCTATTTTTTCGATCTCCCAGTCTCGTATCATTTGCAGGGCCGCCACCTTTCCCTCGGCTATATTACCCCGCTCATCTATGACCATTAACTTTAACTGGCTGTATATAGGGTCGTTACTTATTTGCTCCGCTATATCAATAATACCCTCAAATGTCGTTCTGCGTCTTTTTTCGTTTGGTAGTCCGTATTCCGTCTCCGGAATTACCGCCGTTTTTGGTACCAGCGCTTTAATCCGCTTTAGCAGGTCTCCATAGTTTCGGACGTCCGGAAACTCTCGCTTCAGTTCTCGCTCTTTTTTTCCGACCAGTTTTAACTCCTCGAGTATCGTCTGGAGGTATTTCGGCACAAATTTACCGCCGAACCTTACCCGCTTCTCCGCCGCCGCTTTTATCTTTTCCGCCCCTTTTCTCGCTGCATCTTGCGCCCGGAAAGACCTTAGCTCCTGTTCCGAAAGATTACTTTTCTCTGCCTTGCTAAAATTCTCCTTCACCCACTTTGTCGCTCCCTTCGCCGCCGGTATCCGCTTTCCGGCCTCAAAGTAATATATCTGGCCGGACCTTGCAACGGTCCGCTTTACTGCCTTGCCTTGAACTGGCTTCTTTGCCATGACATATTAATTTGTCGGGTCAAGAATTTAAAAATTTGGCGGGACTTACACCATGCAGCTCGCACGGCCGCCCGCCACGGACGGATATTTTAGGGGCGATTAAGGAAAGGCGCTGGATTAAGAAAGG
>Ga0172364_10002615_pt1 | contig 14327 bp, 13 predicted proteins | sample LakKivSesite10cm_FD_114545 | JGI IMG/M metagenome (GOLD analysis project Ga0172364, IMG submission 114545) | Sediment microbial communities from Lake Kivu, Rwanda - Sediment site 10cm | ecosystem: Environmental > Aquatic > Freshwater > Lake > Sediment | place: Rwanda: Western Province, Lake... | reverse complement strand
TTTGCATACCCATTCTCAGTTCTCTGCTCTATACAAAGAAATACGCCGACGCCGGTTGAATTAGAAGAAAATACTTTGCTGGGAAGATTAGATAATACAATACAAAGTATAGATAAACACGAGCTTCGGCAAATACTTACAGACGGCGAAATACTTGACGCTATTAATAATTCAGATAATCCACTCCTATTAAAATCCAAGTTTATAGAACTATTAAATAATAATTCAAAGTTTTTTACGCCAAGCCTTAGTCTAAAGGCTATTTATACCAATACTAAGAAGCCGCCCAAACCTGCTCGCGGAACTATTATATTCAACGATGAAGCCGGGTGCTTTGAGGGGTTTGACGGCGCTTCTTGGCGAAAACTCAAGTGGGGCGAAGAATGATCCTGCCCAGTGGAATGGATGAAAAATCCGTCTTACAACAAATTGATAAGATTGTAAATAGAATATCGCCGAAGTATGTCTTTTACGGATATACGGTTGATGATATTAAACAGGAATCTTTTCTTATTTGCATGGAGGGCTTACGGCGCTACGATGCTTCTCGCCCCCTTGAGAATTTTCTTTCTGTTCATCTCTCTAATAGATTAAAAAACTTTATAAGAGATAATCATTTTACAAAGTCTGAGAATGATGAAAGAGTCAAGATACTTAAACCGGCCCAGCTTGATTACGAAAACTCTATCGTTGACAACGAGGAAGATGAATCTGAACCAATAGACGTTAGCGATATGAAAAAGATTATTGATAGAAAATTGCCCGCATCTTATAGACTTGATTATCTTAAGATGATAAACGACGTTTATATATCAAAGCAACGGCGAGAAGAAATCATTGTTGTTATAAAAGACATACTTTCGGAACATGGTTATGAAAAAGGGTAGATTTACACTTGAAGAAATGGAGTATATAGAAAAATATGCTTCAAGTATTAATTTTAGACAAATAGCTAAAAACTTAGATAGAGACCCCGAAAGTGTTAATTCATATATAAAAAATAAATTAAAGCTTGGTCTTAGCGATGAAGAAGAGGCCGCATACACTTTAGAAAATAGACCTTACTGGCCTGAACTTGAGCTTCAGTTCACAAAGACCGAACTTGAATTATTTAAATATCACTGGTCTAGGATTATCTCACAGTTTAGAGACGATGTTATACCAACAGAGGAACTTCAGGTTATAGATCTTATTAAACTTGAAATTCTAATGAATAGATGTCTTAAGCAAAATAAAGATAACATAGAGCAGATATCTCTTTATGAAACTCTAGTTGCGACGGAAAGATCTCGCGATATAGACCAGCAAAATAAAGATGAAATCTTTGGCTTAGATAGGCAGATTGCTTCGCTCAAAGCTTCTCAGGAGTCACTAAATAGAGATTATCGAGAACTTCAAGCTAAAAAAAGCACGATGTTAAAAGATATGAAAGCAACAAGAGAACAAAGAGTAAAAAGACTAGAAGATAGCAAACAAAGTTTTAATTCATGGATCGCCCACCTAATGTCTAATCCAGACGTAACTAGAAAATACGGAATAGAAATGGAAAAGATGAGGCTTGCTATGATGAAAGAAAGGGAGAGGCTTTCGGCCTTTCATCAGTATCAAGACGGAATAATTGATCAACCGCTATTAACTCCAGATACGGTAAAAGAATGAAAATTGGAATTGTACTTATGGAACGTTCCTATATCGTAAAGAATCATAAACAAGGAAATCAAAAATAATTATGAATAAAGCTATAATTTGGGGCTGCACTGGACAAGATGGTAGTCATCTTGCAGACTTACTCCTTGAGAAAAACTATAAGGTTGTAGGTGTATCAAGAAGATGCAGCACAGACAATACTCAAAACATAAAGCATCTACTAAGTAATAGTAATTTTTCACTTGTTGACGGGGATATAACTGACCCGTTTAGCGTTATGAGCATATTTACGTCTAACGAAGACGTAGATGAAGTCTACAATTTGGCCGCACAGTCACACGTTTCGGTTTCCTTTAAGCAGCCAGCCCTAACTTGGGATATAACTGGAAAGGGATGCTTAAATATACTTCAAACAATGGTTGATTTAAATGTATCAGCTAGATTTTATCAAGCATCTTCAAGTGAAATGTTTGGTTCTTCATATAATGTCGATAATAACGGCGTAAAATATCAAGATGAAAATACAAAATTTCTACCACAATCCCCGTATGCAATAGCAAAATGCGCCGCCCATTACATGACCAGATTATTTAGAGAAGCCCATTATTTACATGCAAATTGCGGAATTTTATTTAATCATGAGGGCGAAAGGCGTGGCGATAAATTTGTAACAAGAAAAATAACTAAATGGATAGGGCAGTATATTAAATTCTGTAGAGAGCATTCATTGAATCCACATAAAGTAAGTGATTCTAATATAACTAATGATATACACTTTGTTGGCAAAAAAGCTTCATTCCAAAAATTAAAACTTGGAAATCTAGAGGCTTATAGGGATTGGGGATACTCAAAAGATTACTGTGAAGCCATGTGGCTGATGTTACAACAAGAAGAGCCAGATGATTATGTTATATGCACCGGCAAAACTCATACAATAAGAGAATTTCTAGATGTAGCTTTTAATCATGCTGGATTTGATGATTGGTCAAAATTTGTTATTATAGACCCAGATTTATATAGACCTGCCGAAGTAGATTATTTATGTGGCAAAAACGACAAGGCCCGCAATAAATTAAAGTGGACTCCGAAGCATTCCTTTGATGATTTGGTTAAATTAATGGTAGATTACGACACAAATGAAATTATATAAAGTAGAATTATGTTTAAGACTTGTTCTACCAAGATTAAGAAATTACAAGCTTCATGAATATAATTATGAAAACCCAATCGTTTTTGTTCAGGGGTCCGATCCTGATGACGCCTGTGCTAGAGCGTTTAACAATTTAATTGGAATAATACTCAAACAGGATATGTCTCCAAATACAATATCATTAATTAAAGAAATATCAAACGACATAAGAATAATAAAAGTCTCAATACCAGATGACAAGTAAAAATCTAATAGGAAAGGAATTTGGGCTAGTTGTTATCATTAAATACGGCGGCCTAGACAAATGGATTGGTATATGCAGAGGATGCTTTAAAGAAAAAATGTTTACCGAAAAAGCTTTGCTAGATGAAAATATTATTAGTTGCGGAAAATGTAAAGAAATAAATCCAAAATTTAAAATTTTAAAATCAAAATCAAATTATTATGATAATAGAGAGGGCGATGAATATAAAACATTCTGCAAAAAGGTTTTTGCAAGAGATAATTTTAAATGTGTTATTTGTGGAAAATCCGGCTGGATTAATGCCCATCATTTAGATGGATGGAATTGGTTTATAGCCGGAAGATTTGATACTAATAATGCAGTTACTTTATGTGCGGGAAAAAATAGTTGTCATAATAAATTTCATGAATTATACGGAAAAGGAAATAATACTAAAGAACAATTCCATGAATTTTCTAAGTTTCATAAAAAATGAGTAAATATCCACAGGCTCCAGAATATACTGTAATCAAAGACAGTAGAGAACGAGAGGGTTATTTTTTCAGTAAATTTAATAACTGCAACGGTATGATAGAAGAAAAGTTGGATACTGGGGATTACAGTATAGTCGGGTTTGAAGATAAAATATGCATAGAAAGAAAAGGCTGCGTTGAAGAATTAGCGGTAAACTTAGGACAACAAAAATATGCTTTTTTAAATGAAATAGAGAGAATGAAAGCGTATGAGCATAGATTTTTAGTCTTAGAATTTAGTTTTGAAGATTTAATAAACTTCCCCGATGAAACAAAAATTCCAGAAGACAAAAGAAAAACCTTAAAAATAACCGGAAAGTATATGTTAAAATGCTTAATGGAATTTGAAATATATGAAAATGTACATGTAATTTTTGCAAATGATAAACATAACGCATTTCTGTTTGTAAGTAGTATTCTAAAAAGATTAAATGAAAAATATACAATCGGGAGAAAAAAATGACAGAGCAAAACTTTTTAGATCTCATCCCGAATCAAAACATCGACCAAATACATAATTATGGAATAGACATAGATAATAGAGAACTATATTTACATAGTTTTATTTCTAATGATGATAATGATCCGGGCATAGATTTTAGGATGACATGTTATTTTATTAAAAATATGAGAATATTAAATTCTATAGATAAAAAGACAATAACTGTACATATGCACAGTATAGGCGGAAACTGGAATGATGGAATGGCGATATATGATACAATAAAACTATCAAAATCCCCCGTTAATATTGTAGTTTATGGACAGGCAGAATCTATGAGCAGCGTCGTTCTTCAGTCTGGAAAAAGAAGATTTATGATGCCTAATTCATATTTTATGTGTCATTATGGATCTTTTAGTTTTTCAGCAAATCTCCTTGACGTTCAAAATGCCGTTACACAAGAAAGAAAGTTTGCAAATAGAATGATTGATATTTATGCAAATAGAGCTAAGTACGGAAAATATTTTTCAAATAAAAGCATTAATCATATTAAAAATTATATTAAAAGAAAAATGAAAGACGGCGATTGGTATTTAGATCCACAGGAAACAATAGATCATGGCTTTGCTGATGAAATACTAAAATGACAGAAGATAAACTAAAACATATAGAAGAAGCTTGGCTTGGCTTAGATATAGACGAAAAATATATATGTAATCCAATATCTATAATTGAGCCAGAAGATGAAGAATTCCATTTAAAGCTAACATGGTTAATGACAAAGCCCGAGTATTTTTCTTTTTTATGCAAACATATACTTAATATACAAATACTCCCATCTCAAGCTTTAATATTACATGAGATGTGGCAAAGAAAATTTCCGATGCTTATAGCAACGAGAGGTTTTGGAAAAAGTTTTATTTTATCTTTATATTCTATTTTAAGAGCTTTAATTTTACCAAAACGAAAGATTGTCATTGTTGGCGCCGCCTTTAGACAATCAAAAGTATTATTCGAATACATGGAAACTATTTGGAATAATGCGCCACTACTTAGAGATATATGCGACGGTGAAAGTGGACCAAGGAAAGATGTTGATAGATGCGTTATGCGCATAAATGACAGCAGAGTAACATGTCTTCCTTTAGGTGACGGCCAGAAGATTAGAGGTCAACGCGCTAATGATATTATTTGTGACGAGTTCGCTTCTGTTCCTAGAGAAATTTTTGAAACTGTTGTTGCTGGATTTGCTGCTGTAAGTTCCGATCCAATAGAAAATGTAAAAAGATTAGCTTCTGAAAAAAGGGCTAAAAATCTTGGAATTGAAATAGAAAAAGAAGATGATAGTTCTATTGAAAATAAAGACAATCAAATTATTCTTTCTGGAACCGCATATTATGATTTTAATCATTTCGCTTCTTACTGGAAGAAATGGAAATCAATCGTAAAAAGCGCCGGATGTCCAAAAAAACTTAAAGATGTTTTTAATGGGGAGGAACCCCCGCAAGATTTCAACTGGAAAGAATACTCAATTATAAGAATGCCGTATGAACTACTACCAGAAGGTTTTATGGATGCTACGCAGGTGGCTAGATCAAAAGCGACGGTTCATAACGGCATTTATATGATGGAATTTGGCGCAGTATTTACGCGAGATTCACAAGGCTTCTTTAAAAGAACCCTAATAGAATCTTGTGTGTGTTCTGATTTAGACCCAATAAAAAATCAAGAAGGAGAGGAAATTAACTTTGAAGCAAAATTGATAGGAGATCCTACAAAAAGTTATGTTTTTGGCGTTGACCCAGCATCTGAAGTAGATAATTTCAGTATAGTTATTTTAGAAATAGATGGAGATCATAGAAAGATTGTATACTGCTGGACAACTAATAGATCTGAACACCTAGAAAAAATTAAAAAGGGTTTTTCACAAGAAACAGATTTCTATGCTTATTGTTGTAGAAAAATTAGAGATTTAATGAAATTGTTTCCGTGCGTCCATATCGCTATGGATGCTCAAGGTGGTGGTATCGCCGTTATGGAATCATTGCACGATAAGGATAAAATTAAAAATAGTGAACTACCTATCTGGCCGATTATTGAAAAAGATAAACCTAAACCCTCAGACGGCGAAAGAGGTTTACATATTCTTGAGATGTGTCAGTTTGCAAAATACGATTGGCTGTCTGAAGCTAATCATGGAATGAGAAAAGACTTTGAGGATAAAGTTTTATTATTCCCAAGATTTGATACTATTACATTGGGCATATCAAATGCAGAAGACGGAATTAAAGGACGTATTTATGATACCCTTGAGCAGTGCGTTATGGATATAGAAGAACTAAAAAACGAGTTATCTATGATACAAATGTCTCAGACACAAAGCGGAAGAGATAGATGGGATACTCCCGAGGTAATAATTGCGGCTGGCAAAAAATCAAAAATGAGAAAAGATAGATATAGCGCATTATTAATGGCCAATATGGCTGCACGAATAATATCAAGAACTCCAGAGCAAAAGGACTACCAATTTTTTGGCGGTTTTGCTATTCCATTAGACAAATCAAAAGAAAAAGAAATCATAGAAGATGACTTTGTCGGCCCAAGCTGGTTTACAGAAAATATGAAAAATGTGTATTAATTATCTGTCGTATAGTAATTCAAATACAATCCAATTGATATTATAGGTTAAAAAATGCAAAAAAAACCAGATTCGGATTTTATTACTTGGAATAATTTAGATCAAGCGAGTAAAAGTACCGCCATATCAAAATTCTCTGAATGCGTAGATTCTTATGAGGGCGTGACTAAATCTACAGCTAGATACTATAGAGATTTTCTAGACATAGAGCCAAATAGATCCGTAAGACCTGGATTTACAAAAAACGATTATTATGCATTTAGACCTGAAGAACAAATTCCATCACAGCAAAAAAGAATCATAAAGATGTGCATGGATGCTTATGATAAAGTTGGAATTATAAGAAATGTTATTGACTTAATGGGCGACTTTGGATGCCAAGGCATAAATATAGTTCATGAAAATAAAAGCGTTGAAGATTTTTATCAACAGTGGTTCAAAAAAATAGACGGAAGAGAAAGATCTGAAAGGTTTTTAAATAATTTATATAGAACTGGCAATGTTGTAATATATAGAAGTAGCGCTGAAATAACTCCCGAGATTACAAAATATATAAAATCTATTGCGTCAGATATAAAAGTTGAACTCCCAAATTATGATAAAAATATTATACCATGGAGATATAACTTCTTTAATCCATTATCTATAGATCTAAAAAACGGCTCACTAAATATATTTATTGGTAGAAAAAACTTTGAAATAACAAACACTTCTTTTCTTGATAATTTTCAAAACGGCGCCATACCTGCAAATATTTTAGATACACTCCCTGTAGATGTTAAATCTCAAATAAAAAATGGTAAAAAGAATATACCATTGGACCCAAATAGGGTTGCCGTTTTTTACTACAAAAAGGATGACTGGAATTATTGGGCAAATCCTATGATTTATGCAATATTAGATGACATAATAATGCTTGAAAAAATGAGACTTGCTGATCTTTCGGCTCTTGACGGCGCAATATCAAACATAAGACTTTGGACCCTTGGAAGTTTAGAACATCAGATATTACCAAACAAATCAGCAATTAATAAATTAAGAAATATTTTAGCTAGTAATGTTGGCGGCGGAACAATGGAGCTTGTTTGGGGTCCAGAATTAACTTATACTGAATCAAATAGTCAAGTATATAAATTCTTGGGATCAGAAAAATATCAAAGCGTTTTGAATAGTATTTATGCGGGACTCGGTGTTCCACCAACATTAACCGGAATGGCCGGTAATGGTGGCGGATTTACAAACAATTTTATCTCTTTAAAAACGCTTGTTGAAAGACTTCAGTACGGAAGAGATCAGCTTGTTAAATTCTGGGAACATGAAGTTGAGATAGTTAGAAAAGCATTGGGCTTTAGAAAAGCGCCGCACATAGTTTTCGATAAGATGAGCCTATCAGATGAATCGAGCGAAAAACAACTTCTTATTCAGCTTGCCGATAGAGATATTATTAGTCACGAAACTGTATTAGAAAGATTTAAAGAAGTTCCAAATGTAGAAAAAATGAGATTAAAAAGGGAAACCAAAGATAGAGAAGATGACAAACTTCCTGAAAAAGTTAGCCCTTTTATTAAGCCGGTCTCTCAAATTCCAGGACTTGGTTTTGATCCTCCGCAAAAATCTGCTAATCCACAAGGCGGAAGACCTTTTAATCAAACCGACACAAAACCAAGAAAGCAAAGGGTTGATACACCAAAGTCAAAACCCGGAGTTGCCGAATTATTAATCTGGTCACAAAATACTTACGAAAAAGTATCAGCATTAATCAATAATGCATACTTATCCATAAATAAAAAATTAAATTTGAGACAATTAACAAAATCTGAATTTCTAGAGCTAGAAACAATAAAATTTCACGTTTTTTCTAATCTTGACCCAATGTCAAAAATAACCGATGATTACATAAATACGGTAATAGCATCAAATAAAACAGCACCTGAAGATTTTTCAAAATATCTTAAAAGTAATAATATTTCTTTAGAAATTTTACCTTTAGAAGATTACAAAAAGTCTTTAATAGCATGTTATGTCGAGTTTCAAATTAACGAAAATTAGTGTTTTTTGGATATTTTTTATTATTTTGTGTATATCTTTCTATGGAGCAATATTCAATGAAAGAAATTAAAATATATGAAAAAGAAATAAATGACGGCGTTGCTGAGCTAGTAAAAGCTCAAGCTTCAGTCGCCTATTATTCACGCGCAAAAATTCATGCTGGAAGCTATGCTGACGCTTTAGAAATAATAAAAGACGAAGATGTACGCAATCGTGTCATAGCTGAAAATAAAAATCAAACAGATCTTTATTATATAGAATCTGTTTTAGTTTCAACCGGATGGAATAAAAATGATGATGTATTTCTTGCTGATGCAACATGGGAAGCGAGAGATACGCCTGAAGATAAACAATTTAATTTTATGCATGACGAGAACGATATAATCGGTCATATAACTGGAAGCTACGTTCTTGATAAAGATGGAAAAAGAATTGATTCGGATCAAAACTTTGTTCCAGATGATTTTGATATAATTACACAGGCCGTTCTTTATAATAGCTGGACAAACATAGAAAACAAAGAACGCATGGAAAAAATAATATCAGAAATAGAAGATGGAAAGTGGTATGTTTCAATGGAATGTTTATTTTCTGGGTTTGATTATGCTTTACTAGATAATAGCGGTAAAGCTCAAGTTTTACCAAGAAATGAAGCTTCTGCATACTTAACAAAACATCTTAGATCTTATGGAGGAACTGGAGAATATGATGGATATAAAATAGGTAGAGCATTACGTCAAATTGCTTTTTCCGGAAAAGGGTTAGTCTCTAAACCGGCAAATCCAAGAAGTATTATATTTAATAATTCGAAAAGTACAGCAACGTTTATTGTTAACGATGAAATTAGTAGTTTTACTATAGGAGAAAATGTTATGTCAGATACGACAAATTTTGAGAAGCAATTAGCTGATCTTAAAGCTGAATTGGCTTCTGCAAAAGAAGAAAACAAGAGAGTCAAGGCTCAAATAGAAGAAGCTAAAGATAAAGAAATCGCTTCTAAAATTGAGTCTTATGAAACAACTATTGCTGATAAGGATCAGTTAGTAGCAGAAATGGAAGAATCCATTAAGTCTACTCAAGCAAGAATAGCTGAACTAGAAGATGCTCTTGCAAAATCCAATGATCAACTTAGTGTTGCTATGAAAGATATGGAAGAAATGAAGAAGAAAGCAAAGATGCAAAAAAGAATGGCTTCTCTTCTTGAGGCTGGTTTTGAGCAAGATGAAGTAGAAACTTCACTTACCGCTTATGAACTTCTTGCTGATGAAGCTTTTGAAGCTATTGTGGCTGCTTGGAAAGGCAAGATGGATAAAATGAAGAAAAAAGAAGAAGAAGCTCTTAACAAGAAGCCAATGGCTGAAGAAGCTTCTGTTAATCAAGAAACATTTGAAACACTTGAAACAACCGAAGCAACTTTAGTTGAAGCGATTGTTACAGATGAATTACAAAATACAAGAGCTAGTATTTCTAGCTGGCTTGAAAATAATGTCCTTACAAAGAAAAAGTAAATAAATATTTTATAAAGGAGATATTAACATGGCTTTAAAATCAGATAGATACGAAGCACAGACAGACATTAGTTTCTTTTACAACGCCGGAACTGCCACTAGAGGTGGGGTTGTTGTTCTTGATGCCGTAAATGCTTCTGGCGCCGCTATGGATCAAGGTGTTAACCTTGTCAGATATAAGCAAGCAACTGCTACAGATGTACCAGTTGGTATTCTTTTGAATGATGTTGTTAATAAAGACCTCACAAGAGTACATATGAATTGGTATAAAGACGAAGTTCAGAAGGGTGGAAAGGTCACAGTAATGACTCAGGGTTGGGTTTTGACCAATAACATTACTGGAAGCCCAACTCCTGGACAAGTTGCTTACGCCGATTCCGCGACAGCTGGAAATATAACAAATTCAGCAGCTAACGCTCAAGCATCCGGGAATTTAGCTATTGGTAGATTTATGTCCAATAAAGATTCCGATGGCTACGCAAAAGTCTTCGTTAATTTACCAAACTTCGGTTAATAAAATATAAAAGGAGATATTAACATGTCATATACAGAAAGACCAAGCGATGAATTTATCGCTTTACTTAAAAAGTCGGGCGATAGTGATATTAACGTCGCAATGGCTGCTCAACGTGAATTTGCGAAGGCGCTTGAAACACCTCTTCGTAAGGGCGTTTTAGTTGGAAATATCCTTGGTGATATTTTCGAAACAATTAATGTTGAACCGGGAAGTTCCACAGAATATCCTTTGGATTTAATCTCTCCGGGTCTTGAGGGTGAGCATGTCGCTTATACTAACCCAGGCCATGGACGCATTCCAGAAAAAAGCGTTGAAAGCGACTATGTCATGATTCCAACCTACAGCATCACAAGTTCTATTGATTATCTTCTTAGATATGCTCGCGAAGCACGCTGGGATGTTGTTGCTCGCGCTATGCAAGTTATGGAAGCTGGCTTTGTTAAGAAAATGAACGATGATGGCTGGCATACACTTCTCGCAGCCGGTGTTGATCGTAATATTCTTGTTTACGACGGCGATGCAACAGCTGGAATGTTCACAAAGAGACTTGTTAGCTTAATGCAAACAGTTATGCGCAGAAATTCCGGCGGAAATACTGGTTCGGCAAATCGTGGTCGCCTTACCGATATTTATGTTTCTCCAGAAGCTCTTGAAGATGTTCGTAACTGGGGTCTTGACCAAGTCTCCGACGCTATTCGCACTAGCATTTACAATGCTCCAGAAGGCGGCGCTCCTGTCACCAATATCTTTGGTGTTAGACTGCGCGATCTTGATGAACTTGGTGAAGGTCAAGAGTATCAGGATTTCTTTGTTTCTGCAACAGGCTTAGGTGGAGCAGTTCAGGCGAGTGACCTTGAGTTAGTCGTTGGCTTAGACCAATCGTCTAGCGACAGCTTTGTTATGCCTATGAAGCAAGCTCTTCAAGTTTTTGAAGATCCGACTCTTCATCGTCAACAGAGAGCTGGTTACTACGGCTGGGCGGAATTAGGCTTCGGTGTATTAGACAATCGTAGAGTTCTTCTCGGATCGTTCTAAACAAAAATTTATAGAAACCCCCAGGTTTTCCTGGGGGTTTTTTTTTGCTTTGAGAAGATGGGATTGTGGACAAAGAAAAGTGGTTAAAATTTATTAATTGTGTATAATACATTGTAATTTTAATTTAAACAAGGACTCTCAGGAGGCTAAAATGGCAGCTTTATCAGATTATTTAGAATCTGGACTTTTACACCATATGTTTCGCGGACAAACTTTTCCAAAGCCAAGTTCAATTGCAGTTGCATTAACAAATGGAGTTCCAATAGATTCTCATACTGGTTCAACAATACCAGAAGTCCCATCTGGACTTAACGGCTCTTTAACAGGATATTCTAGAATAAATCTTGGAAACCCCTCTGTTAGTGGAAACAATTTCTGGAGCTATAGTTCAAGCGATCACGCCGTTGGTAGTGGTGTTATAAAAAATAATGTTTCTTTTGTTTTTGATGCAGCATTACAAGACTGGGGTTGGGTATCTGGAATAGCTATTTTAGATAGTCCGACTTATGCTTCTGGCAACTTGCTAATGCACGCTCAATTAGACAATCCTCGTATTATATATACTGGAGATAGTGTAAAGTTTGATTTACAATCATTACAAATTAGTTTTAGGTAGAAATAAGAATGATTTTAACCAAGCCAGAATATCTTCAATCAATAAACTATCTACTTCCAGACAATGCAACCCAACAAATATCGCCAGAAGATTTAAGAACAAGTTTAGTTAATTTAGTTGATTCTGTTCATAATTTTTTAGAAGAACACATTGTTAACTGTGTAAATCTTGGTTCTCCAGCTACGAGAACCACTAGAGTTGGCGATCAAGCATTAAGTAAATTCTCTCTTCCTGGAAGATCTAATCTTGATAATTCTGCCGTTGGTTATTATGCTCTTGGCGGAAATTATAACGGAAGATCAAATACCGCAGTTGGTTCCCATTCTCTTGGTTGCAATCTTTATGGTTCAGAAAATGTAGCTATCGGACTAAACGCTCTAGCCGGAAATGTAACCGGTTCCGGAAATGTTGGAATAGGTAATTATACTCTACAATCCAATAAACATGGCGATTTCAATATAGCTATAGGGAATGCCGCCGGATATTATGTTGGAGAAAATTCTAATTATAAATTATATGTGGCATCTCACCCCCTAACGTTAGAATTTTTATGTGATATAGATCCAGCGTCTGGAACGGCCCCGTTAATTTATGGAGACCTTTTAAGTCTTAAACTTGGAATTGGAACAAAAACTTTACATGATTACGGCGCCCTCCAGGTCAACGGATCGGTTTCTCCGGTTCAAAGTAAGGGCGGTAGCCTTGGTAATGAAAGATATTTATGGAATAAAGCTTATATATCTAGCGGAATAGCTTACGATGACAACTCTGATTTAACAATTTCCGTTTTTAATTCAAGTTATAATCATCAAGATGTAATGACTTTTGATACAAACGGAAATATTGGCGTTGGAACATCGTCGCCATCTGGATCACAAGGTTTAATTACAGTTCAAGGTAATATTGTTCCCGCCGCAGATAGCATTTATGTTCTTGGACATCCAGATTTAAAATGGGACGCTATTTTTAATGATATTATAGTTAGCGGCAACGCCAAAATAACAGATTTAGAATATACAACAATTACATCGTGTTTATATGAATGTAAAACTCTTCACTTAGCTACAAGTGGAATTTGCGAAGGTGATATATTCAATAGTTCCGTTTGTGGATATTTAAGTGACGAAGGATTGGACGGAGCCGGTTTCGAAGTACATTCTAGCGGAAGTAATTACAGAAGAGATTACCGTTTCATATATAAAGCTCCAGATCAAACTTTAACCTGTTTAGAGGTTGATGACAATTATTCTAGATCTAGATGGCAGTCAAATATTAGTTTAGAACTTGTAGACGGAACTCACCTACAAACACAGAGAGTTCTCTCTAAAGACCACTTAAGTCTAGTATCCAGCAATGGCGAATACTTTCCTTGTTTTGGAATAAATATAGATCCAGATAAAATATATTTTGGATATCCAGATTCAATAGTAGATCCAAATGATAGAACCATAAACTTTTTATTTCCATCTGGCTTAAGCACCGCCTACAGCACAAGATCTTCTGGAGTAAAAGTATCTCAAGATTTTATTAGTAGAAATACTACATTTTTAACTGGAAACGAAGTACGCGGTTTTAGTTTAGTTTACTCTGATGAAAAAGATCAGATAATAAATAATCAATTTGGAGACAGATTCTCTATAAGAACTATTTCTGGGTCTGGCTCTAATTTTAATAACAACGAAAGGGAAATTTTTACGGCTTTACGTTCTGGAAATGTTGGCATATCAAACATACAGGCTAGTTCTGTTATTCCACAGACATTATTTAATGTTCAATCTAGTGGTGAATGCGCCGTAAGATTTTCATCCTCTGGTATAAACAATACAAGACTTCAGTTACTCGGCAATACTAACGTATTAGCTTCCGGTTTTGAATTAAAATATATTACGCTTAATAAAATATTAAATTATAGCGGCGGCTATTCGAATGATGACCCACTTCTTGATTTCTCTTTAATATTCCCAAGCGG
>Ga0172364_10002611_pt1 | contig 14336 bp, 17 predicted proteins | sample LakKivSesite10cm_FD_114545 | JGI IMG/M metagenome (GOLD analysis project Ga0172364, IMG submission 114545) | Sediment microbial communities from Lake Kivu, Rwanda - Sediment site 10cm | ecosystem: Environmental > Aquatic > Freshwater > Lake > Sediment | place: Rwanda: Western Province, Lake... | reverse complement strand
GGTCGTGATTGTCGGTTTTGTCGTGCTTCTAACCCAGGGCACGCGACGCATACCGGTTCAGTACGCCAAACGGATTGTGGGACGCAAGGTCTACGGCGGGCAGTCCACGCATATTCCTCTGCGGGTCAACACCGCGGGAGTCATGCCGATCATTTTTGCTCAATCAATTATGTTTATTCCCAGCACCATCGGAGCCTTTTTCCCGAACAGCGAATTCATTCAGGGAATGATGCGCTTTTTCGGCATATATTCGCCGGTCTACTGGGTCATCTATGGGTCATTCATCGTTTTCTTTACCTATTTCTATACCGCCATCGCCTTCAATCCGATTGAAGTCGCCGACAACATGAAAAAATACGGGGGCTTTATCCCTGGCATCCGCCCCGGGAAAAAGACGTCCGAATTCATTGATAATATCCTGACCAAAGTCACCCTGCCGGGTTCGATATTCTTGGCGCTGATTGCGATTTTTCCTTACTTTCTGATGAAAGTCATGGATGTCAACTATGACCTGGCGTCGTTTTTCGGCGGGACGAGTTTGCTGATCATCGTCGGCGTGGCGTTGGATACATTACAACAAATCGAGTCGCATCTTTTAATGCGGCATTACGACGGTTTTTTGAAAAGCGGAAAACTTAGAAGTCGACGTGGCTGATAACCGCATGGTGCATATCCGTACCAACGAAGAGATTGCTCTGATGCAGGAAAGTTGCCGTATCGTCGGCGCAACCCTGAATATGCTCCGGGGCGAAATTCGTCCAGGGGTCAGTACCCGACATCTGAATCAGTTAGCGGAGGAATTCATTCGGGAACAGGGCGGCACACCCGCTTTTAAGGGTTACCGGGATTATCCCGCCAGTATCTGCACCAGCATTAATGAAGAAGTGGTGCATGGTATTCCTTCAGGACGGATATTGGTGGAAGGCGAAATCCTCAGTGTGGATGTCGGAGTCGCTAAAAATGGTTATCTCGGAGATGGCGCCTGCACCTTCGCTGTCGGTGCAATTGATGCTGACAAGCATAAACTAATGCAGGTCACTGAAGAAGCATTGTACGAAGGTATTGCGCAGGCCCGACCGGGCAATCATTTGTCGGACATTGGACACGCAATCCAGCGCCATGTTGAACAGTACGGCTATGGGGTGGTGCGCACATTAGTCGGGCATGGCATCGGACGTGATTTGCACGAACCCCCCGAGGTCCCCAACTATGGCGATCCCGGGCGCGGACCTCTGCTGAAAGCAGGAATGTGTCTGGCCATTGAACCGATGGTCAACGCCGGAACCTATCAGGTACAACTCCAGGACGATGGCTGGACAGTCATAACCGCCGACCGCCTGCCTTCCGCCCACTTTGAACACACGATTGCGATCCGAACCACCGGACCGGAAATATTGACACAGATTGCGTAAGGATACCAGGCATGGTCAAAGAGAAATTAATCAAGGTTGATGGTACGATTAAAGAGAATCTGCCCAATGCTTCTTTCAAGGTGGTTTTGGAGAATGGGCATGAAGTCCTGGCCCATGTTTCCGGTAAAATGCGTATGCATTTCATCAAGATCCTTCCGGGCGACAAAGTTACGCTGGAACTCTCACCCTACGACCTGACCAAAGGACGCATAACCTATCGATATAAATAGAGTGGAAACAAATCTATGAAAGTCAGAACATCAGTCAAGAAAATTTGCGACAAATGCAAAATCATCCGCCGCAAAGGCGTAGTCAGAGTCATTTGCCCAAATCCAAAACACAAACAAAGACAGGGATAACAGTCAGTAGGAGGATAATTTGGCGCGCATAGCCGGTGTAGATTTACCTAACGAGAAAAAAATAAAAATAGCCTTGAGCTACATCTACGGTATTGGTCGTTCCAATGCCCTGGAAATCCTGCAGAAAGCCGGAGTCGATCCCGAACTGCGGGTAAAAGCCCTCACTGAGGAACAGGTACGTGATATTCGCAATATCATCAGCAATGAGTACAAAGTCGAGGGCACACTCCGTACCGAAGTTCAGATGAATATCAAGCGTCTGATGGATGTTGGCAGTTACCGGGGTTTGCGGCATCGGCGGGGATTGCCGGTCCGCGGTCAACGCACTAAGACCAATTCCCGAACCCGCAAAGGTCCGCGTAAAACGGTCGGTCGTAAAAAGGTCAAAGTCGGGAAAAAAGGTTAAAAAATAGGAGAATTCTAAGTTGCCACCTAAAAAAGTAACCGTAAAAAAGAAAAAACGGACAAAAGTCGATCCCGAAGGCATCGCCAACATTAAGGCGACCTTTAACAATACCATTATCTCCCTGACGGATGGCTTCGGCAATGTGGTGTCCTGGGCCTCGGCCGGAACAGCCGGCTTCAAAGGCTCACGAAAGAACACACCGTATGCCGCTCAGCAGGCCGCCAATAAGGCCGCCAAGGAAGCCAAAGACTTGGGTATGATTCGGGTAGAAGTGCGGGTCAAGGGCCCCGGCGCCGGACGCGAAGCCGCCATCCGGGCGATCAGTTTGGCTGGTCTGCAGGTTACTGCGATCAAGGACATCACGCCCATTCCCCACAATGGCTGTCGTCCGCCGAAGCGCAGAAGAGTATAAAATTGGATAATTGGAGAAATATATAAATGGCAAGATATACCGGACCAGTGTGCAAGCTTTGCCGTCGCGAAGGTAAAAAACTGTTTCTGAAAGGCGAGCGCTGCAACACAACCAAATGCTCTTTCGAAACCAAAAGTTACGTGCCGGGTCAGCATGGCCAGACTGGTCATCACCGCCTGTCGAACTACGGTTTGCAACTACGCGAGAAACAGAAAATCAAACGCATCTATGGCATTTATGAAAAGCAATTTCGCAAATATTTCGAAGTTGCCAATTCCCAGAAAGGCATCACCGGCACCAATCTGATGAAACTGTTGGAGCGGCGCCTCGACAACGTGATCTACCGCCTGGGATTCGCCACGTCGCGTAAAATGGCCCGCCAGCTGGTCAGCCACCGACACTTCACAATCAATAATCGAGTTGTCAATATTCCATCCTATCAACTAAAAGCCGGAGATGTGATTCAGGTTCGCGACAGCAGTAAGAAGCTGGCTATCATTCATGAATCCATGAAGCGCATCCGGGGCGATCACGAATTAGCCTGGTTGATTCTGGATAAAGCCAAAATGCAGGGCATTTTTATCCAGGTTCCGGAACGTGACCAAATGGGACTGGATGTAAACGAACAGCTGGTTGTTGAACTATATTCTAAATGAGGAGGCCTATCATGACTAATCACGAACAAATTTTAGCCCGTGTTGTACGTGACGAATCTTCGACCGACACGCATGGCATTTATTTCATTCAGCCACTGGAAAGAGGCTATGGTATCACCATCGGCAATGCCCTGCGCCGGGTTTTGCTGACTTCGATTCCCGGTGCGGCAGTCTCCTCGATTAAGATCGAAGGAGTTCTGCATGAATTCTCGACCATTGAGGGCGTTCGGGAAGACGTCGCGGACATTATCCTGAATCTGAAACAAGTGCGCTTCAAACTCCGGGATCCCAAACCCGATAAAGTTACTCTGCAAATCAAGGGCCCGGCTGAATTATTGGCTGGCGAAATCGGTAAAAATAACACCCAGTTTACCGTGCTCAATCCGGATTTGCCCATCTGCTCGCTCAATGAAAAAGCCGAATTAAACATGGAGATCAAGATCAGCCGTGGTACGGGTTGGGTGCCAGCTGAAAAGAACCGCGTGGCGGATTATCCGATCGGTACCATTTTTGTCGACTCGATTTTTTCACCTGTCAAGAATGTCTCCTACAAGGTAGAAAATGTTCCCGGAACGGCGAAGGAAGTGCTCGAGAAATTGATCCTGGACATTACCACTGACGGTAGCCTGACTCCGGATGAGGCTCTGGATACCGCCGCTACTATTCTGCGTGATTTCTTTGGTCTGTTCTCACGGTTGGAATCCAAGCCGCATGAATTATCCCGCGAATACCCCAGCGAAGACATCCTGAAAGTCCGCAATCTGCTCCGTAAAAGTGTGGACGAGATGGAGTTATCCGTCCGTTCCTATAATTGCTTAAAAGCCAATAATATCCGTACCATTGCCGACCTGGTTGCCAAAGATGAGGCGGATATGTTAAAGTTCAAAAACTTCGGTCGTAAGTCCCTGAATGAACTGATGGCCAAGTTGAAAAGTATGGGATTGGAATTCGGGATGGAAGTCGAAAAATATCTGGTCGAAAAGGAAGAATAAGCTGAAAAGGAGTTCATAGCAATGCGCCATCAGAAACGTGTCGCCAAACTCGGTTTACCAGCCAGTCATCGGAAGGCGGTCATCCTAAACTTAGTCAAAGCCCTCCTGACTAACGGAAAAATCCGCACTACCGATGCCCGTGCCAAGGAACTGCGGCGAGTAGTCGAAAGGCTGATAACCTACGCCAAACGCGGCACCGTGCATCACCGGCGGTTAGCATTTAAACAGGTTCACGACCGCACGCTCGTCAAAAAATTATTCGAACATATCGCACCGCAGTACGCCAGTCGTAACGGTGGTTACACCCGCCTTACCAAATTAGGTTATCGGGACAATGATAATGCCGCGATCTCGCTGATCGAATTCGTGGACTACCGCCAGTCGGAAGAGGAAAAGAAAGCCGCTGAACAGCGCGAAGCCCGCAAAGTTGCCAAGGCGAAAAAAGCCGAAGCTGCCGCCAAAGCCGCAGAGGCCGAGACTGCCGGAGCAGCTAGTGAAGAAGAGCATCTCCCTCCGAAAAAGGCGCCCCAGACCAAACAGACCAAAGCAGCTGACGGAGAGCGCAAAGCGGATTAACCACCCGACAGTGCCATATTTTAATCTAAGCAATGGTATCAGGGCAGTGATTTTAACTGCCCTGTTCATTTTTAGTCCGGAAATAAATACCCAGGCTCAGCAAAAACTCGGGTTATGGGTCGTGCGCGACCAGCTGGCTAATCGGAACAAGATTGACACGTTTATTGATTTTGCCGCTCAGAACCGCATCTCAGAATTGTTTGTCCAGATTCGCGGTCGCGGTGACGCCTTTTATTTTTCCGATTTGGTAGCACCTTCTGAAAACATGACCGAATCCAGCTGGGATCCGCTGACCTATACTCTGGACAAAGCCCATGCGAAAAACCTGCGCGTCCACGTCTGGCTGAACGCTTTTCTGCTCTGGTCAGCGGAGCAAAGACCGCAGGATCACCGGCATCTGCTGTACCAGCATCCCGACTGGTGTGCCGTTGATGCCGACGGAGTCAAAGACATACAAAAACAGCCCGCCGATTTTAGGAGAAATGGAACCGAAGGCATCTACCTTTCACCTCTGGTACCGCAGGTGCGGGAATATCTCCTGTCCGTCATACGGGAAATTCTTACCAAGTATCCGATTGACGGAGTGCACCTGGATTATGTCCGCTATGCCAAGGATTGCTATGACTATAATCCCATTGGACGCAAACTCTTCCGCGATCGGTATGGCGTCGACCCGCTGTTGTTGACGATTTCCGACAAATCACTTTTCAAGGGCTGGGAGCTGGGCAATCTTGAAACCCTCCAGGAGCAATGGAGTGCGTTCAGGAGGGAAGCCGTGTCCGATTTTATCCAGGCTTGTGCGGGATTAATCGATACTCAGACGCGTCCCATTCTGCTGAGTGCGGCGGTCAAACCCGATCCCGGCGAAGCTCGCCAGTATTTTTTCCAGGACTGGGAACACTGGCTCAGACAAGGCTGGCTCGACTTTGCGGTTTTGATGAACTACTACCGCGGCACGGAACAGTTCGAAAATGTCCTGAAAAAAATCAGTCCCCAAATCCAGAAAGAACGACTCTGGGTTGGCATCGGAGTCTATAATTTGAACAAATACGACGCCCTGTCGCGGATATTAGTGACCTTAAATAATCAATTTGGCAATTTGGTTTTCTTTTCTTATGACACTTTCCAGAGAAATCCCGATTATTTTCCAGTACTCCAAAAAGCCCTGCTAATCAATCACTGACCTTTTGACTCCGATCCGATGCACAGGATCCTATACCAGACTTAGTCGTACTTAGAAAAACCGGCACAAATGCTTGGTGTAAATGGCCTGCTGTAGCGGGCAAAAAAGTTGAAAATATTTTTCTTGACTTTCCGAAAAAATGTGTAAATTCACCGCCGTAAAAAAATGAAGATTGCAATTACTTACAGCACAAAAAACGGACTGCGAAAGGAGTTTGGTAAGCGCTTCGCCGGCGAACTTGACGACGAAGACATCCCTCCCGACCTTTTCGCCGAGGGTGATGACCCCCGGACGATCAATGCCATCAGTACTGCCCTTGTTAGTTTGAACCACAGCGTGGTGGCTTTTGAAGGTGATGATGATGTTGCCGTTAAACTGGAACAAGCCCGACCGGATTTGGTATTCAATGTCACCGAAGGTCTTTTCGGTGACTGGCGGGAATCTTATGTCCCCCTGATTTGTGAACGACTCGGATTGCCCTACACCGGCTCCGATCCTTTGACCCTTGCGATTTGTCTCAACAAAGCCCGCTGCAAGGAGATTCTCAGCTACTATCGCATTCCGACGCCGGCTTTTCGGGTCATCTATCCTGATGCTAATGGTTTCGATCCGGAATTTTCCTATCCGGCGATAGTCAAACCTTTAGCCGAGGGCAGTAGTAAGGGAATATTCGACCGTTCCGTGGTTTATACCGCGGCTCAAGCCCAGGCGCTGATCAGGGAAAATTTTACCAAGTACGATCATGAACCGGTCATGATGGAAGAGTTCCTGACCGGCCAGGAATTTACGGTTGCCGTTATTGGCAACGGCTCCACAATGGAAGTACTGCCGATCGTCGCGATGGATTACAGCCAGTTGCCGGCGGATGCTCATCCGATCTATTCTTACGAAGCCAAATGGGTTTGGGATCGCCCGGAAAAGCCATTGCACATTTTTCAGTGCCCGGCCCCCATCGGCGCGGAACTAAAGCAGGCGATCGAAACCACCGTCAGGCGCACCTGTCAGGTTTTAAGAATCCGCGACTGGTGTCGGTTGGACTTGCGGCTCGATGCAGCAGGCGTACCGAATATTTTAGAATTGAATCCTCTGCCCGGCATTCTGCCGGATCCGGCAGATAATTCCTGTTTTCCCAAGGCCGCGCGGACGGCCGGCTATGATTATGCGACAATGCTAAGCAAAGTTATTGAGTCCGCCGCTCTGAGGTGCAGTTTGAAGATATGACTACTCCGCAGGAAAAATTGAAAATCCTGGTAGTCTTCAACTACTTCAAACCGCTCGCCGCGCCTGACATTGACTCGATCTCCGAAGCTGCCGTGGAAAACGAGGCGCTGGCTATTCGACAGGCCTTGTTAAACGTCGGGCATAGAGCCGAATTGTATCCGATCAATGACCTGATGAGCGCCATCGAATACATCAAGGTTTTTCAGCCCGATGTCATTTTCAACCTCTGCGAAGGATTTCGGAACACCTCTACCCACGAAATGAACGTCGCCGGTTTATGGGAACTGATGGAAATCCCTTATACCGGCAATACGCCGTTGACCCTCGGTTTGGCCCAGAACAAGGTACTCACCAAGCGCATCTTGCACACCCACGGCCTGCTGACTCCGGAATATGAAGTCTACGATGGTGTTCCGGAACAATGTGAGCTGGAATATCCTCTAATCGCCAAGCCCTCGCATGAAGATGGCAGTCTCGGTATCACCCAAGACTCGATCATTCATGATTTTGAGGATTTGCAGAAAACTGTCTGTGATTTATTAGAAAAATACGATCAGCCAATTTTGGTAGAAAAATTCATCGCCGGACGGGAATTTAATATTGCCGTTTTAGGCAATGATGAACCGCAGGTTTTACCGCCCTCCGAAATTAGTTTCAAACGAATTAAAAAGTATTATCCCATAACCAGCTATGAAGCCAAATGGCTGAATGATCATCCACTTTATAAACAGACACCCCCGATTTGCCCCGCCAAAATACCAGTCGGTTTGCATCAGCGTCTGAGCGACCTCGGCCTGCGTGTTTATCGCCTGCTGATGGGTCGCGATTACGGACGGATTGATGTCCGTATGGATGAAAATGAAAATTTATTCATCCTGGAGTACAATCCCAATCCTGATATATCTCCAGACTCCGGTTTTATTCGCGCCCTGAAAGCGGCCGGAATGGATTACGAGTATTTCGCGGATTTCTTGGTTCACGAGGCCTTAACACGGAAGACCCATGTACACAATACGTAACATTTTAGCCAAAGATCGTCCGGCAATCCTGAAAATCATCGAAGCCACCAAAATGTTCAGTGACGCGGAAATAGCGGTGGCGACGGAGTTGATTGACATTGTGCTCAAGCGTCCGGATCAGAAGGATTATCTAATCTATGTCAGCGTCAATGCTGAAGACGCAGTCTGCGGCTATATCTGCATCGGTCCCACACCGGCAACCGAGGGCACTTTTGACTTTTACTGGATGGCCATCGAACCCAGTTTGCAGGGTCAGGGGTTGGGCCAAGCCTTACTGCACCATGCCGAGCAATACGTCCGTTCCTGCCACGGTCGCTTGATCATCATCGAAACCTCGTCGCAGGACAAGTATTACCTCACCCGTAAGTTTTATTTAAAAAACAACTACAGTGTCATCGCCCAGATTAAGGATTTTTACCGGCTCGGTGATGATCGCCTGATTTATGTCAAATATTTGAATCAATAATCCTATAAAGGAGAATGTCGTCACCATGGAAAAATGGCGCAAATTAAGTAAACAGAGCCTGACAACGGTCGGACAAATTGCCCAGGCCTTGCATGTTCCGCCGGAAGAGCTCGCGGGATTGGATAAAATGTTTCTGGTCAAGATCAATCCCTATTACTTATCGCTGATCAAGGCTAAAGGCGATCCGCTGTATCGCCAGGTCGTACCCGATAAAGCCGAGTTGCAGGATGATGAATTGCTTGCGGATCCCCTCCAGGAAGATCAGGATTCGCCGGTACGCAGTATTGTGCATCGCTATCCGGATCGCTGTCTGTTTCTCGTATCCCATGAGTGTGCCGCCTATTGTCGCTTCTGCACCCGGAAACGCAAAGTCGGCAATCCGGAAAAAATCAGCGCCGCGCACATTGAAGAAGGGTTACAATATATCCGCACTCATCCGGAAATTCGCGATGTCATCGTATCCGGCGGTGATCCGCTGATGCTGTCGGACCGCGCAATCGAGTACATCCTGGCCAGTCTGCGCAAAATATCCCATGTCGAAATCATCCGTATCGGTTCGCGTGTGCCCTGCTTTTTACCCCAGAGAATCACCACCAGACTGGTGCGAATTCTGCGCAAATATCACCCGCTCTACATGAATGTGCATTTTAATCATCCCGATGAACTGACTGCGGAAGCCATCAGCGCGCTGGGTAAACTCGCTGACGCCGGCATTCCTTTGGGCAACCAGACGGTCCTACTTAAAGGCATCAACGATACGCCTGAGGTCATGAAAAAGCTCATGCAAAAATTACTGATTGCGCGTGTAAAACCATATTACATCTACCAGACCGATTTGGTATTTGGAACCGAACATTTCCGAACCCGGGTCGAGAAAGGATTGGAGCTCATCAAAGCCCTGCGCGGCTGGACCTCCGGGCTGGCAATTCCGCATTTTGTGATTGATGCGCCGGGCGGGGGCGGTAAAATCCCGCTGCTACCGGAATACGTCAAGAAAATCAGTGACGATGAAATCGTCATGCAAAATTACCAGGGTAAAACCTATCGCTATCGGCAGGTCGGTGCCAAGAATCGCAAGAAAGCTCCTGTCAAAAAGGTAATGAGCGAAATCTTCGCCACCGAACCCGATTTGCATATGAATTAAAGCCCGCGCTTTTCGCACGGGTTCGATTTTAAACAGTCCGGATTCCCGTAATTCCGGACTAAACCTTGAAACCCTACTACTGCCCGGGAGTTGGCAGGGAGCTCTCTATTGGATATCGGGTATTGCATAACACAAATTAATTATTAAATTCAATACCCGGAATTGGGATTTTTCAAATGGTAGTTAATGGGGTAAAAGTATGCCGTTACTGGAAGTATGTCTGGTAGATGATAGACCGATGACAGGCTATTTAAGTGCCGTGCTGAAAAAGCCGGACGCGATCGTGTGGTTACGCACTCCAGCCCAGAAACAGGTCGTGTCCATGATCGAAAGCGCCCTGTCCAATCAGATGACGGTATCCTTCGAAAGCCGGGAAATTCGCCCGATAGACCTGGAAGGCTTTCATCAGCAGTGCGAGAAAATTCTGAAAGACTATCCCGAGCACGAAGTCCAGCTCAATGTCAGCGGCGGTACCCGTCTGCAGGCTCTCATCGCCAGTGAAATTTTCAAAGCCGCCGGTAAAAAGGTGATCGCTCTGGACTGCGACCATAACCGGTTGATTGACATCAGCACCGGTGAGTACAAGACGTTTCAGTTCAACCTGACCGTCAATGAGTACATTGCCTTGCACGGTATCAAGATGGAATCGGGGACCCGCTTCGACCCGGAAATCGGCAAACGCAGTAACCTGACCTTTTACATCGGAAATAACTTGGAACGCACGGTTCCGTTCATCGAGAAGTGTCGCGCGGAGTGGAACGCTCTCTCCGATCCCCGACCGGAGGTACATTGGAAACTCGAACATGGCGGGCACCGCTTCAATGTCAGTTATGAGCCTGAAGGTAAACGCTGGCATTTCCGCTGGGGGTTAGCGGAAAACCTGAAGAATATCGAAATTCACGATGACCCCGGCGAGTACTTTCTCAATGGCGGCTGGTTGAGGGAGCTGGTCTTTTTACGTCTGCATCGCAGTCAGTACGACGATGTGCGGCTGAATATCAAACTTTCCCGCGACTCCTTACCGGAACAATCGCGGGCGGAATCCTTGTTGGACATCGCCATGATGCGGGGGTGCCAGTGCTTTGTATTTCAGTGCTTTTCCTACCCGGTTACCAAGGAATCTTTTTTTGAGTTGCAGGCTGTCAGTGAGACGGTCAGGCTCCTGAATGCACGTGGCTATATTTTCATGTCCCATTACCCGCATCGCGGGTTTACCGAACGGGCGCGGAGCTCCGGACTCGAACTGCTTACCGGTCACAAAATCACCAATTTCTCCATTTAAACTGATTACTCAGCAGGATGCTCGCCCAGGATGCAGGTGATTGAAAAGTCCGGTGATGATTTTTCAATGGATATCGATTTTCGATCACGCAAAAGCGATACAGGTCGCACCGGCGAGAATGATCAGCCCGCCTGTTAGACGGTGACGGATGTCGCTTTCCCCGAACCATAGCCAGCCGTACAGAATCGCAAAAATCAGGCTGAGCCGTTTAATCGAGATCATATAAGCAACAGGAATGCGATTGATGGCAGTAAAATGGCAGACTGCCATCAAACCCATTGTCAAACCAATACGTAAATAGCTACCAGGGTGAGCGATCAGCGTGCGCATTTTCCATTGCCCACTCCGGAGGGCAAAGGGGGTCAACCCCGCCGCTAACAGCAGAAAATAAACCGCGGTAAAGAACAGCGGGGAAGAATGCTGGATCGCGAGCTTGCCCAGCGTGGCGGTCACCGCATAACACAATGCTACGATCAACATGTACAGTGAACCTTTGTTTTTAAAAACCGCCAACCACGGCTGCAACCAGCCTTCACGAATACGACCGATCTGCAGTAAGTATGTCCCAAGCGCTACCAGTACCACACCCACAATACCGATGGCGCTGAGGTTTTCGCCCAACACTACGCTTGGAATAATCAGCAGAAACAGCGGCGTTAATCCCAAGTAGGGAATTGTCAGCGATAGCGGTGCGATCTGCAGTGCCCGCATGTAGAGAAAAGTCGTCAGCATGTCCAGCAGTACGCAGGCACCTAGCGCCAGCCAGAATATCGTATCCAGTGCCGGGATTTCGATGAAAAAAAACAGGGGCAGGAGTAATGGCAGGGCATACGCCTCGCGCACCCAGGCGATGCCGATCGCTGAGGTTCGTGCGCTTTCCTTTTTGGAAAAGGCATCTGCGGTCGCCATCAGCAAACCGGATAACAATGCAATGCAATACCACATCGGTTTGGATTCTCCGTTTTCGCCGCAAATTTAAAGGCGGACCCGCGAAGTGCCAAAACATTCCTGCGTAGTCGTACAGCCGAAATTATAGCAACCAATTGATTTTCACCTTCCAAAGATGTAAAATTGACTCGGTAATACTGAAGGTATACGATGAGCGAAGTAATCAGCAATTCCCAGGCACAGAAAGAACTGCTCAAACACATGATCCGCCAACTGCATGACGGCGGTGCCCCAGCGTTTGTACGTCAGCAATTGACCAGCGCCCTGAAATCGGTTCCCTACTCGATGGTGGTCGAAGCCGAGCAGGAACTCATCAACGAAGGTCTGCCGACTGAGGAAGTGCTCAAACTGTGCGATATTCACACGCAAGTGCTGGACGGCAAGATTGACCAAGCCGGAGCGAAGCCGATTCCAGCCGGTCACCCATTGGAAGTAATGCGACAGGAAAACGCCGCTCTCGTTAGGGTAGTCGAGGAATTTCAGGCACTCGCTCGGCAACTTCCGCAGATCGCAACCGATGCGCTGCCCGGCTATTTCGAATCCCTCAAGGCGATTTTTCAGCGCTTGTCCGAAGTCGATAAACACTATCGCCGCAAAGAATATTTGCTGTTTCCCTATTTAGAGAAAAAGGATATCACCGGTCCGCCCAAAGTCATGTGGGGTAAACACGACGAGACCCGCAGACTATTAAAAGTGGCCGGCGAAGGATTGGCCGCTCACGGCCCATTCACTCACGCGGAAATCGAAAGCCTGCTCAAATTCGTCCTCCAGCCTGCCGCTCGGGCGATCCTCGATATGACGATGAAAGAAAACGAAATCATGTTTCCCATGGCGATGGATAAACTCAGCGACCAGGAATGGTTGGAAATCCAGGAGCAAACATCGTCTATTGGCTATTGTCTATATGAACCACCCATTTTATGGCAACCACAGGAGGAAAAAATGACTACCGAATCACAACCCACTACTGACTTCATCCAACTGCCCAGTGGCAAATTCACTTTGCCGGAATTGACCACTCTGCTGAACAGCATCCCCGTTGACATGACCTTCGTGGACAAGGACGATAAAGTGCGTTGGTTCTCCGAAGGCGCACACCGTATCTTTGCCCGCAGTCGCGCCATTCTTGGACGCGATGTCCGCAATTGTCATCCACCGGCCAGCGTCCATATGGTCGAGCAAATTCTGCACGATTTCAAAAGCGGCAAGGCCGATAATGCTCCGTTCTGGATCGAGTTGAAAGGACGCTTTGTGCATATCGAGTATTTTGCATTACGCGATGCCGCCGGCAATTATTTAGGCACGCTCGAGGTCTCGCAAGACCTGACCGACCTGCGCCAGTTGCAGGGCGAACAGCGGCTCTTGTCGTACAAGCCTAAAAAGTAATCGGCCATGCCGCCTCTGCTCATCACGCCCCAAACCAGGATTGCCGATCTTTTGGAGCATTATCCGCAGTTGGAAGAACCGCTGATCGAGCTGGCGCCGGAATTCCGGAAATTACACAATCCTGTCCTACGCCGTACGATCGCTAAGGTCGTTTCACTCCAGCAAGCCGCGAACATCGGCCATCTGCCGGTGATGACGCTGGTCAATCAATTGCGCGCAAGGGTGGGACAAGACCGTTATTCAGCCGAAACGGGCGCCACTGATTATATTTCACCGCAACCGCCAACATGGTTCGCGGCGGAGCGCATCGCCCGGACTCTCGATATTCGCCCGCTCCTCGATGCCGGACAGATGCCACTGGAACGAGTCCTGCAGGAACTCAGGATTATCTCCCCCGGCCAAATCTTCGAAATCATAACCGCTTTTCTGCCGGCTCCGCTGATTGACAAAGTCCGCGCGGCCGGTTACACTGCGTGGAGCAAAGTCCTGGACGCGGAATTCCGCACGTACTTCTATCGGGAAACAGGAGGTAGTGAGAATCCTGATAAAATTCCTTGAATGAGCTGCCGAAAAATGCCTGTTTCAGCACCGACTGCAGGGAAGGGGCGGTTTACTAAGCGGCGAATTTATGCGCGGGCAAAGCACGGGCGGGTACGCTAACCGGAATCTGATTCTACCGCTCGTGCATGGCAATATTTGCGGCTTCTGCAATGTGCATAGTGCAGTTTTCCACGAAAAACGCAGATTTATGCTGGAGCCGCTTAAAGCGCCTTCTGCATCCGTGCCCGGAACGCTTCCGGTTGCTCGAAACCGGTCAGGCGCAGAGCGGGCAATTCCTGGCCGTTCCTATCAATGAATATGATAGACGGAACGC
>Ga0172364_10002606_pt1 | contig 14356 bp, 9 predicted proteins | sample LakKivSesite10cm_FD_114545 | JGI IMG/M metagenome (GOLD analysis project Ga0172364, IMG submission 114545) | Sediment microbial communities from Lake Kivu, Rwanda - Sediment site 10cm | ecosystem: Environmental > Aquatic > Freshwater > Lake > Sediment | place: Rwanda: Western Province, Lake Kivu... | reverse complement strand
CTTGTGGCCAAGGTCACAGGACTCAAGGTGGGTGATCCAAAAGAGCCCGACACGGTTATCGGCCCGCTGATCAACCGCCAGCAATTCGAGCTGGTCAGGAAGAGCGTTGAGGCGGCGGTCAAGGCGGGAGCCCGGATCCTCTGCGGAGGAAAATCCGAAGGCCTATGCTACTACCCCACCGTGCTGACCGAGGTGAGGCCCGGAACTCCGTTTTCTACTGAAGAGACATTCGGCCCGGTAGTCTCCGTCATCGAGGTCAAGGACGAAGAGGAGGCCGTAGCCGTGGCTAACGAAACAATGTACGGGCTTTCCGCGAGTGTTTTCAGTGCTGATTTGTCCAGAGGCTTGACTATTGCCGAGCGCCTGGAGTCGGGCATCGTCCACATCAACGATCAAACCGTCCATGATGAGCCGCAGGTGCCCTTCGGAGGGGTCAAAGACAGCGGCTGGGGCCGGTTTGGCGGGCGGGCCGCAATGGAGGAATTCACCGAGCTCCGCTGGATCAGTTTTCAGCGGGAGCCGCGTCCGTATCCCTTCTAACCGTGTCTAACTTGAGTCCGGCCAGAAGCATGCTCTTGTCGGACATTCTGGTGCGTGGGAGCCAGCCCGAGGTTAACCTCGATCCGGTCCACTGATATCCTCTCTAAAAAGAAGGGAGATATCGCGATGATGAAAGGCCCACATGGTCATGTGATGACCCCCTTATTTCTTCTTGGCCGTAAACGTCCCGTTGGGCTGGCGGAAGACGACTTCGGTGACGACTCCGCCGGCATCGGTCTTGAATTCCACGCTGTAATCCGGCAAACCCTTGAGATTGAACTCCGTTCCCCGGGACGGGACCAGCTCATATTCGGGCTGGCCGGGAATGGTCAGACTCAACGTCTTTTCCCCGCGCAGGGCGACCCGGACCTCAACGCCCGAGAACTCATACACTCCGACGAATTTCTCGAGGAAGCCCTTCTCGGCCATCTTCTTTTCGGCGGCTCTGGTGAAGACGAGCTCCTTGGCCAAAGGCTCGAGGCGTACGGACAGGCTGGCGATCCGCCCCTTAAGATCGGTGGCGAAGGACACCTTCTGCTTGAAATCCCGGCCGAGGAGCTGGGCGTCGAGCTCAAAAACGTCATAATGGTAATGGACGAGAGGACCCTCAACGACGGGGGTTTTCAGGCTCAAGCCCGCCTCTCCCTTGGCGACCGAGATCGTTCCGTAGGCCGGATGCTCGTATTCGCCGGCGTAGTCCTCGAGCGGGTGCGAAGGCGTCGTGTTGAGGATCCGGTCCTTGTCGGCCTCCTTCTGTCTCTTTTCGGCCTCCTCCCTTCTTTTGGCCTGCTGGTCCCTCGTCCGTTTGCTCCAGTCGATCTCCTCCAACCCGAGGATCCGGTCGATGAGGTTGTACATGATGATGGTCGGGACCGGGTTCCCGTTCAGGTTCGACAGGATGACGGCGCCGAAATTGTCCCGCGGCAGGAAGGCCACCATGGCGAAGAATCCGTCGACGGAGCCGCCGTGGTGCAGGAGGAGATGTCCCCGGTAGGGCTCGACCATCCAGCCCATCGCGTAGCTTGAATAGAGGATCTCGTCATGCTGGATGGACGACGGCATGACGATCTGAGGGGAATGGACCTGGCTGAGCGAAGCTTCAGAGATGATCTGCTTGCCGCCGAACTTTCCCTTGTTCAGGTTGAGGAGGACCCAGTTCGCCATGTCCAGGACGTTCGAGTTGATCGAGCCGGCCGGCCCGATCGCAGCGATATCCCGGAAGGGTACCTGCTCAACCTTGTCCTTGATCTCCATGTAAGGCTGGGAAAAATCCGCCGTCCGCTGGGTCTCCACGACCGAAAAGTTCGTCTCCTTCATGCCAAGTGGCTCGAGGATCCTCTGCCGGGTGAAATCTTCCCAGGTCGTCCCGGAGACTTGTCCCGCTAAATAGCCCGCCGTCATATACATGAGATTCTGATACTGCCACGCGGCTCGGATCTCCTGGGTGGCCTCCAGGTAGCGCAGCCGCTCAAAGAGCTCCTCGCGGCTGAATTGCCCGCCCATCCACATCAAGTCATGGCGGGCGACGCCGGTCCGATGGCTGAGGAGGTCCCTGAGCGTCGCATGTTCGGAGGCGTACTCGTCGGCAAGCTTGAATGCCGGAAGATAGGTCCGCACAGGCTTGTCCCAGGCGACTTTTCCTTCGTCGACGAGGATCGCGATGCCGGCCGCCGTGAAGGCCTTGGAGGAAGAACCGATGGGGAACAGCGTGTGCGGAGTGACCTTGAGTCCCTGCTTGACGTCCCGCAGCCCGAAACCTTCCGCGTAGATCACCTTGCCGTCTTTGACGACAGAGACCGCCAGGCCCGGGACTTTCCATTCGGCCATGGTCTTGGTCACGAATTCACTGAAGCCTTTGAAGTTGATCGGCTTCTCCGCCTTGGCCGCCGCGCCCGGGGGCGGAGGGCTTACACTCTCGGAGCTCGGGATCACTTTCTCCGGCCCTGGAATGACCGGTAAAACGATGTGTGAGGGATGCTTTGCGTCATGATAGACGGTTTGCCGGGCCACCTGCATTTCGGCGTCCAACCCGAGCCTGTGTCCCGTATTGAGGTTGCGGTCGAACTTGGGAAAAGCCGCGGACGCGACGTGGACGCGCAGGCGATGGCCCTTCGGGACAACGATCGAGGTCGCCCAGCAGTCGATGGTGTACTCGTAGATTTTGCCCGGCTCGATGGGCGTGGGGTTTTCGAATGACTCACGGAAGCTGGCCCGGACGACTCCGTCGTTGAGTCGCAGGGCATAGCCGTCCGGGAAAACGTCCATCAGCATGACGTTCCAATCGGTGTCGGGCGCCGAGGAGGACGCGAACAATTTGGCCGAGAGCGGACCGGTCAGCTCGATCGCCTCCTGGAGCGGCGGCGTCGTATAGACGAGAACGTCCTGCCGCTCGCCGACCGGCCGGTAATCGTCCGGTCCGCCGATTTGGGCGCTCGAAGCGGGCACGATGAACGGCGTCGGGTCGGCGGGGTCGTAGACGTACCGGTCGGGCGGTTCCTTCTTTGGCAGCACCGGAGACAGCGAGCCGTCCCCGGCGAGCGAATTTGCCCGGCCGCCGGAGTGGAAATAATATTTCGTCCAGCGCGTCGACGGGAGAGGCCAATCCGCCTCGTCGCGCCAGGCATTGGCGCCCATGACGAAGATGCGGACCGGCGGCTCGGCGTCCACACCGTTGGGCACGCCCTTGAGCCAGCGGTCGAACCAGCGGAGGAGCGTCTCCTCGAGGCCGAGCTTGGCCGACGGGCCGAAATCGAGGGGGCCGAGTTTCGTGACCGTGGGGTTGCCGTGCGGCCAGGGCCCGACCAGCAATTTTTGGCCCGCGCGGCCGAGCCGCCGCATGGCCGTGAAATTCCTGAACGTGCCGGGCTGGTCGTCGTCGTGCCAGCCGGACATGTGGAGCACGGGAACATCCACCTTCTCGTAGTGCCTCTCGTAATCGACTGCCTTCCAGAAATCGTCGTAGGTTGGATGCTCGAAGTTCTGCTTCCACAAGGGAATGGCTCGTCCCGTGGCGAACTCGTCGATTGTCGCCAGCGGAAGGCGGCGGATGGCCTCCGCAAGCCCGAATACGTCGGTCCTCTGGTTGTCGTGGCCGGTGACCATGATGTCCCAATCGAGGGTCAGAAGGGTGAGGGCGCCGTATTGAAACGGAATATTGTAAAAGGGCCCCGGCGGGCTGAACAGGACCGCCATTGCTTTGAGGTGCGGCGGACGGCCGACCGCGGCCATCCACTGGTTCTCTCCGCCGTAAGAGCCGCCCGCGGTGCCCACCAGGCCGTTGGACCAGGGCTGAGCGGCCGCCCACTCGATCGTATCGTAGCCGTCATTCATCTCATCATGCATTCCCCCGAAGGTGCCTTCGGAGTCGTGCCGTCCGCGCGAATCCTCGATCACATAAACGTATCCGTGCGCGGCGAAATGACGGCCCAGGCTGAAGTGGGAAGGCGAGCTTTTGCCGTAGGGCGTGCGGACGACGACGACCGGGAACCGCCCCGGCGCGTCGGGCCTGAAGACGTTGGCCGACAGGACCACGCCGTCGCGCATGGGGACGCCCACGGCGAAATCGACCTTGACGGCCAAAGGCGGCGCCGTAGCCTTTTCCTGGGCCGCGCATAATAGAGGCGCCACGGCCGCCAGAACCAGAGCAAAGGTCAGAAGCCGGAACCGGATTCGAATGCGGTTACTCATTTCTACCTCCATCACCTCCCGCGCCGCCCGGGGGCGAGAGGATAAGTGATTCCGGGCCAGTATTCGACATCATCATGGCCATGATGATATTGCGACTATATTTTATAAAATATATCACAAAATACCAGGAAATTTTCTGCGAGAGCGCTCCTCCCGGACCCAACTCGAATAGGATCACTGATTCGCTTAGAGATTAACCATCACCCCGGCACCGAGGTTGAGCCCTCTCTCCAGATCCTAAGGAACTGCATCAAAGCCGCCCAAAAAGTGGGAGGGACGCTGGTCTACCAGGGGGGACCTGGGACGCAGCGTTTAAGATCGTCCGCAGCGCCATGGGCTGGGGCCAAGAGAAGCCCGTGGCCGACAACCGTACCGAGGAAGGCGGGGCGGTGAGCCATACCCGTCCCCTTTCCTTTTGTGAACCTGACCTCGGGATAGTCTGTGGAAGGAGCCGTCAGGAGTTCGCTTTCCATTCCCCTGAGGTACCGGTTGAAAAACGCCAAAGTATAGGCCACGATGATGTCATGGGCCCGCTCCGGGTCAAGCTCCGCTGGATTTCTTGGAAAGAAGAGAAGGAAGTCCGAGAAATGACCGTGCTGCGTGTCCGCAATGGTTAGGTCATACCAATCATGACTTGATCGCTCCCGGAGCGAACGGTCGCGGGCCTGGGTCATCTCGATGAGCTCTTTCATGACGGGATTGTCTTCGGGCTTGGGTGCTGTGTCCTCAATCCCGTGGTGCATCAACATGAAGGGCCGGGATGTCCCCTTCTTCCAGACATCGCCGAAGAGCTGTCCGTCCTGATCGACAACCGCCTTCACCCGTCGGTCCTGTCTGCTCATCTGGACGCTGACCGCGCCACCGAATGACCAACCCATCATGCCGATCCGGTTGAGGTCGAGCTTTTCATAGAATATCTGGTCCGGCGTTCGGGCGAGTTCGCCAATTTTGTCCAGAGTGAAGACCGCATCGGCCAGCCAGGTGGGAAAGATTTCTTTCTCGAGCCAGGCCCAATTATTGAGAACATCATCTCGGAAGTTGCCTGTTTCCTTCGGCGGAAGCATCGTATCGGCCCTGAAACGATGGCCGTCCGGAAAGCGGACGGTCTCGCTGAAGCCGGCATGGTCGGCACTGATAACCACATATCCGTAGCTGGCCAGTTGCTCGGCCTGAAAGGTGGCGATGAAACGCGGTGTGCCGCCTCCGGGTTGGTAAACGAGTACCGGGAACGGCCCATCACTCAGGGCCAGCGGAGCATCGGTCACGGCGTTCGTCTTGATTTCTCGTCCCCGCCTGTAAATGCTATTTTCGGGAAACTCGTCGACGTCCAAGACATAGTGAGCCGTCTCCTTCCCCGGCACAGGACCGGAGGGGTACCAAACCCGCGCCAGCAGGCGCCGGCGATCAGAAGGATCCGAGGTGAACGGTTCCCCACGGTTCTCATCGATCCAAAGGTACTCGTGAGTTCCGACTGGAAAGGGGCCACAGGGCCGACGAAACCCTCCCGGGATCTGAGGCTTCGCTTGAAGGTCGTCTTGTCTCCCCGCCGAAACGATAATAGAAAAAGCCAGGAAAATCCCAAGGCTCCAAACTAAAAGAATGAGGCGTTGGGCCGGGTCCTTTTTTGCTTTTTCCATAACTTTTCCTCCCGATAATCCATCGGGTTCAATATATCCCAGTTTCCTGCCGGCCTGTCAATTGAGTCGCAAGCCGGTTGACTAATCCCTCATTCCTTGTTAACCTCTAGCCGTTCCATATAACGGGGTGAACGATGGCCGTCAAGTGCCCGAAATGCCAATTGGCCAATCCTGAAACCTCTCGCTTCTGCGCCGAATGCGGAACCGAGCTGCTTCGCCCGACGGGAGTTCCTTCCGCGGCCCCCACGGAAACGCTCCAAATCCCCCTCAAGGAGTTGACCACCGGCACCATCTTCGCCGGAAGATACCAGGTCATCGAGGAGCTGGGCCGGGGCGGCATGGGCAAGGTCTATAAAGTGCTCGACCAGGAAGTCAACGCCCGGGTCGCCCTGAAGCTCATCAAGCCGGAGATCTCGACAGATTTCGAGACGATCGAACGGTTCAGGAATGAGCTCAAGACGGCCCGCGATATCGCCCACAAGAATGTCTGCCGGATGTACGACCTGGGGAAAGAGGCCGGCTCCTATTTCATCACCATGGAATACGTTTCCGGAGAAGACCTGAAGAGCATGATCCGGATGTCCGGGCAGTTGAGCGTGGGAACGGCCGTCAGCATCGCCAAGCAGGTCTGCGATGGGCTGGCCGAAGCCCACCGCCTGGGTGTCGTCCACCGCGACCTGAAGCCTTCGAACATCATGATTGATAAAGAGGGGACGGTCCGCATCATGGATTTCGGGATCGCCCGGTCGCTCAGGGTCAAAGGAATCACGGGAGCGGGGGTGATCATCGGGACTCCCGAATACATGAGCCCGGAGCAGGTCGAGGGAAAAGAGGTCGACCAGAGGTCGGATGTCTATTCGCTCGGCATCATTCTCTACGAAATGCTGGCCGGCCGCGTGCCTTTTGAAGGCGATACACCGCTCACCGTCGCCGTCAAGCACAAGAGCGAAACGCCCAGGCCTCCGCGGGAGCTCAATGCGCAGATTTCCGAAGACCTCAACCGGGTCGTCCTGCGCTGCCTGGAGAAAGACAGGGAGAAAAGATACGGGAACGCCGCGGAGCTCCGGGCCGAGCTGGAAAGGGTCGAGCAGGGAATCCCCACGACTCAAAGGGTTATCCCCAGCCGGAAAACTCTCACTTCAAGAGAAATCACGGTAAAGTTCACCCTGAAAAAGCTCTGGGTTCCGGCGGTTGCTGTGGTCGCGGTCGCCGTCGCGGCCATCGTCCTATGGCGCCTTCTTCCCCACCGGAAAACCGTGCCTCCTCCATCCGGCAAGCCATCGCTGGCGATCATGTATTTTAAAAACAACACTGGCGACAAAAACCTTGACCACTGGCGGACGATGCTCGCCAACTTACTGATCGCCGACCTCACCCAGTCGAAATACATCCGGATTCTGGCCGAGGACAAGCTCGTCGATATCCTCGGCCGCCTGAACTAGCTCGATGCCGAGGCCTATTCGTCAGAGGTCCTGAGGGAAGTCGCCGCCTTGGGTGGAGTCAACCATATCCTTCAGGGAGCTTACGCCAAGGCCGGGGATGAATTTCGGATTAACGTCACGCTTCAGGAGGCACCCGGCGGAGAGCTCATCGCCTCGGAATCGGTCGCCGGGAAGGGCGAGGGAGGCATCTTCTCCACGGTGGATGAGCTTACCCGAAAGATCAAGACGAATTTCAACCTAACCGAACAGCAGATCGCGGCCGACATCGATAGGGAAGTCAGGAAGATCACGACAAGTTCACTCGAAGCCTACAAGTATTACGCCGAGGGGAGAAGGTATCACAACAATGGAGACTACCGCCGGAGCATCGAACTCATGGAAAAAGCCCTCGCTATCGACCCCGGTTTTGCCATGGCCTATCGATCCATGGGTATGAGCTATAACAATCTCGGGCTTTTTTCTGAAAGAACAAAATTCATTCAAAAGGCCCTGGAATTATCCGACCGGCTGTCCGATGCGGAGCGGTATCAAATCCAGGGAGATTTTTATTCGGATTCGGAAAAAACATATGACCGGGCGATCGAGGCATTCAATAATCTGCTTGCGCTCTATCCGGACAACACCATGGCCAGCCAGAACTTGGGTCTCATCTATTATTCTCTGGAAGAGTGGGACAAAGCGATTCAATGCTATAACCTGAGTGTAAGGAACAAATCAGATTTTGTCTTCACTTACACTCAACTTGCTGAGGCCTACAGAGCGAAAGAGCTTTATGCTGAAGCCAGGAAGGTCCTCGAGGATTATATCCGGAATTTCTCAGACAATGCCCAAATCCGTCAGGCCATGGCCGATATCCACATCGACAGAGGAGAGCTCGACCAGGCCATGGCCGAGGCTGCAAAAGCCTCTCTCCTTGACCCCAGTGACTATAACAACCTGATGGCCAAGGGGGATATTTGCCTTTATAAAGGCGAGTTGATCAGGGCTGAAGAGGAATATCAGAAACTTCTTCAGATGAAGGAACCGGCGGCCCATGCCCTGGGACTTGTGCGCCTGGCGTATGTCTGGCAATTGCAGGGCGAATATGAGAAGGCCAGGAATGCGCATAAGCAGGGAGTCGGCCTGGCCGAAATGGTCGGGCAGGATTCGTGGATAGCGCGGTTTGCCAACGGTTTGGAACTTATGTGCCTCAACTCAGGAGATTTCGAGGAAGCTTTAAAATATAGTCAGATCGCCTGGGAAAGCGGGGAGAGATCGGAATACTTGGCCGGCCAGAGACTCGCTTTGTACGGTCGGGCCCGTGTTTTCATCGCAACAAAGGCGATGGACAAAGCTCAGCGAACAGCCGATGAACTCAAGGAAATGATCGACAAAGGAATGTTCAAGAGGGCGATCCGATACCACTATCACCTGATGGGCCTCCTGGAGCTTGAAAAGAAAAGATATCCTCAAGCCATCAAGTATTTCGAGAGCGCACTGGCCCTGGAGGCATTCGGCCCCCTGAGCAAGAATGCCGTCTATCTTGATTCTCTCGCCCTGGCGCATTACCAGGCCGGGAACCTGGATAAGGCAGCGGAGACCTACGGCAGAATCGCCGCCCTGACAACCGGCCGGCTTGGTTACGGGGATATCTACGCCAAGAGCTTCTATATGATGGGTAAGATCTACGAGCAGAAAGGCGAAAAGGCCCGGGCCATCGAAAACTACCGGAAATTCCTCGACCTCTGGAAAAACGCCGACCCCGGCCTCCCCGAACCTGAAGACGCCAGGACAAGGCTGGCCAGGCTCAAAGCCTCTTGATTTTCCTCGAGCAACAGCCGGGACACAACGTTCTATCTTAATCTTTCCGCCGGGCCGGGCCGGTCGCAGACGAGCCAAAAGCCCCGGCAAAAAGGGATTCAATAACGGGAGCCGGCCAACTATGGCTGCGTCCTAAATTTCTTGCCGTCCTTTTTACAGATGCGCCGGACAATCATCTTTCCGGAGTTGGCATTATGAGCGAGAGATCCCATCGCCGTGGCCCACACGCCGACGAAATAAAAATTGGACAAGTCCGGAAGCGTTGTCTTGAATTTCTTATCCCCAGCATCTTCTCGCAGACTGAAATCCAGCTTAAGGAATTCTGGGGATATCAACCTTGATTGGGCAACTCCCGGCCCAGGCCGTCAAAGCCGTGATCGGGTGCCCACAGAACCTAGCGGTCCGCGCATTGGACGACCAGACGAACGTTATTAAAGATGCTGATGCACTCGTCGTTGCTGTGGTTGGAGAAGTTTTCGTAGATCGACCGGATCATCAGCCCATGGTTGGCCACTGTCCCCTCAATCCATTGGCGGACCAACGCTGTGATGTCAAGAACGGCGTCGCTCCCCACGCGAACAAGGGGAAGATCTCCCAGATAATGGGAGGCTACATCATAGCCCTCGAACCCCTCTCTGCCCGGCTCATCGAGGACCCAGACGGGCCTGGCGCACTGGTAACCTGTGGCGTACCGGACTGAAATGGCCGAATTGTGCAATTTCAGCTCTGCCTTATCAATGCGCTTGCCGGCCAGACTCCTCAACCCATCGTCACCAAAGCGAATCCAGCCCCGATAAACATAATTGATCCATTCGTCGCGGCAGGCCCCCCGGTCATCGAAGTGATTCGCGTACCCGACCTGCATCTCGCCGGGACGGGCGATTAAGTGAGGGCCCAAACCCATCGTGTTGAGGCAAGGGGCGGTCGTCTCCTGATAGACACGCTTGTAACAATGCCCGATTATGCCGGGAATTTCGATGGTTCTAACCGGGGACAGCGCCATCACAATCTTGGTCGGCGAAACGGCGGCGATCCTCATAACAATCGCAAAGTCCGAGTCACTCCTGTCCTGCCATTCGCCGGACACGTGCCGGATTCGGATCCGGTATCCGCCCCCTGCAGCTGCGGTTCCCCCGGAGTATTGGCCGACATTCCAGGAATAGGACCCGGCTGTGACGGGAATGCGCGTGGCGATGTCTCCGAGCCGGCGGCCGTCCTTCATCAGGATCAGAGTGACTGTTCCCGCAAGCTCGCCCGTCCACGTCCAGGTGATGTTTTGAGAAGTCCCCAGCATCCAGCTCTCACCGCCATTGGGCGAAGTGAGTGTGATCGATTCGGCAAAAGCTACACTAACCGTGACAAGGAACATGGCAACAACGGCGAGGCATGGTCTCTTTGATGGCATGTGGACCTCCCTTTTTATTGGGTTTAATATAAACATTTACCTGTCCCTACCTGATTTCAAACACGATCCTGAACTTATCGGCCACCAGAGTATTCGTCCCTCTTCCGTACATGTTCGCCCGGCTGTCCCGGTCAATCAGTTGAGAAAGCCCTTGCGTTTGAGCAGGGGTTCAACCTTGGGCTCGCGGCCTCGGAACCGCTTATAAAGCTCCATAGCATCCTCGGAGCCACCCCGAGCCAGGATGTTCTCTCGGAAGCTCCGGGCCGTCGCTTGGTCAAAAAGGCTTGTCTCTTTGAAAGCCTGGAAGGCGTCCGCGTCGAGCACTTCGCTCCAGATATAGCTATAGTATCCGGCCGAATAGCCGCCGCTAAAGATGTGCTGGAAGTAGGGGCTCCGGTAGCGAACGATGATCTCCGGTATCAGGCCGATCTTCTTCAGGGAAGCGTTCTCGAAAGCAACGGCATCCTGTTCCACAGCTTCAGTCAGCGTGTGCCAGTCCATATCCAGGTAGCAGGCGGCCATGTATTCGACAGTGGCGAATCCCTGGTTGAACAGAGCCGCCTTCTTGATTTTGTCCACAAGCTCCTGGGGAATCGGCTCGCCGGTCTGGAAGTGCCTGGCGTAGGTCTTGATGACCTCAGGGTCGCCGGCCCAGTTCTCCATGATCTGAGAAGGAAGCTCGACAAAGTCGCGCGGAACGTTGGTCCCAGAAAGCGACTCGTAGGTCACGTTCGAGAGCAGGTCGTGAAGAGCGTGCCCGAACTCGTGGAATAGCGTCTGCGCCTCCTCGAAGGTAATGAGGGACGGCTTCTCGGCTGTCGGCTTGGTGAAATTCCCGACGTTGAAGTTGATGGGGGTGATCCGGCGGCCGTCCCGGATCGACTGTTCGCGGATGGAGCCCGACCAGGCTCCACCCCGCTTCGAAGGCCGCGGGAAATAGTCCGTATATAAGATGCCGATATGGGTCCCGTCCGCTTCCTTAACCTCAAAAACCTCCACATCGGGATGATAGACGGGGATATCGGTCCGCGGCTCGAATCGGATCCCGTAGAGCTTCCCGGCCACGTCGAAAGCGCCCTGGCGGACCGCCTTGAGCTCGAAGTATGGGCGCAGGATTTCGTCGTCGAGCTCGTATTTCTCTTTCTTCAGCTTCTCGGCATAATACCACCAGTCCCACGGCGCCAGCTTGAAGTCGCCGCCTTCCCTATCAATCAAGGCCTGGAGGGCGGCCGCTTCTTTCTTGGCCATGGCCAGGGCGGGCCCCCAGAGCTCATCAAGAAGCTTATAGACCCCGGCGGGAGTTTTCGCCATATTCTCCTCAAGGACATAGTCCGCGTGGGTCTTGTACCCGAGGAGAGCCGCCCGTTTGACGCGCAGGGCGGCGATTCGGGACAGGACGGCTTTGTTGTCAAAGGCATTTCCGTTGTCGCCCCGGTTGATGAACGCTTTGAACAGCTTCTCTCGGAGGTCGCGCCGCGATGAATACTGGAAGAAGGGAATGCAGCTCGGCCGATGGAGGGTGAAAACCCACTTGCCTTCGAGGCCTTTCGCTTTGGCCGCTTCGGCGGCAGAAGTAACGACATCCGGAGGCAGGCCGACCAGCTCCTCCGGCTTTTCGAGGACGAGCATGAAACCGTTGTCCTCCTTGAGGACATTTTCGCCGAACTTGACCGTCAGGACGGCCAACTCCTCGTTGATCTTACGGAGTTCAGCTTTCTGGGTTTCATCCAGGGCCGCGCCGTTTCTCACGAACTCCTTGTAGGTTCTCTCCAGCAATCGGGCCTGCTCGGGCGTCAGGGTGAACGCTTCCTTGCCTTCCCAGACCGCTTTGACCCGCTGGAAAAGCTTGTCATTGAGGATGATGTCGTCCCGATGCTTGGCCAGGATAGGGGCGATTTCGGCCTCGATTTTCTGGAGCTCCTCGTTGGTGTGGCTATCGGTCAGAGCATAAAAAACATTATTGACCTTAGTGAGAAGCTCCCCCGTTCGCTCGAGTGCCTCCACGGTATTGGCAAAGGTCGGGGGCTCGCTGCTTGCGATTATGGCCTCAATCTCCTGCTTCTGTCTGGCCATCCCCTCTTTGAAGGCCGGCATGTAATGGGCCTCCTGAATTTCGGGGAAAGGAGGAGTCCCGAAAGGCGTCGTCCATTCCTCGAAAAAGGGATTGGCCCCGGCTGCGGACGGCACGGGCTCCTTCTTCTTGGCACAGGAGAAGGACCCGAGTGCCAGGACCAGGACCAGGGCCAAATAAAACAGCTTTTTCTTTCCCACTCAAGTGCTCCTTTCCGCTAAATCTTGACCAGCGGGTTCGACCCGTCTGTCATCACAAAAGAATAAGTATATTGCCTCAAGACACTCCCTACTGGCAACATTGCCATCCCCAATCCCGTCACAGACACGAAGATGTCTTGTTCGCCAAAATCGATGTCCGTCGAAAAATGACCGATCCGACCGAATGAAGAGGGGCGAAGCGATTTCGAAGGGTCCATCTAAAGGATGTCCCCGGCGCTGCCGCTCTTGAGATAAAGCGCCAGAATGCGGAAGAGAATCAGGATGATCCCTCCCGCCATGACCAGCGCGTAGACCGTCAGCAGGACCACATGAAGCAGCGATTTTTTCCCGGATATGTCGAGAGGAAAAAAGAGGTCGGTCACGGCTTTGCCGAAAAGAATGATCAGGAGGATGATGCCCAGGGCCGAGCGGGTGAAGTATTTCGAAGCTTCCTGGAGCGTTGCCGTCTTCATCAGAAGCAAGGGCAAAATCAGCCAGGCGGCCAAGACCCAGACAAAAATATGAATGGCGATCTTCCGGAATTTGGGAGATGCGACGCGGGAAAGGCCGGCCACAGACAAAGCTTATCCCTGTTTGCGAGCCAGGTCAACCGGTCTGGCGGGACGGCCGGAAAAAAAGACTTTAAGGGCAAAATAAAGCAGCACGGCGTCACCCAGAATGAGGGACAGGTCGGCCCGACGGCTGAAACTCCCAAAGCATCCGCAGGAAGTGTCAATACCCCGGAGAAGCGCCAGAGCGACCAGGCCGATAAACCCGATGAGCATGAGAGAAATGAGCAGGGCGGCGGAACGTTTGAAAAAACCGAGGATCAAAAACGCTCCGCTCAAAACCTCGACCCAGGGAAGCCAGATGGCCGCGAGGAAGGCCAGGCTCTGAGAAACGACCTGGTAGTTCTTGATGCTCTGGGCAAAGCCGAGGGGGTCGACGATTTTTAACGCTCCGGCCCAGATAAAGACGCCGCCCAAAATGAGCCGGAAGAGAAGAATAAGCCAGCGATTCCGGATCACGGCCACTTCTCCTCAGGGAGGCCGACCGCACGCCATTCCTCCCAACCTCCTTCAAAAATGCGGATGTCGTAGTATCCTCGGTCATGCAAGATCTTGGCCAGAGAGAGACTCGTCTGGCAGTCCCCGCCTTCGCAATAAATGACCAAAGTTTGGATGCCCGGGAAATCGAGTAACCCGGAGCCCTGGACGGTGTCTAAAGGAAGGCTCAGAGCACCGGGGATGTGCCCAGCGGCATAATCCTGGCGGCTGCGGCTGTCAATAAAAAGCAGCTCCGCGGCTCCTTGCCTCTTGCGGGCAAAAAGGTCCTCGGTCTCGGCCAGAGTGATGAACCGAATGCCCGTGTATTTGCGGGCGTCGAGGAAGCTTGCGCGAAACTCGCCGCTGGCGAACCGCCTGAGAAGCGGGAAATTGACCGCGACACCGAGAATAAGGCTGAGAATAACAATGGCCAGGATCCCGCCGACGAGGCCTTGACCCGTAAGGCCGAACTTAGCGTCCCCGACGGTGCGCATTGGCGGCTTTTCTCAGGGAAAGAGTGTTCGATAT
>Ga0172364_10002605_pt1 | contig 14357 bp, 12 predicted proteins | sample LakKivSesite10cm_FD_114545 | JGI IMG/M metagenome (GOLD analysis project Ga0172364, IMG submission 114545) | Sediment microbial communities from Lake Kivu, Rwanda - Sediment site 10cm | ecosystem: Environmental > Aquatic > Freshwater > Lake > Sediment | place: Rwanda: Western Province, Lake... | reverse complement strand
TGGAGTCCAGGACTTATATTGACTTCAATAACACTTGGTCCTTTTGCGCTCTCTAATATATCTACTCCGCATATCTCAGCTCCAACTGCTTTTGCAGTCTCTACAGCTATCTTTTTTGTATGCGAATCAAGCTCACATGCTTCTCCAATACCTCCTGCATGGATGTTTGCTCTTTTCTCCTCTCCTGCTGCCTTTCTTTTCATCGAAGCGACAACCCTATCTCCAACGACTATTGCCCTTGTGTCAACACCGCCTGTCTCTACATACTCCTGCATGATAAAAGGCTGCTTAAGAGCGCTTAGCGCATCAAGCATAGAGCTTGCTCCTGCAAAGCTGTCTGCTATCATAACACCTTTTCCCTGTGTTCCCTGCGGAAACTTCATGATCACAGGATAATTAAGCCTCTCAAGTATCCCTTTTGCTGCCTCAGGTGTAGAAGATATATATGTCTTCGGCATAGGGATATTATTTTTCTGAAGTTCTATATGAGTCAATAGCTTGTCATGGCTTACAGTGAATGATCTTGCTTCTATAGGCAGATAGACTCCTTTCATCTCTAATATAGAGCTTGCTGACGCAAGCAGAGGAGCGTATCTGAAGCTTCCTTTTGCATAGACACAGTCATATTTTTTTATCGGAGCTCCTCTGTACAGCAGCTCAAGCTCCTTTACTCCAAGATTGACCTCAAGCTCCCTTATATCAAGGTCATCGACCTCATCAAAATAGTTCCTCATAGCTTCGAGTGTCATCTCGCTGCTCTTGCTCCTTAAGCTTATCAGTGCTGCTTTCATTTTATCATTTCTTGTTTGGGTCAATTATCAGTCTGCCTTTTTTCAGGATGTTCTGTCCGACAAGTAATCTGTATTTCATATAAGTCCTGTCAGCCAAAGAAACCTCGCTTTCTATGTTCTTTCCTGCTATCTTTATCTTTGTCTTTACCACAGGCCTCAATGTATTACCATGGGTCGATCTCACAGTCATAGTGTTTATTATAGGGCCTAATCTAAGTTCTGCTGCAAGCCTGACATCTATCGATGATTTTGTCGCTCCGCTGTCAACCCTCGCGATTATCTTCCTGCTTTTGCCTTTTTCTCCGTATACTATAACATCCTCAGTCAATCCGACAACATTTCCTTTCATTTTTGTCCCCGCAAAATATTGTTATAAAGATTTTTGCTTAAATAATTTATAAATGTTTCTAAAAGATGATTTTGATTTATTTTATATTGTTTAAATCTTTTGGAAATGTTTATAAAAGATGTATCTAAACTTCCTAGCCTATATAAAAGAAAAGGTGGTTTAGGTGAAATTGGATCTTTCATACGGGTGGGAATTACAGGAAGATATCTGTTTTTGTGACGTACATTTTAATGAATATCTGGATAAGAATAATATTCAAAATAGAGTTATTTTCCATTTTGGTACAGGAAAGCACCATATCATAGGAAAGGTGTCATTGAAAAGTCCATAGAGTAAGGCTTTTAGCCTTGCCCAAAGATTGTAAGATACAATCTTTGTTGTTATCTCTGCTCTTCTTCCTTTTAGTGTATAAGCTTTAAGCGAGTCTCCATACTTGTTCTTGAATACAAAATTGACATTTTCAATCCTGTTTCTTTTGTTATATATCTTTTTAGGAAAATGTTTCATTAGTTTACGTCGTATTCTGCCTCTTTTTGCTCCTTTTCTTAGTGGTGCTATGCTTCTTATGCCTTGTTCTTCTAGCCATTCATGATAAGGTTCACAATCGCCTTTCTTATCATAAACTACTGTCGTTGGCTTTTTCCTGAGTTTTTTCCATAATGACCTTAGCATTGCCAGCTCATCTTTTCTTAATAACCTGAGTTCCCATCCCAGAATAAAATTTTTCCAAGATATAAGCTCTAATCTGGCATATCCACGACGAGAATAAGAGGCTAAGATCCTCTTGATATAATAAGGGCTGGCTCTTCTTGTCTGAAGTCCTGTCATATCTGCTGATGCGACAAATTTCTTTGGAAGCAAGGGTAAGATAAGCATTATTGCCATAGCTTCCAGGACTGGCCTTAGCCTCTTTTCCTCTTTGCATAGTGTTCCTTCATCAGGTATTGCTTTTAGATTAAGATATTCTGGTAATTTAGTATTGGGCAGCCATTCAACAAATTCTGTGAGTGAGTCACAATATCTTCTACAGAATATCAGCATAGTGCCATGCTGCCAAACTTTATATGTGTGTGGGCTGTTTTTGTGCCAATAAGTCGGCAAGCCTTGTTTGCGGAAGCAATTCCGCAACAAATTTATACCTCTTTTCCAATCTACCATTTGTGGGTCCTCCCCAACCCCCTGTTTTATTTGTCATAAAACGAGGTGGGGAGACCCACTAATATAACTTTTCAATATCACCACTTTTTGAAAAAATTTATATATTAATAACTTAATTTTGTTATTATGGTCAAGATTTTAGATAAAGATAAAGGTGCTAAAAATTTATTTGGTAAATTTTTAAGAAAAGGCTCAAAAAAGACAGGACACAGTGAAAAGGTAATAAAAAATATACTTAAGAAAAAACCAGACAGAAGGATCATCCATCCATTAAATCTTCTTTTACACCATATGGGTAGTCTCCAATTTCTTGAGAGATCTATCCTTTTTATGGTCATTTTTATTATAGAAACTCTTATAATAAAGATATATGTTGATTATGGAAAAGGCACATTGGATCTTGTCGAGTTATTGCATATCCCTCAGAATTTTCCTCTGCTTTTGATGGTTGTCTTTCTTGTATTCTTTTTCATAAGCAAATATGTTATCCTTGAGCTTAGAAAGATTAAGCCATTTAACTTCAGGCGTTTTGGTATCTTCTTTTCGCTTAATATTCTTTCTTTTATAATCTTTTTTGCGTTAAATAAATATATGGCAGATAACAGCGTACTGGTGTACGAGAATAAATGGTTATTTCTTTCATTATGGTATTTTCTTGCAGTCTCCCTGACTTTATTCTTGTTGATGGCAATATTCAACTTTAAATACCTTATAAATTTTATATGGGATTTTAAGGCTCTGGCAATAACCTCATTTGCTATCGGCTCTTTATTTTTGTACCTTTATCCTCTGTTTTACAAGACATGGGGTTTTTTCTCAAGGATTGTTGCATTATCTGTTTTTGCGATGCTTAAGCTTACTTTTCCTTCCGCTCAGCTTCCAGACCATAATATCCCTAGGCTGGTGCTTCCAAATTTCAGGGCCCAGATAGCAGCGCAGTGCAGCGGCATAGAAGGGATGACTTTATTTATCCTTTTGTTTACAGTGATAATTGTAGTTGACTGGAAGATGGTCAATAAGATAAGACTGATTCCTCTGTATATGATTGGTATTGCAGGTATGCTCTTTATTAACATATTAAGGATATATGCAATCTTTGTTATAGGCAATGTTTATTCAGTGGAATTTGCAGTTGGCTTGTTCCACTCTAATGCAGGTTGGATACTGTTTACAGTGTATTTCCTGATATTTGAATATTTTACATATGACTGGTTAAGGAAAAGCAAAGGCATTGCAAGAAAAAGTTCAAGTTAGCTTCTTTTTCTTTTGTTTTTTAATGTTCTATTCCTCTCTATTTTCCTTCTTCTTAATATTATGACTGCTGCTATTATGATAACTGCAGCGATTAGCCCTATATCGCTGAACTCTGGTATATCTGGCCCGAATCCTTGTACAAACTGTTCTGCTCCAAGCACATTATGCCCAGTGATATAAAATTTATCTCCTATATGCTCACAATATACACCATTTATTGTGGTTGGATTTGTTATGCATGTTGTAAAATCTATTTCATCATCATAGCCGCACCAGTCATTCATATCAGAGGCATTATTGGTATCATTTTGTTTTATACATAAGTATTTTACTCCTTCTAGCTCTTCAGCTATTAGTGTATTATTTACCCAAGGTTTGTCTAGTAATTGCTGGCTCATATTTATTCCTATATATTTTGATCCTAATCCATCCTCTTGTTTTGATACTGTTATTTTGCTTAAATCCAGCACATAATCTGAAAAGTTGTATGTGAAATTCAGGAATTTATCTCCAGCATCATAGAACTCAACATACTTGCTTTCATTTACAACAACACCATAAATAGTATCATTTCCATTTAATGATATGTTTAGACTGCTAATTCCAACTTGTGTAACATTAGAGGTGTTCCAGTACAATCTGTCTTCGTAATCATATCTTCCATCAATATCTGTATCAGGGTAATCGTCTATCTCTAATTCATTACTGCAGTTAGTGCTTCCATCTTGGTTTCCATCATTTGGCGTAATGCAAGCCCGCCATACATCCCCAATAGAAGTTTCTTGTGATACAATAAGGTCTGTTCTGTTATTATATAAAACTTTGATTTGCTCCGGAGTTAAAGCATAATCAAAAATCTTTACTTCATCCATCAATCCACTGAAGAAATCAGTCACTCCAGTTCCATCATTACCATGTCTGGCCCCAATAAGCAGATTAGTCGGGGAATTTACTGCAGTAAATATTCCACTTGCATTTTCTTCGCCATTCACATAGACTTTTGCCGTTGTTCCGTCATGTGTCGTTACAATATAAGTCCATTTCCCAGTCTCTAAATCTGCCGTTGCTGTCAGCCCAACATTTCCTGCTCTTGGAACATATTCAATATCTCCGTCAGTCCCAGAAATATAGATAAACCATCCAGAATTATCATTATAGAATTCCTTTGCTAACAGAGCATCCCATGCAGTCAGTGGGTTTGGATTGACCCAGAAGCTTACTGAATATCCTGATGAGAAATTCAAGCTTGCGAGGTTATGCATCGATATATATGAATTGCTGTTATCAAATTCATATGCCCCTTTATTATCATATCCTCCTGTTGAATTCCAGTATAAATTGTAGACAGTTCCGTTGTTGTTATATCCAGAATAGTCTCTTGTCCAGGTGTCACTGGAACCACCCTCAAACGGCATATTCAGCACAGCAATAGAGTTTCCATCTAATTTCCAATCAATTATATTCTTGACCAAATCTCCTTCAGGATCTGATGTTGACTGGTTATACACAGTAAGGTTCTCATCAGTGTAATTAGTTCCAAAAGTAGAATTTAATATAGGAATTCCTTGCGTAGGTGGATAATTTATCAGGCTCATCTTGCAGCAAACCTTATTATTATATTCAGAACATTCTCCTACATGCGAGTTGTACTGCTCTTCTAAAGATATAAAGCAGAAAAAATCTGATGGACAGTCTCCTGAAACTATATTTGTACACACAATCTCATCTTCATCATTATCAGTTCCTAAATAGATTTTATTGCTGTAATAGCTGTAATTATTCAGCTCAGCATGGCTGTTAGAGCTCTGTTCAAGATGTAGCACAGTTGTATAATTGCCTAATTGATTGGTATTTAATGTACTATTGCAGCAGACTTTCCAGTTATATTCATCAGGATTCAAGGAAACATGTGCATTTGCGTTTGAAGTCAATGATATTATCGTACCAAAACCAGCTGCGCAGCTTGTTGCCACATAGCAGCTTCCCTCAGACATATCTTCAAAATAAGGGTCTATTGTATAATTTGCTCCATCATACTCTATTGTTATATCATATTTTCCTTCGCTTCCCATTGGAACTTTAAACTCAACATCATACTCTTTTGGCTCGATATAACACAGTTGCTGATAATCTTTTATAGAGATATTATGTATCTTGTCGCTGTTCAATATTATATTCTTTTTATCAAGGCAGAAATCCGGTATCCGGTATCTTTGGGACCACCATAACCACAACATTACATAATCCACCATAACATTTTGTATTGTTAGATAAGTAATAGATAAGCTCTTCTGCTTCTAACATTATGCTTCCAGGTGGAGGCTGGTAAGATTCATTTATCACATAAAGTTTGTCTTTATTTAGCGCTTTGCATATAATTCTGTCACTTTCATTTGTGCATCTCTTCTTTAATTTCTCTAATCTATCTATCCAGTGTTTTTTATTTGGTTTTATAAAATAATCCTCTCCAGAAAGACACTCGATTAGAGTATATTCTTTAAGGCATTCTTTGAGTTTCCCCCAGTTAAATATGGCAAATCCAGTCATCTTTTCATCAAACTCAACATCACCCTCAGACATAAATAAGGATAATCCGATGCCTAAGACAATAACTATCAAAAACAGCCCTTCAAACTTCCTTTTGCTCAATTTCAGCCTCATTTCTTCTTGTTGAACCTCTCAATATATCCTTTCTCAGAAAGATAGGCCATAAGTACATTTTTGACCTTCTCAGCATCTTTCTTTCCAAATCCAACTACAGAATTTAGTAATCTGACCTGTTCCTCATCCAATGAGATTGATATTCTTTTTGCCATATGTTACATATTTGTAACAAAAATATTACATATTTGTAAAAAATACAAAAGAATTATTTAAAACTTCCTATTTATCAGAGAATTAATCTTTCTTTTTCCTAAACAGGTAAAGAAATCCCTTCTTGGTCTCGATAAAGCTTGTATTGAAGAATTTCCAGCTCATATAATTGATAGTCCATATCAATATTCTCATATCTAAGATAAAACCTTTATGATCAACATAATAATTGTCCAGCAGCAATCTGTCTCTTTTACTAAGCACCTGCCCTAACTTATGATATATCTTCTGTTCCTGGTGTGTGTGGTATCTGCAGAGCTGGTTTATGCATGTTATACCGGGCTTGACTTTTAGTATGCGGTTCCAGCCCTTATCCTTCTTCGCAAGATAAAGATATCTTTCTACATCCAAGGCCCTTGGCCCGATTAATGACAGGTCGCCTTTAAGGACATTGAAAAGCTGCAGCACTTCATCAAGATGTGTTGCTCTTAAAAAACCGCCAGTTCTTGTTATAAAATCTTTTGAGGAAAGCCCATTATCTCTTCTCTCAGAATTATTGACCATTGTCCTGAACTTATAGCTCATAAACAATCTCTTGCCTTTTCCAACCCTCGGATGTTTGAATATTATGGGTCTTCCGTCAACTATAAAAATCATCAGGCTGATTATTCCGATTAATGGGGAAAGAAAGATAAGTAAAAATGAAGAAATCAGTATATCAAAAAACCTCTTGATTTTTTTATAAACCATAAAACCCCTATTAATTTCTCATATATTCTTATATCTTATTTTTTTGAATAATAATAAACCTTATAATTGTGTTTATTCTTGCTTTTATTTACCACAGTTCCTAATATATTTGCATCTATTTTCAATAACTTATCTTTTATATTTTTAGTTTCATGTTTCAATGCCTTTTTCTGGTCAAGCACAATGATTGTTCCGTCAGTTTTGCTTGCCACAATCTCTGCATCGCTCATTGCCAATATTGGTATGGTATCACACAAAACATAATCAAACTTCTTTGAAGATTCTTCAAGGAATTTAACCATCTGTTCTGAGTCAAGCAGTCTTTGTGGGTTGTACATCAATGAACCTACAGGAACCACATACATATTCTCCTTCACTTTTCTTATGACTTTATCCAGCTTGGCTTTTCCTATCAAAACCTCTGAAAGCCCAGGTTTTCTAGGTATATTTATGCTCTTATGGACAGCAGGTTTTCTTAGGTCAGCATCAACCACCAATACCTTATCTCCGCTGTCAGCCATTATAGAAGCTAAATTTAGTATTGTCATAGTTTTTCCTTCTAAAGGCCTTGCGCTAGTCACAGCTATTGTTTTTATATTGTTATCTTTTTTCTCAAAATTAAGGTTTGTCCTTAATGTCCTGTAAGCCTCAACAATCACGCTCTTTGGATGTGAATTAGGTGACAATATCTCTATCTCTTCCTCTTTCTTTATCTTTGGTATTATGCCAAGCACATCAAGGTTTAATACATCCTCAACTTCCTCTGTTGTCTTGAACCTCTTGTCAAAGAAATTTAGTACAACTACTGATGATAATGAGACTGCACTGCCCATCACAAAGAATATAAGCAGATTGACAAGACCTTTGGATTTATTAGGCCATATCGGCTCATAAGCCCTGCTCAGGAATTTTATATCTTTTGATGCTATCAGATCAGCCAGTTGTATAAACTGTTTTTCTGTAAGCAGGCTGTTTAGTATGCCTTGGTTGGCGCCTATCGCAAAATTCAGGTCTTGGACAAGATAATACTCTGATTTGTTTGCATTTCTAAGCTCTTCTTTCGCTTTTTCAAGGTCAAGCTCTATCTCATCTATCCTTGCATCTACATACTCTTTCTGCAGCATTATTTCATTCTTCTTTCTTTCTGCTTCTGCCTCTTTCTGCGCATATGTTGCAGGATCGCTCTTTGCCAGCTCAGAATAAACATTATATGTAAGTATATCCATCGTATTCAAGTGTTCTTTTTCCCTTGTAAGGGTATTAAGGTTCATTGTAATATCTTGTATCTGATCCTGGAGCTCCATCATCTTTAAATAATTTAGAGACCTTTCATTCTCTTCTTTCAGCATCCTGTTGGATTCAAGCAACCCCTTTACAGTATCAATCTGGTTTTCTATATAAGCCAGGGTCTTTTTTATCTTGGAGTTTTTCTCTTCAAGGTTTCTATCTATTACAATCTCCCCTATCCTGTTTGCAATTTTAGAAGAAATTTTTGGATCTTGTGAATTTGCACCGATTGTTATTACTTTGCCTCCAGCACCTATCATCACCCAAACGTTTCTTTGGTAATATTGAACAACCTCTCTTATGCTCATGCTTCTCTTTTCATTTTTCTTCATAAAAGGGATGCTGTTCTTTAATTTTGTAATCAATACTTCATTAACTTCAGGTTTTATAGGATAATTTAGAAGATCTAGATCAACAACAGCTTGCAATATAATTTCATAGCTTTTTGCCTGAGTAGATATTATCTGAGCATCCTGTTTTTCTTTGATGTTATATTTGGTGGTGTAGCTTTCAGTATCAAGCACCAGCTGCGAAGAAGAGCTGTAATATGGAACCTCCAGCTTATAAAATATAAAACCTATTCCCAAGAATATAAGCAATACCCCTGCTATAAGATATTTGTATTTTAAAAGTAATTCTATATAATATCTTAATTCAATCTCTTTCTCTGCCATTATTGCTTATCTTTCATTTTAATGCATTTATATATTTTTCGTTTTGCCGATAAGCTCAAACTGGACTGAATTTACAAAAACTTTATTAATATCCTTTTCATAAATAAATAAAAATGGATAAAAAACTGATTTTATTATTTGCCTGTATGGTTTGTATTCTGGTTTGCGGTTGTGGTATGACTGGAAAAGTTGTGCAGCAGCTGGATTCTGATGTGGAAGCTCAGATCGAAAAGGATTATTCTAAGATGGTGGATGCTTTGGATAAGGAAGATTCAACCCTTTGTTATTATGTTATGACTCAGCATATCAGGGAAGATTGTTTTATAAGGTTAGCCAAAAATAAAGATGATAAATCAATCTGCAACAATCTTCTCTCCCCCCATCCAAGGGATGAATGCTTAGCGCAGTTTGGTTAGATATGCTGTGAATTTTCAAAAAGTATTTATACTACGCTTTCCTCGATTTTGATATGCACTATAAAAAATGCTTTTTTTTAGCAACAACAACCATACTCTTGCTTTCATTAGCATCATTTGCATTCACGCAGAATGAGCTTGAGCAGGTTTTCTTAGCCCCAGGGCATTATTCTTTTACGTCAACTGACAGCCGCTGCAGCTTTGATATGGTTTATGGAGAAGAAACAGGACAATGTTTTTTTGTCTCACCGGGCTTTTGGAAAAACAGAATATGCACAGGAAACTCACAAAGCATGTCTGATGAACAGGTTGAAGAATATCTTGCAGTTATAAGAGCAAACTCTCAATTCTTTTCAGATTTAACATCAAGATATAAAGCTTGCACCTACCTTAAAAAGAACAACCCCCAGATAGACAGGGCAAAAAAGTTTTTTCTAGCAAACATGTTCAATTTCGCAAGCGGTGGTCTGCAGTTATCAACTCCCATAAATTCAGAATATTCATCAGCGCAGACATTTGCTGAAGTGATTGCAGAAAGCGATGATATGCTTATAGATCATAATAAAGATGACAAAGAGCTTGATAGGATAGGAAACCTCAATGATGATATCTGTTCTGGTGATGCAACTGATTGTCTGCATGAATTCAATCCAGGGGGATCTGGATGTATTGATGGGCTATGCACAACCCCCTGCAGCGATTTTGGAGATTTCAAAAATATTATAAATAAGATAAAAAAGATAGAGCACACAGTTATGCTTATCCCTTTGAGTTTAGAAAGTATGGATAGCAATAAGCCTTTATTTATGTTTTATGACAATCGTTTTGTATTAAATAATTTTACACTAACGCTTGGTTTTTTCAGCTGGGACTCGACAACAAGCGGAACTTTATCAGATTATCAAAATATATTTAATGATAATGAGATAGTTCATGGATGTGATGGCTGCAACTGTACAACCACTATAAAAATATTGACAGACTGCAATTATTATATGAACAGGACGATATTTCATTTCTGGTATTATTTTGAATCAAAAGATGGCCCGGATGATCCGCTAAAAAGAATAGTCTATCTTGCATTAAAGCCAGTATGGTTTTCCTTTTTGGATGACGGGATGATGACAAAGAGCATAAAATTGTACCCTTTGGGCCAAGATACTCTTTCAGTGGATTTCACTTTGGATATGGATGATACTTTCCTGGATATTATGGCTTCAGCCACTCCATACTCATTGCCTTATGGTTCTTTTACCTCAACTCTTGGTATAGATGATGCTTTCAGAACCATTTATATGCTTATAACTGATGAAGGGAGCCAGGAATTTATATCTGCTCAGCAAATAACAGCCAATACAGGCATAGCACAAAATTCAGGTTATAATACTAATAAAGTGGTATTAAATCCTTATTTATCAAAGATAGAAGAACCAGTAAATTTTAACTTTGAAAACAAGCTTAATTTTGCTTTGCTGTTTTCAATAATGGTTGTTGGTTTTTATCTTGCAAAGGAATTCTTTCCTTTAAATAATATTCACCGTAAGATCAAGAATAAGCTTTTTAAATAAAACCGATATATTCTGGATTCGATTAAATGATAAATGGCTTAAGCTTTGACCTGGAAGACTGGTATATGGTCTATAACTTTTCTAAGATATATTCTTTTAAGGATTGGGAAAAATGTACTTCTAGGATAGAAGAGAATACAAATAAGATCCTTAGCGTTCTGCACTCAAGCAATACAAGAGCCACATTCTTTGTTTTAGGATATGTTGCTGAAAGATTCCCTGAGCTTATAGAAAAGATCCATAATCAAGGTCATGAGATAGCTTGTCATACTTACAAACATGACCTTATCTACAATCTTTCTAAAGAGCAGTTTGATTCTGACCTTAAAAAATGCAGGAAAATAATTAAGAAGATAACAAAGACAGAAATCAAGGGTTTTAGAGCCCCTAGTTTTTCGATAACAAGAAGAAATCTCTGGGCATTAGACATATTAAAAGATAATAGATTTGTTTATGACTCAAGCATTTTTCCGATAAAACATCCAGATTATGGCATAGCTGGCTTCAAAACATACCCCACAAAACTGAATAATGGCCTGATAGAAGCTCCGCTGTCTACAATAAAGCTTTTCAACAGCAATATTTCGATAGCAGGAGGAGCTTATTTTAGGCTTATGCCATACAAAATAACAAAATCTTTTATAAAAAGACTGAACAGATCTTTCCCTCTGTTCTTCTACCTTCATCCATGGGAATTAGACGCTAAAATGCCAAGAAAGAAACTACCGCTATTGAAAAGTATAAGGCATTATACAAATATAAGCACAACAGAAAAGAAGCTCAGGCACTTGCTTAATAATTTCAGATTTTCAGCATATGAAGATGTTTTGATGGTATAAAAGGTAAAATCATATAAATATAAAGTGCATTAACCAAATAAAATGAAAAAAATACTGTTTTTGACCCATACTTTCCCATTTCCGCCAAAAGATGGTTTTAGGATAAGGGTTTTTAACTTTATAAAGCATCTTTCTAGATATTATGACATTACAGTTCTGTCATTTATCAAAAAAAAGGAAAAAAAATACATCAGCAATCTAAGCTTATATTGTGATGTTTTTACAGTTGATAGACAGGATTCTATATTTGATATGACAAAAAATATAGGCCTGAGCTTTGCTTCCAAAAAGCCCCTTTTGGCTTTGAGTAACTACAGTAAGGTATTTGAGAATAAATTAAAGGTATTATTAAAACGTGATTTTGATTTTGTATTTTTTGAAGGCCTGCAGTCTTCCCAATATTTGGGTTGCATTAAAGGATCAGCCACTGTTCTTGATATGCACTATCCTGAACATATAATACTGAAGAACGCTTATGATGTCCAGAAGAACAAGTTTAAAAGATCGCTGCTGAAAACCCAGCTTGAAAAGGTTAAGAATTACGAGCTCTCACAGGTTAAAAGATTTGATAAGGTCTTTACATGTTCAGAGAAAGATGCCTATAACATAGGTATGGCCAATTTTTATAATGGTTTCGTAGTTCCGAATGGATGCACAATATATAATATTAATTTCATATTCAAGCCAAATCTGCTTTTTGTAGGAAGCCTAGATTATCTTCCCAATGAAGATGGGCTTTTATGGTTTTTGGATGAGGTTTTCCCAAAAATTATAGAAGAATTCCCAGATATAATATTTTATATAATTGGAAGAAACCCATCTGAAAAGATTAAGGGTTTGGAAAGCAAAAATATTAAGGTTCTGGGCTTTGTTGAAGACCTTATTCCTTATTATAATAAATCTTCTTTGTTTATAGTTCCTTTGAGGATTTCCGGAGGTACAAGATTGAAGATACAGGATGCGATGAGCTTTAAGAAATGTGTTGTAAGCACAAGAATCGGCGCAGAGAATCTTGATGTTGAAGATAATAAAAATATATTCTTGGTTGACGACTCTGAAAGGTTTACGAACAAGATAATTGGATTGTTAAGAAATCCGTCAATAGCAAAAGATGTTGCAGAAAAAGGCTACGATTTAGTTAAAAATAATTATGATTGGAGATTGATCGTAGAAAAAGTCAGAAAGATTTTAGAGAATAAATAAAAAAATATTATCTGGATTACTTCTTTTTTGCAGAGATCCAATCAAATCCGCCGATAAATAATACTGCAATTAATGCTACAATTAAGATAGCTAAAAATCCACCAGATCCGCTTGCTACATCAACAACAGCACCGCCTGTAATGTTGGTTTTATCAGATGAAGCCATAACTCCCAAAAAAACAATAAACATCAATACTATTATCATACCAAATACCTTTTTTCTTTCGCTGAAATCTCCCATATAATATTATTATGATATGTTTTTATTTAAAGGTTTCGGATAAATACCTCTGTAGAAACATTTTTAAACTGTGTAGTATAAATTAAAGAAATGGAAGAAAAAGAGGTAGATGAAAGTTTCTTTAAGTTAATAAAAGAAGCATTCCGTAGGTATAAAGAACCAGTAAACTGGTATTTTTTAGTTATGTCTTATATACTTTCTTCAATCTCTTCTGCATTAGAAGCAATCAGCCTAGGTCTTATTGTCCCTTTATTTGAGAGGGTGATAAATGAGAACAAAACTTCAGATATAGGCATTGTCCAGAAGGTTCTGGATTATTTTTCAATCACCAAAACATCTGATATAATAATTGCTGTAGCTATTATGATATTTGTTGCAGTTGTGCTGAAAAATGTTTTAGGCTATGTTGCAGGTTGGTTGCACAGGATAGTCAATGCAAATATTGGTAATTTCTTAACAAAAAGGATTATGAAAGAATTTGTTACAAGAGACATGCTTTTTTTTGAAAGGAAAAAGATAGGGGAGATCACTTATTCTATGGGGCTAAGTGGAACATTTCCTGGGTTAATTGATTCTTTCTTTGATATGTCCCATAAAGCATTTTTCTGCATCGCATATGCAGTGGTTCTTTTTTATTTATCTCCGAAGATATGTCTCTTCATCGTGCTTTCTTTCCTACCGATGTATCTTGTTTCAAAATGGGTAAAAAAGATGATTGTTGAAATGTCAAAAAAAATGATTGAGATAGGTCAGAATTTTAATATAAGAAAATTAGAGATATTATCTTCAATAAGGCTAATAAAAACATATGCATCTGAAAAAGAAGAGCTTAAAAGATTTAACCAGTTGAGCGATCAATCAAAAAATTTAGGGATAAAGATGGGGAATGTAGGAGGTCTTCTAGGTTTATTGAATGAGCCGATTATGACTTTAGGATTGATGCTCCTTGCAGGAATATCCTTTTTTTATTTTATTGACTCAACAAAAGGAGGGATTGCAGGTTTCATGACTTT
>Ga0172364_10002602_pt1 | contig 14363 bp, 23 predicted proteins | sample LakKivSesite10cm_FD_114545 | JGI IMG/M metagenome (GOLD analysis project Ga0172364, IMG submission 114545) | Sediment microbial communities from Lake Kivu, Rwanda - Sediment site 10cm | ecosystem: Environmental > Aquatic > Freshwater > Lake > Sediment | place: Rwanda: Western Province, Lake... | reverse complement strand
GTGGAGCCCCGTGTAGGTGCGGACAGGCTTCCCCTTGGGCTTGTAGGTCCCCTTCACGTCCACGATGCCGCCCGAACGGAACACCAGGAGGTAGACCTCCCGGTCCCCCACGGCGTCCAGGTCCCTCGGGTAGGGGATCACGATTTCGGCCTCAAGTAGTCGAGCACCAGCGCGAACGCCGCCACGCCGCCCCCGATCATGGCGCCGTAGGTGCCCCAGTCCTTCTGCTTCTCGTCGTAGGTCGCCAGGTGCGCCCCCGCCAGCGCGCCGACCACCACCGCCGGGGTGAGGGCCAGCACCACGGCGAGCACCATCCCGGACTTCGATTCCGAGAGCGGCGGCGCCTTGGGCGTGAAGATGGGCGTCACGTCCACGGGGAGCACCCCGGGCGGCAGGTATCCAAGCGGGTGGTACATCAGAGACCCTCCTCCGGCCAGAAGAACACCAGGGCCACCCCGGCCGCCGCCGCCAGCACCAGGGGCAGCGTACTGGACATCATGTCCCCGTCGAAACTCCCCAGCGACGCATCGAGCCCCGGGATGCGCCCGCCGGCCCCGGGCAGCGCCGTGACGCTCCCGATGGCGTCGTCTCCCTCCCCGACCCGCACGCTACCACGCGGCAGCGGCCTGCCGAAGGCCACGGCGGCGATGCCGATGGGGTTGGCGTGAGCCGTGGATGGGTTGGGCCAGTTGTCCCCGAGCCCCGGGGCCACGCCCGGGGGGCTCCGGTAGTACACGTAGCCGCCGCCCTTCTTCGGGACCGAGAAGATCGCCGGGGGCGTGGGCTCCGGTCGGGGCAGGTTGTGGTCCTGGGCTTGCTTGGCGAACACCCGGCTATTCTAGCAGCACCCACGTCAGCGCCGCCGCCGCCACCGACACGACGACGTAGGGCCAGACCGGCTCCCCGGCGGCGCCGCCCTGCCCCATGCTGGCGGCCACGCCGCCGTCGCAGTCGGACGGGTTGGGGCACACGTCCTCGATCTTGAGGCCCGGGTGATATTCAAAGTGCGGTAGGTCGTTGAGCGTTCCCGAGAACCTCTTGCCCCACTTGAAGCCGAGCGCCTCGCCGATGGCGCCGAGGTTGTCCCAGTCCTGCGCCGTGGGGTTGTGAGACACGAACGCCAGGTCCACGGCTCTCCCGAGGACGTGCCAACTCTTGCAGCCCTGGGCGTTGGTGACCACCTTGCCCGGCGCGGTGCGGCCCTGGGCGTAGAGCTTCGCCTGCTCGTCGCAGCCACGGCGCGCGGACACGACCTTGAGGTTGTAGCCGTACTGGTCCCTGGCCTGGGCGAGCAGTTGCTCGACCTTCTCCCGGGTGTCCGGCGTGAGCGTGCTCAGGAGGTCGGCCACTCGTAACCTCACACCTCGATAAGCGATCAACTTCGGCACCACGTAGTAGCCGAGGACGTAGACTCCAAGGACACCGCCGAGGAGGTACAGGGCCAACTCGATGGGGTCCTGGGCAGGCTTCGGAGGCTTCACGTCTTTGATGCACTGCATGTGCTCCTCCGCAGCCTTCTTGCTCACATCCTTCTGCTTGTTGGCCTCTTCGCACCACTTGTTGAAAAGGTTGAAACTCTCGGAACGTATGGCGCTGTTTTGCTTGTCTTGGTAGATCAGGACACCGATCAAGGCAATCACAGCCACGATGACCAGGGCGCCGGCCAGCGTGAGTTCACCAACGGCCTTGTTTGAGAAGATCCGAGCCAGGTCCCCCGACTCGTCCATGGCGGTCAGCACCTGAAATGACTTGCGCCTCGCCTCCAAGTCGGCTTCCGCTTGCTCGACCGTCATCGCGCCCTCGTTGATCTTCCGGCGCACGGCCCCGCTCTGGTAGAACTGGAACCCGTACACGCCGTCGAAGAACACCGCGGCGACCCAGTTGCGCGCCTGGTCGGCAGGGAGCTTGGGGCGCATCCCATCCGGCATCTCGCTGTTGAGCGGCAGCGCGGACACCTGCTTCCCGAAGTCGTTGGACCAGGCGTCCATCTCGCGCATGGCCTTGGACGCTGACGCGGCGTCCATCTCCACCCGGGTCATGTACTTCGCCAGGCGCAGCTCCACGTCCGACTTGATGAGCGCGATGCCGTCGATCTTCGACTGGAGGCTCCAGAGCGGGTCCACGTCCCCCATGACCTTGCCGAGCACCATGGACGAGGTGAAGGCTGGGGCCGCCAGGAGGCGCTGCGTGAAGGGCACGGACATGATGTCCTATCGTACCACGAGCCAAGCTACCAGGGCCGCCGCCGATGCCAGCGCAATCCTTGACCACGATGACCCGTTGCTCCGGTAACGCCTCACCTTCCGGGCGATGCGCTTGGGCTGCCGCACGAACTGACGCCCCCGCCTCATCCCCCGGCGCTTGGCCCGGGTGGTGGCGCCGTACTCGGCGGCGCTCAGCGACCGGATGGCCTTCGCTGGCAGGTACCGCTCTCCGGTCTTGAGCGAGGGTCGGCCAGATCGAGTGCGCCACCGCTGCCGGGTCCACTTGGCCAAGGAGTTGTCCTTGCGCTTCTTGCCCCGATACCCGCCGCCCTTTTGCTTGTACAGGCGTACCGCGATCTGCGCCTTTCTGGCGGACCACTGGCCGGGGCGCCCTCCCTTCGAGCCTCGCTTGACGCTCGCTACCACGGATTTCCAGAGGCGCGGGTTGGTTCGCTTGGCGGTGGACACGATGTCCTAACGCCTCTCGGCCGCCCACCAGCATGGCGCCGAGGCCCAGGATGCCGAGCACCACGGCGCCCGCGAAGAACGCCTTGCCCATGCTGGCCTGCGCCACCGGAGGCGGCGCGGGCTGGGGGCTGAGCTTCGGGACGCAGGGGGAGTTGTTGTCGCCCGTCACCGAGCGGACCTTGTCGGGACCGCACCAGCAGCTCCCCGAGGCCAGGTCCACCATCTCGTCCGGGTTGCACTCGCCGCAGGCCCAGGCCCCGTTGTGGGTCAGGGCGAAGGAGTAGGCCCCGTACTTCTGCTGACACGAGACCGTGCGCTCCTGCGGCGTTGGCTGCGGCACCACGGGCGGAGGCGCCGGCTGCGGGGCCGGTGCCTTGGGCTTCTCGCCGAGGCAGTTGCCCCGGGAGTCGTAGGTGCCGCCGTTGCCGCAGGGGCCGCCCTCGCCGAAGAAGAAGCACACCCCGAAGGCGTCGATCTTGCCGGGGCCCGCGGGCGTCATGCAGGGGGCGCCGAAGTTCGACGGCAGCGCCGGCTGCGTCGACGCTGGCGTCTTGGTGGTCCCCGGCTTCACATAGGGCGACGGCTGGAGGATGTAGTCGCACCACCCGGAAGAGTTGAGCTTCCCCCGTTGGCCCCCCGAGGTGGTGCAGTCGTAGGCGTCCGGCTGGCACTGGCTACCGTCGTAGGAAAACCCAGACGGGCACTCGCCCGCGCCCAGCGCCCCAAGTCCTCGGAGTTGGCGGTACATCAGTCCTCGTCCTCGTCGTGGGAGTTCCGGGAGAACCCGCCCTTGGTCTTGATCTTCCAGACCACCGCGCCCACGGCGAGCACGCCGAGGCCGATGGCCGCCATCTGGAGCCCGCTGAACCCGGACGACTCCACGGGAGGCGGCGGTGGCGCCGCCGGGGTGGGGGCCACGTAGCCGCCACCGCCACCACCGGATGCAGCAGGTTTCTTCGCCGCAGCAGCGGCGGCTGCCGCAGCGGCCTTTGCCTTTTCTTCCTGGAGGATAGCCTGACGGATGGCCTCTTCCTCGTCTGTCCCCAGATCGTCGTTGTCCCACAACGAGTCAAACGGGTTCCACCCGAGGCCGAGGGAGTTCTTGCCAGCGAAGTTTCCGCTTTTACGCACCAACATCTCAGTAGTCCTCGTACTCGTTGGGCGACATGCCGCCGGCCTTGGCGGCGCGATCCTTGCGGACCTTGTAGACCACGGCGCCCAGGGCCGCGAACCCCAGGACACCGGCCACGATCATCATGGGGCTGATGCCGGCCATCATCGGCGGAGGCTCCACCGGGGCGGGCGCGGGGACGGTCACGGGCGTCTTCACCACCGTGCCGCTGCCCGTGACGGTGACCTTGTCGCAGGTGCCGTTGATGGGGTCGAGCTTGGTGCCTGCCGGGCAGGTGCCCTTGCCGCACTGGCCCTTGATCGGATCCCACTGCGTACCCGTCGGGCAGATGGTGCTCCCCGCCGGGTTGTAGGTGTCACCGCCGGCCTTGTAGGTCGTGGTGCCCCAGGTCTGGTTGCTGGTGGTCACGTTGGAGTTGGCCACGCAGCTCCCCGTGCCGTCCGCTCGCTTCACGTAGGAGAACCCCACGGGGCAACCACCGCTGCCCGTCTGGTTGGGGTTCACTTCCTTCCCGTCCACCTTGACGGTGACGCCACCCGCTTCCGGCTGGCACACCGTCGTGTTGCTCGAAGGGCTGTACACGCCGGTAAACCCTGCCGGGCAAGCGGTGAAGTTAGACGTGTTGTTCGAGCCCGTCAGGGTATCCCACAGGCTCCCCACGCCGAGGGAGTTCTTCCCCGCGAAAATGTCACCGTTCAAGCTGAACATCTGTTTACCTCGTCCTCCAGGCAACCTTCTCTTGTTCTTCGGCCACCCGCAACAACATCACCAGAGCGCCTCCCACCAGGGCCAGCGCCACGAGTCCTCGCCCCATGGAGGATAGCAGGTCCGTCTTGTCGCCCTGGTCCACCGGGGGTGCCGGTGGCGCAGGTCGGCCGAGTCGGATCGGGTTCGCTCCCAGGGCGGCGTACATCATCGGCCCTTCTGCCGGGACAAGTAGACGCCGAGCGCCAGCGCCCCGAACACACCGCCCACGCCGGTCGCCGCCGCGCCGACCATCGCCATCTTCAGGCGATCCTCGTCCCGGTCCGCGCCGTAGTACCCGAGCGCGGCGCCGCCGGCCCAGGACAGCACGGTGGACACCATGTCCCATGGCACGCCGGGTGCCGGCTGCTCCGGGGGAGGCGGCTGCTGGATAGGTGGCATGGGCTGTGTCGGAGGCCCCATGGGCACGTCCGGCTGGGTCGGTGGTCCCTGGGGAGGATCCGTGGGTGCAGGACCCGGATCAGGCTCCTCGCCGAACCCGTCGTAGCCCGCGGCGCCCTCGTAGATGCTGCCACCGAAGTCGTATTCTTCCTCGTCCATGGTCAGTCTCGGTTCTGGAGGTGGTGGGTGACAGCGGCCATGGCGCCCAGGCCCGCGGCGACGCTGATGGGATCCGGGGAGAAGGCCGAGGCGAGCGCCACGACCACCCCGATGCCGCCGTAGGTCCTGGCCTGCTCATCGGAGGGGGCCAGCGCCTTGCCGGCGTAGTACCCGGCGCCAGCGGAGACGCCTGCGCCCAGGAGCGCGACCCCCACCACGGCGCCCAGGAACAGCAGGGCAAGGCCCTCGTTCTGGTCGGCCCCGAGGCCCTGGAGCGCCTGGGCCTGGTCGACACCCGCCGGCCAGTACCGCTGCATCAGGTAGTAGGGGTTGTTTCGACCCCCGAGCTTGTTCATGTAGTCGACGGCGGACCAGCGCGCCTCACCCACACGACCCGGGTGCAGCATGGCATGGGCAGCCGCCGGGCTCGTGGACAGAGGGAAGCCCCCTCCGGTCCAGAAGGCCCCTTCCTGCGGCGTCTGCGGGATGTAAGGCAGCGGCATGGATCAGTCCTTCTTGCCGAAGGCGTAGTAGGCGGCCACCGCGGGGAACACCATTGTCGCCGCGGTACCAACGTTTTCTCCACCAACCGCTTCTCCACCAACCTTCATGACAAGGTAAATGGGCATCTGGACGAAGAACGCGCCGATGCCCCACATGGCTGCGTCGGAAAAGCTCTTGTTCTTCTTGTAGCCGTAGTAGGCGAACAATACGGACGTGAACCTGTTGAAGAAGTGAGCCGCTGTCTCCAAAGCGCCTTCTCCGGATTCATCCGACCCCACGCCGCGGAGTTCGTAGGCCCCGAAGGCAGGGTTGGTCTCGGCGGGGGCGAGGTGGGTCTGGGGAGGGTTGTAGTTCTGGAAGTACACGGTCAGGCCATCGCTTTCTTGAGCAGGAGGCCGGCGGCGACCCCCGCCGCGAGCGCGGCGGCCACCTTGGCCCAAGTCGGAGTCTCTTCGAGGAAGCCGCTGAGCGCCCGGATCTCCCCCTGCTGCTGCGCCCGGCGGAACCGGTCGTTCCTCCAGCGCCAGTCGAGGGCCTCGGCGTTGGTGCCCCGCGTGGAGTCGTCCACGGGCCCCAGGAAGTCCGCCGGCATGTCCGAGATGTCGACGGTCGGGTACACCCCCTGGTCGTCCATCCGGTTGCGGCTGATCTTGCTCAGGGCTCCGCCGAGGTAACCGTCCCGGTCAGGCCAGGGGTACCGGGGCGAGGTCGAGGGCATGTACTGCTGGGCGCTCGTGGACCCGGCCGCGTACACCTCGATGGGGGTACCGGTCTGTCGGTCGATGACCTCGCTGCCGCCCAGCAGGTTCTCTCGCTGGGCGTAGCCGGGGAGCGCGAAGTTGGTGGCGAACACCCCGTCTCCTGCGTGGATGTTGGCCTTGTTGTTGCTGAAGACGCCCGAGTTCGCCACGTCGTCCTCGGCTTGCGCTTCGAGGGGCGAGTTGGAGTACAGCTCCAGGTGACTCGGGAAGGTGTCGAACTCGTACTCCACGGTAAACCTCCGTTGCGCTTCTGGATCTCGGTGATCTTGGCGAGGATCCGCTCGGTGCGCTCCTTGTAGCCCCGGGTGACGTTCGGGGTGAGGTCGGGGCGGCTCGCGTTCATGGCGAAGTCGTCGTCCTCGTCGTCCTCGTCGTCCTCGTCGTCCTCGTCGTCGTCCTCGCCGTCCTCATCCTCGTCGGACCCGTTCCGGGAGTAGGGACGCATGAAGCTCGAAGACCCGCGGTTCTTCTCGTACTCCTCGCCGTCGTCGTCGTCGTTGGCGGCGAGTTCCTCGGGCGACTTCTTGAAGAACTTGTCGTAGACGAGGTACCCGGTTGCCGCCAGGATCGCCACCTTGACGATGTTCTCCCCGGTCAGGAGCGCGGAGATCCCCGATGGCTCCACGGGCGGAGGAGCGAGTTGAGGCACGGTGCCAGGAAGTTGCGTCTGCATCGGCGGCCCCGAGGGGGGCCGAGCCGCAGGGGGCGGCGCCAGATCGTCGCCGAAGCCCACTGGGCCACCACCGTAGGCCCGCTCGTAGCCCGTCAGCACGCCAAGACCGGCAGCGCCCACGTAAATATCTTCAGACATCATGTCCTCGTATCATCGGGAATAGTACCACACGCCCCCGGCCACCAAGACCAGGGCCGCTGCGATGCCACCGTAGAACACCACGTCCGATACCCCGGCGTCCACCGCGGGGACCACATCGCCGCTGGGCGACTGCTCCAGGGCCACCTCGCCCGGCGGCGCCCACTTGCGCCACGCCTCCCAGTCTGACTGCTTCGACGCCCGACCCAGGAAGGCCGGCGTCTTGCCGCTCGCGTCCTTGGCCGTCTTGGCGTAGGCGCAGATCGCAGGCTGGGTGCTCTGGTTGCACTGGTCCGCTACCACGCCACCGGAGGTCACGGGCTTCTGGTAGGCGGCGTTGGCCGGCGGGTAGCTGGTCAGGTACTCGGGGCTGAGGCCCGCTGGCATCTTCCCTGCCTCCACCGAATACTTGTAGACGCTGCTCTGGATGTTGGCGAACCCAAGTCCTCGGTACGACATAAGCGACCCCTCGTGGCGAAGTAGACGACCCCGCCGATCAGCGCCACGGCGCCCACGGCGAGGCCCACCATGGCGCCCGTGCTCAGGCCATCCTCTCCGGTCGCCGTGACGGGAGGAGGTGACACGTCCTGCACGGGGGCCGGTTGGAACATGCTGGTGGTCGCCAGCGTGGCGGCTGGCTTCGAGAACAGAGACGAAGCGTTCAGGGTCGTGGGCTTCGCCAGGAGCGCGCTGCCCGCGTTGAAGGCGCCTCCGACTTCCTTCTGCGAAAACACCTGGAACTTGCCGCTCGGATCCCGGACGTACATCCGGTCGTCGTTGCAGTAGGTGTAGGTGTACCCGTTCTTGGCGTTCGAGGTCCGCGCCCCTACGCTGCCGCAGGGCCCGATGGGAGCCGGCGGGCCCGAGGAGGTGCCCGTGACGCCAGGGGTCGTGCAGGTGGTCGTCTTGCCCGGACCGCCCTTGCAGGCGTAGCCGTTGTTGCACGAGAACGTGAAGCCCGAGGCGTCCGCCACGGCCTGCTTGGTGCCCCCTCGGGAGCCCAGGGTGCAGGTGGCGTCCCAGATGTAGTCCCCGCTGCTACCGCCCCCGGCGGACCCTCCGCCCGTGGAGGCCGAGAAGGACGTGCTCGGCGCGCTGAAACTGAAGCTCGCGGAGGCCGATGCGGTGCCTAGACCGTGATAAGACATGATGTCCTCCTCAGCCGCCCTGGCTCTTGTAGATGGCGTACCCCGCCGCCAGGAGCAGCAGGATGCCGCCCCCGATGACGACCGGGTGCTTGTACAAGGGCTCCTCCTCGACCGGAGGGGTGACCGTCGCCGGATCCGTGGACGAGGTGGACCCGGGGGTGAGCGACCCGGCCGGAGGAAGCTGGGTCAGACCCGTGGCGGGCGCGGTCCTGGTGTACGTGAGACCGGGCCCGATCCGCAGCGTGTTACCAGCCGCCAGCATCGCCGCCTTCTTCGCCTCGGCGGCCTTCTCGGCGTCCAACTGGGCCTTCTGGCGCAGGTAGGTGTTCAGCGCACCCTGGTCTACGGTCGGGAAGGTCCCCTGCGTGGCCAGGTTCTGGGCCGCGCCCGTGATGTTGTAGTTCATGGAGGCTCTCTCGTTCGAGGTGGTATCAAGGGGAGATGATACCAGGGTCGGGTAGGACGACCGGCTGGCCACCGTTGCCAGGGGAGCCGTGGACATGATGTCCAGGTTCACGGACGACCGCTGGTCCACGTTGGTGACAAGGCTGGGTCCACGGCCCGTGGACCTGGACCCGACGCTCCCCGTGGGTGTGATGAGGTTCAAGCCCTGGCTCCCAGCCGTAGTAGGCGCTGAACCGGCCGTGGATCCTTCCGTGAACGCGAAGGTGCCGAGATGATGGTAGGTCAACGTCGCCTCTTCTTCAGGTAGATGGCCGCGCCCGTGGCGACCACGGCGGCGGCAGCGAGGCCGAGGATCACCTTGCGAGTGGTGTCCTTGGAGGCGGCGGCCTCCGCCTTCAGGGTATCGGCGTCCGTCTGGAGCTTGCTCACCTGCCTGGACTGCTCGATAGCTCCGTCCGCCTGGAGCATGGCCTGCTGCATGGCACGGTCGGCCATCGCCTTGCCTCCCGTGGGGGACCGCAGGAGCTGCGCGGCCTCGAAGGCGCCCTCGCCCAGGATGCCCTTGACCTGGGTCTTGCACCCGGCGGTGCGACACTGGGGCACCACCTTGTCCTGGAGCGCCTTGGTCTGGGCGTCCACGGTGGTGATGTAGTCGTACTCGGCCTTGTACCTGGACTCCAGGAGGATGCGGGACTCCTCCTTCACGGCGTAGGTCAGGTTGTTCGGGTTACCTGTCCATCCAGTGGGGTTCATGACCCAGTGATCGAGAGGTCCGATTTTGTTTGCGTACGACGGCGGGTTGAACACCTTCGAGTTTACGGGTGGTCCATTTGGATTTTGTACCCACTCCCAACGTGTCATGGCCTTCTTCACGCAATCAGAAGGCGACCCGAAAAGAGTTGACCTGGGCTCGGGGCACTGCTGGTAGCAATCCGGAGGAGCGTAAGGCCTCGGCACGCCTCCCACGAACTTGAACTTGCCCAGGCATTTCTTCTGCCAAGCTTCGTAAGCTACCCTCTCCACTTCGACCAGCGCAGGAACCTTCTTGTCCCAGAGGTCGTTGAGCCTGTCCCTGCACTCCTTGCTTCCCGGCGGGCACTTGGCCATCACCGCCTTGCGGTAGGCTGCCCAGTATTCGTTCGAGCACATCCCGTTGATCGTTGTTCCGCATCCGGACCCTGATCCCGCAATGGCCCCAAGGATCTTGCTGGTCACGTAGGCCGCGCCTGCCGCGCACAAGGGCGCTGCGGGTCCACAGGCAACGCCAGCGGCACCGGCCACCACTGCCACTCCAGCGTTCTGGAGAATCCCAGAAATCTGCGATGGCGTGGGAAGCTGACCCGCGAACCCGCGCTCCAGGATCAGTCCAACCGCGTCCTGCTCGGCCTTGCTGATGGGCCCAGCGGCGAAGGCAGGCACCGACATCTTGTCGATGGCCTGGGTCACGTAGTCAGCGTTGGCTTGCTGGATCGTGGAGATGCCGCTGGCCTTCGCATCGTTGAACGAGAACGTGGCGTCCGTGAAGCCCAGGGCCGAGTTGCTGCAAAGTTGTCGGTAGCTCATGGCTCATCCAGGTCGTAGGTTTTCCAGGACTTGATCTGCGTTAGCATGGTGTTCTCCCGGCTCCCCGCCACGGGGTCGACCACGATCCACTTGTCCTTGACGCCCGGGATCTCGCACCGGACGAAGACGTGGGAGTGGGGGCCAGTCGGCGTGAAGCCCACGGTCACGATCTGCGTGCGGCGCCCAGCGTTGAGCCAGAGAGAGGCGCACAGCACGCCGATCTCGTCGCAGTCGGCCCGGACCACGCCATCCTTCTGGATCTTCTCAAGGAGCGCCTGTGCGTCACGGACCCACTCCACATGCACCGGGTCGTTGAAGTACGGTGCGTGCTTCAGGACCCAGTAGCGGATCGCCAGGATCTCGCTGATGTAGTCCTTGGGGGCGACGCGCTTGCAGATGCGCTCGCACCACATTCGGACCGTGGGGGACCAGGCGCCTCGGGGCGACAGGATCGCGTCCCGCATCGCCTTGACCGAGTGCTCGACCCCGCGGTACGGCTCCAGCCGCATCGGCTGGGCCCCAGGGGCGTCCGGCGTGAACATCGGTGGGGGGGTAGGTCGGTTGAACAGCAAGGGGTGGCCCTGTGGGCCGCCCAGATGGTCCGAGGCCAGTGTACCACGAGGGCCCAGGACACGATGTCCACTCCTTGACCCGGGCGCCTGTCCGTGATACGCTGTCATTCATGGACAAGTACACCACAACCATGGGCGAACTCGCCTCCCTCTACATCCGGTGCGCCTACTCGACCACGCAGGAGGAGATCCTCACGGCGTTTCGGGAGGTTGTCAGCAAGGTGCAGACAGAGACCCTCATGGGGAAGTTGCTCCTGATCGCCCTGTTCCTGAATCCCTACCTGACCGCCCGGTGCGTCGAGGTCATGAAGGAGAAGGACAACGAGAACACCCTGAGCCTGAACCCCTCGCTGCCGCTCCTGCTGTTGGAGAGCCCGAGCGAGTCACTTGCCAAGGTGGCCGAGAAGAAGGCCCGCGTGCCGGACTTCTCATACATGGCCGTCCACCATGGCAGCAGGCCGAACTTCCTGGCCATGGACTCGCTCACCAAGGAGGAACTGATGGCCGCTTGCCTCTACGCCTGGGCGAGGCACGGGTACAGCGAAGCCGTGGAATCCTGCATCAGGCTCATGGGCCCCTGCCACGAACTGGACCAACTGAAGTTCAGGATCGAGTGCAATAAGGCCCAGAGTTGCCTCTACCAGAATCGGTGCGACGAAAAGATCGACTTCTTCTCCCTGGACCCCGAAGCCTGCGCCCAGGAGATCCGTGGCGTCATCGGTGCCCACCGGTTCAGCAAGCAGAGGAGGCTCATGCAGACCATGGTCGGCGTGACCCAGTACCCCCACGAAGAACTCAACGACGTGAGCCTGTACGGACTCCGGTGCGTGATCTTCGGGTACCGGGAGTACATCGACGACTACAGGCTCAACTCCGCCATCTGCGACGCCTACCTGTACATGATGTCCCAGGAGTCGCACCCGAGAGGCATGATCGAGCCCTACTTCCCCGAGGGACTCAAGCGGTGCCTGCTAGAGGCCAACTGCAAGGCGAAGTTGGCGATCCAGCTCGCGGAGACCACGGACCCGGAGGCGTTCCAGCGCATCTCTGGGGAACTGGCGAAGTTGAACGGTGTTTAGGCTGGGTCGTAGACGAACACGTCCAGTCCGGCGAGTTCCTTCAGGATGATGTGCTCCACCTTGTCCCAGGTGCCTCCAGCGAGGCCGCAACCGATGCGTGGCATGTGGATAGAGGCGCCCTTGTACCTGGCCCAGTTGCCGACCCTGGACAGACATTCGCCCAGGGCACCGTAGTTCAACGGGTGAGGATTCGAGGCGCTCCTGACGCCATTCTGGGCGATCATGTTGGCGACCCAGACGGTTGGCTCCACTCGGACAATCTTGGTGTCTCCAAGTCTAGGGCAGGACCCTTTGATCCACTCCAAGTAGTCGCGCTCCGGCTTCGTCCACCTCCTGGACAGCGCGAGGACGAAGCCCTTGCCCCACTTTCCGATGTCGTTACAGACGTGGGCGATCACGACATCGCCATCTGACTGCGGCATCGTTGCGTCCCCGGCGACGTACCGGATCACGGCTACATGTCCCCACGGTAGTACATCAGGCAAGGCTTCGAGCAGAACCAGAAGACGTGCTCGACCTTTCGGACCACGTTACGCCGGTCCGAGGACGGCGTGACGCTCGTCGTCTCCTTGGTCCAGGCGTACTCGTTCTCGGACTTCTCCACGTCGCGGCTGCACTTCTCGCACTTGGGCATGGGGGGGCAACCTAACGTGGGGAGGACATGATGTCCAGAGGGCTCTGGCAGGGGCACCTCGGGGCAGGCGGACCGGATCAGGTCGGACATCGCAGCCTGGGCCAGGGGTGGAGCGGAGAAGATCCCCGAAAAATCCCCTGGACCATTCTGTGCAAACGATACTTTTGCGGAAACGACTTTGTTTACAACGTCCACGGCGTATCCACCTCCAATGGGCGCATAGGAAGCAGATGATGCAGCGTCATAAGATTTCCATGACGAAGTTCTCTCAGCAGACTCCCTCATCCCGCAGAACATGGCCCTCACGTCGTCGATTGACTCTACCGGGCCATCTCCAAATGCCCACTCTTCCACCTTCAAAAGCAACTCATGGAGACGGTCCTCCAAACTTCCAGCGTGGACCAGGGAAAGCCTCGCACAGGAGCATGACGCAAGTGTCATTATCCTGCTCCCCGTTGAACCAGGGGATGGACGGGTCATTGACCACCACGTCATCATCGCAGTTGCATCCTCGATGGAATCCCACCACGGCTGCAAGATGGACTTGACCGAGGCCAGATCCTCCTCGCCCATGGGCTCGTTGGCCGCAAGCTCCATGACGGACTCGACCGCCGAATCAGGGTCCACAAGCGCCTCCAGCGCCAGGACCGCCAGGGTCTTCTGGATGTCCGTCAGCACGTCCCTGCCTTGATCCTTCGGAAGATGGCGTTTGAGGCCGCTACCACGCGCGAGATGTGCCCCTTGGTCTCCCGCATCCCCCAGGGGCTCTCCTTTGAGTCGTGGGGCACACCGAAGCCCTTGCCGCCCGCGTTGTAGCAGGAGGCCACGCCTGGCAGCCCGATGTTCACGTTGGAGGCGTGCTTGGCAATCAGCCGAGCACCGATAAGCACGTTGGTGTACGGGTCGAACACCTGCTCCTTGGTGAACCCTGCCTTGAGCGACGGATGCGTGATCTGCATCAGGCCCCAGCCACCGTCCGCAGCCTCCGCCTTCTCGTTCCCCCGGCTCTCTGCGTAGATCATGCCAAGGATCCAGGATACGGACACCCAGGTGACGCGGTGAACGCGCTCCGCTAGCTCCATCCACCTGAACACGCACTCGGGGTCGGTCACCTCGCGCAGGACCCATTCGCCGGGGCGTTCCTTGTCCGGGGGCACGGCGATGACGCGCGATGGGAAACTCGTGTGGTTGGTGCGCTCCACGTCCGACTTGAGAACGACCACGCAACCATCCTCGGCGTGACGCCAGTTGATCGGGTTCAAGCGAGACGCTCCAGGTCCGAGGCGCCATCGGCACCAACCACCACCTTGGACACGGGGATGGCCTTCGCCTTGGCCCGGATCTCGTGGACCGTGGCGATGCGCTTGCCCATCTCTGCCTTGTCCGTGTTCTTCAGCTCCCTGGCCAGGAGCGCGTGCATCTCGGTGAGCTTGGCGTCGTAGAACTGCACCGTGCCGTCGTACCCCCGGTCGAAGGCGTAGTACATCTCCTGCCAGCGGTCGCGCTCCTTGATGAGCACCCCCACCACCCGCTCGTGGGACTCCTTGCGGCGCTCCATCTCCTCCTGGGTAGAGGTCAGCGCGGCCTTGGCTGCCTCCAGCTCCATGACCACCTCCGCGGCGGGAGCCATGCCGAGCATGGTGGACATGGTGTCCTCCAGTTTCGTGGAGAGGACGCGGTTCTCCGAGCGGAGCGCGCGGTTGTCGAACTTGAGGTAGAGGCCGCCCACGGAGGAGGCGAAGAGGAGGGCGACGAGGATGACGGTCAGAACGTCCAT
>Ga0172364_10002601_pt1 | contig 14364 bp, 14 predicted proteins | sample LakKivSesite10cm_FD_114545 | JGI IMG/M metagenome (GOLD analysis project Ga0172364, IMG submission 114545) | Sediment microbial communities from Lake Kivu, Rwanda - Sediment site 10cm | ecosystem: Environmental > Aquatic > Freshwater > Lake > Sediment | place: Rwanda: Western Province, Lake... | reverse complement strand
GGGGTCCCGTGACAAAACCTATTCTCCTGCGGCCTCTGGAAATCAGGTGTCTTGTCGCATAATAGACAGCTCTGTATAGATTATGCCTGACCGTGTGGAAAGTTCTATAGGGTTTTATGGAGTGCAGGATTATCAGGTTGTATTTCTTCTCTCCGAACTCAGGTCCCTCAAGATTAAATTTTGTTGACCCGTCCATGATAAGAACCGGGTCGCTTTGCGCTATCCGGAACAAGAATTTAGTGTTGATAAATTCTATTTCCACTCTTTCTTGCTCTGCCTGTTTCAACGCCCCTTTCAGTATTGCAAAGTTTATCACGGGGATATTTCTGAAAGTCGTGATATCCCAATTTTCTTCTTCAGGTATGAAAAAATGAACCTTTATTTTCTCGGAACTTCTTATGACCGACCCCAGCCCGGGCTTCTGGATTATCAGGTTCTCCTGGGCAAGCGCGGACAGCGCCTTCCTGCTGGTTATCTGGCTTACCTTGAACCTGGAAGAGACTTCGGATATGGTGAGGAAACTGTCGCCCCGTCTATAACCGCCGTTTTCAACATCTTGCTTCAAGACATTATAGACATCCACCCATTTCTTGCCCTTCGTTGCAGTTTTCATTGCAGAAACATTCTAACATATCTTTTCATTTTTGTCAATAGTTATACAAAACTTTATCAAAAAGACAGAAAATGGTACTTAATGTCGGAGCCCTGTCTGGACACTGGAAGATTATCCACGACAGGAAAATGATCTGAAAATCAAAGAAAACCTCTACAGTATTCTTTCTTACCCGCAAAGAGACCTGACGACTCTAAGGATGGTCTTTTCAGCAGATTTGTTTACGTTGCAGGCTAAAGGTGAAGTTTCGTAACTGCAGTCTATGCCTATTGCTTCCTTCAGACTCTTCGTGCCGTATCCCGGCCTTATGGAGGTGTTTTTTGCGTCGTGGAGAAAGGCTGTTTCGGAAGGCACGTAGCCGAGGGCGGCATTTGAGTTCTGGGCGATTACGGTATGATTGAAAGATGCCATCTCCTTAATTTTCATCCCTATCTCGGTAAAAATCTCTCCGGGCAAGCCAACCAGCAGCAACTTTTTCCCGAGGGAAAAACCGTTTATCTCAAGAGTTTTTTTTCTCCTGTTCTCCCGCGCAATCTGCGCCAGCGCAGAGGATATCATATGCTGCAGGGAATCCGAAGGCAGGTTCTTGTTTCTCAATACTTCTTTGGCGGATTTAAGTTCGGCGGCGGATACCTGCCGCAGAGGTATGGGAAACTTTCTGCCATAAGTTCGCATAAGAGAACCATCTTTTGCCTCTGTTCTCTTTAACAACTGCACGGTCTTTTTTTTCAGGGTCTCGGCTATATGGTCGGGAATCTCCGCTCCTCTCCTGCCAGGGTCAGCCGGGTTGATATGGTTTATGTCGCCGGAAGGCCCGTTGAGCACGAGAATTTCTGCGGAAGGAAATTCCTTTTTGAGCTTGTTCCTTAACATCCCGGGCCAGTCCCCGGAGATGAGAGTGTCTCCAAGTGTATCCGGATGGCACGCAAAGTTCACAATGACACCTGCAAGAACGCCCGTTTTTCTGTCCGTTATTTTTATTACGGTGACCGTGCTGTCAACAGGACCTGCACTTTCAACTATATCATCAACCCTGTCCCAGGGGTTTGTTATCACCCTGCCGTCTTTCAGGAGATATCGCCTGTTGAAGGCAAGCCCTTCCACCTGCCCTGAGGATACACCGACCGATACCTCTTTCCTGTTTTCATAGGCCGCCCTTATGCTTCCCGCGACATAAAGTGGAAGTATCTCAATATAGCAGGGCTCAACGTAGAAACCCCTCTTGTAAACGTTCCTGCCCGAATTATCGGGGATGGGACCCGTATGGGTATGGGTTGCGTGAATGAGTATATTTGAGTCCGGTATGTCAATTGTTCTGCGAAGAATCCTCCCCACCTTGCTTACCGTGGCATCGGAAACCCACACGATATCCATGGAGACCAGCGCGAAGAGCTTACCCCGGTCTTCAAGAACGCAGGCAGTTGCATAGAGGTCATCCCGTATGCCGGTTGACCTCCGGTCATGGAAATAACCCACAAGAGAAAAACCGACCGGCGGGGTGATTACAGCCTTTGCCAACCCTATCTTCATTTTACCTCCGACAAAAGAACCTCCCTGCCTTCTTTTTCGCTTAATATGGCCGCCTGCATGAATTGCATGATCTCCAGCGTTTCCTCGTTGGGTACCGGCGGCTTGCCTGTCCCGAAAAACGGAACAACCTGTCTCAGAAGTTGCGCGTACAGGGGAATTTCCGTTGAGTACATGACCTGCACTATTTTCTTCTCTCCGAAGACCCTTGCCCCGTAACTGTGCATCCCCTTTCTCGTGCCCCTCAGAGTCCCGATGCGACCGCCCTCCCATTCACCGGTTACAAAATCCGCTCCTTCAGTCTTCTTTGAAAAGAGTTTCCTGCATCCTGCACCCATGAATGTATAGAGCACCTCAACCCCGTGGACTCCGTACCAGAAAAGACCGGGGTTTGTCGGGTCCTGCGAGGCAGGGCTGAACGCATCGCATCCCACTATGCCGCCGAGTTCTGCATCCTGCCTTGCCGCGCTTATGTTGTGGTCAAACCTCAGGGAAGACGAGGAGAAGACAGGTGTGGAGTTCTTCGCGGCGAGGTCAATTATCTTTTTCGCCTCGGAGTAACTTGCAGCCAGCGGCTTGTCTATGAAGAGCGGTTTCTTAGCCTTAATCACCGGCGTGGCTTCCTTCAGGTGGCGCCTGCCGTCAACGCTTTCAAGAAGCACGGCGTCCACCTCTTTGAGAAGTTCGTCTACGGAAGAAACCAGTTTTATGCCCATCTCTTCGGATAGCTGTTTCTTGAAGCCTTCAACCCTGGATGAACTTGCCGGCAGGTCCGGGCTGAAAGAAGGGAAACCCGCAACAACCCTGGCGCCGGTCACATGAAAAGGGTCGCCCGCGTCATTGAGAAGTTTTGTGAATGCGGGCACGTGCGACGTGTCAAAACCTATGATTCCTATCTTCATCTCAGCCATGGTTTTCTCTCCTTTACCCCTGATTTTTCAAGATATCTTCTGTTGCCCTGATGAGTTTTCCTACAATCACATTCTCGTTATAACTGCCAATTATACTGCCTTTCTTGAATAGCGCAAATTTTTTCTTCCCGCCTGCTATCCCTGTATCCGCCTGCCGCGCCTCGCCCGGACCGTTGACGCTGCATCCCATGACCGCAACCTTCAGCCTGATTGCCGCAGGATAACGCCGGGCCAGTTTCTTCATCTCCTCTTCCACCTTCCGCAGAACCGCGTTCACGTCAACCTCCGACCTCCCGCAGGTGGGGCACGAGATAATCTCGGGACCGAAATTTCTGAGGCCGAGGGACTGGAGGATTGCCCTGCCTGTTTCTATCTCCCTGCAGGACGGCTCCGTGAGCGACACCCTTATGGTATCGCCGATGCCTTCAAAGAGAAGGATGCCTGTGCCCAGTATGGACTTGCTCTCCGCGAGAATCCCTCTGCCCGCCTCGGTCACCCCCAGGTGCAGCGGGTAGTCGCACAGTTCCGAAACCCGCCTGTAACAGGCAACCGTATCCTGCACGGAAGGGGTTTTCAGTGACAGGACGATGGAATGAAAATCCATGTCCTGAAGAAGTTTCACCGCATCCATGGCTGAATTGACCATGCTGTCAACCAGGGTCCCCTTGATCTCAACCGAACCGGAATTTACACCGAGCCGTACGGGTATTCCGTAATCCTTTGCCGCCATCACGGTTTCCCTCATATCCCGGAGCGACAGGTTGCCCGGGTTGAGCCGTATCTTGTCAGCGCCCTTCTCCATGGCAAGCAACGCAAGTTTGCGGCTGTAGTGGATATCCGCCACGACTGGCACGCTGATTCTTCCCTTGAGAACCTTCAGCCCTTCTGCATCCTCTTCGTCCAGCACGGCAACCCTGACAATCTCGGCTCCGCAGGCAACCATCCTGCGAGCTTCTCTGAGCAGGTTTCCTGTGTGCGCGGTGCGGACCTTGGTCATCCCCTGCACCGACACAGGAGAATCCCCTCCTATCGCCACCCGGCCGACCCTTACCTTTCTTGTCTTTCTTCTCATTTACCCCGCCCCCCCCTGTTACGCCCTCAAGGTAAGGGGTTATGATTCACCGCTTTGACACCATGTTTTCAAAAATTCTCATGATATCATTGTATGTAACATAGAGCGCAAGGCCTATTATCATGACAAAACCCGCATATCCTGTCCATTCCAGGGTTTTTCTGGATGGCCGCCTCCGGGAAATTCTTTCCACTGCAAGCCCGAAGAGATGGCCGCCGTCAAGTACCGGGAACGGGACGAGATTTATCATGCCGAGATTCACGCTTATGAACGCCATGAAATACAGGAATCTGCCGAAACCGTGATGGGCAATCTCGGCACTCCACTGGGCAATTCCTACGGGGCCCGATAACTGCCTTGCAGATACCTGCCTTGTTGCGAGCATCCTGAACGCCAGGTAGATGCCGTGAATCATCCTGCTGAATTCCCTTGATGCCCTTATCACTGCGCCTGGCAGGGAATACCTCTCGGTTTTTTCCTTCGGGGATATGCCCAGTATGTAAACGGGCTTTCCCGCTTTACCCGCTTCATCCTGGTCAAAGAGACCGGCCATAATGCTGAATGTCAGTATACTTTCCTCCCTCTTGACGGTCAGTATCACCGGCCTGTCCGGCTCTTTTTCCGTGGAAGCGCGGATATTTGTCAGGACATCAAACCATTCCTTGCATTGAACTTTGTTGACTTCAAGAACCTCGTCACCCACCATAAGCCCGGATTTTGCAGCCGGCAGTCCTTCAACGAAAGAACCGATCTTCGTTCCGTCGTAACCCGGTACGCCAATGATAAAGACGGGTATCAGCAGTATGAACCCCAGAAGAAGGTTGTTGATGGAGCCCGCTGCCACAACCTGTCCCCTGTGTCCGGGCTTCTTGCCCATATACTCCCACTCCTCAAATTTTTCCTTGTCGCCTTCGTACTCATCCTCCCCTGCCATTTTCACGAACCCTCCGAAAGGCAGCAGGCATACCTGGTAAACCGTATCCCCCTTTTTGGTGGAAAATAGTTTCGGCCCGAAACCCAGGGAAAACTTTTCTATTCTTATGCCGACCCTCCTGGCGGCAATAAAATGTCCGGTTTCATGTACGAGTATGATTGCCGAAAAGAGCACAAGCACCGCTACTATTGAAAGTATCATCTTTTCTTCTCCGTGATTTCCCTCACCTTCTCTTTTGCCCAGGCATCTATCTCAAATATCTCTTCAAGCGAGACCTCTTTCCTGGGGGTATGCATGCAAACGACCTTCTGAACGATATCCAGTATGCTGCCAAATTTGATTTTCTCGCGAAGGAACAGGTTCACCGCCTCCTCGTTTGCGGCATTCATCACAACCGGAAAAGACCCCTTCCTCTCAATCGCCGTCACCGCAAGGGAAAACCATGCGGAATTCCTGTCAACCGGAGAGAGCGTGAGTTTCTGCATCTTTCCGAAGTCTATTGAGTGCCAGGCGGTCTTTTCCCTGCACGGGTAGTCCAGGACGAAATTTATGGGAAATTTCATGTCCGGGGCAGAGAATATGCCCTTGACCGTTCCGTCATTCATCTCAACCATCCCGTGTATGAGCGCCTCCGGGTGGATAAGCACTTCTATCCTGTCCGCGGGCAGGCCGAAAAGATAGTGCGCCTCTATGATCTCAAACGCCTTGTTCATCATCGTTGCAGAATCAACTGTTATCTTCCTGCCCATCTTCCATACCGGGTGACTGAGCACGTCCTTCACAGTGACGTTTCTTCCCGCGGGTTTTCCGCCGAAAGGGCCGCCCGAGGCGGTGAGGTATATCTTCCTTATATCTTCCCTTTTTATGCCCTCAAGCGCCTGGAATAGGGCGTTGTGCTCGCTGTCAACCGGCAGTATGCAGGAGCCGTATCTCCCCGTGAGCCTGGTGATGATATGCCCGCCAACGACAAGTATCTCCTTTGTTGCAAGGCCGATGATTCTTTTCTTCCTTATTGCGGAGCATACCGCCCCCAGCGTTGATATGCCGGGGATGGCGCAGATAACGATATCCGCACCGTCAACAACCCCCATCTCCTCAAGCCCCTCGCTCCCGTGCAGGAACCTTACGCCTGGAAACCTTTGTTCAAAGAGGTCGTCCTTTTCTTCGGTATAGACGCACACGGGACTGAATTCCGTTATCTGCTGGCCGAGAAGGCCCTTGTTGCCGCGGCATGCAAGCCCGATAATCCTGAACCTTTCCGTCCCCTTTCTCACGACTTCCAGGGTATTCTGTCCTATCGTGCCCGTACTTCCCAGTATCACTATGTTTTTCATTTACCCCGAACACTCCCTGATACACTCTCACTGTGAGGGGTTTTGATTTCAAATGCCACCGAATCTCCTCTTTCTTTTCCGGTAGGCGGCAAGAGCCCGGCAAAAATCATCCTCGGCGAAATCAGGCCAGAGGACAGGAGTGAAATAGAGTTCTGCGTAAGCCGCCTGCCACAGGAGGAAATTGCTGATGCGTTTTTCGCCGGAAGTTCTTATGACCAGATCAGGCGCCGGTATATGCACCGTATAGAGATTCCTTTCAATCAGGTCTTCGTTCACTTCCCCTTCCGCCGTACCCGAACGTATGATTTTCTTCACCGCATCCGTTATCTCCTGCCTGCTTCCATAGTTGATGGCAAGGAGAAGGTTCAGCCCGGTATTCTTTTTCGTCAGTTTCTCAACGTCCGACATGGCAACTTTGAGGGCAGGCGGAAGCATGGATATTCTCCCCATGAAACGCACCTTCACGTTTCTCCTGCACAGGTCCTTACCCTCAACCTTCAGGCGCCGCTCCATAAGGTTGAAAAGGAAGTCCACCTCGGCACGCGGCCTTTTCCAGTTCTCCGTGGAAAAGGAATACAGCGTCAGGTACTTCACCCCGCTTCTGTCAGCCGCCTTCACAACCCTCCTGACGGCTTCAAGCCCGGCCCTGTGACCTTCAATCCTGGGAAGGTTCCTCTCCCTTGCCCACCTGCCGTTTCCGTCCATGACTATCGCCACATGGAGGGGTAATATTCCGGACATCTTGTCTTTTTTTCTCTTCATGTTTTTTCCGCCAATCCGCATTTAACTCATACCGAATTGAGTTCGCAAGAGAGCAAGGTCCCGACTGACAAAGGCAAACGGCCTTTGTCGGGATCCCGATGCATCTTATTCGGGAGAGGAGGCGACGAGGCGTATGTGTAAGAATACGCTGAGGAAGCCAACGACGATGCCAACGACGCTCTATTGATGAAATCAACTTGGTATTATATGGAAAATTTTTCGCCAAAATACACCTTCCTTGAATCCGGATGTGCGAGAATCTCTTCAGGGGTCCCTTCTATGAGTATCTCTCCCTTGTTTATGAGGTACGCCCTGTCCGTAATCCTCAGTGCATCCCTTACGTTATGGTCAGTCAGCAGTATACCGATGTTCTCCTGTTTCAACTGCATGATTACATCCTGCAACTCGTAAACCGTTTTTGGGTCTATCCCGGAAAAAGGTTCGTCAAGGAGAAAGTATTTCGGGTTGAGCGTCAGGGATCTTCCTATCTCAAGGCGCCTCTTTTCTCCCCCGGAAAGCGTCCCCGCAATATTCTTTCTCATCTCGTAGAGGCCCATCTTTCTCAGTTGATTATGGCATATTTCTTCCATAACCGCCCTGTCCCTGTGATACTCCTCAAGGATGATGTAGATGTTTTCCTCAACCGTGAGTTTGTTGAACAGGGATATCTCCTGGGGAAGGTACAACAGCCCGGCCCGGGCCCTTCTCCATACGGGCAATGCTGTCATGTCAGCTTCGTCAAGCAGAATCCTGCCATCGTCCTGATGCAGGAATCCCAGTATCATCTCAAAGGTCGTGGTCTTTCCGGCGCCGTTGGGTCCGAGCAAACCGACAACCTCTCCCTTTTCAACGCTGACGGAGATGTCCCTGACAGCCGTATTTGCACCGAAACTTTTTCTGAGGTTTATTGCCCTGAGCATTTTTTAAAAAAGATTCGTGTTTTCCTTCCCTGTGCCGGTCATGCTGATACCCATGTGCTTGTAGGCGAGAGCGGTGGCCGTCCTGCCCTGCGAGGTCTTCTTGATAAAGCCCTTCCTTACAAGGAAACTCTCGTAAACCTCTTCTATCGTGTCCGATTCCTCCCCGACCGCTATGGACAGACTCTTGAGACCGACTGGTCCTCCCGCAAACTTGGTTATGATGACCTCCAGTATCTTCTTGTCCATCTCGTCCAGTCCTTCCTCGTCAACATCCATCCTGTCAAGCGCGAGTTTGGCTATCTCCCTGTCCACAACCCCCTTGCCCTTCACCTGAGCGTAATCCCTTATTCTCCTCAGGAGGCGGTTCGCAACCCTCGGGGTACCCCTTGAACGCTTTGATATCTCCTCGGCGCCCTCTTCCGTTATCTCCGTGTTTATCAGCCGGGCAGCCCTGATTATTATCGCCTTCAGTTCATCGGCGCTGTAGTAATCCAGCCGGTGCATGATGCCGAACCTGTTCCTCAGCGGTGACGTCAGCAGCCCCACCCTGGTGGTCGCACCAACAAGGGTGAAGCGTTTCAGCGGAATCTTGACCGATTTTGCCTTGGGCCCCTCGCCTATCACTATGTCTATGCAGAACTCCTCCATCCCGCTGTAAAGGTACTCTTCAATGTTCCTTGAAAGCCGGTGTATCTCGTCTATGAAGAGTATGTCGCCCTGCTCAAGGTTCGTGAGTATCCCCGCAAGGTCTCCCGCCCTCTCAATGACCGGGCCGGACGTTGCCCTTATGTTCACGCCCATCTCGTTGGCGAGGATATACGCAAGGGTCGTTTTCCCGATGCCGGGAGGCCCGTGGAAAAGAACATGGTCAAGGACATCCCCTCTATCTTTTGCGGCTTTTATGAAAACCGCGAGATTCTCCTTAACCTTGTCCTGGCCGACGAACTCGGAAAAACCCCTGGGCCTGAGAGTGTTCTCGTATATCCGTTCCTCGGTGGTGCCCGCGATCGGGGACGTCATCCTTTCTTCCATTGTATTATCCCTTCTTCAGCGCCTCTCTTATCACATCCTCTATGGTCATCTTCCTGCCGCCTTCCTTCATTATCCTGGCCACATTGGCAGCAGCATCCCGCCTCCTGTAGCCAAGCACCGTCAGCGCCTCAACCGCACTTGCAAAAATCTCCCTTTCGCCCTCTTCCTGTCTTTCCGCCGAGACCGGGAGTTTCTCAATCTTCTGCTTCAATTCAACTATCAGACGTTCTCCGGTCTTCTTGCCAATCCCCGGCACATTGGTAAGGAAGGAGGTGTTTTCTGAAAGTATCGCCTGGTAGAGTTCCTCGGTGCTCAGGCCGGAGAGAATTCTCATTGCCACCTTCGGTCCTATGCCCGGAACGGACAGGAGCATGAGGAAGGCATCCCTTTCCTTTTCCGTGGAAAATCCGAAAAGGGTCATCTCCTCCTCCCTTATCTGCTGGACGGTGTAGAGGAGAACGTTGTTCCCCTCTTCTCCCACGGACTGGTAGGTTCCAAGGGAAACGTTCACGGTGTAACCTATGCCGTTGTTCTCCACGATAATCCTGGCGGGCGACTTAAAGACCAGTCTGCCCTGTATGTAGTAAATCATGCTCTTTTTTATGATGGATGTAGGCCACCGCCGTGGCAACGGCGTCGCTTTCGTCCATTGTCCCGAACCCCGTGTACCCGGTCATGTGCCCTATCATGAACTGCACCTGTTCTTTCGTGGCCGAACCCTGTCCCGTGATGCTCTGTTTTATTTCGCGGGCGGAAAGCAGCTGGAAAGACACCCCCTTCCTCAGCGCCGCACCCATGATGACTCCCATCACCTGTCCTATCTTCAGGGCAATGCGGACATTGCTGCCCAGATAGATCTCTTCAATGACTATTATCTCGGGCGCTGTCTCGTCCAGCAGCATGTCAAATTTCTCAAGTATGGCGCGGATTTTGCTCTCGTAGGAAGCGCTCGCGGCGGGTATTATCGTGCCTGCCCGCAAGACGGACTGTTTTTGCTCGCTGCCCTCAACCAGCCCGTATCCCACCCTGTTAACACCCGGGTCAACCCCTAATATCTTCATGCTTTGTGAGACGCGAGATGTGAGATGTGAGATGCAAAAACATTTTTCATTTAGCATCCGGCATCTGACATCCCACTTGTTTCCTATCAGACGGCGCTGACTACATCGTCAGGTATGTCAAAATTGGCATAGGCGCCCTGCACGTCGTCATGGTCCTCAAGTGCCTCAAGCAGCTTGAGAATCTGCTCGGCTGTCTTTCCTTCAACCTTCACCGTATTCTTGGGCACAAGCGTAACGCTCGCGTCCACCGTCTCTATCTTCTTATCGGCAAGCACCTTCTTCACTGATTCAAACTTTTCGGGCATTACGGTGATCTCGTAGACGTCCCCTTCATCAGACATGTCCTCGGCACCGGCATCAAGAATCATTTCAAGAAGTTCGTCCTCCTTTACCTTCTCCCTGCTGACGGAAATGACGCCTTTCCTCTCAAATATCCAGGAGACGCTGCCCGCTCCCCCCAGGTTCCCGCTGTGCTTGGAAAAGATTGAGCGGATCTCGGAAGCGCTCCTGTTTTTGTTGTCCGTCAGGACCTCAATGTAAACGGCCACCCCGCCGGGTCCGTACCCTTCATACGTTACCTGCTCAAACTGTACGCCCCCCTCTTCTCCAAGCCCTTTCTTGATGGCTCGCTGGATGTTGTCGTTCGGCATGTTGAAACCCTTCGCCTTGTCTATCACCATCCTGAGGCGCGGGTTGGTATCGGGATTGCCGCCGCCGGTCTTTGCGGCCATCATGATCTCCCTTATGAACTTCGTGAACATCTTGCCTCTCTTTGCATCCGTCGCCATCTTCTTGTGCTTGATACTGTGCCATTTGGAATGTCCGGACATTGTGCCCTCCTTTATCCTGAACTCTTCTTTGATACGCCCTCTTGTGAGGGGTTATGATTTATCTCTCTTAGCGCCCTTACTCTTTTTTCATTTTTTCCCAGAATTCTTTTGCGCTCATACCTTCAATAACCTTCCTGAAATCCTCCGCCTCCTTCTTGCTTATGGGTTTTGCAAGGTCGTTCGCCTTGAGAAAACTCTTGCTGTCGTAGTATTTTATTATCTCCACGTCTTCCAGCAGGTTCTCCTCAACAAAGATCGGCGCCTTGAACCTCAGGGCGAGGGCTATGCCGTCGCTCGGCCTGGCATCTATCTTCACCGTTTCTTCACCCTTCTGGACGATGATGTTCGCATAATAGGTGTTTTCCTTTATCATGCTGATCTCAAGTCTCACGAATTTGCAGCCGGAGGAGTTTATTATGTTCTTCATGAGGTCATGGGTGAGCGGCCTGGGGAAAACCGCTTCCTCAAGAACGAAGAGTATGGACTGCGCTTCAAAAATCCCGACCACAATCGGCAGTATTTTTCCGGTCTTGCTCTTGAGGATAACAACCGGAGACTTGTTCAGAAGATTGAGAACAATCCCCTCTATTTCCACCTTTATCATGTTATTATTGCTGCTGCTCCTTCTCTTTTTTCCTCTCGTCTATTATCTTCTGCGCTATGTGAGACGGCACAACTTCATAGTGAGAGAAGACCATCGTATATGTGCCCTGTCCGCTTGTTATTGACCTTAACTCGTTCGTATAATTTGCCATCTCTGCGAGGGGAACCTGGGCCTTCACCACCTGCGTCCTGCCGGCCGTGATCATGTCCAGCACCCTGCCTCTCTTAGCATTCACCGTACCCATGACGTCTCCTACGAAATCCTGCGGGATTCTTATCTCCACGTTGACAATCGGTTCAAGCAGTATGGGATTTCCCTGCTGAAGGGCCTTCTGCAGGGCAAGGATTCCGGCCAGTTGAAAGGCTATGTCTGAGGAATCCACCGTGTGATATGTCCCGTCGTAGAGACGGACCCGTATGTCAACCACCGGATAGTATGCAAGAGAGCCCTTCTTCATCCCCTCTTTTATCCCCTTTTCAACCGAGGGTATGAACTGCCTGGGGATGGCTCCGCCCACCACCTCGTCAACGAACTCAAAACCACCGCCTCTGGGCAGCGGCTCCAACTTGATGAAACAGTGCCCGTACTGCCCCCTTCCGCCTGTCTGTTTCTTGTGCTTCCCCTCCGCATCGGCTGTGGTCGTAACGGTTTCCTTGTATGCTATCTTTGGTATGCCCTTTTCAACCTCAACGCCAAACTTGTTCTTGAATTTGTTTATCGCTATGTCTATGTGAAGGTCGCCCATACCGGAGATGATCGTTTCCCCTGTCTCGTCATCCCTGTAGACCCTGATGGTGGGATCCTCCTCGGCTATCCTGTTGATGGCATTGCCGAGTTTGTCTTCCGTTCCCTTGACCCTGGGCCTTATTGAATAGGAAACGGCTCCCTCCGGCAGACGGGGAAGGTTCAGCGAAAGAGGGCTTCCCTGTTCGCAGAATACGTCAAAGGCCTCGGCGCTGGAGAGTTTCGCAACCGCCACAACCTCCCCTGGAAGCGCCTCGGTCACGGATTCCTGTTTCTTTCCCTCCATCCTGAGCAACTGTCCGACGCGCTCCTTCGCCTTCTTGGTGCCGTTGAAGAACTGGGAGTTGGATTTCAGCTTACCCGACAGCACTCTGAGGTAGGATAGTTTTCCCGCAAAAGGGTCAAAGATCGTCTTCACGACAAACCCGAGAAGCGGCTCATCCTCTTTCCTTTGAATATCCTTCTCCTGGCCGTCCTGGGCGGATACCTTCAGCGGAGGAAGTTCTTCCGAGGAAGGCATGTAATCAAAGATGAATTCCGTCAATTCGCCCGTGCCTGTCTGGCTCATGGCCGAGCCGGAGAGAACCGGTATCACCCTGCCCTGGATAACCCCCTGTTTTATGTGTTTCGCTATCTCGTCAACAGGTATCTCCTCCCCTTCCAGGTATTTTTCCATCAGGGCGTCATCCAGTTCGGCGATCACGTCCATGGAGCGCTGGATGTACTTCTTGAAAACCGGGCTGTCCGCCTGCTTGCTGTCAAGAAGATTGGCAACGCCTGTCAATCTGCCGTTTTCCTGGACCGGGCATGTCACAAGAAGCAGTCTCTTCCCGAAGACCGATTCCATCTCGTCCCAGAGTTTGTCAAAAGAAATGTCAGGCATGTCCATCTTGTTTACGAATATGACGACCGGTTTCTTCTTCTCCGAGATAAGTTCCCAGAGTTTTTCTGCGCCGGTTGAAATCCCCTCATCGGCAGATATGTTCAGGACCGCTATATCCGCGGCCTCAATTCCCGCGATCTGTTCTCCTATGAAATCCATGTATCCCGGTGTATTCAGGATGTACATAACCCTGTTTTTCCCGTTCTTTATGTAGCCTGCGCTCAGGTTGATGCTCATCTGCCTTCTTATCTCTTCATCATCATAATCAAGCGCAGTATTGCCTTCGTTTATGCTGCCCATCCTGTCCAGCATGCCCGCCTTGAAGAGCATTGCCTCGGCAAGCATTGTCTTCCCTGTTTTGTTGCCCCCGAAAATCCCAATGTTGTAAATACTTCCCATTCTTTTCTCCTCTCGTTAAACCATATTATGAGATGCGTAACAATCCCGGAAACCAGGAACTCCGAATCCCGGGTTTCTGGATATTATATCAGATTTTCCCGCTTCTGGGAAATTCACCGCGGCATATCGATACACGGATAAGAACACCATAAAGACAAGTCGCCCTCCGTCCCCCTTTTCCAAAAGGGGGAGAGATTGCTTTCCCCTCCTTAGAAAAAGGAGGGTCGGGGTGGATTTCCAAGGGATAAGTAAAGAGAAAGCAACGAGGCGGCAAGAGATTAAGAACATGGCGTCCGTTTCCAGTTTGTGCATAGAGGGAAGAAGCAAGGAAGAGGTCCCGACTGACAAAGGCAGACAGCCTTTGTCGGGATCCCGATTCATCTTGTTCGGGACAAGGAGGTGTATGTAGAAATACACCGACGAAGCCGATGACGCAGATAATGAACCTATATGTGCGAAATGGGAACGGGGAAAAAAGTGTCCCTGGCAACACCTACTCTCCCACATACTTTCGCATGCAGTACCATCGGCGCTGAAAGGCTTAACGGCCGTGTTCGGGATGGGAACGGGTGTTTCCCCTTCGCCATGGTTGCCAGAGACGGAGAGCATTATACCTCATAAGAAAATCCCTGTCAACACTTCGCATAAATCTTGACGCAACGGTCCCCGCAGGATGAAGGCATCAGGATAACATATCAGACTCGCAGGGATCATAATGAGGATGAGCCACCCTGGTTT
>Ga0172364_10002599_pt1 | contig 14367 bp, 11 predicted proteins | sample LakKivSesite10cm_FD_114545 | JGI IMG/M metagenome (GOLD analysis project Ga0172364, IMG submission 114545) | Sediment microbial communities from Lake Kivu, Rwanda - Sediment site 10cm | ecosystem: Environmental > Aquatic > Freshwater > Lake > Sediment | place: Rwanda: Western Province, Lake... | reverse complement strand
TTATCAACTAAAGTCATTGGTTTTCCACAGCAAACTAATTCGCCACCACCAACTTTTTTAACTTCAACGATATTCCCGCAAATTTCACACCGAAAAACTTCTCCGACTTTTTTCACTTGTGACATGTGCAATCCTCCCCTTTTATGGTTTATTTAGGTGGGAATTTTAGCGTTACTACCCACCCATCAATCTTTATCATAAATTATCCTCTTGTGCTTTGGGAATAGAGAAGAAGGTTTCGTCTTCAACCATTGGTTTTTCTTCAAGAACAGAGGGAGTGATTTGAATTGGTTCCTGGTAAAGATACATTTGATCGAGGCTTTCAAGAGTGGCGCGAATGTAAGTACGAAGGGTGGTTTCACCTAAATTATGAATCACATTTTTTACATCAAGTCTGGCATCCCAATTATAGGCTCTTCCATGCAATTCAACTATACGTTCGAGGAGCTCGGCGAGAACTCCTTCTGAAACTGGAGAAACGACCGAGCTTTTGGAACTCAGTGCATATTCAAAAAACGATATTATTTCGTCGCGCGCGTTTTTCCCTAACTTTTCTTCTGCTAATTTAGGCATAAGGGTTCGATCATCCTTCCCTCCATACCACATGTCATTCTGTAAGCTGGTCGCGGCAGCAGCGATAACATAGATGGGATAGTGATGAGCATTGGACCAATTGAGCAACCAATGAAGATTTTGATAGGCTTTTAACCGGGTTTGACTCCCCAAACGTCCAACAAGCTCCAGCTCATCGATGAGAATGATCCAACCCCGATAACCGCAGAAGATGATGGTATCGGCCATACACCCAAAATAGGCGGAAGCATGGTCTTTGGTTCGAAAATTGATTTCAAAAGAGGGAAATTTTTCTGAGCGGCTTTGACGGTGGATTCGTTTCAATTCCGTCATGGGGATGCGTATCCCCATTAAGTCTCCGTAGAGTAGATTCTGTTCTTCTCCGGCTGAATGTAAATAATTCTCTAAAACAATCGCTGGGAGGGGATGAATATATCTGTCAGGGACAAGAATCGGAGTTTTATGAAGATCACTTGCAAGCTTTTTTGATAAGGCGCGTTCCAGCCCGAACATCGAGGAATCAGGCGTACGCAAGCGAGAAGCGACCCGACCGTAGAAATGAAATAGGTTATGGCAGGATACCTCCCGGCTGAGTGAAACAAAACTCACGGCGAATTGCCGATCGAGTGCCAGATGTTCTGCTGTCGTAAGAACATGAGTTTTGCCTTGGCCGTATTGACCCCAGATCAATCTCCCCTTGGGAATTTGTCCGGTAGTCAATGAATCGAGATCGGCACGGATACAATCGGTGAGGTTTTTGCGGAGATCGGGTAAGGTTCTGGTTGAAACCCGTGTCGGTACCCCAGTTCGGAGGGCTTCAACCACTTTTATAGCTTCCAGGCGATGTTCGTCATAATGTTCCATATCCATTTCCCTCCTTTTTATTCATAAGTAGGGCGTTTTCCATCACTACCGCGCGAAATCCACTGATTGATGATGAAACCGGGAGCGCTTCTCGAAATTTACGTTCATATCCGGCAGATAAAAAAAGAGCATTCATTTTAGCGATTAATTTTGGTTCTAATTGATCTCCCAGGGCTTTTAAAAAATCATCCATGTTCACAATATCGGCAAAAGGGTTAAAACGATTGACTGACACTAATCCCGATTGCAAGCGCATCCAAAGAGCTTCATAGCTTTTAAAGCCCCTTTTTTCATCTTCGAGCATAGGGTACCGGCCAGATAAAATCAAAACAAAACTGTTTAATAATTCGGTATCGTCGATGAGTTGTCGGATAATCTCGCAGACATCTTTAATTGCATTGGGAGTGTAATAATAATGAGCAGTTTCCGGAGAGCGACTGGTGATGACATCTACATCGTCGATGAGAACAACCAGACCATTCCATCCGGCCAACTTCAGCAAACGGATCAAAGAATTAAGCCAGTAACGGGCATTCGACTTTTGTAATTTTTCAAATAAATAGGTGGATTGTCGTTCGTGGCGTTCTAATTTTTCACCGGATAACCAGCGTAAGGCAGTAGAGAGGGTACCGTTCTGTCCTCGGATCATGCGTTCTTTGACTACGGTATAGGCAAAAGCTGAGAAAGAACTACCGAAGTCGGCATCTTTAAAGACTTGACTGGTAGTATTGCGGATTTCTTTTTCTGCGGTGACTTGCATCATTCCATCTTCAACCATTTGGGGGAGAAGGCGTTCGGAACCATCGTATTTAATTCTATCATAGCCAAGAACACTGGCTGTTTTTCGGCATAGTCCTCGGATGAGCTCTTCCTGGTCGATATGAGAAACTATCGTTTTGTATAATGTTGGTAGATCGTTTAATTTGAATTGATAATCGCGGAGAGAGAAAAAAACAGTGGCGTATCCTTGATCACGGGCATCCTGTTCGATGCAGCGTAACAAGTGAGTTTTCCCGCTGCCTTCCGAACCAACAACAACCTTCACTTTGCTCCCTCCCTGGTAAATAAAATTATAGAGATGGTATTCGTTAAAAAAATCCAACCATAGCTCCCGACCGATGGTAATGGCTTTTAGAACATCCGGATGAATCGGAGGTTCTCCCTTTTTTAAGAGATCTAAGTCTTTTTCGTCAATTGGCATGAGGATGATCCTCCTTGTGAATGGTCAGGGTGCTAATTCGGCTTTCCCGACCTTGACTATCGACGATAACCATTGCCTTACGTGCATTCCGAGTAAACCCGAACTCAAACTTGTATTCTCCATCCAGAGAAAGATCGAACTTCTCCTTCAGGAGTCCTAATTCAAATTGAAAGAGAATTTTCGGATATTCTTGATGAGTTGAACGTCGGACCGTCAGTATTTCGTATATTTTATCAAGCGATACCGCTTTGCCCCATAGGACTTCCTTTTGTTTGAAGGATAGGCAATTAGCAAATTTATAGGCATTGAGCAAATCCTTTAAGAAATTTTTGGAATTAAACCGCCGGTCATAAACCGCCTTGTATACATTGGCGATGATAATAGCTAATTCTCGGGGTTGAAGCACGGAGAATCGCTGGCTTTTTCTCCCCAGAACGAGAAGAGCTTGATAATTCTCCAGATCGAAATGGAGATGAAAAGGCGGAAAAAAATAATTTGGAAACTCACCCTGAAAGGGAATTTTGGCATCGGTAAGTTCTTGTTCGAAATCTTTCAGAAAATTTTCGGTCAACAGATACTCTTTATGTAGAATCATTTCATTATCCAAGCTGGGTTCAAGAATATTCCAGGATTGTTCAATTTTGTTTAAAGTTTCCTGGAATAATTGTTTCATCTGGTCAAGCAAGCGAAAATCCCAATTCTTTTGAGCGTGTTTCAGGCGTTTGACGCTTTTGACCAAGGTATGGGCACTATCCTCGAGCAAGCTCCAACTGATGGATGGAGGACTTTCTTTTGGATTCCATTCCATTTGAGTAACCCCCGTTAGATTCCAATATTCTTCTTATTGAGTATTTTATCAATATTCTATACTGAAAATACAGTAAAATGTAAAAAGTTTAAAGATACTATCCTATAAATACTGTGAATCGTGAGTCGTGAGTAGTTTAAAAATCCACCCTCATCCTCACCTTATTCCAATATTTCCCCTTGCTCCACCGTGGGAGGTCAGGGTGAGGGGATATTTCCATTATCATATGGTGCTGCGTAGCAGCATTGCGGTCTATCCTGGAAATACACCAGGATTACAACCTACGGTGTAAGATAAAAAGATTTAAAACATAAAAAAACAATGAGGATAGACCCTCTTATTTCCATTTTTAATGGTGCCACAACGTGGCATGAGGGTCTATCCTGGAAACTGTCACAGGATTCGATGTTAACCGTCACCCCTGAATGGTTCTATCAGGGGTCTAAAGTAAAAAAGACTTAGATTCCCGATTAATACATTCGGGAATGACGGATGGTGTCGATACTCATCATAAAAATCTATTGCGTCGAAGTTTCCATATCTTATGGTACTGCAAAGCAGCATGGCGGTCTATTCTTGAAAAAATATGGAACTCGGTGAACTAAAAAAAGGTTGGTGAATATAAATGATAAAAAGTGAAGTAGGAGGTCGTTGGGTATGGTTATAAAGAAAAGAATGATGTACAGTTTGTTCGTTTCCGTACTGGTTGTTGTTACTCTAACCAGTACTTCCTGGGCTACAACCGTTCTTCCTGAAATGAACGAAGTGATACCGAATATTGTTGATAAAGTCAGCCCGGCAGTGGTAAACGTCAATACTTCTAAAACCGTTACTATTACATCACCGTTTGCTCCCTTTGCACCCTTTTTTGATCAACAACCAGAACAATTTCAACGTCAAGTACCGCAAAGAGGATTGGGAACAGGATTTATTTTCCGCCCTGATGGTTATATTCTTACCAACAATCATGTTGTTGAAGGTGCAGAGGAAATTAAAGTGACCTTATTGGATGGGCGAGAACTTAACGGAAAAGTAATTGGTGCTGATCCGCTCACCGATGTCGCCGTGGTGAAGGTTGATGCTGAAAATCTTCCTACCATCGCTTTAGGTGATTCCGATGCCGCCCGAGTGGGAGAATATGTCATTGCCATTGGCAACCCCTATGGACTTTCTCATACCGTGACCATGGGAGTGCTCAGTGCTAAGGGAAGACCGGTGCCATCGGGTGATACCGGTCAGGAGTACGAAAACTTTCTGCAGACCGATGCCGCCATCAATCCTGGTAACAGTGGTGGTCCACTTTTAAATCTCAACGGAGAAGTGATTGGTATCAATACTGCTATTCTCCCTTATGCTCAGGGTGTGGGATTTGCTATCCCGATCAATATGGCCAAATCTATTCTCGATCAACTCGTTACCCAGGGTCGAGTGGTACGAGCGTGGTTAGGGGTTTATATCCAAAACCTCAGCCCGGAAATCGGGAAACAATTTGGCTATGATGGCACCAAAGGAGCGCTGGTGGCAGATGTGTTGGAAAACAGTCCAGCAGCTAAGGCGGGTTTACAACGAGGTGACATCGTCCTTTCTGTCAATGGAAAAGAAATAGCCGACACCAAAGACTTGCAAAACATGATCCGTTCCTTAAAACCCGGTGATCAGGCGAGTATCGAAGTCTGGAGAAACGGTGCCAAAAAAACCATAGAAGCCAAATTGGAAGAACTGAAGGATGAATCAGTGCTGTCTTCAGTGGTGCCATCTCCACAATCGATCGATTTGGGAATGGAAATCAATGAAATAACACCCGAGATTGCTCAGCAATTTAATTTAACCGATACTGTCGGATTGATAGTGGTTTCGGTTGTTCCTGGTGGTCCAGCGGACAATGCCGGAATCAAAACGGGAGATGTGATTTTGGAATTCAACCGAAACAAAGTCACCACTTTCAGTGAATTAAATGCCGCTCTGCAAAAGGTGAAGCCGGGTGATACGGCGGTTCTCCTTACCAGCCGGGGTGGGAGAACATTCTTCGTTCCCATCAAGGTTGAAAAGAAGAAATAAGCATCGCCAGTTTAATGTCATTCAATGGATATTCATACCAGAAATGAGTTTCATCATTGGATGAAAACCACCCTCTCCTTATCCCATTCTTCATCAAACCCGATGGAGAGACATGCCATGGCATGTCTCTCCATTCATTTTTCGATTGTTGTAGTTCCTCTCCACTGAAGAAATGTCGCACAGCGACATGGTGTACGTCTTTTTCTGCCTATTTCCTGCATTTCAGGATAGACCGCCATGCTGCTTCGCAGCACCAGGTGAGTATGGAAACACCAAAATGTTGAGTTGTTGAGAGGTTGAGGTGTTGAGTTGGATAAGGGCAGATGGAGAGAAGATGAGGTTGAGGGTGGATTATTTAAGTTTTTTCACTTCCACACTTCCACAGTTCCTTACGACTCACTGTATTTTCAGGATAGATATTTATTAGAAATAAGTTCATATTGTTGAACAGATTTTGGAAATCAGAGTTATAATTATACGAAGATTTTTTCCATCTATGTATAGACCGCCATGCTGCATGGCAGCACCGGTGATGATGAAAACCAAAGGAACGACATGCTCGTGAATGTCGCTACCATTCAATTCAGATACCGGGAGCAATAAATTTGCGCCCCTACCATCATAATGATATTTTGTAGGGGTTTGATAAATCAAATTCGAAAATGAGTCTCCAGGATAGACCGCCATGCCGTGAAACGGCACCATAGATGATGGAAACTTTTGGCGGTCTATCCTATCAGTTTTAGTCTTTGTTGTTTTTCATCTTACGCCGTAGGCTGAAATCCTGGGTAGTTTCCAGGATAGATAAATTGTGAATCCACCCACCCTGGTGGGGTAACGAAGAAGGAGGTCGTTTATATTATGGGACAAAAAAAAGTCGCTATTCTGGTTGGTGGAGGACCAGCATCAGGATTAAATGGAGTTATCTCTTCGGTGACGCTTGAGTCGATTCAAAGAGGCAAAGAAGTTATTGGTATTTATAATGGGTTTAAATGGATTTCTTCTTCGGCTTTTGATCCGAAAATTCATACTATTCCACTGGATAGAAAAGTGGTGGACGGGATTCATTTTAAAGGGGGATCCATTTTAGGAACAGCACGGGACAGTTTGGTTAAAAATGGTAAAATTGATACCGAGAAGGTAAATAACGTCAAAAAAGCTATGGAAATGATGGATGTTGGTTACCTGGTAACAACTGGTGGCGACGATACCGCTTTTAGTGCCAGCATTGTTTCCAAAGAGATACAAAATTTCTACGTTGCTCATGTTCCCAAAACCATCGACAACGACCTGCCGCTTCCGGGAAATATGCCGACTTTCGGTTTTCAAACCGCTCGTGAACTGGGAACTCAACTCTTAAAAAATATCCTGGAAGATGCTCGTACCACTAGCCGGTGGTATTTTGTGATCGCTATGGGTCGAAGTGCGGGGCATCTGGCTTTGGGAATGGGAATCGCTGCTGGTTCAACCGTGACCATTATTCCCGAGCAATTTGGCGATGGGAAAACCACCCTCAAGGGTGTCTGCGATATCATCGAAGGGTCAATGTTAAAGAGGAAGATCCAAGGCATGGATTGGGGAGTGGCATTAATTGCCGAAGGCGTTGCCTATAAATTTGGTGATTTCGAGCAATTAGAAAAAGTTCTTGGTCGTCCCATTCCCAAAGATCCGCATGGTCATCCACGACTGGCTGAAGTTCCGCTGGGAGACTTGCTCAAACGTGAGATTGAAAATCGCTCTCTGGAGAGAGAGCAAAAAATCACCATTGTTACCAAAGACATTGGATATGAACTCCGATGTGCCGATCCCATTCCGTTTGACATTGAATATACTCGCGAACTCGGATTTGGAGCAGTTGATTTTCTTTTGGGTGATGATTACAATGCCGACTTTAAAGAAGGAGGAGCCATGATAAGCCTGGTCGAGGGAAATCTCAACCCGATTCCTTTCAGCCAAATCATGGATCCCGAAAGCGGGAAAAAAACCATTCGTTTGGTGAACACTTATTCCTATCATTATAAAGTTGCCCGGGCATTCATGACTCTGCTTGAACCCTCCGATTTGAATAATCCCGACGTACTTTCTAAACTCGCCAAAGCAGCCAAAATGGACGAAACTACTTTTAAAACCCGTTATGCAAATATACCGAGAATATAGATGGCACCCCACCTCCCCAAAAATAATATTCCCCTCCCTTGATGGGAGGGGTTAGGGGGAGATTTGAAAACCAATTAATTGGTACAGTTCTGGATGAGGCAGCCCTTGAGATGAGTATTTTACATGAAATGTTTTAATCAGCCTCCAACCACGATGACCGAGTTATTCGATCCGAATTCGTTGGCCACTTGAGGAGTTTCCGGATCAGTAAACCACTGGTTATCAATTAAATAACGGTATTGGTAGGTACCGTAAGGAAGAGTCAGAGTGACACTCCAGTGCCCTTTTTGGGTTTTTTTCATTGGAGTCGCATTTGGATTCCAGTTGTTGAACGAGCCGACTAAATACACATTGGTTGCCTCTGGGGCTTGGCATTTAAAGGTGATCCGTGATTTCTGTTTAAGTTCCATAATGTTTTCCAAAGCGCCATTCACCGAATCGATAACCCGGTCACCCGCTTCTTTGACAGCGTCGAGCATACCAGATGACGCTTGTTTTAAATATTCTCGGGTTTTTCCTTTTACCGAGCCAGACGTTTGCCGTATGGCTTCAATGATCCCTTCCGCTGCCTTTCGAGTTAAATCTTCACCTTTAACTTTGGTTTCTTTCGTTCCTTGGATAACCCCTTCCATGGCATCACGAGCGATCGACTTGATTTTTTCTTTGGAAATACCAGAAATACTGATTTCATTTTTGAGGATATCCTGAGCGATCTCTTGAATTTTATTTTTTATTTCTTCTCCCTTGCCGACCGTTTTGATAATCGCTTCCCGGAAGGTATCTTTCACTCGGATTTCGTGGTAGTTATTCATGATAACCTCCTTATAATATATGACATTCATGTCAGGTCAATATTCTGGCACCAGTAGAGGAGGAAAATATTTATTGTAAGGATGTTGAGTTGTTGAGACGTTGAGTCGTTGATTTGGAATAAATTAAAAGATGAGATTGCCACAACCCACGATTGGATACTTTTTCCCAAGCGTAATATTTAATCCTTTCATAATTTCAATTGTACGCCTTAGGCTGCCGGTCTCGCAATGACAGCTTTAAGTTACTTTTATCAATTCCACAGTTCCACAATCTTTACTGTATTTTCATAATAGTATTTATAATTCTTTACTGGCAAGCATACTCGCCAACAAGATATAATGAACGGGATTCATTTATATTATAAACTTAAAACTGTGCTATGTTCCGTTCTATGATTTCTTTTCTCAATAAATAATAAATTTGAACGTTGAGAATGAATGAGAGACGGTTAAAAGGAGGGCAATCGATGTTCTGGAATATTCTATGGATCATTCTTTTAATAGCATTATTTTACCCGATGTTTCAAATGAAAGCTCTTCAACAGCAACGTTATTTTGCTATTCGCAATTTGGAAAGGAAACGCGGTTCGCGGGTGATAGTGTTGATACACCGCCAGGAAGAGATGAGTTTTCTTGGATTTCCCATTGCTCGATATATCAATATCGAAGATTCAGAGAAAATTTTACGAGCCATTCATCTGACTGCCAAAGAGATGCCAATTGATCTTATTCTTCATACCCCGGGTGGGCTGGTTTTGGCAGCCGAACAGATCGCTCGAGCTGTCAAAAAACATCCGGCGAAAGTGACGGTCTATATCCCACATTATTCCATGTCAGGTGGAACACTCATTGCCCTGGCAGCTGATGAAATCGTGATGGATCCAAACGCGGTCATGGGACCGGTAGATCCTCAGATCGGAACCATGCGAGCTCAATATCCCGCCGCATCTATCCTCAAGGCTTTGGAGGAGCCAAATCCCAATCGTGACGATGAAACCCTCATTATGGGTGATATTGCTCGTAAGGCCATAGATCAACTTTATCAGGTAGTATACGATTTAGTCAAAGATCAAGTTGAATCAGAGAAATCAGAAAAACTGGCTAAAATGTTGAGTACCGGAGTGTGGACTCATGATTTTCCGATTACGGTTGAGCTGGCGCAAGAACTGGGATTACCTGTCCAAGTCGGGATTCCTCAAGAAATTTACGACCTTATGGATCTCTATCCACAGTCTCAACAACAAAGACCGACGGTGGAATTTATACCAGGACCATATCGCCAACCGGGGAAGAGAGAGAAATAAAAATGGTTTGATACATTTGGTCATCTAAAACGCCATTTCTCCAAGAGTCGCGAGACGGTGTTCTGATCCAGTTTGGGATATAAAGAAGGATTATCAAGATGATTAAGCCGTATGACGCGATGGGGATCGGTGGCATAACAATATCCGCATTGATAGAAACAGGTATGGTAGACACCGATGTCTTTGCTGATGGTGCACCCACAGGTTTCACGTTGGCCCGGATCTTTTTTATGGAGGGCTTTTGGAAGTTTTCCTTTAGGTAGTATTTTTTCCAAGTCGCCAGCGTGAATGCATCTTCCTGCTTTGATTCCCTTATAGTTCATGATGTCGAAGTATTCCTTTTTTTCGGAGCAACCATATACATCAATGCCATATTGAGCAGTAAGGTCCACCATGAATTCCGACAGATCGGCAATGTCGTCTTGGCTTGGTTCGACGACATCCACAATACCCTTTTGTTTCATAATCCGGAAATACCCCCGATTTTTACGGTAAAAATCCAGAAAACTGACAATTACTTTATTGACAGAAGGATGAATCTCTTTCAATAATTGGTGAAAGACCCGACGATGATACACACTGTCCATGGGATGCTTCCCCTTACTGAATATGATTGGATCATAACGCCAGACGATTCGTTCCCGACCGATGAGATCGGCCAAGTGGTATAGAGTATGAATCCTTTCCGTGAGTGGTGGAAGATTGGGTTCAAAAACAGTGTCTTGGTAAGGGTTGAGTGTAAACAAAAAGAAATAGCGGTTGCGAAAACCAAGACGGTCAATTTCCGGGAGATACGAAAGAAACGGTTGAGGATTTTTTGTCCAAAAGACTATCGCTTCCACATCTTCAGGGAAGAGTGATTGTAAGGTGAGATGGGAAGGGTTGAAAGGATTGGGAACAATAACGAAACCCTCTCGGAGGCGTCGTATTAACCATTCCCCATAAAAGGCGGGGATATCAGTTCGACGACTGGCACTGATAATCATTTTGACCTCCCAAGCAAGGAATTATATCATAGTTTGTCTTTCTTTTTTATGAATAACCGATTACAATGAATCCAATTCGGGGATGTACCTTTAACCCTCTTTATGCATGATTTTCTCCTACTTAGAAGGGAGAGAGTCAGAGTGATGGGAAAATTTCATCCTCTCATAGTGACAGATTTGTGATCGAATAGACCGCCATGTTGTGTGGAGCACCATATGAATATGGAAATACCCCCTTTACCCTGACCCTCTTGAAAGGTGAGGAGAGGGAAAATATTGGGAGAAGGTGAGGATGAGGGTGATTTTTTTAAACTACTCACTATTCACGACTCACTATTCACGGAATTTCTAAGATAGGTAACATCATTTTTGATAGAACGAGGTGCATTGGAGATGACAGAAAAAGAAATACGGCAAGAACTGGTCAAATGGGGGAGAAAGATCATCGAAAAAAAATTAGTGGTTGGTGCCGGAGGGAATATCAGTGCCCGGTATCAGGATATCATGCTCATTTCTCCCAGTGGATTGGGATTTGATGAGATTTCTCCGGAGGATTATATACCAGTGAGTCTGGAGACAGGAAAAACTTTGTCATCGAGACGACCCTCTTCGGAAGTGGTTATGCACTGGTTTTGTTATCTACAAAGACCGGATATACGAGCCGTGGTTCATACCCATCCTCCTCTGACCATTGGTGTCATTGCCGGTGGTGGTAAAATTGAACCAATGTTTCCTGATTTCGTTGCCTATCTCGGCTCGTTGGGTTATGTAGATTACGTCACTCCCTGTACCCCCGATTTAGCGCGAGCGGTACAAAATCAGATTAAAGAGAAAAACGGAGTACTCTTAATCGGTCATGGGGTACTGACGGTGGGAAGCAATCTCAAAGAAGCCTTTCATAGAACAGAATTGATCGAGGAATCGGCAAGAATTTTACTTGCTGCCAAGCAGTTTGGCGAACCTCGTATCCTCTCGCCAGAAGAGTGTGAAGCCATCCACAATCTTGATGCTGAGAAATATCGAATGGAATTAATCAAAAAAGGATGATGTCTATTACGATGTTTCGATTGAGGAGGAAAAGGGACAATGTTCGTTTTAGTCATCAGTGGAACCGATGTCTGTAAAATACCCGGGATTTCTGTAGCTGGCTCGAATCTAAAAGTGATTCCCTTTACTGCTCCTGCGGATGCAGATATGGTGTTGTGGGGGAAGCCTCATATAATCGATGTCATCCCGGTTGATCCTCAAGGTCATCCGACCCCGGCGATCATTACCCGTGCTGCCTATTGTGAAGCAGATTTTCCGGTATGGATCGTTCGTTCCGGAACTTACTTGCCACCAGTCGTGCCATATATTGAAATGAATGTTGAACCGGGGAAGGACCCTCAATTCCAACCAGCAGTTCCAACTGTCGAGATGATATGGGAAAAATCGAAAGTCTTAGGAGAGAATTTGGGGAAGATCACCAACCGGATCGTTATTGCTGAATCCCTCCCGGGTGGGACCACTACCGCCTATCTGCTTTTACGTGCTTTGGGATACAATGGCATGGTTTCGTCGGCAGGTCCGGTAAATCCGTTTCAATTAAAAGAAATGGTTTGGAGTCAAACGGCACGAAGAATTGGCATAAAGCCGGGTGATATGGCTGGCAAAGCTATCGAAGCCGTTGGTGAGTTGGGAGACCCGATGCAGATTACGGTTGCCGGGATGGTGACCGGGCTTCCCGATGGAGTTGAGGTTGTGCTGGCAGGAGGGACTCAAATGTTAGCCGTGGCGGCTTTGTTACGAAATACCGGATTTATAAAACCACTCCTTATTGCAACCACGAAATATGTTGCCCAGGATAAAAATGCTCATTTTCTTGAACTCGCCGAGCAAATTCAGGTATCAACCTATGACGCGCCGCTCGACTTCAGCCAATCGGCGTTTACCGGTCTCTCTGACTATGAGAAGGGATATGTCAAAGAAGGAGTGGGTGCGGGAGGAGCGGTCTGGTATGCAGAACAGCTTGGTGTATCTCCGGCGAGGGTGATCAAAAAAACCGAAGAAATTTACCGGGAGATGACTCAATAGGTATTATGAAAATACGGTAAAGATTGTGGAATTGTGGATTTGATAAAAGCATCTTAAGGCTGTCATTGCGAGACCGGCAGCCTACGTTGTTAGGATTTCATCTTTTAACCAACTCACCGACTCAACGTCTCAGCAACTCAACATCTTTACAATAAATATTTTCATCCTCTCAAAGAGCCAGCTCAACATGGGTTTCTATAATCTTTTCAGATAGTCAGCACAAGCCTGAACGGTACGGTCGATTTTATCCCGATCGATCCAGTAATGAGTGACTAAGCGAAATTCTCCACTGTCGGGAGGGTTCATTTTAATTCCTTGGTTTTTCAAGTATTGGACAAAAGAATCGCTATTAAAGTTTTCACGCTGAATTCGGAAAAAGACCATATTGATATCAAGGCGGTCGGTCAAAACCTCAACGTATGGAATTGTGCTCAATTGGGTAGCCAAATAGCGGGCATTTGCATGATCAATGTGGAGCCTTTTGGTCATCTTTTCCAGAGAAATGATTCCGGCAGCAGCCAGATATCCGGCCTGTCGCATCCCTCCCCCCATTAATTTTCGATTTTTTCGAGCTCGGTCAATAAACAATTTACTACCAGCCAAAAGAGAACCAACCGGAGAACAGAGACCTTTGGAGAGACAAAACATCACCGAGTCACAGAAACGGGTGATTTCCCGGGCGTCAACTTTCAAGGCAGTGGCAGCATTAAATATCCGGGCACCATCGAGATGAACCAGCACCGAAACCGATTGGGCAAATTTGTAGACTTCTTTCATATGATTGAGCGGAATGACTGTACCTGAAGAATGAGCATTTTCCATGCAAAGCAGGCTGGTTCGGGGATAATGGATATCCTGACCTCGAATTCGATCATGGAGTGCATCGATGGTCACCTGACCATTCTCGCTGGAAAGGCAGCGCAGTTGCACGCCGGCAATGACCGCCGAAGCGCCGACTTCATGCATGACGATATGATTGCTTTCAGGAATGAGCACTTCATCTCCTCGTCCAGTATGAGTGATGAGTGCTAATTGATTCCCAAATGTACCGGATGGGACAAATAAAGCGGCTTCTTTTCCGACGAATTTGGCAGCGAGTTCTTCCAAACGATTGACGGTGGGATCATCTTCATACACATCATCCCCAACTTCGGCGTAACGCATGGCTTCCAACATTTCTTCCGTGGGATGGGTTACAGTATCGCTTCGCAAGTCAATCCATTGAGAATGATAGACATTCGAGGTTAACAATGATTCGTCACTTCCTTTTCCAATGATTTCATTCATGCTTCCTATTTTAAACTGATTTTATTTATTTTGGGAACTTTTATTCAACCTTTAAAGTGATGGTTTTATCACCAAATTTGCTGCAAAGAGCATAGACTTCGATCGTGTCTCCCGATTTGGCGTCGATAAATAAATATTGAGTATCCTGCTCATTTGTAGAAGCTTGGGAAAGAAAATTCTGAATAATCATATCTCTTCCATTGAGTTTAACTTTCACTTCTTTGATGATGTGGTCACCAGTGGG
>Ga0172364_10002594_pt1 | contig 14380 bp, 9 predicted proteins | sample LakKivSesite10cm_FD_114545 | JGI IMG/M metagenome (GOLD analysis project Ga0172364, IMG submission 114545) | Sediment microbial communities from Lake Kivu, Rwanda - Sediment site 10cm | ecosystem: Environmental > Aquatic > Freshwater > Lake > Sediment | place: Rwanda: Western Province, Lake Kivu... | reverse complement strand
GTATAATGTTGCATATAAGGGTCATACCTTCTGGCTAGGTTTTGAGGAGTTGCCTCAAATACTATTTCTGAAAATAATTCTTTCTCTCTATCCCCATAGCTCGTCCCATATCGTTCAGCTAATAATGTCTCATCCTGCTTCCATAAATAGGGATTGCCAAAACTTTCAAAAAACTGCTCCCTGGGCTGATTTAACTCTTTTACCAACGGATTCTCATATACCTTGCCATCAGTAAAAACTCTAAAATCCCCACCCCGACTTAAAGAATAATTCTTTGAAATCTGAATGAAATAGTCATACTTGTTGTTTGAGTTTAACCTGGTATTTATTGCTGTCATTGCTCCACCACTACCTAAAAGCAAAGACCTATCCTGCCCGAAAGAGGCATAGCCTATCCCACAATCTCCCGCATTCATCCAGTCCCGATTATATCTCTTGTCCTGCATATCTACAATGAATGAATCTTTCTCATCATAGCCATAGTATATGTGTGGCTCTGATTCAGTCCCTTTAAGTTCTTCGGGAAAATATGCCTTGATATTAAATTTGCCTTCGTTGGCTAAATGGACATCCTGGTATCTTTCAGCAAGATAGTCTATGCTGTATGGTACAAAACAATCCGTTATCTTCTCTCCATCAATATCAAATGTTATATAAGGAGATACCCCTTCCCCTTTTCTATAATTTATCAGGGCAGTAGCACTCTTCTTGCCTTCAATGCCTAGGAGCCCTGAATAGATGTTTGCTGGGTCAGGACTAATATAGGGGGTGTGGATTGAAAAATCTCTCTGTTCTATTGGGGATTTTTCTCTCCTGAGCACTTCTGCTGGAGTCACTACCTTATAGTAGCCAAAACACCACAACTTCTCCCGCTCAATAATCATCTCCGTCTGTGACAAAGCCTGCGAATTCATCTCTACATTTTCTAGAGATTTTCTTGCCCCTTTACAGACATCCGTGAATTTAGGGTCGTTCATAATTTTAGCCCGATATTCAAAATTATCCTTGTAGATGTCTGCCCTTTGCTTAGCATACTCCAAATTATTATCCTTATAATGCCTGATGCGAGCATCTGCTATGGCAGAGCCCAGGCTTGCTCCTTGATTGATCCAGTAGGCGGTGTTGCTATACGCCCATCTCTCACCCCCGGCAATTTTCCCTATGTCCTGAGCAAGGTTCAATGTATTCGTTGTCAGGGAATAAATTGAAGGAGTGAAATTGTTGAAATATTTTGCCCCGTCTGCCGGACTATTCCTGAATTCTTTACGAAACTGGTAGGGCTTGCTCATCTCCATACTTATGGAAATAGTAGAATTTGCCATACTCAAATAGGGAGAAGCTCTGGCAAGGAAAGAGTTGGGAGAATATTCTGATACTGTCTGAATAATGGGAGAGGAAGCTGCATAACCAGCTCGAAAATATTCGAGCCGAGCAAGGGTAGGAAATGTTGTATTGCATACGACCTCGCCACTAAGATCTTTGCCTGTGCGCAGAACATGAGCGTGCTCATATGCACCAAATGCACTGTAAAAGCACATTCCCATTCCATACATTTTATTGATGATTCTCTGAGTAATAGTGCCTTCTAAAGGGTTTTTGCTGAAAGCATACTCATCGTAAGCAAATTTTGCTGTCTGCAGTGAAAGAAATACCGGCAGCGCCTGACCTGCTGTGGCTACGGTAATGCCTATCTGCACGGGGAAGCTAACTATTCTTAGAAGCGTAGATTTATTCACACAGTCATAATAATTCCTTCTCAATTTGTCGTAGTAATTAATGACCTCTCTGGTTTGGCTCCGGTAACTCTTAGAAATATCGCGACGGTCTTCAAAGGAGAGGTAAGGTGCACTCAATATCTTTTCCTCTTTTCTTAATAGGTTTTTGTAATCCGTCTCTGTCCTGTCCAGATAGTGTATGTAATCTTCCTTACTGGAATTGAATTTTTCATGAGTAGCTTCATATTCTAACCTCAAGTTCTCTACCTTATTTCTCCTTATCCGCCAATCTAATTCCTTTTCTGCTTCTATCTTTCTATAGGTGTCGTAAAAACGGTATCTGGAGATGGTCTCCCCGTGACCTTTCGCTGTCTCTATAGAGAGCAGAAATAAAATTATGATAAGTTTTTTCTCAAATCTCATATTTTGGATTCGTTATTACCTTCTTACAAAGATTGTACCTGTCTTTCCACTCTGTGTTTGATAGATATATACACCCATCTTCACTTTATTCCCATCATCATCTAATCCATCCCATGAGCCTTCGCTTTCAGTTAATGTCTTCACTCTTCTTCCCATGCGGTCGTATATGTGGATGGGATAATCTTCTGGGTCAGAGAAATGTACTCTATCATTGCTACCATCTCTATTGAATGTTCCAAATTTATGCCCGCCGCCTTTCTTTATGGCGATGTCTTGATCTGCCGACTTTCCTCCCTTTTCCACAAAGAGAGTTGCCATTTTAGTTTCGCCCTTGAAATCTTTATCAGAGTAGCGAAGTGAAGCTGGACCCTGCATATCTTCTGTTATCTCTTTTAACGGAGAAGCTACTACCCCGGGTCTAAAAGCGGAGCCCTTAGCCCCGGCTTTCCCTTTGTCATCAGTACTATACTCTTTCCCCAAGAATGTGACCATGGCACCAGAAATAGGCTTCCCTGTTTCCTTATCGTAAACGGCGACAGCAAATTCGCTATCCTCCGCTACTTCATCAGGAGCAACAATGAGCAGGTCTTGTCTTCCTATATATCCACCCACACTCAGTTGCCATTCTATGGATTCTGACATCTCACTAATAGCACCGTCCTTATAGACTCTACCAGATAGGCTATGGTAACCATTACTTAGGGCTTTCTGTGGAGTAAAACTAAATTTGCCCTCCTTATCTGCTTGAGTTTCACCAAACATAACTCCATAGTCGTATAATTCCACAATTCCCTCCGGAAGTGTTGTCCCTTTAAATATGGGTGTATAAGTATCAGTAATTATCTCTCCGGGCTTAGGCTGGGAAATGATTGGAGGAGGAGGTCTTTTGACAAGTATGGTTACCTTTACGGGACTCTCGTTAATGGTAAAATTTCCAGCCCTGTCTATTGATTTTAGAGTCAAGGAATGGTCACCCACAGCCATATTATCAATTTCTATACTCCAATTTCCGTCACTATATACAATGGTAGAGGCGAGTGGGGAACCTAACTCATATACTTCTATATTGGTTCCCACCTCTCCTTCTCCTGTCAGTAGTACAGTATCTCCGTTGACATAGGGAGACGAAGTGAGCATTGGCTTTTGAGGAGGAGTCTTGTCTACTATAAAGCTGAGCGTATGAGCGGTTGAAGTCCAGCCCGCTCTATCTATTGCATACACCCTAAGCCAGTGCATGTCTTTGCTTTCTTGGAATGGGCCCACAAGGAAGTCTTCTGAAACCTCCTTTGGAAAAGATGAATCACTGAATACAGTCTTGGGATCAGGATATAAATCGCACATATAACAAATCTTTTCGATTCCCGATTCGTCCTGAGCTGTTGTTTTGACTGTTAACATATCTTCATTGAAATAGAAGATTTCATCTGGTGGATCGGTCTCAGAAATAATACCACTAGTTCTATCTCCGGCAAAGACTTCCCATATCAGGGATGGTCTCCCTATATCAATAGTAAATTCATAATAATTTGACTCATATTGATTCTGGGCAAAGTCGCGGGATTTAATCTTAATCTTAAGAAGGCTGCCTTGCTGGACGAAGTCACGCACCGCATCAATCGCAACAGCAAATTCCCATTTACCAATACTGCTAACCCGATACTTGCTTGAACTCATACTCTCGCAAGTAGACCAGTCATCAGGGTCTGTTAGAAGAATATCATTACCTTCTCTATCCTGAGCATATATTGCATATACCGAGTAAGGTTCACCATTTCCCTCAATATGAACATAGGCACCATCTCTCACCTCAACAGAATCAATTGAGCACTCTGGCATATGTGTATCAATGTATATTGTTTCCGTCTCAGAACCCATATTATCTGCTTTATCCCGGGCAGCTATTGACATAACATATCTCTTACCACCAGCAACATTAAAGTCACTCAAATCTCCCCATCTCAGTGACCCACTACCCCAACTACTTCGAAAATCCATCTTTTCCATTCTTCGGGGAATGCCATTTTCATCATTCCATTCAAGATACGCATCTGCCACTTGAAATGAGCCTACTGAAGAAAGATTGTCCGAAAGGCTATAGTAAATTATTGGATTGGAAGTTTTAATGTAAGTTGTGTTTGAATCCTCTGGCCCCGGGAAACCAGGACTGCCGTCGCTGTTCTTCACACTTGAAATTATTGCCATGGGGTCTTGTCTGTCAACATAGAAGGTCACAGCTCTATTATTAACAAACGTTAAATAGAAATCTTTATAAGCCCCATCTACAGCTCCGTCAGAAAATGAGGTCTTTACCGTGACTTCCGGGCGGATTCTATGTTTACCTTCTTGGATGTCTGTAACAAGTATCCCATCATTTACATACTCACTATATTTGTCTTTTCCTCCCACGCCGTATTTTTCTCCAGTGATTTCATCCACTATCTCGAATTTTGTGACATATTTTGATTCAACAGAGCCTGCACCAAAAATTCTTACCACATTCACTTTCCCCAGCCAGTCTCCTTCTTGTGGATTACTAGTTTTTAGCAAGGTCGTATCATCTGCCAGAGTAAAATAAGGCTTCGACTGGGATGGTGTACTCCAGAACCACTTGTAGTGAGGCCAACCAATATAGTATCGTAAGCCCCTGCAAATCCAGACTTGCCTTCCTTGTGCTGATAGAGTAGCGCTATTTATTCTCCAGTGATTCGGTCGCATGTCCGTAGCATTATCCATGTATTTATACCATTTAAGAAATACCTGATAATCCTGAATTAAGTAATCTTTCTTAACAATAGCTAAATACCATGAAGACTGATTGGATGGAGTTTCTATCCCTGACCAGCCTTTATAAGAATCCCATGGGTCCTCAGCCAGTGACGGGCTGGCAACTATCAACAAAAAGAAAAGCAAGATAAAAATTATTGACTTCTTTACAATCACTTTCTTAGCCATTTTCTCATCACCTCTATTTAAATAAAAAACTCGCCATACTACCCCATTAACTTCGGCAGCCTGGCGAGCCTTCTCTGGTCAAACCGTCAGAAAGGAAATCGGACGAACAAAATCGCGACGCGTGCTTGCACGATTGAAATCGTGCCTACAAGGCCCCATCGCTTTGCGCTCCCCGATTTCTCGGAGATTGCCTTTATCGGTTTTTTGCCAATATAAGCTTAACCCATTAATATGACAGTTATGTGAAATTTTTGTGAATTTTTTGTGAAATCTTAGGGCTTTGAGCCAACCTTATTTATTTGTAGTATTGATTCACTTATTTCAAGCAGGCAAAAATAATAAATTAATGGATATCATAAGGTAAGCACAAAATAGATAGGCCTATGGACAAGAGATTCCGCGGAAGAAAAATTAATTAGTACTTTAGACTTTTATAGCATAATTTAATATCTATTGTCAATTGAAAATTTGTAAATTCTTTGGCTAAAATTTATTGGTCAGAAGGGGGATTTTTGGAGGATTTTTCTGTTAGAATGCTATATGCTTCCTGGGCATTGATGACAGGAGTGCGGGATACTTTCTCTCTCTCCTGGTTTGAAGTGGGGAGGTTGATTTCCAGTCCCTTCTCTTCTGCTTCTTTATAGGTTTCTTCTATTAGATTCTGAATCTGGCTATTCTCAGGGTTCTTTTCGCTTATCTTTCCGTAGAGACTGAGGAGATTATTTGCTTCCTGGCTATTTGTCAGAGGGAGTCTCTGGCACTCTGCGAGCGCCTCCTCTATTCTGTTTTGAATGAGTAGAGTTTCTACGAGTTCGTATCTATGTTCTGGTTTCTCCTCAGTTAATTTCCTGTAAACTTCGGAAGCCTTATGGAAAATTGAGTTCTCTAAATATATTCTGGCGAGTCGGGAAAGAATATCTGAAGCTAACTCCCTTCTCGTCTGTACCTCTTCAGCAAGATTGACGAACTTCTCCCTGTGGCCATTGTAAAAATATAGTTTGAGGAGTTTATCCTGGTATTCCGGATTTTTCTTATCTAAGTGGTTCAATTTCTCGTAGGCGCTGATTGCTCCTTCGGTGTCTTTTAGCTTCTCGCAGAGTTCACCGAGAACGTTCAAATCGTAGGGCTTTTCCCGGACTTTCACCATTCGCCTGAAGATATTTACCATTCTATCTTCTTGACCTATCTCGTAATATATATGCGCTAATCTCTGTAAAATATCGTAATCGTCTCCTTCTAACGAGGATTTCTTTTCGTACATCTGGGCTGCTTTTGTTAAATCTTTTGTATTCTGGTAAGAAAGCCCTGCCTCACCAAACATTTCTGCTTTTTCATAGGCTAAAGCAGTAGTGGAATCGAAAATCTCCTCTTCCTTATAGTGACGGGCAAGTATGTTTACTAAATCTCTGTTTTCCGGCAGATATCCGGAGACTCTCTGGTATGTAAGGAGCTCGGTGTATCTCTTTAGAATTCCGTTGTGTCTCTTTTGATAAATTAAGGCGAGAGGGAAGCTGAGAAAAAGTAAGGGAAGGAGAATTAGAAGAATTAATAGATTTGGGTAGAGGGGTCTGGCTTCTTCTATTTCCGGGACTTCTTCTATCTCCGGCGCTTCTTCTATTATGGGGATTGGTTGAATTAATAGCGGTTCTGATGGCGGTTTTCTTCTCAAGGACCTGGTTTTCTCTATGCCTTCTATGGCTTCGGGGTTCTCCGGTTCTATGGACAAAACTTCCTGAAATTCAATTATGGCATCATCAAATTGCCCTTTATCAAGATAGTCGTAACCGCGGGATAGATGAGATTCTAAGGGAGAATTTTCTGCGTGGATAGGGAGAGAAACTAAACCGAGGAGAAGTATGGAGATGAGGAGAGGTTTTGTCATTAAATAGTGATCCCCTTAACGCTCCGATAAATCGGAGCTGCTCCTAATAAACGCAGACTGAAGTCTGCTACTCCTAAAACGCAGGCTGAAGCCTGCTACTCCTAAAACGCAGGCTGAAGCCTGCTACTCCTAAAACGCAGACTGAAGTCTGCTACTCCACAGATTAGGGATTTAGTTCTTTTTTGATGGCTTGGCTAATATTTTTGGCTATTTTTTCTATATTTTTTCTGTCTTTTCCTTCAACCATTACCCTGGCGAGGGGTTCTGTGCCAGAATATCGAACGAGTATGCGGCCTTCTTTCCCCAGTGCGGATTCTGCCTCCTTAATCAGCCGGGACGTGAGGGGAAGAGTATTAAAGGGCTTTCTCTTTTTGACTTCCACGTTTATGAGAACCTGAGGGGCTCTCTCCATTATTCCTGCCAGTTGAGATAAAGGTTTCTTCTCTTCTTTTATTATGCAGAGGACTCTCAGGGCGGTAATTAATCCGTCTCCTGTCTTACCATAATCGAGAAATATAATGTGGCCTGCCTGTTCGCCGCCCAGTGTGGCTCCGCTTTTGAGCATCTCTTCCAGAACATAACGGTCTCCGACTTTGGTCTGGAGCACGCGGATTCCCAGTTTTTCCATTGCCAGAAGTAGTCCTAAATTGGACATAGACGTTACTACCAGGGTATTATTCTTCAATTTTCCTTTCCTCTTCAGGCACCGAGCGCACAATGCCATAAGGTGGTCGCCGTCAAGGTCGCTTCCCTTCTCATCGGTAAATAGCACTCTATCTCCGTCGCCATCAAAGGCAAATCCCAGGTCGGCCCGGTTTGACTTTACTGCTTTCTGAATAACTTCCAGATGGAGGGAGCCGCAACCTTTGTTGATATTCTTCCCGTCCGGGGTATCATTCACCATGGTGACTTCTCCGCCCAGGTCGCGAAAAATCCGGGGAGCGATTTCGGAAACCGAGCCATTGGCGCAATCTATGACCATCTTGAGTCCGGGAAAATTTATCCCTTGAGGGATGCTTTTCTTTATAAAATCTATATACTTCTCTTTTGCTTCCGGGAAAGGAATGATATTGCCTTTCTTTTCTGTCTTAGAAAGTTCAGAAGCTTTCACCTTCTCTTCTATTTCGCTCTCCACTTCATCGGGAAGCTTCGTTCCCGAATTGGAGAAGAATTTTATCCCGTTAAACTGGTATGGGTTATGTGAGGCAGAAATGACAATGCCTGCGAGGGAGTTTGTGGACTGGGTTAAGTAAGAGATGGCTGGAGTGGTGATTACCCCACAGTCCCGAACGTCAACTCCTCTTCTGATTAGTCCCTTTGCCAGGCTATCAAAGAGCATCTCGCCAGATTCTCTGGTATCGCGACCTATAATGATAGCTGGTTGGGGAGAAGGAAGGAAATGGCGGGTCAGGATTTCTGCAGAGACAATGCCAATCTTTTCTGCGAACTCAGGAGTGAGAGGATACTTGCCGGCAATACCCCGAATTCCATCGGTACCAAATAGTCTTTCCATAAGCAATTCCCGAAACTACTTTCCCAGGTATTTGACATAGTACCACAAGAAGAATGCTAAAACTAGAGCCATAATCTTTATTCCTAAGTTCTCTTTAAATTTCTTAAACATTTGAACCAGCGATAATGTTAAAAAATCAAATACGCAGACTAAAGTCTACTACTCCAAATAAACGCAGGCTGAAGCCTGCGGCTACCGTTATCGAATAATATCCGGATTAGATTTGGATGAATTGCTCTTTTGCTTCTTCCCATTTCGCCTTATATAGCTGAGTTATCTCAGACTGCAGTTCTCTCAAATCTATCTTCCTTTCCATTTTTCGATTGCGCGCCAGGGAAATGTCGCCAGTCTCCTCGGAAACGACTATTGCCCAGGCATCGGAGACTTCGGTAATGCCGATTGCTGCCCTGTGCCGGGTGCCAAGAATTTTGCTCACTCCAGACTCGTGGGTTAAAGGTAAGACGCAGCCAGCAGCAATCAGTCTCTCATTCTGAACGATTACCGCGCCGTCATGGATGGGAGCGCGACTCATAAATATGGAGCAGATAAGGTCAGCAGTGACTTCTCCATTGATAATTATGCCACTTTCAATATAGTTTCTGAGTCCCGTATTCTGCTCAAGTACAATTAAAGCCCCGAAACCTTTCTTGCTAAGCCTCTCCAGGGCTTTGATAATCTCTTCAATGAAAACTACCTTCTTGCTAAAAAATGATTTCAATACAGGACCTTTTCCAATCTGCGCCAGGAGGCTTCTCAGTTCCGGTTGAAAGACAATAACGATGGCAATTACGCCAGCGACCCAGAAACCCTTAAGTATCCAACTCACGGTCTTGAACTCAAGCGCCCGGGCTACCAGGGTAGCTAAAATTAGAATGAATAACCCGCGCAGAACCTGAATGGCGCGAGTACCTTTAAGCAACATAAACAATTTGTATGTTATATATGCTACGATCAGAATGTCTAAGATATTAACCAGGTACCTGCGCCAGAGTAGTGCCAGAAATTCCATTAGGTCTCCTTTATTGCCTTATTCCGTATATTCTATCCATCCAACCCCTGAATCTTCTTCTGATTGCTTCTTTCATCACCATTCTTTCTCTTCTCATTCTGGCTTTGAAAGTGGGAGGTTTCCTTCTCTTGGGAAATCTTCGACCAGGAATTATCCCTAACTGTCTTCCTACTCTTTCACAAATATCGAGGACTCTGTCCAATTGTTCATTTGTGTGGGTAGCCATATAACTGGTGCGAATTACTGCTCTCCCTTTGGGAACGGCTGGACTGACAAAGAGGTTGGAGAATATGCCACTATCAAAGAGAATTCTGCGCATCTTGAACGCCGCCATATCATCTCCCACGAGAAGTGGAATGATAGGGGTTTCACTGGTGCCTGTATCGTATCCCATCTCCTGGAAACCTTTCTTCATCTTTCTGGTATTTCTCCATAATTGTTCTCGACGCTCAGGTTCTTCTTCTATAACCTTCAACGCCTCCAAAACTACAGCTACAGAAGTCGGGGGAGGACTGGCGCTAAAGATTAATGCCCGCGAATGGTGCTTCAAATAGTGAATTACCTCTTCAGGGCCAACGATAAATCCGCCAATAGAGGCGAGAGACTTACTGCAGGTTCCCATTGTGATGTCCACTTCATCCCGCAGACCAAAATGTTCTGCTGTTCCTCTACCACCTTTACCCAGAACGCCAATGGCATGGGCATCGTCAACCATAATTCTCGCTCCATACTTTTTGCCCAGCCTCACTATCTCCGGTAGATTGGCAATGTCTCCCTCTGTGCTGAATACTCCATCGACCACAATGAATTTACCTCTCTCATGGTCGATAGACTCCAGGGTCCTCTCTAAATCTTCCATACTATTGTGCCTGAACCTTTTCGTCTCACCAAAAGAAAGCCGGCAGCCATCAATGATACTGGCATGGTCGAGTTTGTCAGTAACAACCACATCTTCCTTTCCCACTAAGCCAGAGATAGTGCCTAAGTTAGTAAGAACTCCCGTAGTAAAAAAGAGCGCTGCCTCCCTTCTTTCAAATTCAGCGAGCTTGTTTTCCAGTTCCTCGTGAATGTCAAAGGTCCCGTTCAAGAACCGGGAACCAGTACAACCTGTGCCGTATTTTCTTAAAGCTCTGGCTGCTGCCCTCTTGAGTCTGGGATGGGTGGTAAGTCCCAGATAGTCATTCGAGCCAATCATAATCATTGGTTTTCCATTGACAATAACTTCCGGGTCCTGAGCAGACTCAATTGTATTGAAGTAGGGATAAAAACCTGCTGCCATTACTTCCTTGGCAGCTGTAAATTTGCCGCATTTTTCAAAAATATCCATCTCTTCCTCCTCATCATGTAAAAAAGGGGACAAAAAGGGGACAGGCTACTTTTTTGAGAATTTAGTAGCCGTAACCTTTAAGTTGCGTTCATATACAAATGAGAAAAGTCATTCGTAAAAAAGTAGCCTGTCCCCTTTTTCAGAGCCAACCGTTGTCTTTGTACCAGCTGGCTGTTATCTTCAGTCCTTCCTCTAAACTAACCCTGGGCTTGAAACCGAGTCTTTCTCTAGCTTCAGTTATATCACAGAACCATCCATCGTGGAGTATCTCTCTTGCCTTCTGCCTGTCTAAGAAAGGTGGCTTACGGGTTATCCCTGAGGAGAGTTCTGATAAAAAAGCTGATGTCAAAATCATCCATTTCGGTATGCGTATGTTGACTGTTTTTACTCCCATTGCCCGTGCTGCTTTATCCGAAGCTTCTTCCCAGGAATATGACCTTTCATCGGCAAGAAAGTACGTCTCGCCACTGGAATTTTCATTTTCTGCCGCCATAATCATCCCCTCTATCAGGTCTCCCACATATAGCAGGTTAATATCGCCCTCTACGTTTCCCGGGATAGGTCTTAGCCCTTTCTTAATAAACTTGAAATACGTGTAGAAATCTTTATCCCGGGGTCCATAAATTGCCGTCGTTCTAATAATTAGAACTGGCAACCTATCTCTAAAACTGGTAACCACCATTTCTCCCTCAAGTTTGCTTTTGCCGTAATCGGTGATTGGCTGGCAATCTCCTTTATGATCGGGATTAATCGGCCCTACCGCTGCCTGGGTGGAGAGGTACATAAACTTTTTCATATTTGTATTAATTTCATTACATACTTCAAGTAAATTTTTTGTTCCCAGAAAATTCACCCGGTAGTAGGTCTCTCTATACACAGCCCTCACTACTCCTGCCAGGTGATAGACATAATCTGCACCTTCTACTGCCTTATATAGAGTCTCTTTTTCCGTACAATCCCCGTAAACAAATTCTACATTGAGCCCTTTCAGCCAGTCGAGATTGCTCGTTTTGCGAACGAGGCAGGTAACCGCGTATCCTCTCTTTTTTAATGCTTCCACGAGATGGCTACCAATAAATCCGTTACTACCACTTACTAATGCTTTCATTCCCTTCACTCCACCAGTACAAGAATAATGACTCTGACCCCTTTTTCCTTCACATTATCAGTTCCATAATTGCCTTTGCCGCTTCCTCAGCTGCCTTCGGTCTTGCTAAAATTTGCGCTTTTCGGCTCATCTCTTCTATCTTCTGAGGGGATAACAATAGTTCTTCTATAACCTCCGGCAGGTCTCTAAGATTATCTACTGCCAGAGCTGCCCCCTGGTCAATCAGGTAGCGACCATTTCTCTCTTCCTGGCCGGGAATCGGTTTAACTATAATTAGCGGTAGACCCTTGGCTAATGCTTCGGCGCTGGTCAGCCCACCGGGCTTGGTAATTATCAGGTCACTGGCATCCATCAATTTATCCATGCTGTTGGTGTAACTGAGCACTTTAGTGGTAAATGCCAGTCTTCTTCCCATTTTTTTTGCTCTCAGCCAGAGCCTCTTGTTTCTGCCGGCAACTATAATTGCCTGAAAGGGTACATTCACCTGAGAGAGTAATCTCAGAATTCTCTGCACTGGAATCATGCCCCGGCTTCCCCCTGTAATTAACAGTGTAGTCACCTCGTCAGGTAGCCCTAATTCCGTTCTCTTCTTCGGTTTATCATAAGAACTCATAAATTTAGGGTCGATGGGAATGCCTATCTCCTTAATCTTTTCCTCGGAAATGCCTCTCTCCAGAAGAGTCTCTTTTGTCTCTTCTGTGGGTACAATGTACAGGTCTACTTTGTCATGAAGCCAATAAGGGTGAACTAAATAGTCAGTAATCACTGCCACCAGGGGAAGACCATTTCCCTTTTCCCCTTTATAAGCAGCTGCCACGTGACAGGGAGCAGCCTGGGTGCAGATGATAGCATCAGGCTTATGGTCTTTCAGTATCTTCTCCATCTTCGCAAAATATAACCGATTAAAGAACTTCCTGAAGTCTCTTGTGGCAATAGCAAAATCATGATTGTCATAGAGAGCCCTCCAGATTACAGGAAGCTTTTTGATGACATTCGTATACCAACTAATAATCATTCTTCCACTTCTGGGGTAGGCGCATTCAATAGAATCTAATGCTAAAGTTTCCACATCAGCATGCAGGCTAAACGCACTTTGCAGTGCCTGGGCTGCCCTATGGTGCCCGGAATCACGGGCAGAGTAAAAGAAAAGTATTCTGCTTCGCATTACCAAAAATTAATCTCCTCCTTACTGTTTTTTGCGCGGTTAAAATGCGCCTGCCTATTGTAGGCGCAAAGGAAAAAGTGACAGGCACTTTTTTCTCTGCCTCCCCTCCCTTTCGGGAGGACTCCAACACAATTTGTACCTTATCTCTTCTTTTTCTTCTTTGCCTCGAGTTGCCTGATTCTTTTTTCCAGTTGGGCTATATCTTTCTTGGAAGCAAAGTCAACCTTTGACAGAATTAGACCTACCTCTTTCTTTACCAAATCTCCCAACTTCTTCTGCGTATCTTTTCCTTTCTTCACTAGCTCGTCTACGAAAGCGGCAGTCTCTCCCTTTCCTACCCCTTCCAGCGCCAAGAACTTTTCTACCAATTTTTTTGCCTTCTCTTGAGTCAAGGCAGCTAAACCTAATCCAGCTAACAATACCCTATTGACTAAATCCGAAGCTTTGAATTTCATTTTTATCCTCCTTGATACAGTCTAATATTTCGGTGCACGAAGTATTTTGGGAAAAATTTATAACCTTCTGGCTTCTCCCAACTCCTGAGGAGTGCCGGTCACCTTCTCCATTATCTGAATCAAGACACGGCAGTCATCTTCGGTCAAGTTTTCTAAAATTCCCCTGATGTGTCTCTTTTTACAATGGTCAACCTTGCGAATGATTCTCTTTCCCAGTTCGGTAAGATAAACGTGCACTCTGCGCCTGTCCTTCTCATCCCTTTCTTTTTTAACGAAGTGCTTCTTTACCAGGCGGCCCACAAGCTCACTTACGGTATTAACATTAAGCCCCAATAATTTACTTAATTCTCCTACCATACATTTACCTTTTCGAGTTATGGTAGCTAAAGCAAAATATTGGGGCAAAGTGATTTCAGTGCCATACAACCTGGGAAGCTGGGGAACCTGAAAATTCTTGACCAGAGCTGGCAATACATCATCTATTTTAGAAACATATTTCTTAATCTCTTTTCCCCTCATAAATTTCACCTTAAAATGAAAAATCTTTATTATTTTACTCTATTCTTGGGGACTTGTCAACAAGAATTGGAAACCCGTTTCCATCAACAACTTCGGGCTGAGAGCCAGTTTGTAAGGAACATTGATGAACAAACCGGTTCTTAGCCGCCACTACTCTTTTAGGATAACCAGGTTATCTCTGTGGATTACCTCATCGTAATCCTTATATCCCAGAGTTTTCTCTATCTCGGAAGTTTTCTTTCCTTTAATTTTTTCTATCTCGTCAGAAGAATAGGATGTCAATCCCCGGGCAAATTCCTTTCCTTCCATATC
>Ga0172364_10002593_pt1 | contig 14381 bp, 17 predicted proteins | sample LakKivSesite10cm_FD_114545 | JGI IMG/M metagenome (GOLD analysis project Ga0172364, IMG submission 114545) | Sediment microbial communities from Lake Kivu, Rwanda - Sediment site 10cm | ecosystem: Environmental > Aquatic > Freshwater > Lake > Sediment | place: Rwanda: Western Province, Lake... | reverse complement strand
CAAAAGGCAACGATGTACGGTACGGTCATGTTGATGACATTTATTCAAAGGATGTGGACGGGGTTATGTTCCAGGATGACGGGGATGCAAAACTTTCTGTTGATGATACATTCATAATAAAGGGGGATAATGGTCCTGGTGAATCAGGTGGAAAATTTGTTTTGAAGTATACTACAGGAAAAACAATACTCGACGTTCCGTTAAAAGAATAAAAAAGATGCTTGAGGTTGCAATTGCAGCCCCCTTCTTTCTTTTATGAAAAGAAAGAACGCCCTGGGGTTCAAGAAAGAAAAACAGCCAATTGCTATGCAATTGGCTTAGGCAATCTGCCAGAGGCAAATTGCCATTCTTTTTCTTTTCCGCCCAGCCCCTTCTTTCTTTTATGAAAAGAAAGAACGCCCTGGGGTTGAAGAAAGAAAAACAGCCAATTGCTCTGCAATTGGCTTAGGCAATTTGCCAGAGGCAAATTGCCATTCTCTTTTCTTTTCCGCCCAGCCACTTCTTTCTCTTGGGAAGAGAAAGAAGTTCCTGGGGTTTAAGAAAGAGAAAACAGCCTGCTTATCAGCAGGCTTAGGCGGTTGCCGTAGGCAACCGCCATTCTCTTTTCTTTTTCGCCAGTCATTTTTCTTTTCTCTTTTAGAGAAAAGAAAAAGGCTGATGGCAAGCCTAAGTGATACCAGGCTACACTACACCCGCAATGACCCTTAAAAAATGGGTTGGGAAGGCGTTTATTTTCCCATGCTTATTTCAATCGACGAAATATTTGTTGTTCTACCTTCCTCTGTGGTCAGCGGTTCTGTGCCTATCTTAATGTCCTTTATTTTTGCATCAGAGATAAAGCGGTTTCTCACTATTTCAGCTACATCCACCGCCCTGCTTATTGCCCTGCCTCTTGCTTTTAGGACCACTTCATTGCCTCCAGAGTTGAACTGTGTTATCACAGCCAACACATAGTTCATTGTCGGTTTGTTTCCTATGAATACTGTGTTTTCTTCCGTCATCTACATACCCCCGTTTTTTTTGTCATATATGACTTATATGACTGTAAACAATCCAATGTTGCGGTTAGTGATTATAGTTTCACCACTACCAGCGTTTCTGTAGAGGTTACTCCTTCTATTTGACGTATTCCTCGTATAACACTTGTGAGGACATCGGTTATATATTCTCCTTCTATCCTTGCTAGGATATCATACGCCCCTGTGACAACAGCAGCATCTTTAACATTTTCCATTTCTGTTATTTTTTTTATGACAGATTCAACTGCGCCTGATTCCACGTTTATCAAAACATACACTGTTTCCATAGGATCACTCTAAAGTAATCGCGTTTTTTGGACAGGCATCCACGCAGGCGCTACACTCAACACATTCATCCGCATTTACCTTTGCTGTTCCATCAACAGTAATTGCTCCAGCTGGGCAAACATCTGCACATGATCCACATCCGTCGCATGCTTCCTGTTTTACTTTTGCAGGCATTTTTTCACCAGAAAGTAAATTGTTAAAGTAGAATATAAGCATTGTGGTTTTTGGAAACGATTATATTTTCCAAAGGCTATAGCTTGTTAATGGAATGTGTTGAAGGTTCTGTTTTGCAGTATGATAAGGGATGGAAGTTTACTAAATGTAATGTTTCCTTTGAAGATGGCATCATAAAAAAAATACTTGGCATATCTAATAGGAAACCTGCTGCAAAAGGGGTAATTATTCCCAGGCTTGTTAATGCCCATACCCATATTGGTGATGCTGTTGTGAAAAATGCATCCGGCACGCTTGAGGAATTAGTTGCACCGCCAAATGGTTTGAAGTTCAGTGTTTTAAGGAAAAGTTCTGATAAAGAAATAGTGGAGGCAATGAAAAAAACAGTGGATGACATGTTTTTTTCCGGTGTTTCGGTTTTCTGTGATTTCAGGGAGTTTGGAATAAAAGGAATCAATCAGTTAAATAATGCGCTGAAAAACAAACAGATGAAATGCGTTAAAATGGGCAGACCTGAAAAATTGGAATATCGCAGGGATGAGGTTAATGAAATTTTAGGAAAGAGTGAGGGTATCGGTGTGAGTTCTATTTCTGACTGGGATTACTCTGAATTAAAAAAACTTGCTGAGCATACAAAAAGAAAAAACAAAATGTTTGCACTCCATGTGAGTGAAAAGATACGGGAGGATATTGATAAGGTGCTTGACTTAAAACCTGATTTCCTAGTCCACATGACAAAGGCATCAGAAAATGATTTAGAGATTGCTGCTGACAGCAATGTTCCTGTTGTAGTCTGCCCAAGGTCAAATGTTTTTTTTGGGGATGTCCCAAACATTCCTCTGATGATAAAAAAAGGCTTGACACTCATGCTTGGTTCGGATAATGCAATGATAAACAACCCAGATATTTTCACTGAAATGGAGTTTGCCTACAAAATTTCAAGGTTGTGTGGTGGAGTCAAACCTGAAACCATCTTTAACATGGTGACGATAAACCCTTGGGACTTTTTTAAGATTCAGGGAGGGATAGAGGAAGGAGGTCCTGCTGATTTTCTGGTACTCAACACCCATTCATCAGTGGATGCGATAGTAAAATGTAGTAGTAAATACATATCCTTTATAGGTGGGAAAAAATGTATGAAAAGGTAATAATACCAGTAGATGGCTCTGAACCATCAAAAGAGGCTGTGAAGCAGGGACTTGAACTTGCAAAGGCAACAGGCATCAAAGTACTGGCATTGTATGTAATTGAAACAACAGCATTTGCATCAATACCACCTGATTCCTTGACAACAGACATACATTCACTGCTGAATAAAGAGGCGCATGAAACAGTAAACTATGTTGTTAGGGAGGGAAAAAGAATTGGTGTGTATGTTGAGACAAAAATTGTGGAAGGCGCACCCTCAGAACAGATAATCAAAAATTCAGGGCCGAACGACCTTATAGTTCTTGGTACGAAAGGAAGAACAGGTCTGGAAAAAATACTCCTAGGCAGCGTTGCAGAAAACGTCGTACACCATGCATCCTGCCCTGTGATGGTTGTAAGAAAAAGTGAGTAAATGAATGCTGAAAAAATATGGGGTGTTGCCAAGAGAAGAGGATTCATCTGGCCTGCAGTTGAAATCTATGGCGGGCTGGCTGGTTTCTATGACTACGGTCATCTTGGGGCAGTGCTGAAAAAAAAATGGGAAAATGAATGGCTGAAATATTTTTTAAATTTAGGAGATTATTATTTGATTGATCCTGTAAACATACTGCCAGGCTCTTCATTAAAAGCCTCTGGGCATGCTGAGCATTTCACAGACATCCTAGTGGAATGCAGTAAGTGCAAACATTCATTTAGAGCAGACCATCTCATAGAAGAAAAAACAGAGGAAAGCGTGGAAGGATTAACCGCTCAGGAAGTAAATGATAGAATAAAGAACCTCAAAATATGCTGTCCTGATTGCAAGGGCAGACTTGGTGATGCTTCTGCATTCAACATGATGTTTCCTGTTTCTGTAGGACCTAAAGATGGGGATAAGGCGTTTCTTAGGCCTGAAACAGCGCAGGGTGTTTACCTAAATTTCAGAAGAGAGTTTGAGACTCTGAGGAAAAAACTTCCGCTTGGCCTTGCTGTTATTGGAAAAGCATACAGGAATGAGATATCCCCGCGTCAGGGTGTTTACAGGATGAGAGAACTCATTCAGGCGGAACTTCAGATATTTTTTGACCCTGAGAGATTTGATAATGAGGTTAATTTTGAGGCAATGAAGGACCATAAACTGAGAATAATGTTTGCGAATGACAGAAAGAAGATTAAAGAGATAGCAGGCAAGGAACTTGTAGATGCCCTACCAAAATTCTATTTATTTCATATGGCAAAAATTCAGGATTTTTATATTAATCTTTTAAATGTTCCATTAGATAAATTCAGGTTTTATGAGAAAACAGGAAAGGAAAAAGCATTCTACAACAAAATACATTTTGATATTGAATTAAACATGGAAAGCCTTGGCGGCTTCAGAGAGGTTGCAGGCATACATTACAGAGGCGATTACGATTTATCAAAACATCAGGAAGGCTCAAAGCAGAGTATGGAGGTAAATATTGATGGAAAAAAATTCATTCCACATGTCCTTGAGCTGAGTTTTGGTGTTGACAGAAACTTTTGGGCAATGCTTGACCTGTTCTTTGCTGAGGAGGAAAAAAGGGTTGTGTTAAAACTTCCGCATAGACTTGCACCAAAAACACTTGCTGTTTTTCCATTAATTAACAAGGATGGGCTGCCTGAAAAATCTAGGGAAATATACAATAAATTAAAAGAAAACTTTGATGTTTTTTACGATGATTCAGGTTCAATTGGCAGAAGATATGCGCGAATGGATGAAATAGGAACACCCTACTGCATTACAATAGATTATCAGACAATGGAGGATAACACTGTAACAATAAGGGACAGGGATACAACGAAACAGATGAGGGTGAAGGTTGAGGAAATAGAAAACAGGATAAATGGATTTATGGCTGAAGGGGAAAATTCGTAATCATTGTTCCACTAAATCCAACCCCAATTCTTCTGCAAAATTTACTGCCTCATCAAACTCTTCTTTTGTGATTTTCCTGTTGATTTCAGGAAGTTCTTTTGCCTTGTATTCCGGTCTGTACTGCTCCATAACATTAACCTTAACATTTTTTAGATTTCCCGCAATCCATTTTAACACAGGTTTGGAGCAGCATTCAACATGGTTTGGGAGGACGAGATGGCGAATAATCATTTCACACTGACTGTTCGCGATTCTGTGGTTCCTGGAAACAACACTGAAATAGTTTTCAACATTGGAGAGTTTTTTTGCGCAATCATCATTCCCGTATTTAAAATCTGTAAGATAAATATCCACTATGCGGTTCAGGAGTTTCGTTGCTTCCTCTGACATGTACATGTTTGAGTTCCAGATTACTGGGAGGTTTACAGATGTGTGGTTGAGAACATCAAGAATGTATGGAAGGTTTGGTGTTGGCTCGCCTCCAACCCAGTTAATGTTTCTTATTTTGTTTATTCTTTGCTCAATTAATTTTGCTAGCAGTCTTGGCTCCACGTAAATGCCTGCTTCAGGATACTGGCTTATGTCCCAGTTTTGACAGAAAGCACAGTTAAAAGTGCAGCCAGAGAAAAATATTGTGTAGGACGGCACAAGCTCAGGCTCCTCGCCCATGTGAATAAATTCTGATGCAATCATTGATTTCAAAACACCGCAATATCCTTTCTGACCACGCGCCCTGTTTACCCCGCATTTTCTTTCACAAAACCTGCATTTTTCAAGCATTCTTTTTGAAAGTTCAAGTTTCAGGTCAAACAAAGAGAGGAAAGGATTTTCTTTTTTCTCTCCAACAGCTTCGTCATGGATTTCCCATAATTTTTTTTCTTCATTATTTAAATCAAAATCTATTTCCAGTTTTTTTGATTCAAGATAGTTTGCGCTTCTTTCTCCAGCAAGAATGCTGAAATAGTCCGATAACGCTTTTGATTTCACATTCTTTAATTATCATTTGAGTATATAAATTTGAACATTTAGATATTTGAACACATATCTTATTTTCAGTTCCTTTAGCCATTCGTCTGCAAATTCTATATGGGATGATGCCTCATCATATTTTCCGTCATCTTTCAGCCCGATAATCTCAATGATTTCATCAAGGGCGGCATCAGGATTTTTAGTGAGGTATTTCAAAAGCATGAGTTTGAAATCTGCCTTTGCATCATTGTAGTTTTCTGCCACTGTGAACATTGTGAGGTTGTGCGATGTGAAGCACCATAACATAAAAAATAATATGGATTATGAGATAATAAATTTAATGATTATGTACATCATTGCGTATTCAATGAATATTTATCAAGCAGTTTATGATCTGGTTTCACAAATTCCATCTGGAAAGGTGTCAACATATGGTGGAATTGCAAAAGCACTTGGAGATGTTAGAGCATCAAGGGCGGTTGGGCGAATACTGAATAGTAATCCAAAACTGATTGATATTCCATGTCATAGGGTGGTTCATTCCAATAGTGATGTTGGAGGGTATAGACTTGGGATAAAAAAGAAAATTGAATTACTGGAGGACGAGGGGATAGGAGTTAGGGATTGGAAAGTGGAGGCTTTTTCGTCTCACCTGTTTTCTGATTTTGTCACTGATTATCCTCTTAAAAAATTAAGAGATGAGCAGATAGCCATGGGTAAAAAGGTTGTCCTTGATGATGCTTTTGAAAAAATTGAAACTGTTGCTGGTGTTGATGCAGCCTACTCTGGTGGTAATGCTTATGGTACTTGTGTAGTTTTTGATTACAGTACAAAAAAAATAATTGATGAAAAAACTGTTGTTTCAAAAATAGATTTCCCATACATTTCAACATATCTTTCATTCAGGGAGTATCCTGTTATTGAAAAAACTGTGAAATCATTATCAGAAAAACCAACTGTTTTAATGTTTGATGGAAACGGTGTCCTGCATCCTTTTGGGATAGGCATAGCATCACATGCTGGTGTGCTATTGGACATTCCCACTATCGGTGTTGCAAAAAACCTGCTCTGCGGAACACTGGAATTCATTCCAAAAAAACAGGGAGATTTTTCCAGAGTAGTCTACAAAAACAAAACAATTGGTTTCTGCCTTAAATCATCAAAAAATGCCAAACCAGTATTTATTTCACCAGGGCATAAAATTTCTTTTGAAAGCTCATTAAAAATTGTCAAAGAATTCTGCAAATATAGAATCCCTGAGCCTATAAGAATTGCGGATATGATTGGGAAAAGGAAGAGAGAGGTCATAAAAACTCTTCCTCTATTTCCATAATTTCTTTACCATTCTTCGCTTTCTCATAATCATCCAATATTTCCCTGTTCAGTTTCAGAAAACCTTCACCCCAGCTGTATATTCTTAGTATTTTTTCTGCGTCCTTTTTGAATCCGAGGATATATAAACTGGCTGCGGACGCCTCAAGTGTTGTAAGCCGGAATGGTTTTGCATAGTTTACAGGGTTTGCTGCAAGAAGAAAGGGGAGTCGTCTTTGAAACTCTGTTTTTGTTTTTAAAAATATTTTTTCAGCATTTTCCCAGGAGCAGTCCAGGCATACAAGCCCATGTTTTTTTGCATGCTCCAAATCATCTTTTGACAATATCCTTTTTGCATATGGATTTAAAAGTATTCCATTTCTTGGAAGTCTGCTCACAACTTTTGCAAATCCAAATTTTTTCATTTTCAGTGCGGTGCATCTTTTTGGGTTGCACTGAGGCAGACGATAGATGATGAGTTTAATCATAAACGTTAATAGGACTGTAAAGTATAAAGGGTTATGATTCAGCTTCCAATATCATTCAATGCCAGAAGCACATCAACTGCTCTCAGAGGGGTTTTAGAGGAGTTAAAATTTAAATTTGAGAGGGAAACAACACAGAAGCATTACACCAGGGTGATGGTTGTAATGCCAATGCCAAAGTTTGCTTATGCTTTCAGGTTTGTTGTTAAGGAACCTTCGGAGTTTGTTATGGATTTGTATGATGCAAAGATAACACATTCAGGCATGATGCATTTTATTGAAATAGATGATGTGAATAAGGAAAACATAAATGATATTAGAAAGGTGCTGAATGGTTTGGTAAAAAAATTTCCAAGAAAACCCTGGAAGTTCACTATTGGACAAAGATTCCAGTATGCTTTTCTTGCACCTGAAATCGTCATGGCAAAGAGGAAATGGAAAAAACTGGGGATTGAATAAAAAGAAAACTTACTGTGTTATTAGTTGCACAAATATTGCTGTTACCATTAAAAGAATAATCAGTATTGCGACTGCCTTTATTAACAAATCCTTTGTTTTTTGCCTCATAATAGTAACATAATATATATTGCAACGATGGTGCCCATCAAAGCCTCGCCAACCATAAGCCCTGTATTAACCATGTATGTGTCCAGCAACTTCAATGTTTTCTGTCTCTCACCCCATTTCTCTTTTTTAACCCTTGGCTCAAGCCATTTTTTCTCCCACAGGTCCCTGCAACCCCCTCCTAACAACATGGTTAATCCTATGGATAATGGGAAATACATACCTAAACCAAAAGCGGTTCCCATACCTGTAAGAAGTTCAACAAACACACCGATAGCCACGCCTAAAAGTAGTAAATGCACTGTTTGTACCCCGGTTTGTCCGCTTAAAACCACTTGGACTGTTGTTGCAAAAGCCTTTGCCTGTGGTGCTATAAGATGCAACTGCCCTGTTGCCAGACCCTTAGAAAACATCATAGCACCAAGGGCTGAAACAATTGCACCAGGAATGATGCCTGTAAGCTCACCTTTCATAAGATAGTATGGCCTGTTTCCACAGTACAAACCTGATTTGAAATCCCATATGATGTCACCAGACATTGATATTGCACCACCAAAAACTGTTGTGCCAATAATCGCCATGACCGCAGTTGTTTCTATATCTGTACCCAGAAGTGAAAATAACCCAACAAGTAGTAGCAAAACTATGAATGATGTGCCTGATACAGGCTCAGAGCCTGTTTCACCCATAACCTTCACTGCAATAGCGCCTAAAAAGAATGTGGTTACAACAAGCACCAGAGAGAAAATTAATGACTGCAGGAATGGATACCCTCCCAGCCAGAAAATAACGGTAACAGATAAAAAGGTTATAACTGCCATTAATTTTAGATGGGATACAGGCCATTCATACCATCCCATGCCTTTTATGTAGTCCTTCCTTTCACCTTTATCTGTTTTGATTACATCAGAGGCTGCTGTTTTGAAAACAGGTGCCATCTTCACCAGACCTGTGATTCCTCCACCTATGATTGTACCTATCGCAATAAGCCTGGCAATCTTTCCAAAAGCGATAATTGCCTCAGGCTCACCTGTGTACAGACTTGCACCTGATATGGTAAAATATTCACCAACAGTTGCCATGTAAATAGGCACATTCATTCCAACAGCTAAGGGTACGATGACAAACCATGTGAGAAATGTTCCTGCATTCACAAGGAATGCTGTTCTGAACTTCATGAACCATCCTATTGAAAAGTTTATTGGTACAAGCCCGAAACTTAGTTGCGTCCATTTTGCAGTGGAATAAGGCTGGATAATGTCACCATATTCATAGTAGGTGTTGCCAAATATTTTGTCAAAAATTGTTGTTTCACCCCACATTGGCCAGTCCCTTAAAAATGTGAAAAACATTGTGATGCCTGTGGTTACGCCTATGAGTCTAATAGCCTTTCTTGCCTGTTCAGTATCACCTTTGGATACGCTGTGTGCCATGTCTAGCAGTTTTATGTTCGCCTCTATGCCTGGGACGTGCAGAGGGTCCTCTATAAGCCATATTCTCCTGAAAATAATGAAAAATAGTACGCCGAGAAAACCTGCAATTATTGTTGCCATCAGAACAACTGAAAGTGGGGGAATGGAATTAATTAGATGGGTTCCTCCTTTCAACTCAAAATCTTCATGATATGCTAGTAGGTATAGGGCCGGGAATGTAAAAATAAATCCTGTGGAGATATATGTTGCACCAGTGCTTGCACCCCCAGTAATGTTAAGGTCGTTTGGATCCCATTTTAATGCCAGTCCTAAAATGTACACAACATACCATCCACCGCTGACCGCAATACCTACCTTTAAACCCACATATTCAGTTATCAATGCGAATATTGTGCCGACAATAATCCCAAAAGCAACCTTTTTCCATGGAAATTTGAATTTAAAACCTTCAACCCTGTTTTTCTCCTCAAAATACTGCTCCATGCATCCAGTGTTCAAATTGGAGAACATCTCGATATCAAACCAGTTTAATGTGCCTTTTTCCATCACCTTTAAACCATGAGGCGTTGGCGGCTCCCTGTATGAGTATTTTCTCACTTTCCCCATCAAAAATTGAAAAGTATTGTGAATACTTAAACATTTCCAGTAGCATTAGTACGATGGTTTTAAATAACAATACCTCCTTTACAAAAAGCAAATGAAACTTATCATCTGTGAAAAAGCCATGGCAGCATTGAGAATAACAAAGATACTCTCATACAGCAAATTTAAGATTCAAAGGGTAAACAACATACCTGTATATTTTTTTGAGAACGATGAATCTATGGTTGTTGGGCTCAGAGGGCATATAGTTGGATTAGACTATCCGACAAAATACGCAATATGGAACAGAACAAAACCAAGGGAGCTGATTAGGGTAACACCATATAAAAAGGTGAATGAAAAAGCCATAGTCTGCAGTCTAAAAAAACTGGCAAATGATGTAAATGAGGTTATTATTGCAACAGATTTTGACAGGGAGGGGGAGCTGATTGGTGTTGAAGCGCTTGATATTCTAAAAGAAATTAAACCAGATATTAAGGTCAAAAGAGCAAGATTCAGTGCGCTGACAGAAGAGGAGATAACAAACGCGTTTGATAATCTTTCTGATGTTGATTACAACCTTTCAAAATCTGCTGAGACACGTCAAATTATCGACCTCGTGTGGGGTGCAACACTTACAAGATTCATTTCGCTTGCATCAGGACAGCTTGGGAAAGATTTTCTTTCTGTTGGAAGGGTTCAATCACCAACACTGAGGCTTATAGTAGATAGGGAAAAAGAAATAAAAACGTTCAAACCAAAACCCTACTGGGAAATAGAGGGAGTTTTTGAAAAGGATAAAAAACGTTTTTCTGCAAAACATATTGAGGAAAGGTTTTGGGAAAATGAAAAAGTAAAAAAGGTGTTTGAAAATGTTAAGTCTGCAAAAAAAGCCAGGGTTCTAAGTGTGACTAAAAAACAGAAGAAAGAAAAGCCTCCTGCACCTTTTAACACAACAACATTTTTACAGGCTGCAACCTCTTTAGGTTTTTCTGCCTCCGATGCAATGAGTATTGCTGAGAACCTGTACCAGGAGGGCTTGATATCCTATCCAAGAACAGACAACACGGTTTACCCTGAAACCCTGAACCTGAGAAATGTTTTGAAAAAACTTTCAACTATGTTTCCAGAAGCAAAAGAAATACTGTCCTTAAAGGTTTTAAAACCTACAAGAGGAAAAAAACTTACGACAGACCATCCTCCAATATATCCTGTCTCAGCGCCAAAAAACAGGTTAACAGCGGAGCAGCATAAAATATACGAACTTGTTGTGAGAAGGTTTTTCGCAACATTGGCACCTGAAATGCTTTTTGAGACCACAGATGTGAGTTCATCCGTGAATAATGAAAAATTTATTTCATCAGGATATAGAATCATAGAACAGGGATGGAGAAAATATTATCCGTACATCAAAACAAAGGAAACCTTGTTACCAGAGCTGGAGAAAGACGATGCTGTAAATATACTCAAAATGGAAATGTCAAAAAAAGAAACACAGCCGCCTAAAAGATATTCCCAGGGCAGTCTGATCCAGTTCATGGAGAAACTTGGGCTGGGAACAAAAAGCACACGTCATGAAATCATAAAGAAGCTGTACAATAGGGGATACATTCAGAGCAAGCAGCCTGTTCCAACAAAAACAGGTTTTGCTGTTTCCGAGGCACTGGAAAATTATGCCGAGCCAATAACAAAACATGACATGACAAGCACATTAGAGGAGGAGATGAACAGAATAGCGGAAGGAAAAACAAGTCTTAATGATGTTGTAAAAGAAAGTCAGGACATGCTTGAGGCTGTCATGGATGTTCTTGAAAAAAACGGGGAGCAGATTGGTAAAAAAATAAATGCTGCGTTACAGGAGCAGAACATTGTTGGTCCCTGTCCAGAATGTGGTGATAACATGATTATAATCAGATCAAAAAAGGGTAAAAGATTTGCAGGCTGTGGGTCTTTCCCAAAATGCACAAACTCATACCCGCTGCCGCAAAAAGGAAAAATCATTCCACTGAACAAAAAATGTGAACACTGCGGTGCGCCAACAATAAAATTCATAACGAAAAATGGCCCAATGAGCTTTTGCATAAATATGGAATGCCCTGGAAGGAAGAACAATCAGGTAGGGCAAAATATTAATAAACCATAGGACTATTTATGCAATATGAAGGAATTAACAGGATTGTTTAAAAATACGAATGCGCGTTTTATAAAAAACAGCATAGAATCAGGCAGTGTTGTGCTGGGGATAAAAGCAGAGGATTTTGCAGGTGTTCTGGTGAACAACAAGGATTATGCGGAGAATCTGGCAAACAAATTGAATAAAAAACTTGGTGTGAAAGGTTTTATATCAACAGATGAACTGCCAAAATACGGCATCTCATCTGAGGAAAAAAATGCTGTTGAATCTGCGCTGGATGTAAAAGAAAACGATGTTGGAATATTTGTTGTTGACAAAAAGGAAAAGGCTGAGAAGGCGATTGAGTTAATAATTGAGGAAGTGAAGAACTACAAGCCGTAATTTTATTTCCTTCCCCTTTCAATCATTCCCATGAGCAGTATGCAGGAAAGCAGTATGCGCCTGTCTAATTCTGGTGGGACATACTGGCAGTTGAGCTCCCATATGTCGCCTATGATTTGGAACTTCTGATTAATCTCAGCAACAGGCCTGCCGTAAATTTCAAGTGTTGTTTTCTCAGGTATTAGCTTACCGCCAGGCAGGTATTTTCTAGCCAGACCCCCTCCTGTTGATTCATATATTCTCCCAACCTGCTGGTTTGCAGCATTGAAAATATCCCATTCATCCTTGATAAACCCTGACATTAAAGCCTTCCTTTTGATGTAACCCAAAATGCTGTTGGTGTAGGAGTCAATCACTGCGAAATTGCCCCACATGTCCATTATCTGCTGCTGACCAATCCTGAATAGCTCCCGGCTCATTGATTCATCAGAATAGATTCTTATGTCCTCCTTTAATTTGAAAAGTTTCTGCTTTGAAAAACCCAGAATCCTCCCATTATAGTCCTCAATCCAGTACTTGTTGCCTACAGTCAAAACCTTTTTCCTTATCCTGTAATAGTTCTGATACCATATACTGCTTGGCTGCGCAGGTGGAGGCGGTGGGGGTGGTACTGGTTGCATAATTTGTTATATGTGTGATGGTTTAAATAATTATCTGGGAACGCTTGAATAATGTTAGTCCTTCCGTTTTCAGCCCATTCCTTGGCGTTTAGCACAGCGTCGCTCTGTCTAGGCACCCTATGTCCAATTATTCTTTCTGCTGTAATCCGCGCTTTCTACTTTTGTCCTTTCTTCCACAATCTTTTTTGACTCAAGGGAATTTTTCTCTGCCATTTTAGGGGTTAATGATTTAGGAATTACTACTAACAGACTCATACCTAAAAGATTGCCAATACATATTCGCTCTTTTTCACATTAATCATCTCAGCATACTCTCCTTACCGCAACTCGGGCATTTGACTTTGAACGGCTTTTTGGTTGGCGTGAGCTGGAAAGTTGAGCGGCAGTGAGGGCATTTTACATCAATCAAACTAACTGTTGATTGAGTAGTAGTGCCTATTATAAGTTTATCCCACAACTCAGGACGACAAGGTTTTATAAATGCTGAATAATTCGCTATACCATCAGAAGAGTATATCCTTGTGGTTTTAGATTTTATACACTTCATGATTGTAGATATTGGTATCGATATGCATTCCCTTCTGCTTTTTTCAAGCCACTCCTTTGCTTGTAAAGCCACTCCCATCTGTTGCGGTGTTCCAAGAGGACCACTTGCAGTTAGTTGTTTAGCAGGTTGAGGTTCACGTATGTAAATCACTCTTCTATTTGTTATGTAAAGCGTGCCTAACCCCGCATCGCCATGAAATACACGGTTTCCTAAGAAAAAGCTCCATGTTCTTGGGTTGCGTGTTGTACTTACATCGCATTTCATGTTTCTTTGATTATAAACTATTTTTTCGTTTTGTGATAACATAGGCTCGCCCATCTCATCATGCAATACTCCCAAAGGATCTCTCATGTTCCCGGTATCATAGTGTGCAATCAACACTTTATCATAATCTACAGCTTCTTTTCCTTTTCTCTCTTCCACTATTCTTTTTAACTCACCAAGTTTTTCTTCCTCTTGTGCTCTCTCCTCAGGGGTTCTTGGTATTGAGGGCTTAGGTGTTACAAGTAGTAATGCTATACCTAGAAAAAACATAAAAAGTGCGAATAAAAGCGACATAATATGTGGCACACCTTTAACAGCGAAAAGTACAAATGCAAAGATTCCACCTATCACGAAAATTACCCCACCTATCTTTGCCAATACATATTCGCTCTTTTTCACATTAATCATCTCAGCATACTCTCCTTACCGCAACTAGGGCATTTGACTTTGAACGGCTTTTTGGTTGGCGTGATTTGGAAAGTTGAGTGGCAGTAGGGACAAGCAACCGTTATTGGTTTAACATCTATAGGGGTGTACCCTCGTAATCGTTTTTCTCCTTGTTTCCTACGCTTTCTTGCATAT
>Ga0172364_10002591_pt1 | contig 14388 bp, 21 predicted proteins | sample LakKivSesite10cm_FD_114545 | JGI IMG/M metagenome (GOLD analysis project Ga0172364, IMG submission 114545) | Sediment microbial communities from Lake Kivu, Rwanda - Sediment site 10cm | ecosystem: Environmental > Aquatic > Freshwater > Lake > Sediment | place: Rwanda: Western Province, Lake... | reverse complement strand
GCTTTAATACTGCTAAAACAGGAGAAAACAGCTAGGATGGGGGTTAAAGGTAAAAGAATGAAAGCCGCATACGACAAAGAATACCTACTCAAAGTGCTCAATTTTTAATGCGATTGCCCTGGAGTGTTTATCCTTATCGTTGATAAGGTCGATTTCGTCGAGTATAAATACGGTCTTTCCCGGGTAGGCATCTGTGAATTGATACCATATTTCATCGAGTGTTCTGCCTCTTGCCCTTAGGCCGAGTAAATGGGCTAATATCTTAAAGCTTGTATTGTGCTGACGACAGTTGGCATAAACAAATTTCAACTGTTTCTTCGAAGATAGAAGCTTCATAAGATACCTGGCTGCGAGGCTCTTTCCTGAACCTTTGGAACCTAAAATTAAGACATTATTGGCAATCCCTGTCTGCTGGTAACGAAGAAGGGCGTCAATCACAGGCTTGATTTCATTACGCATAAGAGGTTTATCGGGGATATAGTTAAAATCAAAGACCTCAGTGTTGCTGATTCTTGATTTGCTCTTTTCAAGATTTGACTGTTTGTCAGCCAGATATTGTTCAATATCCATTTTACGTATAAACCGTCCCGAACGTATAAACTCCTGATGGTTAATAAATGTTTCGGTAAGCGTGGGAGCGCTGGACCGTGCGAAAACCGCACCGAACGCATAAAGTGCAGACAAGCAAAAACTATAAAAAAGCAGGTGAGATTACCGGTAATTGAAGTTCTTCGGCTAACCGATTATCGTGCGGGAAAGAGGAACCACCATCACTGTGATGCAACTGTTTTCGTAACAATGAAACTCGTAGTGCCTAACTGCAACGCGCAGGGCCACTGCCATTGAACATGTGCAGGATTCTATTGTGCCTGAATAGGATTATTATAGATGTTCCTGACTTCGCGTACGGATATAATTGACCACGATTATGAGGCAATTGGCCGTTCGTCCAGCCGGTTCCGATCGGCTACACCGTCCAATTCAATCGCTCGGGCTGGCCATCTGGTCGGTTCTTCAGAGATACCAAGGTACTTTTCAATCTTAAGCCCATCTTTGAGTTTGAATCTCTTCCTGCTCTCATTGCCAATCGTGTAATTGAAAAGATCCGCCTTCATACTTACCTGCCGCATCTGGTTTTTTATTGTATTGGGTGATTTACCCAGGTATTTGGCAATATCAGCATAAGAAAGGGCCATATCCTTGTTCTGAAAGAACACAGTCAAGATTCTTTTTTCCTGTTCAGAGAATCTGGCAATATCAAATCTCTGAATCTGCTGCTGGGATTGTCTTTGAGTTGATGTAGCGGAATTGGGTGAAGTATCCAGTCGATTTACGGTCGGAAGGTCGATGTTAGCTGGGTGAACTGGCGATTTAAGGACCAATTGATCCAGGGTATCGAGTTGTTCGCAATGTCTTTCGAGAAGTGATTTATGCCGGGTGATCTCCCGGCTGTGCTTTCGCAGGATAGTATTAAAGGTGCTTGCCCGAGTCTGCAGGTCTTGAATATCTTTCGTGATCTTTTGGAAGTTCTGTTTGGAACTTGCATCTCGGCGATGCTTTCGACTGCCCGGTTTTCTCTTTTTCCTGAACAAGTCAAAAAAACTCATTTTTCAACGGATATAGGAATGATTGATGAAGATTTAAGCGATTAGCCTCCTGATCGATTCGGGCCAGTTGGCGTCTGATCACCTGTTTTTCGGTATCTGGGAGATTCTCAAGTCCATCATTTAACAAATAATGAATCTGAAGCATCGTGGATAAAAAGAATGAATATTCATTTTGCAGGTCAGCCTCTGTCGAATCATAGATCTGAAACGAAGGTGGCTCATCAGGCCTCGCTTCTGATTGTCTGAGTTGTCTCCAGGCCAAAAGGTCCTTCATTTGCCGAAGGCTGTTTCTGAGACTTCTTAATCCTGCTTTTAAGTCCGGTTCTGCCATTAAAATAGAAATATCCGCAGGTTTATAAGCTTTTCGCTCAATAGTACATATCATCACTATTATAAAGGTCCTTCCAGCTTACATTATCGGGGTCATAATCTTCATCGTCATCTCTTTCCTGGGATTCATGGAGAAGATCGAGTATCCTGTTTACAACTCTTCTGATAGCCCGTGTATTCTCACAGATTTCTTCAAGAAGCTGCTGACTTTTTTCTTCATTTGATAAATCTTCTTTTGGCGTCATTTTAAAATGATAACGGAATAGTAGTTTTTAAGCTTAATGGTAGTGAAAAATATAGGAAGTAAAGGATATGTTGAAGTAGGAAGTAGTAAGAAAGAGGAGGGCCCTTCACTCGGGCCCTCCCTTTATCATCGTTCCGACAGCTCAGGAACTTGGGCGACAGTCAGCTCGCTGGCCAGTAGATTGAACTGGATGTCATAATCAATCGGCAATTGCCGTAGATATTTAGTGAACTGGGCAACCATCATACCGGCAGCGATGTTGGCACAGTAGATTGTTGTTTTGGCTGTGCACGGGCCAATAAAAGCCTCATCAGAGTTAAAAAGTGTAGTTGGATAGTGATTTCGGGATTCGGCATCATAAGCCGAAAGTATTCGCAACACCTCTGCGCTCATCCTTCCATCCACAAAGAAGGAGACCTTGTCCTTCACGGATTCCCAGATCAACCGCCGAACGTTGATTCTATCGACGGCACAGAAAACGACATTGCTGATCTCCATACTCCTTCGAAACCGTTCCGGCACCGTACGGACCTGAGTAGCGGAGTTTATCTTCCGGCAAGAATTCAATGTGGCATTAACCTTTAGTTTGCCCATATCCGTTTCCAGATAGCCCTGGCTGGCCAGATTGCTGATTTCGACTGTGTCATGATCAATCAACTGTAACCATGGGATACCAATGGCACTGAGCTGCAATGCAACCTGCCTGCCGATGGCCCCGACACCAATTACAGTCGCTTTGCAGCCTGCAATCCTGTCGGGAGGTACGATATCTTTTTGCCGGCTGTAGCGTTCATCGTTTCCCGTAGTCATAGTGCCATCACCCCCTCATCATCCCACAGATCGGGCCTATCAGCCAGCTCATCTAAGATGAACTGCCGTTCAGCAGGCTCCATCTTTTCGAATTCGTTGATGAATTCATACGGCAGGGCATAGCCGGTCAGATCATGCTCAGTGATACCGTTCCTTTGCACTGTCTGGTCATTCAGCCATTCAACCGCTTTGACATTGGTGGTATATTCAGCATCCCAGAGTTCATGATTACTGGCGTCAAAATCCTGGCTGTAGTCAATCTCTGTAGGGATCAGCACCTGGCCCCCGGGCCCGACATTGAAGCGCAGCCTGGCATAAGTCTGATTGTCCCGGGCTACTACAAAAAGCACAGCCCATTGACAATTTCCAAAGACCCTTTCAAACGTCTCTTCATCGATAACGCTCGGCTTGGGCGAATCGCCTGGATGAGAATGCAGCCAAACTCGGGCAAATTGCTCCGGTTTTCTGCCAAGGTCAACCTGGGTGTCAAAGAAGTCGGCCACTGCCGAATCGTCAAACTTAACACTGACGCAGGTCACTTCCTGCTTGACTGTGATAAACTCCCTTACAAATAAAAGGTCATCAGGATCGGTAATTGCGAAACCTCCGACCTCATTATCTGTCTTATTCCTGAAGTACAGCAGCTTTGCCCACGCTGTAGGGCTAAATCGAAGGGCAACGTCATCGTTTTCAACTTGCCAGCCTGATATCTCTTGTCTCTGTCTGGGGCTGGCTTGTATTCTCACGCTCATTGATTTCTGTATCTTGTTGTTCATTTTCGTTCTCCTGTTCTTCTCTGCAATTTGGACATAGATTTTCTTCCAGACATGATTGACAAAACAGCTCTCCACACCCATCACAATTGCTAACACAATTCCGGCACAGCATATCCTCGCAATACGAGCACTGCCCACTGCAGCCTAAACAAACAGTTTCTTCGCAATGCCGGCAAAAGGTTGAGCATTCCGGGCAATAATCGTGCCCGCAATGCTCGCAGTAGTAACTATCCTCCGAACTCATCGTATATCCACAGTCATGGCAAGTCCCGCTATCGTACCAGTCATCCAGCGACACATATGGGCTGTCCGCGCTGTAGGTATTCAGGATGCTCCTTACTATAGTGAAAAAATCACAGATTCTGCCTTCTTCAAGAGCGGCCTTAATTGCGGCAGAGCCTTCACCCTCACAGAGCCTTTCATCGCTGACATGCGGGTGTGTGACCGATTTATTAGTGGCGGCAGGATTCGGCTCCAGGGCAATCACATAGTACGGGCTGTTGTAATACAGATGGTCGAGCTTATTAATCTCCATCTGAATCTTAAAGGGACCAAGGTAGACATCTTTCAGGGTAATTGGCTCTGTAATAACAGAGATAGTGTTTTTGGAGGCGTCGAACTCGATATCGCCGAATTCTCCTTCTAAGGCATCCAGTTCTTTAATTAGCATCGCGACTGTAGAGGTCTCTTTAAGCGATTTTTCAGTTAAAGGCCGGATTCGCGGCAGGCAATACTCGATATCGCCAAACAAATTGTCTAAATTCATACAGCACCTTTGGGCTGCTGAAAACCAGTCCTTTGCCACGGCTATACCCATTTTGCGGGATTCAGTGGTAATTCGTTGAAGCTGGCTTGTGAGAGTTTTCAGCTGCCTGCTGAGCTCCAAGTACCGGATGTGCTTGAACGCCATCAGAGCCTCCTTGATCCTGTCCGCCATGCGGACTAATTGCTTTGCATCTTCCATAAGAGATCCTTTCAATAAAAAGGGGCACCTGCCCATCGCAAAGATAAGCAGATGCCCTTAGTGACGTTTGCAATTTGGTGAAGGCTATATTGCCGCGCCCTCGATTTTGGTTGGAGTTATAGTGACACGATCGCCTTCCTGCAAAACGTAGTCACGTGCTACCGGCTGGCGATTGACTCGAATCAGAAAGTCCGTTGCTTTTCGGCCCGGCATTTGCTCGTTGAAGAACTGTTCCACCGTGGTCCCTTCGGGTGCAGTGACATAATCGGCGAAACCACCGCCTTCGTTATTTATGTATAAAAGTCTCATTTTGTTTCCTTTCGATTTTGTTGGTTAAAGATTGACAGTTTTCTTACATGGTGACATTATTCAGCATAGCTCATCCTTTTGGTGGGCTGCGCGCAGAGATATTCCTGTCTTTCATAGATTCTCCTTTCAAATTGAGATTTCAGTAATTAACGATTTGGTTTTCTGAAGTGATTAAATTGAGAGCGGTGAAGTTATAAGGCGGGTCGTTCATTAATAAAGACATCAGCCAGCTTGAACTCTTCGATTATTTTGCTATCACAGCGATTACAAAGATAGTGCACGTGTATCGCTTCGATAACGATGAACTCCCTTTCTATAAGCTCTCGCTCATTTCCGGCTTTTACGCCTCACTTATAAACTCCAGCTTCTGCCTCTGCCGGCCTCGTGCTATCTCGGCGTCCATTATTGTCTTCTGTGACGGCGTCAAATTCACAGGTCTTCCACTGATCGATCTGGACCACTGGTCCCGGATGTATTGTTCTTCAATAGATTCGATGTCTATCCCGCACAGCCATTGCCTGGCGTGCTCGACTTTATTCAGTATCGGCGGTACCCGCAGGTAGTACAGCTGCCCTGTAGATGGGCACTTCAAGACCGCTATGGCTAACTGCTCATCTAATCCGTTCCGTACTCTGACCGGCTCGGTGGACTTATTGTTTGGTATGAGTATCTTGTTGACATCCGCCTTTAACGGCTGGTTATCGCCATCTGCATCGCAGGCTGTAAATGGCAGCTTTTTAAGCAGTGTTTCAGGGCCTATCTTTTTCATAAGGGCCGCCCTGAACTGGGCATTGTCTGTCATCAGGACCTCGCGGGGATCCAAATCATCCGGTCCTGCGTAAAAGGTTTCTTTATTCACAGCTACTCCCATTATGAAGTAATGCCTGGTCCGGCCCTGCCGCCATACACCTGCCCGCTGGTGGTTGCTCACCTTGCCGTAGCCTAACTGCCTTCCTCGAGCATCATACAGTATGATCTCGTAGTCCGGCTGGCCGCTCCAGGTGTGTCCATCATCGGCTATGTTCTCGATGGTATCCTGGATCTTTTCCAGAAGACCTTTTGTCCTTTTCCAGGGCGGTCTGACCTTCGCAGTTACCTCCAGCCAGAGTCTCCCGCCCGGGCGATACAGCAGGAACTTTTTTCTGTATGGGGTCCAGATATAGGCCTCCTGGCCATTGTCATATACAAACTCTTCCCGCACGAACCGGCCTTTTCTACTCATCTGGCGGAGTGTGCCCTTGTATCTGCCTATTTTCAGTCCCTGCACCTCGTGGAACACCTCCTTATCAGGCAGATTCCGGTAGGACTCGTACCTGTTGACCGTCCTGATCATGCCTGCTTTTGGCCTTTCCGTTTGGCTCCAGTCCTTAGTCGTTACTACCCTTTCGCCCGGACAGCCCCTGGGATACTCGATGTCTTCGACCTCTGCGATCTGTCCATCTTTTACAGTCAGCGTGGTCTCCTGCTGCCGTCCGTCCTTCAGGATACGGACACTTCCATTATTGATCTCAAAGTAGCGGTTCCTTGACCATCCGCCTCTTATCGTTAAAAGCTGCATTGTTTTATCTCCTTTAATGGTTGGATTTCAGGTCTGACTACAGGGTCAATCGACCACTCTTCTATGGGTGGTCTCATCATATTCCCTTTGTGCATAAACGACGTACCTGCCTTCCGGTATCCCCAGGGCGTTGTGTTCGGGATGCTTTAAGGTTGAGGCCCTGGTTACTTTTAATAGTATGACCGGCCCGGCTATGGCTCCTATGCCCAGATTGGCCAAAAAGCTTCTTCGGCTTATGTACCCTGAGACCGGTGTGCCTGCAGGCACTGTACTATTACCTAACTCCACCGCATCAACCTGTCCGCCCTCAAGCTCGTGCTTGTGGCCTGTGATCTCGCCCTCTGCAATTACCCGGGGATCGTTCATCTTCCGGCCTGCCTTTTGGAACAGGTTTTGCCACTGGTCATCGAGGTTCTCTGGAACAGGTATTAATATCATCTCACCATGTCTATACGCTTTCATGATTAGCTCCTTTCAACATTCAAAATGTGCGCAAAAAAAATGCCTCCCGCACTACGCGAAGAGGCTGTCCATATCCATTTTAATCGACAATATATTCATGCAATCATAGGCATCACCTCACTTTCAAATTAACAATTATTCTTGACCTGTTTGAGCTTCTTGCAACGCCTGGCATACTACTTCCACGTCTGCTCTGGCCTGCTCCAAAACCCGGATTGCGCTGTTTAGGGTGCATTCACCGCCCTCGACAATCTCAACAATCATAAAGCTGAATAGGCCATCCCCGATATTTTCAGAAGTGACTCTGGCCAAAAGGGTTTGAAGGCTGCGGCAGTCTCGCTCGGCATCGATAGGCAAAAGATCAGAGTGCGGATAGGCATCATAAATGATCCGGGCGATATTGATCTGTTCTTTACTCTTAGACATTATTTTTCTCCTAATAAGTGTGTATGGATTTCTTGTTTGCGGGTTGATAAACAAATAAACCGTTTCATAACCAGGGCGGAACTTCTCTACCCAATGCTTCTAAAACGCTCCGGCAGGCAAACTTGTAATCTTTGCCGTTACAAGACCGTGCTATGACCGGATATTTACGGCTCTTAGTCTTCAAACCGCAAATAGTATAAAGCTGTCCCTGGAAGGTAAATTCCTTGCCAAGGTCAACAGGTTCGAAACCAAACAGTTTTGCATTACGCCTGAAAGAGTCGCTTTCTTCGGTTATAGCCTCGCCCTTAGAGTCCAACACGGCTATATTTAGCTGAAATCTACAGTTGCTTGCCCGGAAGGCGCAACTGCCTAAATCAATAGCTACGCCCAATTTCTCTGCCAATGGCTTCAGAGCCGCTTCCAAATGTTTTCTGATGTACGTTACTGTGGCTCTGTCCAGTTTTTTGATTATAGTTTCCATTTGTTGGTCCCTTTCAAAAAGGTGATATTCTGTTTATTTCTTGATTTACGATATGCGGCAACTTAGTAGTGGGCTTTGGCTATTTTATCTTGATGTTCGTAGTCTTAGCAGTTAGACAAAAGGTCTGGCATCAAGTTTTTCAGGTCTAACCGGTTGTCCCCAGGATGTCCTGTTGGACTATATCGAAACCGATCTTCTCACCATGTTTCTGTATCCATTTCCTGACTGCCCGAAGTTCTTTTCGGCCATAGTAATCCCGGTGCTCCTGCATGTACTTGAACAGGCCTTTTTGTGCAGCAGTTCTGCTGCCGTATGCCCGGACATGAATGACCATACCTTTATCTCTGATAATCAGCACCCAGTCTCTTTTCTGTCGGCCGACAGATACCTCATCGCATGTATTTATCTTTTCGCATAGCCTGCTGACATCTCTGAAATCCAGCGGTTTCAACGAGCCGCCGTCGGCGGCGATATCCTTGATGGCCCGGTCGGGAATATCCGGGCCGGCTCGAAGATTCTCATCCTGATGGAAACGCAGGGCTGCCAGAATGGTGGCCAACTCGCGTCCATCGACGACTAATTTAAATTGCTTTTTTATGCGTGACATAATCTCTCCTTCTATTTAAATAAGATTTTTTGCCCAAATCGGGCACATGCGGACTACTTACTGTCTAACACTTCGTACCCGGTGATCTCGGTATCCAAAATATCAGCAGCAGTAGTCGTATCATTTACCGTATAGTCCAGTTCGTTCACTACCTCTGATATCTCAACACCCTCATCAACTGACATTACAATACGCAACTCTAATTTTATGGTTACTTTTCTCATGGCTGCCTCCTAAAAAGAAAGGGCACCTGCCTGACATCAAACAGATGCCCTGATTACCATTTACAGTTTGGCGCCGATGATAGTTGATAGTACACCAGTCTAGTCTTCATAACTGACGCCGACATCGGCGATGAATCGCAGCAGTTGGGCCAGATCATGGTTCTCGAAAAACACTTCCTTCGTAGCATCGGCCACCGTGCCATCCAGCCATTGTTTGACCGGCAGTGTTGGCAAAGCAGCAGTCAGGCCTTCCGCCTCTATCGCTAATCTCCTGAGCTTATAGACTAACTGGCTTCGCCTCTGAATCTCATCCAGAGCATCTTTGACAGGTTCCGGATAGCCAATGACTTCTCTTAAGATTTTGATCTCCTCAGCAAACTGCCGCGACTGCTCACCTCCCACATCTATGCTCTCCAATACATCTTCAATTGCTTCATATACTTTGTTAAGCATGGCTGCCTCCATTTTCTTGTTTAGTGTTTTCTTTTTGACCTCTTAACAGTCTTACAGCCTGTTCTTTGATCTGCCGCCACTGGCGCTGGTGTTCTTCGGACAAGCTCGATATATACTGGTCACCGAACTTGATCAGGAACTCGTATGCGGCCTTATCGCCTTGCTTTTTGGACATGATGCAGGCATCCAAACACCGGCCATTCCACAAGCCTCCTTTCATAAGGCCGGTGAATATCAGGTCCCCGTTATCAGCGAGATATTGTGCTGCAGCCTCGTAATTTGCTGTTTTCCCATTATCATCACGATCTGTACCGTCTTTAGACAGGTCTACTTCTGTGCTATTGCCTCTGGAATCGATAACATGCAGCACCGGTCGTAGGGAATCGGGGTCCGTCATGATACGGTGGGTATATTCCGCCGCCTCGCGAATATCGCTGGCGTTCACGTCAATGATATACACCACACGGAATAGTGGCTCGTCGCCTTTTTCTTTGGGCGGGGGCTCAATCCTCAGGCCCGGCGATGCGAACCTGCCGTGCTGTACGCCCCACGCATAGACCTCTTCGCACGCGGCACAAAGTGCTCTTGTCTGATCAGATGCCGTCTCCATCGATACAGGCACTTCTTTAATTGCCTCGTTCTCACATAATGGGTTTTGACAATACTTTTCCATATATCACCTCTGTAATCTTCGAATAGATGTTAATGTGAGTTATCAATCGCTTTCCTCGTTATCCTTGAACATATCCGGTGCGATCTCTTCCAGCGTTTTAGGCTTCCAATACAGATCTCGTTCGATCGGCAGGCCCATCGGACCTCGGACTTCCTCCAGTTCACTTAGTACAAAGTAGCCGAGCTCTCTGCAATGACCGTCAACCAAGCCGAAAAATCGAAAATCCACCTCTCTCGACTGCTCATCAAGAACTGGCTCTCCCTCGATGGCGTACCATCTCCATGAACTCGAAGGGGCAAATAGCTTCAGATATGCAATGGCTTTACCGCCTTTGCCATCCTGGGAATACAATGGTGGAAGGATCTCACGGATTTCCTGGGGCAGCAGCTTCATTCCGCGGATCTTGTCATTGGCTAAAACCTTCTTTGCCCGTTCAACTGCTACAATATTGCCTGTTGCGATCGCATTTTGTTCAGGTATGCCGCAGGCTTCAGCAATGCTGCATAAGAAATTTGCCATGTTCTCAGCTTGTTTTTTTCTGTCTATCGGATCGGACTCTACGGCTGGTATCGGTGTGCCGATGATCTCTACCTGGACCAGTTCAAGCTCGATGACCACTCTGCCGTTTTCGTGACCATACCATTCTACGTAAGGTGTCGATCCATAATCGTTAGGCGGCAATCCCGCTGTGATATCACCTGCATTTCCTGTCTGATGCTGAGCAAAGCCTTCGAAATAGTCACCAGGATCAATGTCAGCCTGATCCTCATAAGCATCTCCTATAAAATGAATCTTCGCTCCTCTAATATCTCTGTGGAAGTTACCTTCCAGGTCAAAGGTCACCTTGTCTTTCATGCCGGCGAACGTCATCCACCCCGTGACCTTATTGGGGCATGTATTATCGAGTTCGCCCTCAACTAAATACTGTGTTGGTCTCCAAGCCATAGTCTCACCTTTCCTTTCTTTGATAAGATGTGCGCAAAAAACAAAAAGCACATCTCTCGATGTTAAAGAAATGTGCTTTGACAATTGATAATGTGATTTACATTAAGCGGGTTCTGCAGGTGGTTTTACACGCGCTATCCTGCCATTCTTGAATAGAATCTCAAGACTGTAATCCTCTAAGATTGTCACCTTCTTCCATTTGTTATGTAAAGGATACAGCTCTTTTATAAGCTGCTGTCTTACGGTCTCGTACGGGCCAATTAGCTCATTCCAGAAATCATCGAGCTCCTTTTCAAAATAGTAAAGCTGGGTATCGTAACTGTCACCTTCATCGTTGTATCCACCTAAGTGAAACCAAATATTTTCTACACTGAGGCAGTTTCCTGCCCGTTTAGTTACGCATACAGTCTCATCTACCCAGCGATGCCTATTATTGGGTTTCTCGATTATCACCGCCATATCAACATCCGAGCTGAATGTTTTACCATCGGATGTCCGGACTGTTATAGATAGTCTGTCAAAACATACTAACTCACCACAATTGATCGAATGCCTCAGCAGCTCTTTGCCCTTTGAAACTTCGACCTTTGTTACTTTCGGTAGCTTAGTCCAGATGTAGCCCATATAACCATTATCAATAGTTACCGCTACAAAAGGCTTATCCTTAAATTCTCCCAAAGCCGCCAAAAGATGGGCATTCGTCTCCGCCAGATCGTCTTCGCAGTCGTCATTAGAACACAGATAACAATCTTCGAGCTTGAAATCCTTCGGCATAACAACCTCAACAGGCTCATTGCATTCACTCCAGATAAGACCTGGCTTATACTGCGGCTCAGCTTCAGGAAGCTCGATACCGAGCTTATTTGCACGTTGATATTCTTCATAATAAAGCGTGTGAGTTTTCTGATTCTGAAAGTACTTGTAGTATTCCAACTCTATCGTCTCTTTGAGACTTTCGAAAGCCGCATTTTCAACGAGCCTTGTCCTGGCAGGAAGCATTAACCTTATATCTGTCTGGTCTGCTATATCCACAAGGATTGTCAGACCATCCCTCTGTTTGCCTGGCCAGTGATCAAGCTGAATTACCTGTCCGTGGAAGTTGACGAGCACTTTTCCGTAATACCAGTTTGTTGACCATGCCTTGTGATAGTTGGATATCTCCTTTGCAACTTCGATTCTGCAGCCTGGATTTTCGTAATATGCGGCTTTGCCCCTGCAGAACGGCATCGAGTGGCAGAACTTGCCATCTACAATAACTCTTATCCCCGCAAAAACAGCGTGTTTTTCAACAAGATCAAGATCCCAGGGCTTTTCATCCTTGAATTTCACAATGGTGCCGTTTATGGCTTCAGTATTTTGCGTTACTTCCACTGGTTTTCCTGACCAGCCGTCCTTGTCGATGACTGTTTTTCTGTTACCAGAAATAATCGTTACTTGACGCGGTGCCAGGCTGAATAATCCAACACCTGCAGGGTCTTCCCCAGATTCAATCTTCTCATCCCAGCCACTGCCGCCAAGGTCCAGCAGCTTCTGGAAATCCTCGATACCGGAGCCGTTGTCCTGAACAGTTACAAATCCATCCTTGTTTGTAATCCTTACTTCGGTTGCCCCGGCTCTTCTTGCATTCTGAAGGATCTCTATAATCCTGCCTTCGACAGTACCTGTAAATAGTCTGTCAGCTTTCGAGAGTAGACGAACATTTACTTTTGCTTGAATAGTTTGCATGGTTAATATCTCCTTAAAACATTGTTTTAGAAAAAGATTTGTCATGAATTGAAATACAGAAACATCTAAATTAAACGAATTGACTTTCTCAATCTGCTGCAGGAGCTGAATTATTCAGGTTCGTCAGGGCTGTAACCATTATCCGATTGGCCGGGTGCTTTATGCTCCATCAGGTACTCAAATGCCTTCTGAAGGGCTAATACGGCCTTAGGAAGGTCATTTAGGCTCAGGCTGTTGGTTCCATTCCACTTGCCGGTTTTATCCTTGTAACGGACTTCAAGCACTACTTTGGGCAAAGGGATGAAACGGCCGTTGCTCGCAATAACGTTCCTGAATATAGACGCTCTGACAGCGCCAACCTTGAAGGTGATTTCTGGTTTGTTTGCCATTTTCCGCTTATTCCTTATCGATTGGATATTACCAATCAGTACGATCGTACTAATAGATGGGACTTTATAAACTTTATGCTGATGCAGAATATATGAGGCCGAGTGAAGGCGCTTTAAAAGCGACTCTTTTCAGGAGCGATTTAGTAAAGCAGACCTGAAACAAGGCCGCTTATTTTTAATCAGCATCAGCATCAAAACGCCGTCGGGAAAATGGTGTAGATGTGGCACGAAGAAGCAGGGCAGAGAGATGAGAATGAAATGGAGAACTAATGGAAATCGAAAGTGCGAAAAATTTAAATGAGATACCAACAACTAAGAAGAGTGCTCGCTGCGTTCTTAGCCATTTGATGGTATTCCGGGTTTTACGGGCCGGAAAAGGCCAAATTTGAAAGGCAGATGAATCCAAAATTTCTAAGCGGCTTTGTGCTTCCTGACAATGCTTCGTAGTGACATGAGCTTCTGTTGGAATTTATAGCAGCACTTGATGGTTGGATGTCCTTGCTTTCAATAGTCATTAAGATTTTGAAGTTTATAAACCTTTGCTTTTTCCACAGATGCGAGCTTGGAGAAATTGCTGTCTGAATAATAATTGCTTTGGGTATAATGCGAAGAAATTGAATATACAAATTATAAGGGACGATGCATGGTTGCTATAAATCCAAAGAGGGTGAAAGTAATAAAGTTAACCAAAGAAGAGCAGGAAGCTATCCTGCTGCATTGTCCAGGCCTTGATTATAGCATATCTTGTCAGATAGCGAATTCTACCGATGGTTTTATCCATTTGCCGGATTACGAGGCACATAGACTGTGGATTGCTCTCCAGGGCCGGATTTCGCAGATAGACGGTGAAGAACAAGCCCAGAAAATATTATACAGAATCACCAATAAACTGAATCCGAATCCTGTTATTGCCTCTTTGTCGGAGGAGTTGTCTTGTAGAGAATTCAAAAATATAGAAGAGCTGCAGGATGAAGTAACAAGAATTAATGAAAGGTACAACAACAAATCAGATCCTGAGACGGCCGGATTAAGCCCAAACCAAGTTTCCAGACTCATAAATCTGTCATGGGATGATGATAATTTCCCAATTAAATTCAATGAACGACTTAGTATCAATGATGTAAAAGGCTCTTATTTTTTTCAAAATAGCAGGACATTATTGAACATATTAGTAGGGCTTGAAGATGAAAGCACAGCCACTGCTACCGGGAATTTGAGTCGTAAGGTACTTGAGTTGCTGTTTGATAAAATTTTACTTCGTGAAGCTGACAAGCCTTTTGTCACTAAGGCACTCTAACAAAACCTAAAGATTGAGTGGTGGTTTGTCCGAAACAACATCTGGTAAGAGAGCTATAACCTGATGTTAGGGAGGACATTATTATGGCAAAGCCGCTACTCACGGATG
>Ga0172364_10002589_pt1 | contig 14390 bp, 10 predicted proteins | sample LakKivSesite10cm_FD_114545 | JGI IMG/M metagenome (GOLD analysis project Ga0172364, IMG submission 114545) | Sediment microbial communities from Lake Kivu, Rwanda - Sediment site 10cm | ecosystem: Environmental > Aquatic > Freshwater > Lake > Sediment | place: Rwanda: Western Province, Lake... | reverse complement strand
GAGAAGCGGCAGCGCCTTCATATAAAAAGGGTTCAGCTCTTCGATAAAATTGGACCCCGCCACCATGGGCCCGCTCTGCTCCGGAGCGAAACCCCGGTCGGTGATGTAGTCGATGATTGTCTTGGCGATGGCATTCATGTCCTGCATAGTCCCCTTCTGCTTGGCCTTCTGGATGGATGAAAGGAACACAGGAATAAGCAAGGCGGCCAGCATCCCGATAATGGCCACCACAACAAGCACTTCAATCAGGGTGAAGCCCCTGTTTTTGGTGCGCATCGCTCTCACCTTCTTGTTATTTTCTTATTCGCATTTCTTGCCCGAAAAGAAAACGGGCGGCAACGTTGCCCTTGCCGCCCGTTCGAGGTTGACTTAATGACGTTCTCTTTCTGCTTTTCTCACTCAGACGACATCAGGTGTTGCTCAGCTGAGCCGACTTGGGAGCATGAATCCAGGAGCCGCTCCAGTTGACCAGGTCCTCGTTGAAGCTTGTCAGGCCGGTGATCGGGAAATAGACAGTGGTCGGATCCAGGGGGTCAAAATTGAAAGCGGTGTCCGTCTTGTCCCGGCCTCGAGAAGCGACTATGAACTCGTCATCGGCGGATTCCGTGATGCCATAGCTTGTCCCCATGACAGCGGCGGATTGGCCGTAAACCAGGAACGGAGAGCCCCACTGGTCGTTTACGGGGAGCACCTTGAGATAAAACCCGCTAAGGTCGGTGTAAAGTGAGTCCCCCGCCACGATTTCGCCGTTGTGGACCGGCGCGGTCCCGTTGTCGGTGATGAAGTCCGTCATCGCGGTGGCGATCGAGTTGATGTCCTTCATCGTCCCCTTCTGCTTGGCCTTCTGGATGGCGGACAGGGCGTTGGGGATGAGCAGGGCGGCCAGGATACCGATGATGGCGACGACGATGAGCAGCTCGATCAGCGTAAAACCTCTCATTCTTTTAAGCATTAATAAAACCTCCTTCTAAATTTTTGCCCTCGCTTAATAGGGCACTTCTTTCTTAGCAATAATCATGCCAGCCACAAAAAGCATAACCTCCTGAAAATAAACTAATTATTTTCCTTTCCACGGGCGCTTTCTCAACTAGGTTAACAATTCTTGTCATTATTTGTCAAAAATTGGCACTCTTAGAGTTGGGGCTTAAGCTCCGCCCTAACTCCTTCCCTGGGCATCCTCTCGACCTCTCTCAGCCCGAACTTGCTGATCAGGTGGCGGAGGGACCGGTAGCTGATCCCCAGTAGCGACGCCGTCTTGCGGAGGTTGCCCCCCGCCAGCGTCCGGGCTTCGTTGATATATTTCTTGGAAATATCATCAAGATGGGTCATCAAATTGAAGTTCGGCGGGATAAACACCTCTCGGGTCTCTCGTTTTGGAGGGAAGACAATTTCCCGCGGCAGGCTGGCGCCGGTTATGGTTTCGCGGTCTTCAATGGCCACCACCCGCTCGATGACGTTTTCCAGCTCGCGCACGTTCCCGGGCCAGGCATACATCTCGAAATAGTTGATCACCTCGGGGGCGACCCTTTTCATCTTTTTCCCCATCTGCCGGCAGTATTTCTCCAGGAAATGGTTGACGAGGAGAGGGATGTCCTCTATCCTCTTCCGGAGAGGCGGCATCTCGAAGGCAATCACGTTCAGGCGGTAGTAGAGCTCTTCGCGGAATTTCCCTTGCGCGATCCTTTCCTTGAGGTCCAGGTTCGTCGCGGCGATAATCCGGACGTCCACCGGAATCTCTTCCGTCCCGCCCACCCGCCGGATCTTCCTCTCCTGGAGAGCCCGCAGGAGCTTCACCTGGGTCCAGGGCGAGGTCTCACCGACTTCATCCAGAAAAAGGGTCCCCCGCGTGGCGACCTCGAACATCCCCTTCTTGTCGGCCACGGCGCCGGTGAACGCTCCCCTGGCGTGGCCGAAGAGCTCGCTTTCCAGCAGGTTCTCAGGCAGGGCGGCGCAGTTGATCGAGACAAACGGATTCTCGCCGCGCCGGCTCATGAGATGGAGGGCCCGAGCGGCCATCTCCTTTCCTGTCCCGCTTTCCCCGGTGATGAGGACGGTTGAATCCGTTCCGGCTGATTTCTCGATCAGGGCATAGATTTCCTGCATCACCTTGCTCTTGCCGATCATATTCTCGAAGGAGTATTTCTCCTGAAGGTTTCGCTTGAGGAGAATGTTTTCCTCCTTGAGCCGCCTCTTCTCAAGCTCCTGGGCGATGATGATCTTGAGCTCTTCGACATCGAAAGGCTTGAGGATATAATCGATGGCCCCGGCCTTGAGGGCTTCAACGGCCTGTTTCAAACTCCCGTAAGCGGTGATCATAATCACCGGAATCTCGGGCCGGTTCTCTCGAACGTACTTGAGGACCTCCATCCCGCTGATCTGGGGGAGTTTGATGTCGCAGATAAGGAGGTCAATCTCTTCGTTCTGAAGAATGTCGAAGACTTTGGTCGGCGCCAGGCTTGTCTTTACCCGGTAGCCCTCCTTCCTCAAGACCACCGTAAGTAGGTCCAGGAGACTCTTCTCATCGTCGATGATCAGTATGTTCTGCATTGTTCGTCTCTATCAGATCCTCTGGGCTTCCATCCGTTCTTTACCGCAGCGGAGCCTCCACAGCGTCTGTCTTCGCCCGTGGCTCTCTCCACGGAAAAATCAGACTGATTTCGGTTCCCTTCCGGGGCTCCGAACGGACCTCAATACGGCCCTCATAGTCATCGACGATGCTTCGCACAATGGCCAGGCCCAGCCCATGGCCGTTCTCGAAACGTGAGAAGAAGGGCTCAAACAGACGCTCCCTCTCTTCTTGGCTCATACCCCGACCCGTGTCGGCAAAACGAACCCGAAGACCCTTCTTCTTGTCCTGGAAAAAATCGACCGTCAGAGTCCCGCCCTCGGGCATGGCTTTGGCCGCATTCTTGGCCAGATTCCAGAAGACCTGCTTGAACTGGTTTGGACTCCCGTAATAATCCGCCTTGGCGTAGGCATAGTTCCCGGCCAGAGAGTGACGGCCGTTGAGCTCTCCGCTGGCCCGGAGCGAGGCCAGCGTCTCCTCCAGAATTTTGGGCAGGCTGACCCAGGAGAACGTCTGGCGGCTGGGCGAAGCCAGGTCCAGGAACTGCTCGATGGATTCGGAAACCCGTTCCGACTCCTTGACAACGATATCCATCAGGCTCTTTTTTTCCTCGTCGAGCTCGAGCTCTCCCCGGAGCACCTGCACGGCACCGGATATGGCCGCCAGCGGATTGCGGACTTCGTGTGCAAGCTGGGCGGAAAACCGGCCGGCCGTGGCCAGCCGCTCCTTGATCTCCAGCTCCTTCTGGGCTAACAGGAGCTCTTCCCGGGCCTTGCGGAGGCTGTTGGTGAGATAGTTCGCCAGAAAGGCGATCAGGAAGAGCAGGCTCCAGGCCAGGAACATCGTGAACAAAACCAGGCCGAGCGAGCGCTCTCTATACTGGTCGGGGCTGAAATAGGGAAGGATTCCGAAGTACAGGCCGTCGACGAGAAGGCCGAAGAGGACGGCAGCAAGACCGGCGGTGATGTAGGCCGCCCGGTTGCCAATGATAACACTGGCCCCGACGACGGAAAAAATATAGAGCAGGTACATGGAGCCCGAGAGTCCGCCCGAAATATAGACCAGCGCGGTGATAAGAAGAAGGTCCGCTATAGTCTGGACATAGGCCTGCGTCGTGTATTCTTTCGACCAGAAATAGAATCCAAGGTAAATAAGGGAGAGTGCGTAAGCCATAAGCACGAGATAGTAGAAAGGGACAACCGGAAGAAAAGCGTTCGTCGAGGACTGGATGATTACAACCGCCACCAGGATAGAAGTGACGGCAATGGTTCGGATCAGTATGAACCAGAAGATATGCCGCTTTTGGGTTTTCATCCGGCCTCAGAACGCCTGCATCAGGCTAAAGATTGGCAGGTACATGGAGATGACGAGCGACCCGACCAGGCCGCCAACGACGATCATAAGGACCGGCTCCATGATGGACAGGAGCGCGGCCACTGAGGCATCGACTTCCTCGTCATAGAAGTCGGCCAGCTTGGTCAGCATCTCGTCCAAGGTCCCGGTCGCCTCGCCGACGCTGACCATCTGGGTCACCATGAACGGAAAATGACCCGTCTCTTTCAGGGCCTCGGTCAGGCTCTTCCCCTCGGACACCTTCTGCCTGGCTTCAAGGATGGCCCTTTCGAGGAGGACATTATTCGCTGTGGACGAGGTGATTCTCAGGCTTTCCAGCATGGGCACGCCGCCGGAAACAAGTGTGCTCAGCGTCCGGGTGATCCGCGAGACGGCGACTTTACGCAAAAGTTCCCCGAACAAGGGGAGCTTCAGGATCCAGCGGTCGGTCATCCAGCGGCCCTGCTTGGTCCTCCGGAAATAGCGGAAAGCAAGGATGAGGCCGATGATTCCGAGGAAAATGAACAGGATGTACTTCTGAACAAAACGGCTTAGGCCGATGATAAACGCTGTCAGGGCGGGAAGTTGCGCCCCTAGCTCGGTGAAAATGGAGGCGAACACGGGGATGACCTTCCAGAGAAGGAAGATCGCCACCAGAATGGCGAAGACCGTGATGGCACTGGGATAAACCATAGCCTGGCGGACTTTGGATCGCAGGCGGACGACCTTCTCGATATACTCGGCCAGCCGCCGGAGCATGATGTCCAACGAACCGCTCTGCTCGCCCGATGCGATCAGGTTGCAGTAAAGATCGTCGAAGGCCTTGGGAAACTTCCGTTTGGCCTGATTGAGGGTCGAGCCGGCCTCAACGTCCTCCCGGACCGTGTTAATGACCCGCTTGAAATACTTATTCTTGGTCTGCTCCGCGAGAATGTTGAGACTCTGGATGAGGGGCAGCTCCGCGTCGATGAGCACCGAGAGCTGCCGGCTGTAAACGGCCAGCTCCTTGAGCTTGACTTTCTCCCGCTTGAGGAATGGGATCGTGAGCCCTGCCCGCTTGGGCACGACGGTGAGGACCTGGATCTGCTCTTTCTGCAGGATCCGGGTCACTTCCTCGACCGAGGAAGCCACGCGCTCCCCGCCAACTGAGTCCCCGTAGCGATTCTTGCCTTTCCAAACATAGACTGCCATGGGTCACCCCTTTTATCTTCGATTGCTATTCGCCCGAGAAACGCTGACGGAGGCCGTCTTGAGGCCTTCCTTTCTCTGGATGATATCCGTCAGCTCCTCAGGGAAGGACGTCACGCTCATCGCCGTCTCCAGCGTGATCAGCTTCTTGAAGTACAGGCTGGCCAGGGACTGGTTGAAGGTCTGCATCCCGAACTTCTCCTGGCCCATCTGCATGGCTGAATAGATCTGATGGATCTTGTTCTCCCGGATGAGGTTCCGGATGGCCGGGTTGGGGATGAGGATCTCCATGGCCAGCACTCGACCCTTTCCGTCTACCCGCGGCAGAAGGGCTTGGGTCAGCACTCCCTCGAGCGACATGGAGAGCATGATCCGGATTTGGGACTGGTACTGGGAGGGGAAGATGTCGATGATCCGGGAGATGGATTCCGCCGCCGAATTCGTATGAAGAGTGGAAAAGGTGAGATGGCCCGTCTCGGCGACGCGGAGACAGGCCTCGACCGTTTCATAGTCGCGCATCTCGCCCACAAACACGACATCCGGGTCCTCACGCAGGACCGACCTCAGGGCGTTGGCGTAGGACAGTGTATCGACAAAAAGTTCCCGTTGGTTGATGATCGACTTTTTGGGCACAAAGTAGTATTCGATCGGGTCTTCGATGGTGACAATATGAACGCCCCGCTCGCAGTTGATATGATCGAGCATGCAGGCGATCGTCGTCGATTTGCCGCAGCCGGTCGGACCCGTCACCAGGACCAGCCCGCGGGGCAGGTAGCAGAGCTGGGCGATGCGCTGGGGGATGCCGAGCTGGGCGAACGACCACATCGTCGGCAGGAACCGCCGAAATGCCGCCGCCACAGCGCCTTTCTGCATAAAGACGTTGGCCCGGAAGCGACCCAAGTCCTTGATTCCGAAGGAGAAGTCGAGCTCGAGCTTCTCTTCGAAGAGCCTCTTCTGACGGTCGTTAAGCACGCTGTAGATGAGCTGCTTCGTCTCCGACGGCGTGAGCGGAGGCGCGTCGATCGACTTCAAGACGCCGTGGACGCGGACCCGAGGCGAGATGTAAGTCGTGATATGAAGATCGCTGGCGTCCTCCTTGACGGCGATCTCCAGGAGCTCCTGAATTGTCTTGGCCATGATATTTTCTCCTTTTCCTTGCGGGTCAGTCTTTAACGCTCTCGCGGAGCACCTCCTCAATCGAGGTGATCCCGTTCTTGATCTTGATCAGGCCGCTTCGCCGGAGCGTGATCATGCCCTTTTCGATGGCCGTTTTCTTGATCTCCCGGGATTGGGCCCGCATCAAAATTTGCTCCCGGATGTCGTCGTCAACAGGCATGACCTCATAGAGCGCGATCCGGCCCTTATAGCCGGTGTTATTGCAGTGGTCGCAGCCCGCCGCCTTCCAGACCTGGACCGATTTCACTTCCTCAGGCAGGAAGCCGATGTCAAGGAGCGCCTTTTCGGGCAACCGATGGTGAACCTTACACTTCTGACAGAGCCGCCGGACCAGCCGCTGGGCCGCGACAAGGACCACCGAATCGGCAATCAGAAACGGCTCGACACCCATGTTGACCATGCGGGGGATGCTGCTGGGCGCATCGTTCGTATGGAGAGTGGAAAAGACCAGGTGACCGGTCAAAGCGGCCTTAATGGCAATGTCCACCGTTTCCCGGTCGCGCATCTCTCCCACCAGCATGATGTCCGGGTCCTGGCGCAGAAACGAGCGGAGAACGCGGGGGAAGTCCAGCCCGATCTCCTCCTTGATCTGAACCTGGTTGAGGCCGGAGATGTTGAACTCAACCGGATCTTCGGCCGTCATGATATTCTTCTCTAAAGAATTCAAGGTGGCGACGGCCGAATACAGAGTGTTCGTCTTGCCGCTCCCGGTCGGCCCCGTGACCAGGATAATCCCCCACGGCCGATAGAGGGCCTCCTGGAACTTCTCGAGCGATTCCTCCTCGAATCCGAGCTCGGTCAGGTCGAGCTTGAGCATCATGCGGTCGAGGATCCGGGCAACAATCTTCTCGCCGAAGATCGTCGGCAAGGCCGAGATGCGCATGTCCACTTCCTTGCGACCGCCGTTCTCGAGCTTGACCTTCATCTTGATCCGTCCATCCTGCGGCAGCCGCTTCTCGGCGATGTCCATGTTGGACAGAATCTTGACCCTCGAGATGACCGGGTTCTTGAATTTGAGCGGCAGGCTCATCTGCTCGTAGAGGACACCGTCCATCCGGAAGCGGACGCGGAAGGTTTGCTCATAGGGTTCGAAATGGACGTCGCTCGCACCCTTCTTGATGGCGTCAACGAAGATTTCGTTGACCAGCTTGATGATGGGCGCCTCTTCGGTCGCCTGGACCAGCTCCTGGACGTCATAATCGTCCTTCTCTTCCTCGACGATGTTGACCCGGGCGTCGTCCGCCAGGGCGATGTCTTCGATGATTTTCTTGACCCGGAGCGAACTCGAGGACCCGTAGTACTTGTTGATTGCATTCAGGATACCGGACTCGGAAGCGATAACCGGCTGGATGCTCAGTCCCGTTCGGAAGCGGATATCCTCGATTACCTCTAGGTCGGTGGGATCAACCATGGCCAGCGTCAGGAAAGCCCGGATGCGGTGAATGGGCATGATCATGTACTTCTTGACGATTTCTACGGGAATGAGGTTGACCACATCCGGATAGACCTCAAACTGGTCGAGGTCAATGTAGGGGTAGCCGAGCTGACGGCTCAGGGCTTGGGCCATGTCTTCTTCGGTGACGAGGCCGAGGGAGACAATCGCCGTCTGCAATGGGACGTTTTTCTCTTTCTGGACTTCGAGTGCAGACTTGAGCTGGTCGGGAGTCAGGACCTTTTCCCGAAGGAGGAGTTCGCCAAGGTTAGAGCCCATTGGAAAAAAGGGCCTCCAAAATAAATAATGCGTCAAATTTTGTCAATGGAGCATGGACAATTTGTGTCAACATTGACAGCTTCTGTAACTCTGACGATTTTTCCGCCAAAATATTCTCCCTGCCGAGGCTGGAATTCTTCTGGGATAACTTCATTTGTCGAACGGCCCATATGATGGCAGGACCTTCCCTGGAGGGTCAATCACCCCCCGAGAGGATTTCGAAGGTGAATTTCCCCCCGGGATTCTCATCTTCGGCGGTGAGGCCGCTCGCCGGAGACGACTCCCCTTCCCCTGGAGCAAATTGACAAGCCGGAAACGTTTTGTTAAGATGACCAAGCTCAGAGCTTGTCGTTCATTCCATTTTCACACGCGGAGAAGGATAAAAAAGCGCGAAAAGGCCGAGCGGGGAGTGGCGCAGCCTGGTTAGCGCGCCTGCCTTGGGAGCAGGAGGTCGTCGGTTCAAATCCGATCTCCCCGATTCTCCTCTTGGGCAGGCATGGAAAGACGCGCCTGTAGCTCAGGTGGATAGAGCAGCTGCCTTCTAAGCAGCGGGTCGGGAGTTCGAGTCTCTCCAGGCGCGCCAGACAACACATTAGAGGCGGGCAGAAGGTTTAGGGGTTGCGCTTCAAACCTTTTTCGATCTCCGCCTTGCCGATTTTGACGATAATCGGCCGGCCGTGGGGACAGACCGCCGGGTTCGAGGTCCGGAACAATTCCTCCACAAGGTACTCCATCTTGTCCCGGGTTAGAAATTCATGGGCTTTAATCGCAGTCTTGCAGGCCATGGTGGCGAGCATTCTTTCCCGACGGCGGGCGGCCTCCCCCTCCCCGATATCATCAAGAACCTGAAGCAGGACATCCGTGGCTTCTTCGGCTTCAAAGATATCGGGAAAGCCGCTCAGGGAATAGCTTCTTCCCCCCATGGCCTCGGCCCGGAAGCCGGCCTCCTCCAGAAGCGTCTGGTTTTTTTCGAGGCTCACAACCTGGGCCGGCGAAAGGTCGATAAGCACCGGGACGAGCGGCCTCGCCATCGGCCATTTTTTCCGGGTATCGATCTCCCTGTATTTTTCAAATAGGACCCGCTCGTGGGCATTGTGCTGGTCGATGACCATGAGACCCTCCTCACCCGCCGCCACAATGTACATGTCGAGATATTGACCCAAAACCTTTGGTCCGGTCCGGGCTTCTGCGATTGCAGGGAACCCAAACGAAATCGCCTGATCCGTTCGGCCCGTTCGCCAGGCGTTGCGCGATCGGCGGCTTTCGTCCTCTCTCACCTCCGTCACCGCGGCGGCCTCGGCGGCGTCCGGATAAATTTCCTTGATTCCCCGCGCCTTAAGCAGGGCCGTCTCAAGGCTCCTGAGAAGGAGCTGAAAAACAAGCTGCGACTCTCGAAACCGGACCTCTGCCTTGGTCGGATGGACATTGACGTCCACCTCTTCATAAGGAAGGGTCAAAAAGAGAAAGGCCTCCGGGAAGCGCTCCTTTTCCAGGTAACCCCGGTAAGCCTGATTCAACGCCGCCTGCAGGATGCGGTCTCTGACCAGCCGCTTGTTGACGAAAAACAGCTGATGAGCCCTGTCCGGCCGGCCCTCGGGAGGCCGCGAGGAAAAGCCGAAGACGCTCCCCTGCTTCTCCTGAAAAGCGACTTCCAGGAGACGATCCAGGATTTCTTTCCCATAGAGTTGAAAGAGCCGCTCTCTGCGGGTTCCCACCCGCGGGCAATTCAGGATTTCTCGCCGGCCGTGGAATAGAGAGAAGCGCACTTCGGGGTAAGCGAGAGCCACCGCGCTCAGGTAGCGCACGATGTGCCCGAGCTCAGATTGCTCGGAGCGCAGGAACTTTCGCCGGGCCGGCAGGTTATAGAAAATATCCCTGACTTCGATCATTGTCCCACGGGGAAAAGCGATATCCGTGACCGCAGTGGTCTCTCCGCCCTTCCGTTCAACCCGGCACCCCTTTCCTTCCCGGCCGTCGGATGTCTCCAGGGTGATTTGAGAGACCGCGGAAATCGAAGCCAGGGCTTCCCCGCGGAAACCCAGTGTGGATATTCTCTCCAGGTCTTCCTCGGTCCTGAGTTTGCTCGTGGAATGCCGCTCGAAACACAGCTCGGCATCCTCCCGGGTCATCCCGGCCCCGTCATCCTGAACCCGGATAAGCCGCTTGCCGCCGCCAAGAAGCTCCACCCGGACCTCTGAGGCACCCGCATCGAGCGAGTTCTCGACCAACTCTTTAACCACGGAAAAGGGCCGCTCAACGACTTCTCCCGCGGCAATCTTCTGGGAAACTTCAGGCGGCAGCCGCTGGATTCTGGCCATCGATTTCTCTCCGACTTCAAACGGCTTCTTCGCCGAATGTCTGCTTCGATTCTACTCTTGTGATTTTCACTCTGACCTCTTCTCCGGGCCGGCCGGAGCTACAGGGAACAAGGACGTCGATGTAGTTTGAAGTCAGGACACGGGCTCCCTGAGCATCCGTCTTGATGATAATCCCACAGAGCTCCCGGCCGATATGCCTCTCCCGGAAAGCCCGCCGCTTGTCGGCCGCCACCTGCCTTAAGGCGGCTGACCGGAGACCTTTTTCTTTGTCCTCAACTTGATCCCAGCCGGCCGCCGGCGTTCCCGGCCGGGGCGAATAGGTGAAGACATGAAGATAGTCCAGGGGCGAGCGGTCCACGAATTCGAGAAGCCGCTCGAAATCTTCCTTCTCTTCTCCGGGAAATCCGACGATGAAATCGGCTCCCAGGGCGGCTTCTGGCGACCTCTCCCGCAGCTGCAATAAAATTCTCATGGTGCCGGCAGCGTTTGAGCTGCGCCCCATCCGCCTGAGGATGCGGTCGGAGGCGTGCTGGAGGGAAAGATGAAAATGGGGGCAGACCTTATCCGAGTGGGTGATCCGGCTGATGAATTCTTCATCCAAGTGGCGCGGGTCAAGCGAGCTCAGTCTCAGCCGGCCGAGCCGTTCGATCTCCTCAAGACTGCCGATGAGCCCCAAGAGCGAATCCCTGGGTTCCAGGTCCATACCGTAGGAGGAAAGATGGATCCCGCAGAGGACAATCTCTCGAAAACCCTGATCAACGAGCTGCCGTGCGCGGGCGAGAATCTCGCGGCGGGAGAAGCTCCGGCTCGGCCCCCGCACGGACGGGATGACGCAGAAGGTGCAGCTCAGGTCGCAGCCGTCCTGGACTTTGAGCAGGGCCCGCGAGCGCAAGGGCATGGCCGTCGGGGCCGTAGAGGTTTTGACTCCGGCCAGAGCGCGATCCGGAAGCTCCGCCTTGGCGGCGTTTGGAAGCAAGAGCACTTCCGGCAAAAGCATCTCAGCCGCGACCGTCCCCCCATCGACGCAGCATCCAGTCACAATCAACCGGGCCTTCGGGTTCAACCGCAAGATGCGGCGGATGAATTTGCGCACATCCCGATCGGCCCGGGCCGTCAGTGTGCAGGTATTGACGACGACCAGGTTGGCTTGAGTCGGGTCGGCCTCCAGGCGAAGGCCGCGGAGCTCGAACTCCTCGGCCCAAGAAAACGCCTCCGCCTGGTTCACCCGGCAACCGAAATTCTGAATGGAGAAGGAGAGCATCAAGACTTCCGGATTTTTTTCGAAGCGCTCTCCACCTGGGCGGCCATCGCCTTCTTGTGTTCCCGGAGCTTTTTCTGGAGGCGAGGATTACCCAAGCTCAGGATCTGGACGGCCAGGAAGGCGGCGTTGGAAGCTCCGGCCTTTCCCAATCCCATCGTCGCAACAGGCACACCTCTGGGCATCTGGACCGTGGACAGAAGCGCATCCAGACCCCCCAGGCCGGCACTCTCAACGGGAACACCGATGACGGGCAGGGATGTCTTGCTCGCGACAAAACCGGCCAAATGAGCGGCTTTGCCGGCGACGGCGATGAAGACCTTCGCACCGCCCTTCTCGCTCTCGGCGATCAGAGCACTCGTCCTCTCCGGAGAGCGGTGGGCCGATGTCACTTCGAGGCGGTAGGAGACGCCAAAGCTTTCGAGGATCTGGAGGGCCTCCTTGACCACTTCATGGTCGGATTCGCTACCGATGAAAACGGCGACGTCCATTTTTTTCCCTCCTAGCGCAGAGCGCCGATGTCCCGCCGGTAGTGCATTCCCTCAAACGAGATGGCGGAGATGGCGCGGTAGATTTTCGCCATCGTTTCGGCCAGAGTTTTCTCGGACGCGCAGACGTTGAGGACACGTCCGCCGTTGGTGAGATGCTCACCGCCCTGGGATTTCGTGCCGGCATGGAAAACCTGAATTCCGGGGATGGCCGACGCGTCCTTAAGTCCGCTGATCGGCTTACCCTTCTCGTAGGGCCCGGGATATCCGCCCGAGGCGAGAACGACACATCCGGCCGGCTTATCGTTCCACTGGATTTCTGATTTCAGGATGTTTTCCGCGATGGCGTCGAGTAGCACCTCGGCAAGGTCGGACTCCATCCGGACCATCTGGACTTGGGTTTCCGGGTCGCCGAACCGGCAGTTGTACTCCAACACCTTGGGCCCCTCTTCAGTCAGCATCAGGCCGACATAAAGAACGCCCTTAAACTTCCGGCCTTCCTCACGGAGCCGGTTGATGGTTGGGAAAACAATGGTGTTGATGACCTGGGAGAAAAGTTCGGGCGTAATAAAAGGCGACGGCGAGATCGCTCCCATGCCGCCCGTATTCGGTCCTCTGTCCCCGTCAAAGGCCGCCTTATGGTCCATGGTTGTGACCAGCGGCTGCACCTTGGCGCCGTCGGAGATGACGATGAAAGACACCTCCTTGCCTTTGAGGAACTCTTCAATAAGAACGCGTTTTCCGGCCTCTCCGAACTTTCGCTCAACCATGATCAAGTCCAGTGCTTCCTCGGCTTTGCGCAGGCTGGGACAGACAATGGCGCCCTTTCCGGCGGCCAAACCGTCGGCTTTGATCACCAGGGGAAAGAAAAACTCTCCCGACTTCAGGATGCGCATCGCCTGGGTGGGCGTCTCGGCCACTTTGAAACGAGCCGTGGGAATGCGATGCCTGGACATAAATTGCTTGGCAAAAACTTTGCTGCCCTCGAGCTCGGCAGCCTTCCGATTGGGCCCGAAGATCCGGAGCCCTCTCGATTCGAACTCATCAACGATGCCCAGAGCGAGAGGGACTTCTGGTCCGACTACCGTGAGGTCGATTTTGCGCTCGACGGCGAAGTCCGCGAGGCTCTGGATGTCCGAATCCGGGATGGGGACATTTTCGGCAATGGTCATCGTCCCGGCATTTCCAGGGGCGCAGTAGAGCCGGGTCAGGAGCGGGCTCTGAGAGAGCTTCCAGGCCAGGGCGTGCTCTCTCCCCCCCGATCCGACGACCAGGATTTGCATCGTCAGGCCCCTTTCCCCAGCTCCTCGGCCAGGGCCTCAACAAATCCCGGCCTGGGAAAAACGCTCTTCAGAATTCGACCCGCCAACGGCACGGCCTGCTTCGCCGGGAGGCAGAACTTCATCTCGAGAAAACGCTGCCGCAGCTTCCGGATCTCATCCCGGACCGTCCGATTGTGCACCACGACCTCGGCAATGTACCCCGCGAGCGTGTCGAAATCCTTTTCCTCCACGCCGAACCGGGTCATCTCCTGAACGCCCATTCGGAGCCCGCTCGAATCTAGGAACGTGGCGTCATCGGGCAACGCTTGGTAGTTGGTAATGATGTTGTTTGTCTCCAGCCGTCGGGCGATTTCCTGGGCCGGGCCATGGCGGCGCACCCGGACGAGGACCTGGTGGGTCTCCGTATAGCCATCTTCTTCTGCTCCCTCGACCTCGAGGCCGTGCACCTTAAGCGCCCGGGCAAAGGCCTTGGCGTTCGAGCGGACCTTGTTCTGGTATTCCGCCTTGAAGGCATTCATCTCATATGCCGCCATCAGCAGGCCGACGAGAGTCCCGAGGTGGTGGTTGCTCGTCGAGCCCGGGAAGGCGCGGCTCCGGACATCGGCCCAGAAATTGCGGAGCGCGCTCTCCTTCGGGAAGCTTCCGGCAATCACCCCCCGCTGCGGCCCGAAGAACGTCTTATGAGTGCTGCCGGTGACAACATCCGCCCCTTCTCTGAGCGGCTCCTGGAACGCCCCATAGAGTCCCAAGACATGAGCCATATCGTACATGATCACCGGTGGCTCGGACCAGTCCTTGACGATCCGGGCGACAAACTCCACCGGTTCAGGATAAAGGAACATGCTCTTGCCAAAGATGATGAGCTCCGGCCGGTGCTCGGTGAGGAGTTCGGCCAGCTTACTGTGGTCGGGCTTGTACGGATTCTCTCCGGAAACGGGGAAATTCAAAACATTCGCCTTCCCGGTCTTCGGGTCCTCAGAAACGAAGTTGAACAGCGCCCCCATGGGTTGGGCGCTGAGATGTCTGCCTTTGGTGAGGTCGTTGTTAATGACCAGCCTCAGTTTCCGCAT
>Ga0172364_10002588_pt1 | contig 14392 bp, 9 predicted proteins | sample LakKivSesite10cm_FD_114545 | JGI IMG/M metagenome (GOLD analysis project Ga0172364, IMG submission 114545) | Sediment microbial communities from Lake Kivu, Rwanda - Sediment site 10cm | ecosystem: Environmental > Aquatic > Freshwater > Lake > Sediment | place: Rwanda: Western Province, Lake Kivu... | reverse complement strand
ATTTATATCAGCAACAGCACATTTCCTACTGTCAACTGTGCTTTACAAATGGTATGTTGAAAAACTAAAAAACCATATAAACCCAGCAAGATGGTATGAATACTCATTTAGTGCATCACTGATGATTGTAATAATTGCAATGCTTACAACAATTTATGATTTTGGAACACTTTTGGCATTATTCACTCTTACTGCTGTTATGAATCTTATGGGTCTTATGATGGAGATTCATAATCAAACAACCAAAAAAACCAACTGGACATCCTATACAATTGGCTGTATCGCAGGTTTTGTTCCATGGGTAGTAATATTTGTCCCACTTGTTACTGCTGAGTCAGTTCCTGACTTCGTAATCGGTATATTTGTTTCTATTGCGATATTCTTCAACTTATTTGCAATAAACATGGTTCTACAGTATAAGAAAAAAGGTAAATGGAAAGATTACTTGTATGGGGAACGGATGTATATTGTTCTTAGTCTTGTAGCAAAATCAGCACTAGCCTGGCAGGTTTTTGCTGGAACACTAAGACCTGCCTAAACTTTTATTTTTCTTTTACTAATTTAAGGAGCCTGGTAATCTTTTTTTCATCTATTTCTTTAATAGAATAAACCTTAATGTGCTTCATTGTTTTACCACTGCCCTCAAAAAGTGTTATCTCTTCTTTTGACAGACCTTTTAACGAGAAACCAAGGTTAACATGATCCTTAAGCGCAGCAATATAATATTTACCACAAGGTTCCTTTGTTGTATGACCGTAACAAGGAACTCCTACTCTCATTTCCTCATTGATTTCAGGTATTGTTTTTAGAATAATCTCTCTTAAACTCTGGCAGATTTCTTTTTGCGGAGATTTTTGTTTTTTAATATACTCATCAACTTTCTTATCCATAATAATCATTTAGATAGTTTCATCATTTAAGATTTACTAACCTGTCAAATATTGGAAAAAGGTCAATTAGTTTTTGTAAAAACCTATAGAATAATGAATCTGATAGTGCCTTGTTTTTAGGTGTTGAAAGAACAACTTGTATATAATCAATGTCTCCATCAGTATCTTTATTAACAATCTTAATGCTCCCAGTGTTATCTTTGTTTTTCTGATATGGTGCAACAACAGATACTTCTACAGTGTATGCTCCATCTTCTGGTTTAAGATTTTCACCTTGAGTTGTTGAAAACGTCCAAGTACCCCAACTTGGATATGATTCTATCTCCCAGTCAAGCTCTGAACCTGGCTTGCCAATGTTTTTAACCTCAAAACTCCCTGTAACAGTTGAGCCTGCTTGGATATCATTCCAATTAAGTGATCCATCACATTCTAAATCAGAGCTTATATTTTCCTTCATAATATCAACAATAACCCCTTCGATTACTGTTAACCCATATGGCATTTCTTCATCTGGTAGTAGATACCAGCCATTATATGTTCCACCAAAACCAAAATTAATATGATAATAATCATCTGTGTTATAACCATCCAAAACCATGTTATGCCCTGTATTCCAATCAGGTGTAACTAATGCTAGATGAGCAGGGTAAGCATTCTTCATATTATCAATTACTCTCTCATATGAAAGAGGGTTTTCTTCATCAAATAACTCTATGGTATCACAACCAAACTTTAGATACGCATTATATGCTTGTATAACACCAAATGTGCCTGATACCTGTGCTGTATAAACTTGTTTTGCAGCAACACCACAAGCAAACGTGAGTGCTGCTTTATCATTATTAGTTAATGAAATATCATTAGCATAATGATTTTCAAGAGTAGTAAGATAAGTGTTTAACTCCGGGAAAGAAGGAAAATCATATTCCTCATGGTCATCATCTATCATAAAATAATTACCATAGTTATGATAATAATCATCATTGTCATCAAACCTGGTGCTATGGGTGTTTTCATGGTAATTGATTATCTGAGCCATAGCAGTAGAAGGACATCCAGCAACACTTCTTTTATTTCCATCCATTGGACAAAAATTATTAAACGGTGCTGTCTGATGCCACAGGGTTTCCACCCATCCTCCAGTTTCAGTCGTACCCTCTGGAGGCCATTGCTCAAAATTTGTATTTAATAAACCTATTTGTTTTTCAGTTAAAAACATATCCCACTCAGCTTGTCTTTGCTCAATAAGACCTGTTGGTAAATATCCAAGGTTTTTCAGACGAAGCTGTACATCTGCCTTAAGAATTTTAACAAGAGTATTGTCCTCTAAATTATCACAAATACCTTCAGAAGTAAAAGAATAAAAAAGAACAGGTGGTAAACGAGAATCACCAGAAACAACTATAAATCCTTGAGGATGCAAATCAAAAACATAAAACAATAGTTCATTATTGTCCCCATATATCTCTTTTGAACTAATAATAGAAAATTTATCTGATTTTCCCAGTTCAAAAAGCTTTATATTAGCCGCCTTTGTCGCTAAATTAATATCTATACAATTCTGGTTATTATTGTTATTAAAAACTATTTCACCACTTAAACAAGGCAGTATAGCCGCTCCAACTAAAAATATAATTATATTTGTAACAAATACAGTTTTAATCATATTTTTTTTCATATTTTACCCCCAAAAATAGTATTTTATAACAAATATGTATTTATAAAAATAGCAGTTAAAAACATGTCGATTACTAATCCCTTATTTAACTTCACTCTTGATTAGTATTTATTACCATATCTATAAAGATTATAACCTAGTATTGCATCTAATTATTAAAACAAATTTTTATATACTAAAGAGCAATAACAGATTAAAATAAAAAAAAGGAATAATTGTATGTATAGAGATGATAGAGGCGGCGGCCGGTTTGGTGGCGCCCCAAGAGAAATGCATAAGGTAACTTGTGCAGAATGTGGAAAGGAAACAGAAGTTCCTTTCAAACCAGATGGAACCAGACCCGTTTATTGTAGGGATTGCTTTCAAAAACGTAAGCCAAAAAGATTCTAGTAAAAAAAATTAAAAATATGTAAGATAATTGTTTTTTACAAAAATCTTTTTTTATTTTTTATATAAACATAATCTTGTGATTAATTTATATGACTATAATAATATTATTTTTCCTCTCTAAGTTTCATCTGCTGGTTTTAAGAATCTACTTTTAATCGCTGATTCATATACTTTCTCGTTATGATCTCCAATAAAAATCTCTTCACCAACCTTATGCTTAGTATGTGTCGTCCAAATTGTAAAAGACTTACGCACAACATATTTTTTCAGCCCTTTATTAGAAAGATATGCAAGACTCTCATCTGAAAGATCAGATAACTCTTTTTGTCGTTGAAGCCGAAAGCTTGTATAATTCCCATAGTACATCTTGATAGAACCTTTATCCATGAAAAAAATCGTGTCAGCAACCACATCAAGAAACCTTCGATCATGTGAAACCGCAATTACTGTGCCAGTATAGGAATTCAAAGCACATTCGATAGCGACTTTTGAATCCATATCCATATGATTCGTAGGTTCATCAAGAATAAGAAAATTATATGGCTGTAAAATCAAACGAAGAATAGCCAACCGTGCACGCTCCCCACCAGAAACCCGATTCACTTGATTAAAAACCATATTTCCTTTAAAATTGAACTGCCCAAGCAATGCTTTCGCATCATCCTCAGAGAGATCCTTCTGATCCCTGCGAAGCTCATCGATAATAGTGTTTTCAAGATTCAGAGAAAGATGCCCCTGATCAAAATACCCCCATCTAACACCGGAGCTGATATTAAGAGTTCCTTCATCGATTTTTTCTTCGCCAGTTAAAATCTTTAAAAAAGTAGTCTTACCACATCCATTTGGTCCAATAAACCCTATTTTTTGTCCAGCGAGAATCTCAAAATTTACATGATCAAGAATAATTTTTTCATCAAATCGTTTCCCAAGATCATGACCATCAGCAACATTTTTACCGGATTTAAAAAGAGTTTTAAACCTGAATTTAAGTAAAAAGGATTTCAAAAAAGGGTTCACAACACGCTGCTGTTTTTCCAGGCGTTTCATCTTACTTCTTATCTGTAGATCATATTTATTCCGACGTGACAATGTTTCAATAACTTTTTTCTGTCGCTGTATCTCAGTCTTATATTTCTCAAACGCCTGAGCTTTAATACGCTGCCTGAGCTGCTTTTCTTCTTCATACTCTTCAAAGGTTGCATTAAAAATTTCTATATGATCACCCTGGATCTCAAATACCCTGTCAACAAGATCATCTAGAAGATATCTATCATGAGAAATAATCATAACTGCATGTGGGAAATCAACGATTTGCCTCTCCAGCCATTCAATTGTCTCAATATCAAGATGATTAGTAGGCTCATCAAGAAGCAAGAGATCACAGTCCCTGGGTTGTGCAAGTACACTTGCCAGGGCAATTTTCTGACGCTCACCACCAGAAAGAGAATCAGCTCTTGTAGTCGGTGGAAGATTTTTTAACCCTGTTCCATGAAGAATATGAAGTGCAGCTTCCCATCGCACGTTGGTTGCATTTCGATTTGCAGATATCTTGAGTTTTCGAATTTTTTCAAAAATATCCTCATAGTTTGGTGAATTGTAAATATTAGGATCTTCTAACCGCTTTTCATATTCTTTTATCTGCTGTTGGATAGTATCTGGCTGTGTGGTACGTATAAAAAAATCATAGACTGTTTCATCCAAAGGACTTATAGCATTTTGATCCAAATATCTAATCTGCAGATTGTCTTTTCGCCAGATTTCTCCTGTGTTTGCCTGTTCCCATCCTAAAAGAATCTTAAACAATGTTGTTTTCCCGCAACCATTTGGGCCAAGAAGCCCAATACAGTTATCAATAAAGACATCAAAGGAGGTATGATCAAATAATAATTTACCTCCGAATGTTTTTGACAAACCATGGGCTTCAATTAGAACTTCCATCAGCAGGGATAACAAACTTCGATTGTATATTATTTTAGGTTCCAAAAAACCACGTATATTTGGTCCTATGACTAGGTTACAAACCCGCTAGGTATTACTTCAAATAGCTATAATCTAAAATATTAGATATAAAAATAAAAAAAAGAAAAAAGATGGAGATAGTGTTTATTTTTGTGCTACTCCGCCCCATTTTGATATTAGTAGAATTCCTATAACTGATACTATTGTTATAAAAATTCCAACAGCTATGGCTTTGATTGCTCCAGCCTGGTCAGGAAATCCGCCTTCTTGCCACCATCCTGCTAGTTTCATCAAACCAATTATGATATCTTTCCAAATCAAAGCGATGATGAAACCAAAAGCTGCAGCTATTGCAACGGCTATTGCGCTCTTTATTTCACTTATTTTTAACATTTTTTAACCTCCCCGGTTTTTAGCCCATTAGGTTTCTTTTATATATAAATGTATCTTTCAACAGTTTTCTAAAATATTTGTATAATAAATTAAATAATCTTATATAGATATCTAAATATATAATATTTGATTTTGAGTTGGTGGTTATAGATGAAAAAACAAATACTAACACTAATTATTATAGGTATTTTTATAGGAGTAACTTTTAGCCCAATAGCTGTTGGAATAACACTTACAAAAGAACAAAACATTGTATCAGATAGCACTCAAGATTTATCTGAAACTCTTTTTGATATATACATAAAAACACTTATGAGAATAGCACATAAACCATCAATATCAGCATGTATAATAGTAAATAATTCTGTTGTCTGGTCAAAAGGATATGGTTATTATGATCTTGAAAATAAAAAACCTGCAACAAAAGACACATTATACCTGATGGCATCTGTTTCTAAAACAATAACCGCAACAGCACTTATGCAGCTTTATGAAAAAGGACTTTTTAAACTCGATGATGATATTAACAAATACCTACCATTTAAACTTAGGAACCCTAACCATCCAGATGATAATATCACAATAGAAATGCTCTTGTCGCATAGATCAAGCCTTGCAGATGATAACCTATATTGGCTATGCTTATCCTACTTACCTGGGGACCCGGATGTACCAGATTATCCAATGCCATGGCTTGAAGAATACTTGACACCCAATGGTTCTGCATATAGTCCTGATACTTGGTCAGAAGACAGACCAGGTCAAAAATACTATTATGCTAATGTTGGGTTCTCATTACTTGGGTATCTCGTAGAAATACTATCAGGACAAAACTTTAATGAATATTGTAAAGAACACATATTCACACCATTACAAATGTACAACACAAGCTTCAGACTAAAAGACCTAAACATAAGCAACATTGCAGTACCTTATGATTATAATAAAGGAACATATTTTGCGCATCCAAATTATGGAATGTATGTTATACACCCTGCATGTAGTCTGAGGACATCAGTAGAAGATTACTCACATTTCTTAATAGCACATATGAATGGTGGAGTATGGAATAATGTAAGCATATTAAATGAATCAACAGTGGAAATGATGCATATCGCACATTTTTCTCCAGAGGATAAATACAACTATGGATATGGCTGGGAAGTTAAAAACCCATTATTTGGTAAAAATTACTATGGTCATAGCGGTGGATGGCCAGGAGTACATAACCAAGTAACTGTTAAACCTAATAAAAATATGTCAGTGATTATCTTCTCAAATGAGCTTGACTCAGAACTACTTGATACAAAAATTGAAAGAACAGCATTTAAATTCATAAACAAGGCTATATTCCTAAAAGCAAATATACTAAATATGCTTGCTTCATAATTATTTAGTATAATTCTACTTGTTGTTTCAACCTGTTAATTTTATCACGTAGAAATATAGCTTTTTCAAAATCCAGGTTATCAGCTGCATCCCGCATTTGTATCTCAAGGTCTATTATCATTGCGGGGATGTCTTTTTTAGGAATGTGTTTAACATCTTTCACATCAACTATTTTTTCTTTTATAGGTTTTATAATAGTCTCTGGTTTAATACCATGTTTTTTGTTAAACCTAAGCTGTATCTTTCTTCTTCTATTGGTCTCATCAAGTGCATTCTGAATGGAATCTGTTATATTATCAGCATAAAGTATCACCTTTGAGTTAACATTTCTTGCTGCACGACCAATAATTTGTATAAGACTTCTATGATCTCTTAAGAATCCTTCCTTGTCAGCATCAAGAATACCAATGAGTCCTACCTCTGGTATGTCTATTCCCTCACGAAGCAAATTTATACCGACAAGCACATCAAAACTTCCAAGACGCAACTGGCGAATTATCTCTGAGCGCTCAAGTGTTTCAATTTCTGAGTGAAGATAACGGGTTTTAATGTTTTTTTCAGCTAAAAACTCTGATAATTCTTCTGCAAGACGCTTAGTAAGAGTTGTTACAAGAACCCTGTTTTTCTGTTCAACTGTTTTATTAATCTCATTTATCAGATCATAAATCTGACCCTTAATTGGTCTGAGAATACATGGTGGATCCACAAGTCCAGTTGGTCTTATTATTTGTTCAGCAACCTGCTGTGAAATACCAAGCTCATAATCACCTGGTGTTGCTGATACAAAAACAACATTTCTCATGTATTCTGAGAATTCTTCAAAATTAAGTGGTCTGTTATCAAAAGCACTAGGTAGTCTGAAACCATAATCAACTAGTGTTTTTTTACGTGAGTAATCACCATGATGCATACCATGAACCTGAGGGATAGTCCTATGGCTCTCATCTATAAAAAGTAAGAAATCTTTGGGGAAGTAATCAAGGAAACAGAATGGTTTCTCACCTGGTTTTCTACCATCCATATGTCTGGAATAGTTTTCTATTCCTTTGCAAAAACCTGTTTCTTCTATCATCTCGATATCATACATTGTGCGTTGTTTCAACCTGTGTGCTTCAAACATGTCAAGCTGAGTGAGCCTTTCCTCAAGTTCTTGCTTGATTGTTTCAACTGCGCGTTTTCTTTTATCCTCACTTATAACAAAATGTTTAGCCGGGTAAATATAGATATAATCAAACTCGTCTTTAATATCTCCTGTAATCTTGTCTATTTCACGTATTTTTTCTATTTGATCACCAAACATTTCAATACGTATTATGTTATCATAATAACCTGGTACTAAATCAATTGTGTCACCTTTTACTCTGAAACGACCTGATTTAAGGTCTATGTCATTTCGTTCATATTGCATGTCAACAAAATGCTCAAGTATCTCATTGCGACTAGTATTTTTATCCTTACGAATTTCATAGCCAAGATTCCTGTATTCTGATGGATCACCAACATTATATATGCATGATACAGAAGCAACAACTATAGTATCAGGTCTATCAAGAACTGAGGCTGTTGCAGAGAGTCGCATCTGCTCAATTTTAGGGTTCACATCTGCATCTTTTTCGATATACTGATCTTTTTCAGGGATGTATGATTCTGGTTGATAATAATCATAGTATGAAACAAAATATTCCACTCGGTTCTGTGGAAAAAACTCTTTGAATTCTGAGAAAAGTTGTGCTGCGAGTGTTTTGTTATGTGCAAGAACAAGTGTTGGTTTTTGAATCTGCTCAATAACGTTAGCCATCGAAAACGTTTTCCCGCTTCCCGTGACCCCCAGCAAAGTTTGATACTGCATACCATTGTTTAAACCTTCTACTAGTTTTTTGATTGCATCAGGCTGTGAACCTTTTGGTTTCATATCTGTTACTAGTTTGAATTTTTCTTTCATGCGATCATCTCTTTTTTTCTAAGAATCTTGTTGTATTTTATTGCGAAACGGTGTGCCTCATTTCTTATTTCTTGTATGAATTGTAATGCTTTGTCTTTTTTTAATAATCTAACAGGCTGCATATATCCAGGTATATATATTTCTTCGAATTGTTTAGCGATCGAAATAATCGGAATTTTAACACCTAGTTTTTCAAGCTCCGTAAGCGCATAATTAAGCTGCCCACGTCCTCCATCAATAATTATCAGATTTGGCATCTGGGCATCTTCATTTTTTAATCGAGTATATCTTCTTCTCACGATTTCTGCTAGTGCAGCAGTATCATCTATCCCACTGATAGTTCTTATTTTAAAACGACGATAATTATTTTTATCAGGTTTACCATTGTTAAACTGCACCATTGAACCTACCATGCTTGTCCCTGATAAATGACTAATATCAAAACACTCAATAACAGTAGGATCATCTTGTAGATGAAGCCTTGTTTTAAGTATTTTGACCTTGTCAATGTCTGAGAAAAACATTATCTCAATGTTTTTTAAAACAAGATCAAGCAGTTGTTTTTTCTCACCTTTTAAAGGAACAACAATTCTCACATTGCTTTTATTTTTATTAGATAAAAAATCTTCTATCGAATCAGATATTTTCTCCGGTAGGATAAGTTCTTTTGGAACCGGATTATCAGAATAATACTGAACAATGAACTCTTCAAAAAAATCAAAATTATAATCAAACACAAACTCGTTTTTATTACTAAGCATTCCCTTATAAATGTTAAAAAGCATAAGATAAACTTTATCATCTTTTATCTCATAATTTATAATATCCTCATCATACTTTTTTTCACGTTGCATTTTCTGATGTTCACTAAGATTTCTAACTGCGTTTATTTCCTCACGAACGCTTAATGCTTGTTCAAATAAATTGTTTTTTGAAAAACTGTTCATCTCTTTTTCAAGTTTTTTTACTAGTTCATCTGTTTTACCAGATAGAACCATTTTTACTTTTTGTATCTTGTTCTCACAATCTTTTTTAGAAACTAGTCCTGTGCATGGTGCATCACATAGGTTTATATGATGTCGCAGGCAAGGTTTTTTTGGCATTTTTTTGCATGTTCTAAGCAAAAAAGTTTTTTGTAAGAAATGCAGGACATAGTCTCTTTCATGTGCGCTTACAAATGGTCCATAGAATTTTCCTTTTCCTTTTTTCCCACGATCAATAATAAGCCTTGGGTATTCCTCATTTGTGAGTAGTAAATATGTATGGCTTTTTGCATCCTTTAGTCTGATGTTGTATCGTGGTTGATGTTTTTTTATAAGCGTGTTTTCCAGGATTAGTGATTCAACCTCGTTGTCGGTTACAACAAAATCAACATTTTGTGCATGGGAAAGCATAACCTGTGTTTTAATGTCTAAGTCTTTGTTATTCTGATAATTTTTAAGTCGTTTCTTTAGGTTTTTTGCTTTCCCAACATATATTATGTTGTTTTTTTTATCCTTAAAAAGATAACATCCTGGGTTATCTGGTATCTCTTTTATGTTAAACATTTTTTCTTTTCCCTTAAAACAGGTTTAAGAATCTCCCCTGTGTAACTCGTCTTATTTTCTGAGACCTCCTCGGGTGATCCTTCTGCTACTATCTGGCCACCCTGGTCTCCACCCTCAGGTCCAAGATCAATAATATGGTCAGCTGATTTGATCATCTCAAGGTTATGCTCTATTACAACAACAGTATTGTTTTTTTCAACAAGGCTGTTTAGCACATCGATTAGTTTTTTCACATCATGGAAATGAAGACCTGTTGTTGGTTCATCCAAAAGATAAATAGTTCGACCTGTACTTCTTTTTGACAGTTCTCTTGTTAGTTTTATTCTTTGTGCCTCACCACCAGACAGTGTCGTACTACTCTGCCCGAGCTTTATATAATCAAGACCAACTTGTGAGAGTGTCTCAAGTTTTCTTTTAATAAATGGTATGTTTTGGAACAGGTCAAGGGCTTCCTCAACACTCATAGCAAGAACATCAGCAATGTTTTTACCCTTAAAAGTCACCTCAAGAGTCTCCTTGTTATAACGCTTACCCTTGCATTCCTCACACTCGATGTAGATGTCTGGTAGAAAATTCATCTCTATTTTAATCAGCCCATCACCATGACATGCTTCACAGCGACCACCACTAACATTAAAAGAAAACCTACCTGATTTATAACCACGTCTTCTTGCCTCAGGTGTTTTAGCAAAAATATTTCTTATTTCATCAAAAACTTTAGTATAAGTTGCTGGGTTACTACGAGGAGTTTTACCAATAGGACTCTGATCTATAACAATTACTTTATCAATAGGCTCATCAAACATAATACTATCATGATCCCCTGGGTTATCCTTTGAATCATGAAGTTTTTTCATCAAACCCTTGTATAAAATATCATAAACCAGTGTTGATTTACCACTACCAGAAACCCCGGTAATCATCGTGAGAACGCCTATTGGAATATTTACATCAACATTCTTCAGATTATGTTCTCTACAGCCATATACATGTATAAACTTGTCAGATTTCCTTCTTGTTTCTGGTACAGAAATTTCAAGCTTACCTGATAAGTATTTCCCTGTTAATGATGCAGGGTTTTTTTCTATCTCATCAGGTGTTCCAACAGCAACAATCTTCCCACCATGAAGACCAGCACCAGGCCCCATATCAACAACATAATCAGCATGACGTATTGTCTCCTCATCATGCTCTACAACAAGAATAGTGTTACCAAGGTCACGTAGTTTGTATAAAGTATCAATGAGTTTTTTATTATCACGTTGATGCAGGCCAATAGATGGTTCATCAAGGATATATAAAACACCCATTAGATTAGAACCTATTTGTGTAGCAAGTCTTATTCTTTGTCCTTCACCACCAGACAAAGACCCAGCGTTACGAGACAATGTAATATAATTAAGACCAACCTTGTCAAGGAACTCAAGTCTTGCTTTTATTTCTTTAAGGATCTGCCATGCGATTTCTTCTTCTTTTTTTGAAAGTATAAGTGTTTTAAAAAAAACTATGCATTGTTTAACAGACATATCTGTGATATCAACAATTGATTTATCCGTGATTTTAACACTTAAAACCTTTGATTTAAGTCTTTTACCATTGCAAGTAAGACAAGGAGTGATTCTCATGAATCTTTCAAGCTCCCGGCGTCGATATTCTGATTCTGTTTGTTTGTAGAGTCGTTCTGACTGAGGGACTAATCCTTCCCATGTGCTTTTACCAGACCAATGTGCATCACCGTTTTTAGCACTCATTTCAAAACGTATTTTCTCAACTGATCCATACATTAGAGCATCATATTGCTCATCTGATAACTCGTTTATTGGTGTGAAAATCGAGAAACCATAATGTTTTGCAAGACCACCAAGAAAGTTTATCCTCCAGCCATCCATAGCATTTCTATATAGTTTGATTGCTCCATCTGCTATTGAAAGAGTTTTATCAGGAATGATTAGGTCTGGGTCAAAATCCATACGAATGCCAAGACCATGACAGGTTTCACATGCGCCAAAAGGGCTGTTAAATGAAAACATACGCGGTTGTAATTCCTCAAAAACCATACCACATATTGGGCATGCCATTTTTGATGAATACACTTTTTCATTTTCTTTTTTATCAAGGATAATTAAAAGTCCTTCTGATTTTTTTAGAGCATTTTCACAGGCTTCTGTAAGCCTTGATTTATCATCAGCCTTTATCCTGTCTATCACTATTTCAATATCATGTTTCTTGTATCTATCAAGGTTTATTGTTTCATCTGTTCTATAGATTGCTTTATCAACTCTTATTCTTGTGTAACCTTCTTTGTTTAAATCTTTGAAAAGCTGCTCATATGTTCCTTTTTTCTGACGGATAATTGGTGAGAGAATTGTTATCTCACCATTGAAATCTTCACTGATTTTTTTTGCGATTTTCTCAGGGGATTGTGACTCTATTTTTATGTTATGCTCAGGGCAATAAGGTGTTCCTATTCTTGCAAACAACAGTCTTAGATAATCATATATTTCTGTTATTGTTCCAACAGTACTACGAGGGTTTTTACTTGTTGTTTTCTGCTCAATAGAAATTGCTGGTGATAACCCTTCAATACTGTCAACATCTGGTTTGTTCATAAGACCAAGGAACTGTCGAGCATAAGCTGATAGTGATTCAACATATCGTCTTTGACCTTCTGCATAAATAGTGTCAAACGCAAGAGTTGATTTACCAGAGCCTGAGAGCCCAGTTATAACAATAAACTTGTCTCTTGGAAGCTCAAGATTAATGTTTTTTAAATTATGCTCACGTGCTCCTTTAATTATAATGCTTTTCAACTACGTCCCCCTAATTTCTTTGAATGTAGGTTCTCTCCACATAATTTATATGTATTCAAATCTTTTGTTTAAAAGGTTTATAAGAGATTATTGAAACTATTAATAATTATTATTCTGCGAAGGTTTTATAGTAATAGTTTTTATTTTTTCCAAAGGCTCATGTAGTATTCCAACAGAAATGATTTTTCCTCCTATTTTTGTAAGAACAACATTATCTCTAGTGACTCGGAATTTACCACTACGATAATTAAATAATCTTTCCAGCGCAGAGGAAACAGGGTTGTCCTTGAAATATTGTTTTCCTTCACTTTCAACAGGTCTCTGATATATTCTTCCTTCTGCATCGATGAAATATTCATCTGCAAGATAGTATTGCTCCACCCAGGGGTTCTTTGGTTTTAATGCACTTGGTGAAAAATCTCCTATGATCTGGTGGTTATACATGTATCTAAATTGTAACAGTTTCTCATCAGTAGTATTCCTAGCCAAAAGAATATGGATATCTGCATCATCAGGGAGTCTTACAGCACGACCAATGCTTTGTATATGATATGCTTCAGTTATTGCTGTTGAAACAATAATTAAACATTGAATATTTCTTTTATCATAACCCTCAGCTAGCATACCAACTGAGAGTAAAACCGGGATTCTGTCATATTGAAAATCATCAAGTGCCTTTAAATTAAAATCCTCACTATGAAAAACAGGGTATCCTGTGATCTTTGAAAGTATATTTGCTTGCGCTATACGCTTACATATCACAAGTGTTGGTTTGTCCTTGTTTTCTTTTAAAAGACTCACAGCTTTTGGCACCCGTTGTTCAGCACTATAGACAACGCCTCTTCGTTTAAAAATAAGTGAATCAAGTCTTTCTCTAAACTTGAATTTATCGATATTGTCTGCTCGTCTCATTCTACCTAAAAGTTTTCCAATAGCCTCTGAATACTCATCGTATTCTCTTTTCTCATTTGGTAACAAATCGATCGAGTGAAAATACACTGTGAAATCACTGATCTGTGCATCCTCAAGTGGTACCTCGATGATGATATCACCACAATAATCAAGACAAGCTTTATTGGGAGTTGCTGATAAACCAAGAACCTGATCAAAAATTATATTATTATAAATTTTACAAAAAACCGGACTGGTACTGCGATGGCATTCATCTACCACAAGCATATCACATTTTAAATTAGATGATTTCTCCTTTGAAAGAATATGAAAAGTTTCAACAACAGCGTTTTTTACTTTGTGTTTTTCTAGTTCTTCTATCCACTGGTTCTTCAACTTCCGAGTGGGAACTGCTATTATTGTTTTTTTAAAACCTCTGTTTTTGATTAGAAGTATAGCCGCATAGGTTTTTCCTGTTCCGGCAAATGCCTTAACCACGCCTT
>Ga0172364_10002586_pt1 | contig 14401 bp, 16 predicted proteins | sample LakKivSesite10cm_FD_114545 | JGI IMG/M metagenome (GOLD analysis project Ga0172364, IMG submission 114545) | Sediment microbial communities from Lake Kivu, Rwanda - Sediment site 10cm | ecosystem: Environmental > Aquatic > Freshwater > Lake > Sediment | place: Rwanda: Western Province, Lake... | reverse complement strand
TCAAGGGCTTTTGTTATTTGTTCCTGAGCTAGATCCAGAGCTTTTGTCCTGCGACGTCGTTCAAACCACGCATAACTTCTTTTTTCCAACTCTACATCTCCATTTACATACTTTTTATTGATTGTTTATAACCTTTCTCAAGATTCAGTATCACCTAAATCTCATGCGTCGCCTTCATGCTCAGTTACCCAGTAAGCCCTTTCCTTGCCTTTGCCAGACACAAGATATTCCTTCTTAAAGATAGGAACTTCCTTCTTGTATCTTTCCACAGCCTCTTCCAAAACAGAAAACGTTTTCTTACGATGGGAGCCAGCAACTAAAACATACACAAGGTCTTCACCAACACTGAACTTGCCGAGTAAATGATGAATTTGAACGTCTATCACACCCGGCTTCTTCTTCAAGTCATTGCATACGCGTGTCAGTACTTCGTTTGCTTTCTCTTCATATGCCTCCAACTTCAGCATCTCAACTTTTTCACCTTTCACAGTTTCACCGCGAACAACACCGATGAACATGGCAATGGCCCCGACCTTTTCAAACTCAGGTTTGCATTTGACATTGTTTATCAGGTCAAAGAGAGAGAACGTTCCTTTTTTATGTACTCCTGCTCGGTTTGTCAAAATACCCACCGTAATAAAGAATCATTTAGGTTAGTTCTATAAGTGTTCGTTTCTTTACGTAGTCAAGTTGTTTTTATGTATTTTCGCATGTCTTCAGGCGTAGCTGATGGAACTGGCAGGTCCTTCATTGTAAACAAGCCTGGCGGTGCATTGAGTACCTTTGGAATTGCATTTACAATCATTGCTACTGTTCCTATGTCACCGTGCACGCACGGCTGGATTTTCTGATTAATGTTAGGGACGCCCTTAATTGTTATGGCATCATATTCCTCTTCAGCGCCTATGTAGGCTTGGAAATCCAAGACTATGACTTCTCTGTTTTTCATTATGCCTTTTGCTTTCTGTTTCAGACCTGCTACTTCTCCTGCATGAACTTTTATGTCTTTGCTTTCGACAGGCTTTCTGGCGATTACTGGCTCAACTGATTCGACAGCTACCTTATCAGGTTTCCATGCCAGAGCACTGGCAATCATTGCGATGGATTGTTCAAGTCCAACATGTCCAGTAATCTGTTTCTTCTCGATTTTCCGCTGGAACTCTTCAACTGTTAGGCCTGCGCCTATCTTTATCTGGAACGGTAGTCGTCTTGTGCCAGCGTTCATAATTCTTGTCGCCTCAATTTTTTCTGTTTTTTCACAAGCGGCAGTGAGCGTTATTACAAGCGTATCCATCAAGAATCCCGGATTTATCCCCGTGCCCAAGACTGTAACATCATGTTTTTTAGCCAACGCATCGAGTTTTTCAGCAAGTTTCGGTTCGGATATGTAGGGGTATGATAGTTCTTCGCAAGTTGATATAACGTTGACATCGTGTTCCACGATTGACGCTATCTGCGGATATGTGTCTTTAAGGAAGGATGAGGTTGCGTGGACCGCGATGTCTGCCTCTACATTTGAGAGTACAGCCTCCAAACTGTATGAAATTTTCACTCCGACTTTTCTTTTCAAGCCTAAGACTTCGCCTAAATCTTTCCCAACTTTGTCGTTGGCTACGTCTATTGCACCTACTACGTCTATTCCTTCTTTTTCCAGCAGAAACTTAGCGATAAGACCGCCAACGGCACCTACTCCGTATGATATTACCCTTATTTTCTCCATGGCTGCCTCATTCTTCCATGTGTTCATTCTTTACTGTTTTTCACGATATAAGAGATATGCTCGAACAGTGCGCGTCTTGGATGTTTGGTTAAAACCTTTACATTTGTAAACTTTTATATCTGTGACAACGCCCAGTAGTAGGGAGGACTTAAGAATTGGGAAGCTCAGGAACCAGTGTTTCCAAAGAAGTTCTTGAAAGGCTTCTGGATATTGAAAAACTCAAATATTGCTTTGACTGCGGCATTTGTACGGCCAGCTGTTCAATGGCCGAAATGTTGAAAGAAGAGTATAACCCGAGAGAGCTTCTGGAAAAGATCTTCCTAAACTCTGACAATGTTTTGGCTTCAGACGAGCTATGGTTCTGCGCTTGGTGCTATAGATGCTACAAACGTTGTCCTCAAGCATTAAGACTGCCTGAAATATTTTTGGTCATGCGCTCGGCTGCCCTGGAACAAGGACTTAGGCAGCCTTTTGAGAGAGCGCTTCAGAAAATTGTGAAGAAGGTTCCTCTCCCTCTTGTTACGACGTTAGTATGTTTTCATCCTGAACGTGCGGGACTCGACAATGAGGAAGTTCTAGGGAAAATCGAGCAAATGCGTGGAGAATGGTTCAAGACGAAGAAAGGAGAGAGGTCAGCAAGGGCTTCTTTAGGAAAGATTGCCGTCATAGGTTCTGGACCTGCCGGGCTCACGGTTGCGTATGAATTGAGCAGAAAAGGATATCCTGTCACGATTTTTGAGGCTTTGCCTGAGCTTGGCGGTATGTTGAGAAAAGGTATACCTGAATATCGTTTGTCCAGCCAAGTTTTGGCCAAAGAGCTTCGATTCATAAAAGACCTAGGCGTAGAAGTCAAGATGGGTACAAAAGTTGGTAGAGACTTGTGTTTTGAGGATTTGCATAAAGAAGGGTACAAGGCCATCTTTGTAGGTGCAGGTGCTCACAAGAGTCAACACTTGAAGATTGAAGGTCGAGATTTGGAGGGAGTAATTCATGCTCTTGACTTTTTATGGGATTCCAATTCTGGTAAGAAGACACAGGTTGGAAGGAATGTCGTTGTGATCGGCGGTGGAAACGTTGCGGTAGACGCTGCAAGAACCGCTTTGTGTCTTGGAGCAAGCGAAGTAGCCATTTTATATCGAAGGTCAAGGGACGAGATGCCTGCGAACCTGTGGGAAGTTAAAGAAGCAGAGGATCAGGGTGTAAAGATCGAATTTCTCGTATCACCCAAAAAGATCTTAGGCGAAAAGGGAAAGGTTTCTGGTATAGAATGTGTCCGTACACAGTTGGGTGAACCAGACGAGACAGGCAGAAGAAAAGCGGTTCCGATAGAAGGTTCAGATTTTAAGCGTGAAACTGACATGGTGGTTCTGGCGATAGGCGAATCTCCAGATCTAGAGTTTTTGCCGAAAGAAATTGAGCTGAATGAGGATGGCACGGTTTGGGTTAACCCTGTCACCATGGAAACCAGCCTGCGAGGTGCTTTTGCAGGCGGAGACGCTGTGACTGGACCCGCGTCGGTGATAGAAGCGATTCGAGATGGAAAACGCGCCGCAGAATCGATTGAAAACTACTTGAAATCTTTGAAGGGGGGCTGAGGTAATGGCTGAGAGCAAGGAGTCGGGACCTAAGCAAGATCCAATTCGTATCGGAGTTTACGTTTGTCATTGCGGTTTAAACATTGCCGGTTCAGTGGATTGCGCTGAGGTTGCAAAATTTGCCGCTACTTTGCCGCATGTTGTTTTAGCGCAAGATAATCGCTATACATGTTCGGATCAGAGTCAAGCGGGAATAAAGAAGGATATTAAAGAACATAGGCTCAATCGTGTTGTGGTAGCGTCATGTTCGCCGCGTCTTCATGAGCCAACGTTTAGGAAAGCCTGTGAAGAGGCTGGGTTGAACAAGTACCTTTTTGAAATGGCTAATATACGTGAGCATTGCAGTTGGGTTCATCTTTATGATCGGGAGGCCGCTACGGCGAAAGCTAAGGACCTTGTAAAGATGGCTGTGGCCAAGGCTGCTTTGCTTGAGCCAGCGGAAGAGGTTGAAGTGCCAATTGCTCGGAAAACATTAGTCATCGGTGGCGGGGTAGCCGGCATCCAAGCTGCTTTAGACCTTGCTGACACGGGTTATAAGGTGTATCTGGTTGAAAAGGAACCTAGCATTGGCGGAATGATGGCTCGCATAGATAAGACTTTTCCAACAATGGACTGTTCTATTTGCATTCTTGCGCCTAAGATGTCTGATGCAGGTCATCATCCCAACATTGAACTGTTTACCAACAGCGAAGTTGTTGAAGTAAGGGGGTACATTGGCAACTTTCATGCTAAAGTGTTGAAGAAACCGCGATACGTGATAAAGGATTGCACAGCATGTGGAGAATGTGTAAAGGTCTGTCCAGTGATCGCCCCGAACGAGTTTGACGTAGGTTTAGCCATAAGACACGCCATTTACACGCCATTTGCCCAAGCAGTTCCATCCACGTACATAATTGACATGAACTTGTGCCTCAACAAAGAAGGCGTCATCGTCTGCGACAAGTGCATAAAGGCATGCGAGAGACAGGCCATAAAGTTCGAGATGAAACCAGAAACTGAAGAACCTGAAGTAGGCACAATAATAGTAGCCACAGGCGCAGACGTGTTTGACCCGTCTGGCTTGCCAAACTATGGCTACGGCAGATTTCCAAATGTTATCACGTCGCTTGAGTTTGAGAGATTGATCAATGCCGGCGGCCCATCTGGCGGACATTTGATAAGGCCGAGTGACATGCAGATTCCTAAACGTGTAGCGTTCATTCAATGTGTTGGCTCTCGTTCCGACAGGAACAGCAGACTATATTGTAGCAATGTCTGCTGTATGAACACGATAAAAGACAGCTTGCTGATTAAGGAGCATTGGCCTGACACTGAGATTTACGTTTTCTATATTGATATAAGGGCTTATGGTAAAGGTTTTGAAGATTTGTATCAACGAGCGAGAAAGGAAGGGGTTATTTTCATCCGCGGGCTTCCAGCTGAAATTGTTGAGAACAAGAAAAACCACAACGTTTGGCTTATCGGTGAAAATACGCTTCAGAAGAAATTATACAAGATAGATGTCGACATGACTATTCTTTCCATAGGTTTGGAGGCTAGGAAAGACAGTGAAATTATCCAGCGTCTGCTGACGCTTTCCAGAAATCAGGATGGATTCTTTCTGGAGGCGCATCCGAAGCTGAGGCCGGTTGACGCTGCGACAGGTGGAGTGTTTTTCGCTGGTTGTGCTGAGTCTCCTAAGGACATAAAGGACAGCGTGACTCAGGCAAGTGCGGCGGCGGCTCGAGCGGGCATATTGATGGCTAAGGGAAAAGTGACTGTTGAGGCCATTACGCCTATTGCTTATGCTGAAAAATGTAAGGCTTGCGGGCTTTGCGTGAAGGTTTGTCCTTACAATGCAATAACTTTGAACAAAGATTTGAAGCGTGTTGAGATCATTGAGGCTGCTTGCGGCGGATGTGGAACGTGCGCTGCAGAGTGCAATTTTGGTGCTCTTACTCAGAAGCACTTTACTGATGAGCAGATAATTGCGCAGATAGACGCGGTGACAGAGCATGATGCAGAAAAGAAGATTGTTGCTTTTTGCTGCAACTGGTGTTCTTATGCTGGTGCGGACTTTGCAGGAGTAAGTAGAATGCAGTATCCACCGAATGTGCGTATAATACGAACGATGTGTTCTGGCCGCGTGGCTCCGAAGTTCGTTGAAAGAGCGTTTGCAAGGGGGGCTGCGACCGTCTTGGTAACTGGTTGCCACTTGGGAGATTGTCATTATATAAATGCTAATTATCAAACACAGAAGCGTGTGGAGGCGTTGTGGAAGAAAATGGAGCAGAATGGATTGAATAAGGAAAGGTTGCAGCTTCTGTGGGCTTCTGCGGCAGAAGGAGAATTGTTTGCCTCGAAAATCCGTGAAATGAAGCCAATAATAGAAGGTGTCAAGCCGGAGGAAATTGACAAGGCCAAGAAGGTTTTTGAGAAGGCTTTAGGAGGAAGCTAAGGTATGCCTGAAAGAATTCGCCACGCACCGCTTGACAGAGAAAAGGTCAAACCTGCAAATGCGGAAATCCACCTGTTCAAGGATGAATGCAAGGGCTGCGATTATTGCATAGAGTTTTGTCCAAAGAAGGTTCTGGAAGAATCAGACGAGATAAACGCTAGAGGTGTTCACCCGCCGAAAATTGTGGATGAAAGCAAATGTGTTATCTGCAGTTTTTGCACTGCAGTCTGTCCGGATTTTGCAATTTTTGTTGTTGACAAGTCAAACAAAGGAGGAAAATAGAATGCCCAAGATAAAAAGTGCGCTTGCAGGCGCCCATTTCATGAACGGCGACGTAGCATGTGCGGAGGGTGCGATAGCGGCTGGTTGCAGATTTTTCGCGGGCTATCCGATCACGCCGGCAACAGAGATCGCTGAACATTTGTCTCAGAGGATGCCTGAACTTGGCGGAATTTATGTGCAAATGGAAGATGAGATCGCTTCTATGGCCGCGGTGATAGGCGCTTCCTATTCGGGATTAAAGGCTATGACGGCTACTTCTGGGCCTGGATTTAGTCTTATGCAGGAAAACATTGGGCTGGCTGTTATGACGGAGGCTCCATGCGTTGTCGTTGATGTCATGCGGGGCGGACCTAGCACTGGACAGCCTACACTGCCTGGACAGCAGGATGTGATGCAGGCTAAATGGGGTTCGCATGGTGATTATGGAATTATAGCGTTGACGCCTTCTTCGGTTCAGGAAATGTTCGACTTGACCGTTGAGGCTTTCAACCTGTCTGAAGCTTATCGTGTTCCAACCTTGTTGATGGCGGATGAGATTGTGGCGCACATGTGGGAAAAAGTGGTGATCCCGCCGCCAGATAAGATAAAGATAGTTAACCGTAAGAAACCGGATGTGCCACCTGAAAACTACGTACCGTTTATGCCAGACGATGACTTGGTTCCGCCAATGGCCTGTTTTGGAGAAGGATACCATTTTCATGCCACAGGCTTGACTCATAATGAATATGGATATCCGCAGACGTCGAGTTCTGAAGTTCAATCTAGGCTGGTTAAGAGGCTTTGTGAGAAGATACAGATGAATTCGGACAAGATAATAAAGGTTGAAGAAGTTATGTTGAAAGATGCGGATGTCGTGGTTGTTGCTTATGGAATTGTTGCAAGGGCTGCATTGAGCGCGATAAGAAAGGCAAGGGAGAAAGGTGTGAAGGCGGGGCTTCTGCGGTTAATTACACTGTGGCCTTTTCCCGAAAAAAGTGTTACAAGGGTTGCTGAACAGGCAAAGGCGATTGTTGTTCCTGAAATGAATTGTGGGCAATTAGTTCGGGAAGTTGAAAGAGCGGCCAAGGAGACGCCAGTTGTTTTTCTTTCAAAGTTGGGTGAAGAACCTCACACTCCAATGGAGATTCTTGAGGGAATAAGGAGGTGCAGTTAATGGTTCAGGAGATGATGCATCCGTTTTCAAGGTATTTGAGAGCCCAGATGATGCCGCACATCTGGTGTGCGGGCTGCGGTAATGGTGTTGCGCTCAACTGTTTTGTTCACGCATTGGACGAGTTACAAGTGGATTTGGACAAGCTAGTTGTTGTGTCGGGCATCGGCTGTATTGGGCGGAGCGCTGGCTACACAAATGTGGATTCATTCCATACGACGCATGGACGTGCGTTGGCTTTTGCGACTGGAGTGAAGCTTGCGAATCCAGAGTTGGAGGTTGTGGTCATAAGCGGAGATGGTGACCTTTTTGCGATAGGTGGGAACCATTTTATTCATGCGGCACGGAGAAACATCGGAGTCAAAGTGCTGTGTCAAACAACTTTAATTATGGTATGACTGGTGGGCAGCAAGGTCCGACAACGCCTCTTGAGTCGATAACAACGACGAGTCCTTATGGAAACATTGAGCATCCCTTTAATCTGGTGCATTTGGCGGCAGCATCGGGCGCCACTTATGTTGCCAGATGGACTACTTTACATGTGCGCAGGTTGACGCAGTCTATTAAGAAGATGCTGCAAAAGGAGGGGTTCTGCTTCGTTGAGGTGCTTTCGCCTTGCCCTGAGATTTTTGGTCGTTATAACAAGATGCGTTCAGGTCTTGAGATGATGGAATGGTTCAAGAAGGCTTCAGTTGTTGAGAGTTTTTCAGATCCGTCAAAGGCAGAGATCACAGCGGAGAGGATTGTCGTGGGCGAGTTTGTTGACATAGAAAGGCTGAGCTACGAGAAGCTGCTTCATGAGAAAATATCTAAGATCAATGAGAAAGCAATGGAAGGGGTGAGTTGAGATGCGGGTTGAGGTTAGGTTTGCGGGTTTTGGTGGGCAGGGAATAATTAAGTCTGGGATAATTGTGGCGGCTGCAGCGTGTATCCATGGCGGTAAGAATGCTGTTCAGACGCAGTCTTATGGTCCTGAGTCAAGGGGTGGAGCGTGTAAGTCTGAAGTTGTGATGTCTGAGGAGGATATTGATTTTCCGAAGGTGGTTGAGCCTGACGTGTTGGTTGTGATGTCTCAGCATGCCTATAATGAGTACACTGAGAATGTTAAGTCTGGTGGTACTGTGATTATGGATCCGGACATGATTCCTCATGAGAAGGATTTGAAGAATGTTAGGGTTTTCCGTGTTCCGGCTACGAAGATTGCGGAGGAGCTGGGGAGGAGGATCGTTGCAAATATCGTTATGATAGGGGCGTTTGTCGCTGTCACAGGCTTGTTGGATGAGAATGCTGTGAAGGAGTCGATTACGGAGAATATACCTAAGGGCACAGAAGAGTTGAATTTGTCGGCTTTTGAAAAAGGTTTTGAATACGGAAAGTCTGTTAAAAGTTAAGGTTTATTCGGTCTTTTGGGTTTGTGGTTGAGATAGTTGTGTTACGACTTTTGATGCTCTGATGCCGACGTGGCGTAATGGTGCTATTTTTTTCGCTTCGTTGTATACGTCTGAGGCTATTTTTCCGAGCACAATTTCCTGTGCAAGCTGATCCAGTGTGAGTGCTGCGGCCTTTTCTTTCATGATTTTGTTCATGATCGTGCGGAGGGTTTTCTCTTGTGATGTCCTGATTCTTGAAAGCGTGAAAGCGCTGACTGCGACTCGCAGTTTGTATCCGTCTCTTGTTGTAATACTGAATAAGCCATCGACTTTTGTTGTCCTTCTCCTGACGAGGCTTCGCAGGTAGTCACGTGAGTATTCATGTCCTTTGAACATTGTTTTTGCTGTTTTGCCTTCGATTTCGGTTATTTGGAAGTACATTTTGAGGTATTGGTGCGAGAAGTCGTTCGTAATGTCATAAAGTGTTGAGTCAATCACTCTGCCAACCAGTTTTTCTGGTGCGTCAGATGGCACCGCGCCTAACTCGACGTTTCCGAAGTATGGTGGAGCCATGACCATGTACCATTGTTTGCTTCGCCATTTGTCGCGCACACGTTTTGTTTTTGAAGACAATTTTATCCTCCGAATGCAGCTTCAAAGTGGGTATCATAGTATTAAAAGTTTTACCGTTTATAACCTATTTTCTTGATACCGCCCATGTATTTGCTTAAAGCTTCTGGGACGTTAACTGAGCCGTCTTCTCGCTGGTAGTTCTCAAGTATTGCAACGATTGTTCTGCCCGTGGCTAATGCTGTGGAATTCAAGGTGTGCACAAATCCTTTAGGTGCTTCTCCTTCCTTTTCCCTGTATCTTATGTTCAGCCTCCGCGCTTGGTAATCTGTGCAGTTGCTGCATGAGATTATTTCTCTGTAGGCGTTTTGCGCGGGCATCCATACTTCTATGTCATATTTCTTAGCTGCAACAGTTCCAATGTCTCCTGTGCACACGTTTACGACGCGGTAGGATAGACCGAGTTTTTGAACGAGATCTTCGGCGTTTTGTATGAGTTCTTCATGTATTTTCCACGAGTCTTCAGGTTTGCAGAAAACGAACTGTTCGATTTTGTTGAATTGGTGTGTTCGGAAGATTCCTCTGGTGTCTTTCCCGTGTGCACCGGCTTCTTTTCTGAAGTTGGCACTGATTCCGGCAAATTTGAGGGGTAAGTCTTCTGCTTTTAGAACTTCGTCCATGTACATTGCTGCCATCGGGTGCTCGGAAGTTGCGATTAGGTAAAGGTCTTCGTTTTCGATTCTGTAAAGTACTTCTTCGAAGTCGCTTAGGGCTACTACTCCTTCGTAGGGTTTCCGCCTCATGAGGTAGGGCGGTTCTATGGGTGTATAGCCTTTCTTGACCATTTCATCCAGTGCGAAGCTGATTAGTGCCACATCCAGTAGGACGGCTTCTTTTTTCAGGTAGAAGAATCTGGCTCCTGCGATTTTTCCGGCTCTTTCAATGTCTATTATGTCTAAGTTTAGGCCGAGGTCTATGTGGCCTTTGGCTGGGAATTTGAATTTGGGTATTTTGCCCCAGGCTCTGATTTGCATGTTGTCATTTTCGTCTTTTCCCACAGGGACGGTTTCGTTTAGCAGATTTGGAAGTCGCATTAGAATGTCGTGCACTTTCTCTTCGTGTTCGTTTACTTGTTTTTGCAGCGTTGTGATTTCTGTGTCGATGTTTTTTGCTTTTGTGATTTCGCGGGTTGCATCTTTTTCCTTCTTTTTTGCCATGGCGATCTTGGTTGTTATCTCTTTTCTTTCGTGTCTGAGTTCGTTCAGTCTGGTTAGGCCTTGGCGCCATTTCATGTCGTATTCAATGAGTTGGTCTAGCATTTTCTGGTTTTCAGGGTCTCCTCTTTTCTTCAGGTTGGTTTTTACGAGTTCTGGGTTTTCACGGATAAGTTTGATGTTCAGCATCTTTCTCACTTGTAGCCTCTAAGTGTAGCTTTGAGTTGTCTATTTAACCTTACGATAAAAGCTAATGCTTGCTAAATTGTGTCTGGCGGTTTGCTTGGCTTCTGGTATGGTTTGGGGTTTGCGTTGTTTTCAGTTTTCGAAGTGCTGGTGTGCGGTATTTATAAAAGGGAATTGTGTTAATGTAGATTATTGTAAAGCTTGGAAAATTATGGCTGAAGAATCTAAGGATGCTGAGTCGGTTTCGCCGGAAAAGCTGTTGATTGATAATCCGTCTAGCTTTCAGTTTCATGCGGCTTATCTGGCTTATTCTGACAGTTTTGACAGAACATCTAATCCTGAGAGTAGGAAGCGGTTGAATGAGAGCATTTTGGCTCTTCAGCAGGGTCAGATAGATTTTTCGACTTTTTACAGGAATATTAGTCAGTTTCGGTCGGAGGATAGTTTTCAGCATGACTATGGTCGGGCTGTTATTAAGACTCAGAGGAAGCGGGAGTGGCGTAGGAAGACGCAGAAGCATGAGAGGATTGTGCGGCACAAGAAATGATTTTGCGTGTATGTGGCTTAACGAGCCTGTAGTATATTCAGCACTATTCCTGTGGCGATAGTCTGGACTATGATGCGTTGGGCGATGTTAATGTTAGGGTTAACGGAGTCGGTGCTGATTTGTCTGGACATTTCGGAAGGTTGGGGTGGGCTTGTTCTGATAATGGCTATGTCAACTTTGTGGGCTTCGGGCTTGTTATAGTTGTTGGGCCTCTATCGTTTTTTCTGAGCGCCTTGCTGGGGTGCGTGCTAATGCGATGTGCTGCGGGAACTTTGAGAGGTCTGTGCCTGCTTATAGTTCGTAGGCTAGGTCGTTTTTTTTGGAAGAGTCTTCGCTGGGCTGGGTGTTGTGTTTGTTGGTTCTGTGGAGATCGTAGTATGGTGAATACTTATGCAGCGGCAATAGTGAACACTATAGGCGTGGTGGCATTGTTTTTGTCTGAGCTTGGGTCTGATTTTTCTGGTCAATCGGGAGTTCTCTTGGCATTTCAGTTTTGCAGGGTGCATTAGGTATTCTGGGTTCTTAGTGATTTCATGGCTTTTAGAAAGTTTTCAAAGTTGGGGCTGGTTGTTCCTCCTTCCGGTTCGACGGTTAGTGGTCCTTGGTATTTCCATTTGTTTTTGATTGTGTCTAGTGCTTCGTAGAAGCTGAAGTTTGAGCGGTCTAGAACCCATTTTTCTTTTTTCAGGGTTCCGCGTAGGTGAATGTTGGCGATTCTGTCGGTTATTGATTTGAATGCGTTTAGTTCATCGTATAGTGCTGTCCATCTTAGGTCTACTGTTATGGTTTTGAAGGATTTAATCAGAGAAAATGGTGTTTGCCCTTTTAGGTGTGTGGGGATGTTTTCTACGGAGGCTTTGACTTTGGGGTATTGCGTGGCTATTTCGGAGAGGGTTTTCTTTAGATGGTTTATGTTGAATTCTGTTTTCCAGGTGTCCCAGAGGTGGAATACGCAGACTTCTGCGTCTAATTCGGTTGTGAGAAATAGAAAAAAAATAAAAAAAATAACCAACAGATTAATATAAACGCAAAGGGAAGAAAGCTGTGCGAGACCCAGCAATCTCACTTTTTCTCTTTCCTTTTTTGTATCTAATACTAGTATACAGCGTAGCTGCTCTGTTCTTGCGGCAAACTAATCAGGTCTCAGCCTCGTGAAAATGTTTCTGCTTTTCAGTGCGTAAGATGTGTGATAGGTAAAGTTTTATCCCAACCCGAACCCAACCCAAACAAAAAAAGAGGGTTGGTCATTTCCCCTATTTTATTAGTTTCATGCTTTCTTCCAGAGTCATAGCCATTTTAAATTCAGTTGTGTCTTGTATGCTAATCCATTTCATAACGACTGGTTACATGAGAAATTTTTGAAAAGCCTCGAGAGTCTGGGCTTCATACACCATGACCAGTAGGTGTTCTGGATAATAGTTGGCTACAAATTCTATAAAATCGTAGACGTCATACCACTTGAATCCGAAGTACAAGACCCTTATCTTTCTGTAGACTTCTCTCCAAATCACGCCTAATGAATCATAAGGTTGTTTGAAATAGCATTGCCAGAGGTTCATAACAAAAATGTTCATATTTTCTGTAATCCTTCCCAGTTCATGAAGTGGAAATTCTGCATGACCCCCCTTTTCCCAATAGAATGAGGTTAGCAAGTTCCATAAACGACTTCTTAGCTCGTCATCCATAGAATCCACTTGGATTTCTGTTTTCGGTTTCGTTAAACCACGTCTTTCAGAGAATCTTTTCAACTCCAGCAGATCCTTCTAGATACTACCAACCAATGAAATAAATGCTTATTCGTTTCATATTCTCCCATCTTTCTCCGAAGCACTACCTTTCTTTCTCTTTCACCCTACAATATACTGCCTGAAGTATTTCTCTTTCTTTCTTTAGTGCCTTGCGTCACTACGTACGTCTTTTCTCAGCAGCAAGGCACTCTCCTACGTCCGTACCAGACTACGAACCAAGTAGTGCTTATAGCACCCCTTGTGTGTTGCCTCGTCAGAGCGGACTAGCGAGCAAGAAGCACTACAAACCAGAGGCACAGTACCACGATCCAGTATCAACACACACAAGATAAAACTTTACCCCCAAACCCAAACCCCAAACCCAAACCCCAAACCCAAACCCCAAACCCAAAGAAGACAACTCTTTAGAACTGGTGAGAAAATACTTAGAAAGCTAAGACTCTGTTTTTTGGGTGAGGGCTTGGAAATCGCGCGCTGGCTTGTCCCTAAATTGGCTAATGTTTATTTTTGGGTTGGGGTCTCGTATTTCTTGAGTCACGTCCAAGCTTAGGAGGTGAATCCTAGCGGGACAAGATGAACACGAGACCCTTGAGACTCTCTTTAGAAACGTGGACTTAAGTTTTGCTGAAAGGGTTTTGCACGGCTGCTTCCACGCTTCCGGTCCAGGAAGGCCTCCAAGAAACCCATCAGGCGTCTTCAGAGTCTTCATAGTCATGCGCATGAAAGGTGTCCGTAGCCTAGGAGAAATGACCAGACTACTCGACGCTGACCCACGGCTTAGGAAGCTCTGCCTGATCAAAACAGGCGAGGCAGGCTATCCTAGAAGCGTTCTCAGCAGGTTCATCCGAAAGGTCGGAGAAGACAAACTCGCGAAAATAGTAGAGGAGAAAGCTGTCAAACTATTGAAGAGCAACGACGCAGAAGAAGTTGATGTCGTGTTGGACGCTTCGTTCATAAAGGCTTGGAGCACACGCCATCCACTGGACAGCCAGAAAGGTTATTCTGACGGTGACGCAAGGGTTGGAAGAACAGGCAGAACATTGGGTCTAGGCTACAAGCTTCACTTGTCTATTGATTCTCAGAGTATACTTCCTTTAACGAGCGTTTTTGCTTCTGCAAACCAGAACGAGAAGAAACACTCGCTAAACATGCTGGAGAAGACGAGGCTGATTCTGAAGCGGTCTGGAGCCAAGCTCAGAAGTTTGATAGCGGACAGCCAGTACAGCGACAGCAAAATCAGGAAGGCCGTTGACGAGACAGTGATTCCTTACCCAGCAAACCAGAAACGCGGTGTCAAAGACATCCTTAGAGTGGACAAGAAGTTCAGAACTCACGGGCCGGAAGACCTGAAGAAGAAGTATCATAAGAGGCCATCCATAGAGGCGGTCTACAGCTTTCTAAAAACACAGTACAGCATGGCCATAAACAAGGTTAGAGGCTTAAAGAACGTCGCCTCCTACGCCCTCTACAGCATACTGTGCTTGGTTCTAAACAGAGAAGCAGCCCAAAACCTCAGAAGACCAGACAAAGCAGTCTCACCCACATACTTCAACACATAATTTCGGGACAAGGCAGCGCGCTA
>Ga0172364_10002585_pt1 | contig 14407 bp, 15 predicted proteins | sample LakKivSesite10cm_FD_114545 | JGI IMG/M metagenome (GOLD analysis project Ga0172364, IMG submission 114545) | Sediment microbial communities from Lake Kivu, Rwanda - Sediment site 10cm | ecosystem: Environmental > Aquatic > Freshwater > Lake > Sediment | place: Rwanda: Western Province, Lake... | reverse complement strand
TCAAGTCCCTCCGGGCGTAAAGCGAGAGAGGGGTCCACAGGGCCCCTCTCTCGCTTTGCGTCTGGGAGCCACCTTGATTCCCTGGAGTTCGCATTGGCCAAACCAGCGAACTCCCTAGCTGTCCTCCAGCGGACGTATAGGAGGACGGCCGGGGGTCTCAAATCCCTCCGGGCGTAGAAGTGAGGGGCGGCCCGCACATGTCGGCCGCCCCTCACTTCTACGGTTGGATGCTCTCGAATCCCCTGAGTTCGCAGCGACCGTTCATGCGAACTCGCAAGCCGCCCCGCAGGGCGGCCGGGGTTACAAGTCCCTCCGGGCGTAAAGCGAGAGAGGGGTCCGATGGGCCCCTCGCTCGCTTTCAGCTCGAAGCCACCTCTGATCCCCTGGAGTCCGCAATCTCCGAGGCCCGGCGGAAGGGTTGACCCATTCTGTGGGCCGGCTCCTAGGGCTCAGGTCATTCTGAACTCGCGAGAACGAACGCCTCGAGTGGCACAGCCTTCTTCCTTGGGCTGCGAACCTTTGCGGTGCGCCGGCGATCGCAGCGCGCGACCAACATCGCCGAGCATCTCACCCTGGGCAGCTCGCCTCTTGACACCCCAAGCTCCGCTGCCACCTAGAACATCACTCCGCAGCTGTACCCGACGAGAGGAGTTGACTGGACGTCTAGAACTTGGTGCGGGAAGGCGTGGCTTATCGTGTAGATCCTCTCCGAGAATCCACCCCACTTGCTGAATGTCACGATGCGGACTCGCACGAAGTCGTCGCCGATCGACACCCACGGCTCAACATTGATTGCTCTCGCCCGCTCCTTGTCCGATTCAGGCATCGCGGCACCGAAGCTTCCGTCTAGGGTGAGCAGCACCTTCTCGATCGCGTCACGGCCGCAGAGAATCAGGGTGTCATCGTACAGGGCGTGCCAGTAGAGGTAGAACTGCTCTCCCATGATCTCGAGAACCACAAACTGAAAGAAACCCTCAGGGTGGCCCGGGGTGCTATCTATCCGAATGCGTGTCAAGAACGTGCCTTCGGGATCACCCTGGGCGGCGGCGAGATCCTCATAGGCAGCGAAGGGGGCCTGCGCCTCAGGTCTAGCATAGAGGACGGGGTCGCCGCCGATCCCCTCGAAACGGTAGACGTAGTCGAGGGCATATCCTGGTTCCATTGACAGCCGGTCAAGGACGGTGAAGTAAGCCGCGGCGTCGAACTCGTCACCGCGCTTCAAAGCGCCCTCCTGAACCAGATGCTCAGGGACTTCGATATTCCCCGTCAGCGCCAGGAGTCCGCTAACAATGCGTTGGCATGACAGGTCTGTAGTGGCAGTAGCCGTGCCGCCATCGGTCAGGCCGGTCGCGTGTAGGACGATGCTATCCTCCCGGAACGCCACGTGAGGCCCCGCAGGGGAAGCACGCTCGATGAACACTGTCAAGGTTCCCGAAACAGGACCCGGCAGAGAAGGCGGAACCCGCAAGGTCCCACGGCACGTGTAGCCTACTGGGTCCGTGGAGGCAGAAACGTTGGGAAGCGTCACCTCTTCCACGGTATACACGCCTCCCATCACGCCGGTCCCTGCGGAGCCAACCCCCAGCCGGAACACAGCTGGCACGCCCCTGCTGCCGTTCACTGTGTCAGTTGCCAGGCACGTGATTTCGAGGGCTATGTCCGCGGCACCAGATGGGACTCCTTCGAACGTCCACCATGCTTGTTGCGCCAGCGCCCCGTCTCGGAGCCAGTACCACCCACTGATGAGGTCACCGTCCGAGCGAAAAGCCGACGACAGCATCCCGTCTCCCAGAGAGATCGCGCCGCACGCGAAGAGGGTACAGACCGCTACCGCAGCACAACGCGACCACTTGCGCCCGTTCATGTCGCATCACCTCTCCTTTCAAATCTAGCAGGGTCTCTTCGCGTTGACGAATGCTCCCCTGATCAGCCATAGGGCGCCCCGGTGACGGATGATGTGAAAGCCCTTGCCCAGCGAGGCTGCCACCTGTCGCCAACGCTGCAGGGCAACTCGCCAAGGCGTAGACCAAGGCTTCAGCTCGATCCGGCACGTGCACGAGCCCAGCGCGGACTCCTGGGCGACAAGTCTACCGGTCTCGTGTCCGTCCGTGTCAGGGCCCGGAGGACCCAACACCGCCACACGGTGGTCCTTTCGAGGAGATGAGGCCAGGTGCTACAGTCGGCGTTGCATGGTCCTAGCGCAGGCCTGCGTCAGCACACAAGGAGGCTCTTGCGGAGGGGTGACGAAGAGGACAGTCCTAGGTTTCGCTATTCCCGGACTGGCGGCAACGATCGGTCTGCTCATGCCCACGGCTGCGCACACGTGCTCTGTAGCAGAGGTAGCGTGGGCAAGGCAGGGGGGCAGAAGTGCCGTACCATCGGGTTGGCACACGTACATGGACGAAGGTTGCAGATTCACTCTCCGCTACCCGAGTGACTTCACTCTCAGTCTGCCTGGATGTGGTCTCTCCGCCCCGGGCGCAGTAGTGACGTTTGCACCCAGCTTCAACCCATCGATCGACAGCACAGGCGCCACGACGAACCTCGACGAGGTCTCGGTGACGGTTGCGGTAGTGCGATCCTCACGAGATCAGCCTAAGCTGGAGCCCGCATGCGTTGTTGCTGGAACCGATTCTGGACTTCCCGCGGTGCTGGCAGTTGGGGGACAAGTCTTCTACAGGTCTTGTTGCTCGGACGCGGCGGCCGGCAACATGTACGACATCGTGAGCTATCGAACCACTCGAGGGATCTGGTGCTATGAGGTCGTGCTGCTCCTTCACTACGGCAACCTAGGCTGCTATTCGGAAGGAACCGTGACTGCGTTCGAGCCTCGGCGCTTCCTCAGGATTCTCGAAGCGATGGTAAGCACATTCCGCGTGTGCTCCCTCGTCGGGTGTGCCGGTCGACCCGGATCCGATCCCAGAAACCCGGTACGAGTCGGGAGCTAGGATCGGGAGCCAGGCGGAAAGTGTTAGCTGAGCTGCCTTTGTGGTTCTGCGAGTGACACGACTTCCTCCGCCTTCGGCGACGCAGAAGTTCCATGATCGTGCTCCAGTCCCAGTCAAACCGGCCCGAGCTCTCAAGGAGGTAGTGAATTGGGGGAGTATCGCCGCCGGGCCCACGCAGGAGTTCAAGAGTAGTCCCGCAGAGGGTAGAAGCGCAGTGGGGTAGCTGGGTTTGCCCCACTGCGTTTCTACGCTTGGATGCTCTTGAGCCTCCTGGAGTTCGCATCCGCCCAACCGCGCGAACTCCCGAGCCGCACGAAGTGCGGCCTGGGGTCTCAAGTCCCTCCGGGCGTAAAGCGAGCGAGGGGTCTATTGGGCCGCTCGCTCGCTTTCTGTCTGAAGCCACCTTGACCTCGTGAGTTCGCGCCACCCAAGCCGGCGAACTCCGTCGCCACCCCATGGGTGGCCGCTGTCCAGAGGACAGCCGCTGTCCGAAGGGCGTTGAGAGTCCTCTGGACGGCCGGGGTTCCCAAATCCCTCCGGGCGCAGTAGCGCCGGAAGAGCCGTGTTAATGCGACTTCCGTGGCCGACCTTCTGATCGCTCTTGAACTTCGGGGTTCTCCGTACCAGCGCGATCCCGATTGGGTAAGGATTGACCCATTTCGTGGACTGGTTCACTGGGCTCAGGTCACGTCTCCAAGTAGCCTTACGCCACATGCGAGGAGTGGCTGCACGGGACTTGACACGCGAGAGGCCGGCGGTGTAGAAGAAGGCGCTGGAGCGAGTCTCACATCAGTCAGTGGGAAGTGCCATAAGCGGGCAAACCTGCTGTGAAGCAGTGACGCAAAGCCACGGATCTGATCGGCAGGCCGCCGGGCTGATATGGCAGAAAGGGTCGCGTGGCGGTCATGTTTGTCCTTCTGAGCACAGGTAGATTCGTCCGGAAGTCCCTCTTGTCCCTAGCAGCGGGAGGCGATTTCGCCGATTTGTGTCTGCGCTTCTTCTCGGTCGCCATAACAACTGCGCCCGAGCCGGCGCACCGTGCTGGGCGACCCTTGACTCTCGAGAGAGCCGGTCTGCGGCGTGGGTCTGCGGCGTGAAGGAGGTGGTCGCTCGCGCTCGACGAGTACCCCCACATGGACAGCCTGGATCCAACTCACGGAAGCGAGGGTGCGTCCTCTGGGACAGCGGGGTTCGCAGACAGCAGTGACGGTGGAGGGTGGTTGTGTTCTGGCAGTGGACAAAGGAGGCATAGTGTCGACATCTCGACGGGCGGCAAGGCTGTTGATGCTGACAGTAGTAGTCGTCGTTTTGGCCGGGTTGCTCACCGTGGCAGGGGACTCAAAGTGCTACTGCGTGAGTGCCCCGGACAGCGCGTCCGTTTGCATGGGCTCGGATGTAATGTTCCAGGTCACCGCGAACGGAGACGGGCCCCTGACGTACCAATGGTATCACGGCTCTGAGCCGCTCAGCGACAACCAGCGCGTCTCCGGAACAACTGCGGCAGAGCTCCGAATCAGCGGAGTGGAGAGTCGCGATGCAGGAGGCTACAATGTGGTCGTCACCGGCCCAGGCGGCGGGGTGACGTCCAGCGTCGCAACCCTAACGGTGAAGGCACTCACGGCAATCGGCGATCAACCGGATCCGCTGTCCCTGTGCCCGGGAGGTGACGCCATCTTCTCGGTTGCCGCCACCGGAGAGGGAACGTTGACCTACCAATGGCATCGTGGCTCGACACCGCTCACCGACGGCGGGCGGGTTTCCGGCGCGGCCACCTCGCAGTTGACAGTCACCGACGTCGAGGCTGGTGATGCCGGCCCCTACGCGGTTACGGTCACGGGTGAGTGCGGTGCCGTGGCGTCGAGCCCGGCGACGCTCACAATCATGGCGCCGACCCTGATCGGCGATCAACCAGATCTGCTATCCCTGTGCCCAGGCGTTGATGCGGTCTTCTCGGTCGCCGCCACCGGAGAGGGAAAGCTGAGCTACCAGTGGTACCGCGGCTCGACACGGCTCACCGACGGCGGACGGGTTTCCGGCGCGGTCACCTCGCAGTTGACAGTCATCGACGTCGAGGCTGGTGATGCCGGCCCCTACGCGGTTACGGTCACGGGTGAGTGCGGTACCGTGGCGTCGAGCCCGGCGACGCTCACAATCATGGCGCCGACCCTGATCGGCGATCAACCGGATCCGCTGTCCCTGTGTCCGGGCGTTGATGCGGTCTTCTCGGTCGCCGCCACCGGAGAGGGAAAGCTGAGCTACCAGTGGTACCGCGGCTCGACACGGCTCACCGACGGCGGACGGGTTTCCGGCGCGACCATGTCTCAACTGACGATCGCCGGTGTTGAAAGCGACGATGCCGGGGACTACCAGACTACGGTCACGGGCAAGTGCGGTGCCGTGACGTCGAGTCCGGCCACGTTGACGATCAAGGCACCGACGGTCATCAACGATCAGCCGGATCCGCTGTCCCTGTGCCCGGGCGCGGATGCGGTCTTCTCGGTCGCCGCCACCGGAGAGGGAAACCTGACCTACCAATGGCATCGTGGCTCGACACCGCTCACCGATGGCGGGCGGGTTTCCGGCGCAACATCGCCTCGACTCACGATCACCAGCGTCGAGAGCAGCGATGCCGGGGACTACAAGGCCACGGCTGCCGGCGAGTGCGGTGAACTAACGTCCGACGGAGCCACCCTGACGGTCAAGGCGCCCACGGTAATCTCGGATCAGCCCGATGCGCTGGAAGTCTACACGGGAGCGGACGTGACGTTCTCCGTCGCTGCAAGCGGAGAAGGCACGCTGACCTACCAGTGGTTCCACAACTCGACACCGCTCGCCGACGGCGGACGTATCTCCGGCGCGACTACTCCTCAACTGACGATCGCCGATGTAGAGATCGGTGACGCAGGCGATTACACGGTCGCGGTCACCGGCGAGTGCGGTGCCCTGACGTCCGACGTGGCGACGCTGAGTGTCCACCCGTCTGTGGGCAAGGTCGAGATCGTCCTCGCTGCCGGACTACCGAAGGATGTTCTGATCGTCTTGGACATCACAGGCAGCATGGAGGAGCCCGTCCAGGGAGGCAAGAAGATCGATCTCGCCAAAGCGGCACTCCGGCAGTTCCTCTCGAAGGTGCCGGGGAGTATGGAGGTTGGACTGCGCACGTTCCACCACTGCGAGCAGAGCGTTCTGGAAGTGCCCATCCAACCGGTCTCGACCGGGCGTGTCCTCGCGGCGGTGGAGAATCTGAAAACCGGCGGAACCACCCCGCTTGCCTACGCGCTGCGCCAGATTCCGGGCGACCTGCAGGGCCTGGAAGGTCCGCACGTGATCCTCTTCATCACCGACGGAGCGGAGACCTGCGAAGGTGATCCCCTCGCGGCAGCCAAGGAGCTTGCCACTTCGGGCCTCAACATCATCTTCCACCTGGTCGGCTTCAATCTCTCCGCCGTCGGGAAACAGGCGCGAGCAAGCGTCATGGCGATCGCCAATGCAGCGGGTGGGCGGTATGTGGACGTAGAGAGCGGCGAACAGCTTCTTGCGGCGCTCGGCATGATCCTCCCGCCCACCTACCGCGTCTTCGATAGCACGGGAAAGCTGGTTAAGGAGGGCATCGTGGGAGAGGCACCGTTCGAACTCCCGACAGGCACGTACTCCGTCGTCGTGACCAGTGACTCGAAGGAGCTTCTGAGGAAGGACATCACGGTCGAGCTGCATGAGACGGTGACGGTGACGGTCACCGTACCTAACTAACCCGGCGAGGAACGGTGAACTCGAGGGGCCAGACCGACATGGGCCTGGCCCCCTTTTCTTTGAGCACCATCCACGACGGCCTCCCCTCGATTTGCCTCAGTGCCTATGCGACTCTCCCGAGCGTGCGGGTTGACCAGTCCAGAGAACAGCCGCTGTCCGAAGGGCGGTGAGACCCCTCTGGACAGCCGGAGGTCTCAAGCCCCACCAGGCGCAGTAGCACTGGAAGTCCCCTATTCATGGGCTATCTGCGACTGGCCTCCTGACTTGCGCTAAACAGCACGGCTCTGCCGGGCAATGCGCGCCCGGGTGAGGATTGCCTCACCCCTGTGAAGACGTTTGCTGGGATCGGGTCACCCTGCACCATCGAGTACGTGCAGACTCTCCACAGTCCGCGGCCACGCATTCAACCCGTCGCTATAGCCTCTAGTACGGCTCTCCCAGGTCGTCTCAGCATCTCCCGTGTCTCGGGCGGGTTCGCCGTCGATTCGCTTAGTAGGGCGTAGAAACCTCGTAGGAGATGACCACCCCGTGCAGCGTCGTAAGACAGTCAAGCCCCACCGCCAAGTAGTAGAAACCAGTTGAGTTGTCGACAACATGGTTGATCGCTGACGACAGGCCTCCCACCTTCGTCTGGATCTCAGCCAGAAACGTCACCTTCCCGCTCAAGTCCGACCTTGCCAATCTCAGGTACGAGTCGGACGTTAGAGTCCCGTCGGACCCCCCCGCGTAGCTGTAGTGGAACTCCAGAGTCCTCAATTCAACTCCGTGTGGCAGCTGCAGAGATGCGAAGTACAGCTCCCTTGCGGTAGGATCGTAGTCCCTGATCGACCGCCCGCAGTCGTACCTGGGGGACCCTGTGACTGGCTTCCAGTCGCGCCGGCTGCCAAGCGTGAACGGATCGATCGCCGTTGCCGCGAAGTCGATCGGGCCGACAGATACGTAGCTTATGAATGGCTTCCAGGTGAGCTTTCCGTCGACGTGGCTGTTGCCCTCGGAGTAGACTCCGTATCCGGTGGGGTGAGTCGATTCGCCGTAGACCCCATATCCGTTGGTAGTACATTTCCCGTAGACACCGTACGTGGGCGATGAATGCGCCGCCGCGGTCGAGCGCGGCTGTCCGTACACCCCAACGGCGCCACCCTCTGCGTAGACGCCGTATCCCGACGCATCGCCGAACGGGTCAGTTGGAACCCGTGCCAAGATTGCGGTCCCGCTTGGATCATTGGCCTCAGCCATGACTCCGACATCTCCGGTGAAGAAGCCCCCTGCACTCCCCTCGGTATCGCTTCTGTTGGTGCCGTGAACGGCGAATGTCTTGCCGCTGTACCTCTCAGCTATGAATCGTCCGGCTGCAAGGTCATCCGCTGCCCCACTGATGATGCCGACGACTCCGTACCCCGACACCGCAGTTCCGAGCACGCCATAGTGATTGGCGCCTTCGCCGAAACTCCACCCTCGGCGTACCGTCTCGACGCCCCCGGCATGTCCCCAGACGCTGACTACATCAAGCTGGGCCGACTCACGCTCGTTCAACACAAGCAGTGAGAAGTGCGGGATGTAGGCTGCCACCGTCAGCGCCGATGAGGAGAGATCGCTGGAACCGGACGACACGATCATCCCGGTGTGGCTAGTGCCGAAGTTGAACAGGGCTCCTCCCGTCGCACGGACGAGGAACTGGTACCGGTCTGTCGACTCGAAGGGGATGCCCAGCCCATCAGCCCAAACGAAGCTTCCTTCATGAAGCGCGCCTGCCCAGTACCCGGCAGCGAAGCTGTAGTCTCCGGAGGCGCTGTTGCCTCTGCCGCCTGCGGCGAAGGCGTATGCACCGGCTGCGCTGTTGGCGAATCCGCCGCCCACGGCTGCCGACATTCCACTGGCCGAGTTGTCCCTTCCTCCCGCAACCGTAGCCGCATTCCCCGATGCGGTGTTCTTGTAGCCACCCGAAACCGCGGCGAACCAGGTCGTGGTCGAGTTCTGCTGGCCACCGCCGATGAAGCCGTAATCGGCGGCCTCGTTCCAGTAACCACCGGCGACGGTCCCGTACTGGCCAAGGATGTGGTTGGCGGTCCCCCCTCCAATGCTGCCGTACTCCTTCATCACCCTGTTTGTGTGGTTCTCATCTCCTCCGCCGCCGATTGTGGCGCCGAAGACGCCGGGCAAGACGCTGTTCAGATGGTGTCCCCCGATGAGGTTAGGGCTCACGGGATCAGCCTCGAGGCGTAACGCTGGCTGATTGTTGACCCGGAGCGTAAGGTCGACGTTGTCGGTCGTCCCAAGGAAGTTGACGGCGGCAGACGTTCCTGCGTTGCCGTGCAACAGCCAGGCATCCGAGGCGCCGCCAGACGATGTGGTCGACGCCTGTCGGTCATTCTCTTCCTGTGAGGACTCGCCCGGCATCGGCGTGCCAATGAAGCTGTAGGTCGGACCGGTCAGCGGCAAGCGAGTTGGGAGAAGCTCAAACCCCGAACACTCAAACCCAGCCGGTTGGCATACCCAAACCTGAACGTAGTACCCCGCCTCGCCCTCGGGGAGGTCTAGCACCGGCTGCCCCATGCTGCCCAGCTCAACATCGAACACCCCTCCGCTGACGATCACGAGAGGGTGCTCCTCGTACTCCACGAGCTGCGGCCAGATATGCCGGCCGCCGGTCTCGGCATCGAAGATGGCAAACCGCATGCTGTAGATCCCGCTCTGCAGGGTTCCGTACTCCGTGCCGATAACCTGTCCTCGGAAGAAGAGCGTTCCCGATTCGGGTCGAGCTGCGACTCCGATGAACACGACCAGTAGCAATGCGAATCCCGTGCTGATGAGTCTTGTGTTCCTCATCGGATACCTCCTTCTTGCGCGCTTCATCGTAGGTGCGCGCGCCCCCACACCTCATGTCAGCGTGCGCGGTGCGCCGTCTGCGCCCAATCCGACCGGTCGAAAGCCTCGCCTGAAGCCACCGGCGCTTGCATCCTTGGGAGCAGTCCGGATCCAGCGAGAGGGGACCCTGGAGATGGCGCGATCCGCCCCTTGCGCGGCTGGGGACTCAGGGCCCGGGACATGCCCTGTCAGCGGCGTCCCTGATCCGCGGCGCTCCAACGGCAGCCCACTCACCACCACAGGTCGAACTCGAAGGGGACGACATCACCCACGCTGTCGTCAATTGTCACCGTCAGTAGAGTGGGATGCAGCGTTCCACCGGCTTTCCAGTTCACATACGTCACGGTCCTGGCTGCGAGGTCGATGAGGAAGTTGCCGATGTACATGGCGTTGGGATTCGTCTCGTGCCATCTCCAGCCGGCATCGGCCAACAGGACCAGGTTCCCAGCCCGGAAGCGGGCTTTCCCGCTCCAGCGGAACCACTCCAGAGTTACTGAAGGAAAGGTGATGTCAGCCTGAGTAGGCTGCGTGGTGGGTCCCTGCATGCCCAGGGGCCCCAGCGTGATGCTGGGCGCGGGGATGATCGGGAACCTCTGTGTCGGAGCGGGGATGGTGCCGAATGCCACTTGAGGGATGACGCTCACAGCGGTTCCGAGAGGAGTACCCCAGGAGAGCGTAGGCACGTCGATGTGCAAAGCATAGTTCACCCAATGGACCTGGAGGTCCATCGCCGGGCGCACTTGATACTGCTTAGCGCCAGGGTAGGTGCCGTACAGCTCCCACTGCGAGCAGATGTTGATCAGCACCGCTCCATACCCGTACGTCGATCCCGCCTGGGGAAGGACGGAGTTGAGCTGCAGCTGCCCATTCTTCCGCAGATCGACGTAGAGGGTCGTATTGGGGATGGCGACGGTGATCGACCGGGGCGGGGAGATGCTATAGGCGACTCGAGTCGCCGGCTGTATGAAGAACATCCCCGGCTGAGAGAATGCCCACGAAGCACACAAGATCAGAAGACAGACGACTGCCATGACTACACGACGCATGCTACGCCTCCTTACGGCTCCGCCTGAGTAGAGACGAGTCACCCTATCATGACTCGGCCGCCGGGAGGAAGCCTTTGTTCATACGAGGGCGAGAACTTGGATGGGCTGCTATGTGTATCTTCCTGTGGGGGTAACGAACTATGGCCACACGATGGGCACTCAGAACGCTCGGCGCTCTTGGGCTAGTTGTCGCGCTTGCTGCGAGCCTATCGGCTGATCACGGCGGGAGCGCTGGGGTACGTCGCGTCGCATGTGCAGAGGAGCTCGCTGCATGTCCCGCTGTGCTTCCGGAAGAGGGGCCGGCTTCGTGCAGCGGTTTCTACGCCGTTCCCCTTCCGGCGTCTGAGCTTGTCGTCATCCTCCGTCCGCTCCCACGTGAGGAGTACAACTCCTACCAGGTCCGGGCGGTCAGCTACGACGTAGTCGAGCTCGAGATGCTTGCCGCAGCGGTCGTCCTCCCCGTGCTGGAGATTGGCGACATCGCTGCCCTTCCAGCTTCGTTGATCGTCTTCCTTCGGGGTGCGGTCAACGACCTCTCCGGGTACCAGGTCTTTCCGCCCACAGGCCCGTCAGGGTGAGCATCGGAAGAGCGGCCTGCGCCGCGTTCGGGAGGTCTCGAGGACCAGCTACCTGACCTAAGGGACGGTCTGTGAGTTGAGAAGCCTCCCATCTCGCATTCGGAAGACATTCACGGCGATCTTCTCGTACGCGTAGGTCTCTGCGCGGACAATGCAGAGCCCCATCGCGAAGTCCCGCCGCCCACTGGCCAGGTCGGATAGGCGGTGGACCTTGCACGTTCCTGGGTTCACGACTCCCTGCTCCACCGCAATGATTGTCCCGTACGCATCGTGCAGTTCGATCACATACCCATTGGCGGTTTCTGTCGGATTCATCACGCAGATGTGCGAGTCGTTGTCGGGCCCGCCGAGGCTCTGGGACGCGTTGTAGAAGAAAGCGTGCTTGGCGCTCACCGCGTCGCGCGGCACTTCGTCGTAGCCGACGAGCATCCCTCCGATGTACCGCTCAGCGACAACCTCAAGGTCCGTCGGATACCCCAAGCTGGTCTCTACCTTGCACAAGCCCCAAGCGTAGGACCTGTCACCGGACAACAGGTCCGGAAGCCATGTTTGGCTGCACGCGTGGGCATTGACGAAGTACGTAGCGGAGCCCAGCCTGATCCCATTCGGGTTGTGTAGCGTCACCGTGTACTGGACACCAGTGTCGCCGGGGTTCGATACGAACAGCCGAGTTGCGCTCTCAATGCCCCCCCAAGGGAAGGTGCAGTCGTAGTAGACGGGATAAAGCCCTTGACCCACGGCCGCCAACGAGACACACACCAGGACGAAGGTGCAGAGGAGCCCTCTCTTCATGGTGATCGCCCCCTTGCTGAGTACTCTAGCAGACTGGAAGAAAGAGGCAACCGCCTTGGCGATGGTTGATCGTAGCGGTCACGAGCGGGTGATCGCGGCCTCTCGTCGATTCCAGCATCAGAGGAGCGGCCTTCGGAAGGGCTGGTTCGCTCCGTGATGCCGGATGAGCGGTTGGTGCGAGCAGGGTGCCCAGCTAGACTTGACTGGCAAGAGGAAGGAGGTTTCCGTGGCTGGCGTCAGGAGGTGCTTGGTCGTCGGGGTGCTCACGGCTCTTCTCTTGACCTCAGTCTCCGGTGCGCAGAGTGGGTCTACGACCCCGGAACTGCTCGTCATGCTGGCACAAGTGCCGTTGGACGTTGCGTTCAGCCAAAGCGGCTGGGCCACCGCGCGCTTCGTGGACTACGAAGCCCTGTTCCGTGCCGAAGGTGTGTCTTTGCTTCGTGCGCTCGGCGATGTCGGCTTGCTGATGAATAGCGTTCCCCTGGGCGGGATATTGAGCCGGATCGTCGCTGGGCCGGATGCGTTGAGCTACCTCTACTCAAGCGCGGGACAGATGGCCAACGCTGTCGGGTTCGAGTGGTTGCTGCATGTCGACCGTAGTCTTGAGTTTGGCGACCCGCCCAGCGTTGGGCTGCTATTGGGGGGAGACTTCGATGACAAAGCGATCGGCACGGCGCTGCAGGGCCGCGGCTTCAGCCTCTCGAACGTGAGTGAGGTGCCGGTCTGGTACCGCTTCGAGGATGGGGCGATCTCGTTTGCGGCCCGCGACATCGTCGATCCCTTCGGCGGGCACCTCGGTGCCGCAGCGCGAATCGCCTTGCTTCCGAACGGGCTCGCCAACGCGCGCAGTTGGCCGCTGATCGAGACCATCATCGGTGCCGCGCAGGGCATCCAGCCGTCCTTGGCGGACAACCGAGGCTACAGGGTGCTGGCCGAGGTGATCTCAGAACCTGATGGGTTGCTCATCCAAGCGCTGTTCTTCACTGGGACAGCGCTTCGGCTCGCCGGTGACCCTACAAAAGCAGAACTGGAACCCGCGGTCGACTTCGCTTCGCTGCCAGCGTTCTCCCTGGCTGTTCTGGCCGACCGGCAGGAAGGAGACAACCAGGTGCATCTCATCGGGCTTGTCTGTGCCGACCTGCCGACAGCGCAAACTGCCGCTCAAGTGCTGGCAGGGCGCGTCGAGGCGTTCCATCCCCCCGATCGCCCTGAGGAGGTGTTGGTGAAGCAGCTCGGGGCGACGGTCAGTTGTTCGGTAGTCGAGCGACTGCAGGACAGCCTGGCAATCGCTGTGGTTGAGGCACGCTATCCACTGCCGAGCCCGCGAACCGATCCGCAGACAGGGCAGTTCAGAACAGGGGGGCTGCTGTACCGCGCTTGGGTGCGGGCGATCATGCGGCGCGAGTTCACGCCCTTGTGGTGAGCCCGGCCCTGCTCCAAAGCAGACCGGGTTGATAGTCCGCGGGTACATTCGGCGGCGCTTCCGACGCAGGGCTCGACTGGCAGTTCGAGAGCAGTCCCGAAGAGGGTAGTGCGAGGCTGCACGTGGGGACGCCGTGAGCTGAAGCGCGCCCTGAATCGATTGGCCGCATTCGGGGGACATAGTACGAAACCCGCAACGATCGACGCCGATTCCGTATTGCGTCCCCAGAACTCATTCGGGGGACATAGTACGAAACCCGCAACGATCGACGCCGATTCCGTATTGCGTCCCCAGAACTCACTCGGGGGACATAGTACGAAACCCGCAACGATCGACGCCGACTCGTGTTGCGTCCCCAGAACTCGTCCCCAGAACTGAAACCGAAGTTCCCATCTATCTCTGAGTGCGTCCTGGCCTCGCACACAGCTCCTGCTTGCCGGGACGGGATTCCCAACCTTCACACGGCGCAGCGGCCCGAAGACACCGCCCAAGTCGACAGGCGGTAGACCTTCCCCGACACTACTTGCACGACACGGGGATCTCCAGTTCCACTTCGGCCTTCTTCTTCTTGTCGTAGACCTTGACGACGACGGTCGCATCGCAGGCAGCGGCAGAGCAGGCGCATTGGATGAAGACGCTATTCGTCTGCTTGCAGCAGACCGACCCCTTCGCAGCACTCACCGCGCTCCCCGTTTTCTTCATCGACACGCTCCGAACCAGCATGAGGTCAGAGTCAAACGTGACCAACAGGCATTCGCCAGCCTTGCAGTCCAAGGGCGCCTTGGCTCCAAACGGTGCCGGGATTCGTTCGTACTGGTAGGTTTGGGGCTTCTTACACACGACGGTGGGCGTGCTGATCCAGCCCTTTCCTGCCTTGTCCTCCCAGTTAACCGTGATGAGGGACTCGGCCGTTTCCCCTTCGATGTCGCAGCACTTGCAGTATACGAGCACGACGGCCTTTTCCCCGGTCGTGTAATCTCCTCGGCTGACGACCAACTGCTTTGA
>Ga0172364_10002580_pt1 | contig 14417 bp, 14 predicted proteins | sample LakKivSesite10cm_FD_114545 | JGI IMG/M metagenome (GOLD analysis project Ga0172364, IMG submission 114545) | Sediment microbial communities from Lake Kivu, Rwanda - Sediment site 10cm | ecosystem: Environmental > Aquatic > Freshwater > Lake > Sediment | place: Rwanda: Western Province, Lake... | reverse complement strand
GTAGCTTCTTTTGCTAGTCAATTGGATGAAATTAAAAATAAAGGCTATGAAACTATTACTTTTGAAGATATTAAAAAAGGCGAAATTCCTGAAAAATCAATTATTTTAACTTTTGACGATGGTTATGATGATTTTTATTACTATGCTTTGCCTGAATTACAGAAACGAAAAATGAAAGGAACTCTTTTCATTGTCACGAATTTTGTTGGTGATAGCGGATATTTGACCAAGTCTCAGATATTAGAAATCAAGAATGCAGGTATTGAAATTGGTTCCCATACTTTATCTCATCCAGATTTAGCTAATTTAGAAAAAGATGAGGCAGAGAAAGAAATTCGCGAGAGCAAAAAATATCTTGAAGAGATGATTGGTACCCAAATTATTAGTTTTTGTTATCCTTCAGGTAGATTTATTAGCGAAACAGAAATTTTAGTGGAAAACGCAGGTTATGATTTCGCAGTGACCACTGCATCAGGTATAGCGAAATTTTCTAAAGCTTTTGAACTATCAAGATATAGAATTGGTCCAGATACAGACATTTTGAATTTCTTATAAATAACAAATCCCCCTTACTAAGGGGGATTAGAAGAGTTTAGGCTTTGGCTTTAAAAGCAAAAGCAAACACCCGACCTTGGCGATTAAAACAGTATTTTAGAAAACATCGTCTCCAGCGATAAGGAACCAAGTCGCCGGGTTCCCAGGGGATAGTTTGTTCGACTTGAGGCGATTGGTCAATAATGTCTTCAATGGCTGGGAAAATAACAATGGAAGAGTTTTTGGAAGAATCTGGCGACAAGGCTATAAATGGCAGGCGGGCTATAACTCCGCTTTCTTCCTGGGGATTTGGTCGCCAGTTAATGGCTACTGGATATTTAATACCTGGTGCGATTCTTGAGACATTATCTTTCAGAGGATAAGCGATAAACACAGGTCGTTGCTTGTCTGGAACAATTATTTCTGCCAAGCAAGTTTCTATTTCTCCTGGTGCAGGATAAGATTCTCTTGGTGAACAGTATTCTCTGTTGGCTAACTTGCTGGGTTGCAGTTGGGGTCTAGAAGGAAAAAAGACCCCTTTGCCATAATGGCTTACGACTGCTCCTGGGAAGCGGGGGTGCATATCTTTCTGCCAGATCAAGATTACTTTTTTTACTGTACCGTCGCCTTCAATTGCTAAAACGTGCGAAGGACAACAACGCCTAGGTCTGAGTAATCCGACGAGTTTTTCATTATTTGGTTTTGAGTCTGCATCTAATTGGATGGGGAACGAGGGCGTTAGGTCGCTAAACTCAATAAGCGGTTTCCCCCCGCGGTTGCGGGGCGAATGCTTAGAATGTTTTTTCTGTTTTCCCATTTTTTCACCTCCTTGTCAACGAACAGCTGAAGCCTCTAGAATATATAATTTTTGATTCAAAAAGTCAATTTTTTATCGATTCTGATTTTTTCAACAAATACCGCTAAAGAGGATATTCTAAATTTAGTACGAATATTTTTCTGTTTCCGCAGCTAAAAGTTTAAAAAATCTTGTTTGGTGGTGTCTGCTGGACGATATCAGAACTTTCTTTAAACAAAATTTAGAGGATTTTGCCAATTGACCCGCCCGCTGGCGGGACGAGCCTAACGAATTTTTCCGTCTGAAAAATTTGACATTTCCAGTTTAGTGGATCATGTCGGGATTGAACCGGATTTCTATAGAGGCAAATCGGGATTGAACCGGCGACCCCTACAATGTCCCGACAAATTTGGTGGACCCAGGGAGAGTCGAACTCCCGCCTGCGCAATGCGAATGCGCTGTTTTACCACTTAACTATGGGCCCATCAAAGTTGTCGAGGATCCACGATACTGATCCTCGTCAAGTATCGGGACGATATGGTGCTCTACCAATTAAGCTAACGGCCCTTCAGACAACCCCTTTATTTTTGCGGACTGTGCGAAGAAGTTAACGGTTCCATAGTCTTGAAAATATTATATCTATAAGATAGAGAAAAGAAAAGCCCGCCCGGGCGCTGACGTGGACATGTAAAGCCCGGGCGGGCAGAGCAGATACAAGATAATTTCAATATGGTCCTAGAATGAAATTTTGACAAGATTTAAATTTTGATCTAGAAAAATGATCTTTTTTATAGTATAGTTTGAGATGCTCCGGGCATGTGGCGCCTGCCTACCGGCAGGCAGGGAATTTTATCTAAAAGAATCCTCTAAGCAGTGGACAGATGGTAATTGTACACAGAAAATATGTCGGGCATGTGGCGGAATTGGTATACGCGTACGACTCAAAATCGTATAGTCTTCGGACTGTGTGGGTTCGACTCCCACCATGCCCAAAAATTGAATTAAGAGCGCATGCAGCTTCCCGACCCCGATTTCATCGAGGGTCGAGTTCCGACTGAGTCGAGAATCCTCGATAGAATCGGGAGATCCTCGATCTCCCCGATATCTAGCGGGGAGCATCGGGACAGTGGTACCTGCCTGTCGGCAAGTGGGGATCGCAGTAAGCCTTGGGCCTATGGCTCAGCGGTAGAGCGTTCGCTTCACATGCGAAAGGTCGACGGTTCGAATCCGTCTGGGCCCAATCTAATATCTATTTGCTAAATTATTTTATGCCAGAAGGTTTATCACCAACACCTAATGAAGAAGATCTACAGACACCCAAAAGTAAATTTATTGATTCTGGTTGGTCAGAACGAGAACAAAGCCGTCTAGAGTCAGATTTGAATTTGAAGGATCAAGGAGCAGAATGGCAAGAAATTAAAGGTGGGTCTATACATGCTGATTTTGCCTGAAGAAGTAGTTGTCAAAAGAATTGGCAGATATGAAAATGGCGGGCTTGAAGCAGGTAGGCATAATTGGTTTTCTTTTGGCGCTCCCGAATTCCCTGTTTGTTTATGGGCGCCTCATGATTTGGCGCCAACTGAATTTGAACTTCAGAGAACGACAACTATCAATCGGGAAGCAATTGATAGATTTGGCATTACCCCGGACCAACTAGAGGATATGTATGATGCTTACACTGGTGTTATTATTTTAGGAGCAGGTCCATGTGGTAAAATTGTATCTAATAGACCCAGGTTAGCAATTGACCAAAATCGAGGGGAAAATCGAGGGTAGACAGAAGTAAAAGTCCAAGTTGAAGGCGAGCCCAGAAAGAGAACAATTCCTCTTTTAAGCGACCGCGAAAACAATGATTCTTTAAGAGGGTATTTTATCATCTCAACTCAGATCGTTGAAAGGAACGCTGGCCTTAATCAAGAAGGGAAAACGCAAAAACCATTTTTAGTTTTGGGAATTCATGGTATGGCTAACCATAGAGCTAATGCCCCGGGAGCAGAGATTATCATTGGCGCTAGATAGGAAGTCCTCCCAACAGTTGGCGTTGACTTCGCAATGAAGCCTCTAGTAACATAATTTATAATTTGTCATTAGTTAAGGGCAGGATATTTTTCAAAAACATTGTTTATTTTGATTGAATTTTGGCAATAATTTTGCTATCCTATTATATATTTATGTCTTTGAGGCAGAAATTGGTCATTTTAGGCAAATTTTTGATTCTTTTCTTAGTTGTTTTTGCTGTTGTTTATGTAGTTGTTAATGCACCGGCACTTTATCAAAAATTAAGTTATTGGTATATTACTGTTTTTAAAAAAGAGGCTTGGCCTAAAAGCTATCAAATCGCACCCATTGATTTACAAAACAATTTGGGTTACATTCTGGCACCACAAAAGAAGCCGTCGACAAACAAAAATGTGAAAAAACCTAATCAGCCAGAAATTGATTTAGATAATAATTTTCTCTATATACCTAAATTAGGTATTAAAGCACCAATTAATTGGGAAATTTCTGAAGGTGATGCCATGGCATATCTCGAATCAGGCGTGGTTCATCTCCAAGGCACAGGATTGCCTGGTACGGATGGCAATATTTTTATTACTGGTCATTCATCTTATTATTGGTGGGCAGCTGGAGGTTATAAAACCATTTTCTCACTTCTTCCTAACGTACAAAATGGAGATCTGATTTATCTGACGTATGCGGACAAACTCTATATTTACCAAGTGGTTGAAGAATTAACTGTTGCGCCTTCGGATACATGGGTAATGGATAAATTAGATTATCCAGCTTTAAGTTTAATGACCTGTGTGCCAGTAGGTACAAATTTCCAACGTTTTATTGTGCGAGCTAAGCAAATCTCGCCATCTACAGAAGCAGTTAAACCCAAACCACATAAACAACGGCTGCCAAAGGAAGTACCCGAACTCTTACCTTCTATTTTTTGAAAACTCATTTTATTTTCTAAAAGTCTGAAGAATCTTATCCCAAAGTGATTGAGCTTCAGTAATTTTAAAAGTAGTCGCCTCATCCTTTCCGATTAAACTAATGTATTGCAAAGATAAAGGACTAATATAATCAAAGGATTGATTTTTGGGTAAGATCTTAAATTCTTGTTTAGTTTGAATTTCTAGCATTTTTACTTCTTTATCAAATTGGAGTAATAAATAATTAGGTGAAAAGAAATAAATATTTTTCGGGGCATCAAAATATCGACTAATAAATTTTGTAGTTTTGTCTTTGGCTGAATAGAGGTGGATGCTTCCTTCGTCATCCAACCAAGCTATTTGCTCATCTTGTTCTGTGAGACTTTGCAAATTGTCTCCCAGCCAGTATAACCCATTATTCACTAAAATGAAAAATTCCTTATTTCTATAGAGGCAAACTGTTTTTGAGTTAAATCTACAGAATTTCAACGAACTGATGGCAATGGGTTTTAAAGAATTATTTTCGACTTTCAGACTGCCTGATTTTTCTTGAGCGAGACCGATTCCTTTAGTAGTTAATTTATTACTTTCACTAATAGTTTCTAATTTTCCATTTTGCCAGTTAGTATCTAATACTCTATCCGCAATCATCGTTTTAGAATTCTCATCAATTTGCCAAAGCTCTTTTTTGCTATTGAGAAAATATATAACTCTACCGACACAAATTATTTTTTCCAAAGTATCTTTGGGTTTTAGAATTTTTGAACTAGTATTGTTTTCATCAATAATTTCCCAATAAGTTCCAAAATCAAATAAAGAGGAATTGTTTTCTCCTAAAATAGCCTTTGAAAAATTAAGATCTTTTAAATTTAAAGCAATTGGTTCGTCTTTGATGTTATTTAAATTTTTCAAAAAAACTTTTTGATCACTCAAAAATAATAAATTATCATTTTTGTAATCTAAAACCCTATCGTAAGTAAGAGTATGCTCGGAAATTGGTTTTTGATAAAATAAGGAAGGACTAATTTCTACTAAACTGTAAGCTGCGACCTCAATATTTGCTTCCCAAGGTAAAAATCCTTCTTTTTCCAGTCTAATTTTATAATTTCCAGGTTTGACGCCATTGATAATTGATTTTGTTTTTCCTAAATATTTCCCATTTAAATAAAATTTCGCCCCAGAAGGTAAAGAATTAACATAAAGTACACTGGTAAGATATATTTTTTTCTCTTTGAAATTATAACGATAGCCAAAAGCGAAAAGAATAATGACAAGAGCAATGGCTACAAATACAGGGAGGGCGATAGACCAAAATAAAATTCGCCATTTCAGACTTTTGCGGCGCTCAACTTCATAATCCATAAAGAGTAATTTTAATTATAAAATTTTTAAAGATAAGGTTCAATGCTTTTAGCTTGAATAAAGATTAATTTTTGGCTATCTTAATTCTATGGATTTAGAGGTTTTCGGTGGTTCTCCCCTTAAAGGAGAAATTCGAATTTCAGGGGCAAAAAATGCAGCCATGAAAATGATTGCTGCTGCCTGTTTGAGTTCTAGAGAAATTGAACTTAAATCTGTACCAGAGATTTTGGATATAAAAACCATGTTGGAAATTTTTCAAAATCTCGGCGGAGAAGTGAAAAGAGAAGGGAGGGGCCATTTTATACTCTTGGGTAAAAATATTAAAAACGGTAATTTGAATTTCGATATCGTTTCTAAGTTACGCGGTTCAATTGTTTTTCTAGGACCTTTATTAGCCCGTTTTAAAGAAGTGATTTTGCCCTTTCCCGGAGGTTGTCAAATTGGCGCTCGACCCATTGATACTCATTTGAGACTATTTTCTGATCTAGGCGCAGAAATTAAAGAAGAAAATGGCACCTATCGTCTGAAATTAAAAAGAATAAAGAGCAAAAGTGTTATTTTAGACGAATTAAGCGTTACTGCTACAGAAAATGCTATTCTTTTTGCTAGTTTTTACAATATACCTTTAGAATTTAGAGCATTAGCTTTGGAGCCAGAAATTATCGATTTAATTGAGATACTCCAAAAAATGGGAGTTAAGTTTGAAGGAGTAGGTACACCATTTTTAAAGATCAAGGGTACAGCTGGCAAATTCAAGCGTGTTTTTCATACAGTTCTACCTGATCGAATAGAAACTGGTACTTGGGCAATTTTAGCAGCAGTTTCCAAAGGTAGAACTGTTTTAAAAAATAATCGACCAGATACATTGGATTCTTTTTTTAATAAATTGGAACAAGCGGGGGCAAAAATTGATCTTAAAGGTGATAAAATTACGGTTTCAGCAAAAGGTTATTTTAAACCTGTTGATATCGATACTCGAACATATCCTGGTTTCCCTACGGATTTACAGGCTCCTTTTTCTATTATTATGACTCAAGCAAGAGGCTCAAGTAGAATTTTTGAGACTTTATTTGAAGATCGTTTACAATATCTCAGAGAATTAAAGAAAATGGGAGCTAATGCTAAAATTCTGAATCCTCACACAGCAGTAATTCACGGCCCCACTGTTTTATATGGTAAAACTATTCACACTCTTGATTTGCGCGCTGGTGCAACATTAGTTTTAGCAGCTTTAATTGCTCGCGGGAAAAGTTTAATTAAAAATATAGAAATTGTTGATCGGGGTTATGAAGATTGGGAAGAAAAAATAAAGAGTTTGGGAGCAAAAATTAAAAGAATTTCATGATTGTTAAACGTTTAGCTATTGATTTGGGTACTTGGAGTACTTTAATCGCTGTTCCTGGTAGAGGTGTGATCATTAATGAACCATCAGTAGTGGCAGTGACAGCAGATACTGATAAAATTTTAGCTGTAGGAAAAGCAGCTGAGGAAATGCTGGGTAAAACGCCAGAATCAATTATTGCTATTAATCCAATTCGCGATGGCGTAATTGCAAGTTATAGGATTACTGAAGGGATGTTAAGATACTTCTTTGATAAAATTACTGGCATTTTTTCTTTTGTGAGGCCCGAAGTGATGATTGCTGTTCCTGCAGGAATCACTTCAACTGAAAGAAGAGCAGTTATTGATGCTGCTATTTCCGCGGGCGCTAAAAGAGCTTATGTGATTAAAGAACCGGTAGCGGCAGCACTTGGGGCTAAAATTCCTATCGGTACCCCTTCAGGACATATGATTTTAGATATTGGAGCTGGAACCACTGAAGTGGCTGTCATATCACTAGGCGATATTGTAGTTTCTGAAAGTGTGCGCATTGGTGGTGAAGAAATGGACCAAGCTATCATTGATTACGTAAGAAGAAAATATAAAATTATTATTGGCCCGAAAACTGCCGAAAAGATGAAGATTAAAATTGGTTCTGCCCTACCTCTAAAGCGAGAAAAAACAATGGAAATTTCTGGTTCAAATGCCATTAGTAATTTACCCGAGACTTTAATTGTTGGCTCAAATGATGTCGCTTCAGCCTGTGAAGATGTTTGGCAGCAAATAATCCAAACTGTAAAATCAGTTTTGCAAAAAACACCACCAGAATTGGCAGCTGATATTATTGATAAAGGAGTAGTAATGACTGGCGGAGGATCAGCGCTGCGTCGTTCGGATGAAATGTTATCAAAAATTACTGGTATTCCTTGTCAAGCAGCCGAAGAACCAACACTTTGCGTAGTTAAAGGAACCCTGACTGCCTTGGAACATTTAGATGATTTTAAAGAAAAAGTTCTTTGGATTAAGTAAGATTCCTTTTATTTTTATAAAAAATTTACCCCCTCTGTGTTTATCTCTGGAATATAAACAAAATTCAATTAACATATAATAATTCAAATAAGGGTTGAGTAAAAAATATAAAAAACACGGAGGGATGAGGTTTCAATTTTAACATCAATATGACACAAAATTTAGGTTGGATTCTATTTATAATTTTTTCAGGATTTTCGGCTTTCAGGCGCAAATGGGGGCTTTATTTGTTGTTTTTAATCCTACCTTTCTATGCTCTTTTAATTACTTTTTCTCAACATTTCTTTCATACCTCAGGTGAGATTTTATTCTCGCTTCGTTTAATTAAAGAAGGAATTCTTTTAGGTATCCTAGTTTCCCTTATCTATTCCTGGATAAGAAATCGATCCTTAATAAAAGAAAAAATAAATTTCTATCTCTCTGATATTTTTATTTTGATCTATTTAATTATCCTAATTTCTTCTGGTTTAATTTTCCATTCGTCTCTAGCAGAGATATTTTTTGGCCTGCGTTATGATTTCTTTTTCTTCTTTTCTTATTTTATTTTCAGACTCTATTTTATTTTTTCTAAAGATAATGAGTTTCAGACAATTATTAAAATTATTTTTACTACTGCGATAATAGTTTTTATTTTTGCTTTACTTCAATTTTTTGTTTTGCCTAAGGATTTTTTAATTCAATTTGGTTATTCTAAAATCGTAAGTTCAATTTTTGATACTACTGCTCCATTGGCTGCATATCAACTTTTAGGTAATTCAAATCTACTGCGAGTTCAATCATCATTTGCTGGACCAAACCAACTGGCTAGTTTTGCTTTAGTGATTATATTCTTAGCTTGGGGAATCATCTTCTCTAAAAAACCATCAATTTTAGCTTGGATAAGTTTAGTTCTGGCAATTTTAGTTTTAATTTTAACTTTTTCTCGTTCTGCCTGGATTGGTTTTGTGGCAGGAATGATCATTTTAGCCAGTTTTAATTTAAAAAAGAGACCCATATTTTCAGGTTTGATTTTTGGTTCGCTGCTGATTTTGGCAATTTTAGGCTTTCTCTTATTTAGAAATCAAATAAACGACATTATCATTCGTCCGACGTCTTCTGTTTGGCATGCTGTGGCTTTAAAAGATTCCTGGGAGGCATTTAGGACGCACATTTTTGGGCTTGGTTTAGGCAAAATTGGACCAGCTTCCCAATGGCTCCAGAAACCAATTATTTCTGAAAATTATTATTTACAGATTGGGTTAGAATCAGGAATTTTTGGCTTAATTACTTTCATCCTCGCTTTCGTATTTCTAATCTCTGATCTAAAACAAAAAGATTCTGTCTTAGCTAATTCTGCGATCTGTTTAATTTTCTCTTTCCTCTTTGCCTCGTTTTTTCTGCATACCTTAGCCGATGGAGTCCTTTCCTTTTATATAGGCTTATTTTTAGCTATAGTCCAAACTAAAAAAGAAAGATGAAGAAAATTGAGTTTCGAAAAGCAGAGAAATACTTTTATAACGAAACGAAATCCGCCGAAGCATCCGGTATGAAACCAAATCAAACAGACAAAACAGAATATTTGGAGCGAAGGCGGATCGAAGATTTAAGAGTAGCTTTAGTCCACGAATATTTAACTCTTTTAGGTGGCTCAGAAAGAATGCTTTTAGATTTTTTGGATATATTTCCTCAAAGTGATTTGTTTTTGTTAACTTACAACCCTAAGAAATTACCCAAAGAATTTATTTCTAAAATAGAAAAACACAAAATCATTGTTTCCAATTTAAAAAAAATCCAGAGATTCACTTCATTGGTTCGCATGTGGGCTCAGCAAGCAACCGAACAATTTGATTTTTCAGGTTATGATCTAGTTTTTTCTAATTGCAGTTATTGCTCAAAAGGTGTTTTGGTTCCGCAAGACACTATCAGCATTTCTTACATTCAATCTCCAACCAGATATTTATGGGATTATACCCATAACTACTTGAAAGAACATGCTAAAAACAATTTAGCGAAAAGATTTTTGCATAAACTATTTTTTAAACAAAGAAAATGGGATTTTTTAGCGGCACAAAGACCAGATTTACTTTTAGCTAATTCTAAGAATGTAAAAAATAGAATTAAAAAATATTATCGTCGCAATTCTTTGGTTTTATACCCATCAATTAATGTTTCTAATTTTAAGTTTAGCCCTAAAAAAGATGATTTCTTTTTAATCGTTTCCAGGCTTTCACCTTATAAAAAGGTAGATTTGGTGATTCAAACTTTTAAAAATTTGCCAAACTTGAAATTAAAAGTAGTAGGTGAAGGAGTAGATAAAAAGAAATTGCAAAATTTAGCTAAAGGTGCAAAAAACATTGAATTCTTAGGCTTTGTTGACGATGAGAGGCTAAAAAATCTGTATTCTAGAGCTTTAGCAGTTTTATTTCCACAAGTTGAAGATTTTGGTTTAGTGCCGTTAGAAGCAGCTGCTTCTGGAACACCAACAATTGCTTTTAAGGAAGGTGGTGCTTTGGAAACAGTGATTGAAAGTGAAACCGGACTTTTTTTCAAAGAGCAAACTGAATCTTCCTTAGCTAAGACCATAAAAGAATTTTTAAACCGGAAATTTGATCCCTACGAAATCAAAAAACAAGTCCAAAGATTCGATAAGTCGCAATTCCGCCAAAAATTGATCGAGATTGTCGAAAATGAAATCAATACTAAAAAATAATTTATTCTCACATTCTCCCGCCTGCCAGCGCCTGATGCCGCAGGCTATGGCGGGCAGGTAAGAATGTTGGGATTTAAAAATTAGGTGATATGAAAGAAATAAAAATTTTGGGCATTCCGGTTAAGCAAATAAATAAAAAACAATTATTAGGTTTAATCGAAGAAAAAATAAATCGCCGAGAAAAATTGCATATAGTTACAGTTAATCCAGAAATTTTAGTATCGGCGCAAAAAGAAAATGAATTTAAAAAAATCTTGAGACAATCTTTTAATATTCCAGATGCGGTGGGAATTATGTGGGCTGGCTATTATTTGTCAAAAACAAATGGAGCCAGCGGACTTTTTGGGAGTCTTAAAAAACTTTTTTGGTTGAAATGGTCTTTAATTTTGACGCCCTTTTGGCAGAAAAAATTTAAGATTTTTCCTGAAAAACTTTCTGGCTCAGATATTTTTTGGGATATCTTAAAACTTGCTGATAAAAAAAGATATAAAATTATGTTTTTGGGCGCTGATGAGGGAGTGGCACAAATGGTAGCAAACAAAATGAAGATTCAATTTAAAAATTTAAAAATAGTTGGTGCTATCCCAGGCAGTGCTAAAGAAAGTGATGATGAAATGATGCAAAAAATTGTTAACAATGCTGGACCACAGGTCATTTTTGCAGCCTATGGTTCGCCCAAACAAGAATATTGGATTGCTCGAAATCTACCTTATTTCAAGAACAGTCTAATCACTATTGGAGTAGGTGGAACTTTTGATTTTGTGGCTGGAAAAGCTAAACGCGCGCCAAAAATTTTAAGGTCCTTAGGTTTAGAATGGTTATGGCGCTTGATACAAGAACCTAAAAAAAGGTTTAAACGGATAATTAATGCGGTTTTTATTTTTCCTTGGTTAGTTTTCAGAAAACACTGATTTAGAAAAACAAAAGCGGGCGATATTCGTCCGCTTAAATTAATAGTTGGAATCTTATAGTGTTTTCTTTTTTGGCCAAAAGAGGACTACATATAGTAACGCACAAAGAATTAGAACGATTATAATCCCTTCGACTCTTGTGGTTAGCGAATCTTTTCTTTCAGCGATTTCTGTTCTCAGCTCATTCATTCGGCTGAAGAGGTTGTCTCTTTCTCGTTTCAGGCGTTTCATTTCTATATCATCTTCAGAAATACTGGTTGTATGTTTAAGGTGATTGCAAAGTTCATTATCATAGTAATAACTTAGACTAATATGCTCATAGGAAGTGGCGAGTTCTATATTGGAAGCATATTCGAAGGGCCCGACTTCTCCTAGTAGTTGATTGTGTGCACTTGATCTTAAGTCAGCCGTGTCAAAAGGCTTTTCCGGATAAACAAGTAGGGGGCGAATTGTTCGTTGCCAAGCTGTCTTACTGTATTCATTAAAATCTGCCAAAGGCAGACGACACGACTTAGGACAAATTGCATTCCAGTCGTTGATGGCAGATTGAAGTTCGCTAGGTATGCTCTCAACAGTTATGGGATCCGTGAGGAGTATCTGTTTTGGCATAGTCGTGAATAGAAGCAGGAGCGTAAGCATTGGTCTCAACTCCTTTTGCTTTTTGGTCAGTGAGTACGGAATACCACTTTTTCGATGTCAAAATAATCTTGGGTTTTTTGGTCGTGAGGCAACACGGTGTTGTTCTTTAGATTCACCTCTAGCTTCATGTCGCAATAGGAAACGTAGAAAACTTTTGGTTCTGCTACGACAGCCAAGAAAAAAAGTCCTGCAACTATAACCCACAGTAGGTTTTTTGCTTTCATTTTTTCCTTCCTCCTTTTCAAGGATGCAAATCTTTATTATTTTCACCTAAAAAAAGTTTAAAATCAAGTGACCAGTCGTTTTTAATTCGATCAGAATTTGGTTTGGATCTCAATCGATTTGTAATCAGAGAAATTATGAAGATTGAAAAATCTGCGCAATTGCACAAATTCTTACAGATATAAAACTATTTTTTTCTAAATTGTAACGGATAAATCTTTTTAAAATATTTTATAAGTTCTTTATCGTTTTTTATTTTAGCCGTTAAAAAATAAACAAAAGGTTTAACGTCTGTTAAGTCTATTAAAAAATTAATTTCTTTTTCACAGGGGAAAGGAAACCCCCAAACACTTTTCTGAATCTGAATAAAGCCAATGCCCGCCAGCCGACGACGAAGAAAATTTCTATCGCCGCTAAATTTAGTTGGTAAATCAAAAATAACTATTCGCCATTTGCCATCCCATTTTTTAGGAATCGGTACATAAAGATTATGTATAAGCAGAAATAAAGCTTGGTCATAGCCTTTCCTAGTTAGTTTAAAATTTTTATTTGAGTTCTTGATGTATCCTTGTTGATGTAAATTTTTTAAAGAACGCCTTAATCTCCACTTTGCTATTTCATCTAGAAAATCATCTCGGTTTCTTTCCATTTTATATAGAGAGTTGGAGCCAGGCATGATCATTGCTGCCTGCGTAGCTAAAATAAATTTTAGAATTTCTAAAGAAAAACATAAAAGTTGCTTTCCTCCTTTTGCGATTTTATTTAATCTAAATTTAGGTTTATGTTTTATTAAAATTTGCTTTAAAAGGTTTTGATCCAATTTAAATTTTGCTCTTTTTTTCATAATGCTGATTATTTTCTATTTTCGATTATCATTTATTATATTGCAAAACTTGCGCAATTGCACACAAAAATCGATAAAGAAACACTCAAAAAAAACAATAATTTCTAGTCCATATCTGGCAAAAACTGCGCAATTGCACAGTTTTTGCAATAGATGGTTATTTAATTTATTAAAATAATGATTGATTTATTTGTCCGATTGCACAGATTTATCAATTTGAATTTTGGAATAATTTAATATCATAAATATTGAAAAAATATAAAAAATATTGGGAGGGTGGGCACTAAATTAAAAGTCTTTCTTGATGGGGGAATATTTTTTAATTTTCTTGCTGTATCTGGAAAAAATTGTTCGATTGCGCAAGTTTTGCAATATAATCTTAGAAAAAAAATTGATTTTTTATTCTGGAAAAAGGGCTGTTTAGAAGAGCGGATTGACAAAAATATGTAGTGGAACTATAATATAGTTGACTTCAGGGTTGTGTTAACAACTTTGAAGTTGCAGATTGAAAAAGGAGGTGCCTGCATGAGAACCTCAACTTGGCTCATCGGTATTTTTGCTGTGCTTTTTACGGTTTCCGGAGCACTTTCCGGTGTCTCTTGGGTGGAAACTGGAAAATTTTGGCGCGAAATTGGAAGTTTCTTGACTGAGGTGGGAAGGGCTCTCACCTATCAAGACGGTCAAGAGACTCAACAACCTGCTGCTCAACCTGAGCAGCCAAGAATGGTAAAGATGGTTTTGTCGGGGCCTGAGGTTGCAAAAAGAATCTCCCGCCCAAAAAGCAAGGACGTGGTTAACATTCATTGGGCGTTTAAGCACGGTGGGGCAGAGATTATATGTAGAGGGGCAGAGGGTTCCAACCCTCTAGCAGTTATTGACGGAGATTGTTCAACTTTTTGGACAGCGGGACGTTCCGGTGAAACCTATTGGATATTGGATTTGGGGAGCGTTAAGACGTTTAGAATGGAGCGTTGGGATTTGATTGCTGCTTCACCTTGGTGGTACTCAATTGACGGTGAAAACTGGAATTGGTGGGGGGAGTATTGGGGCAATCAGGTTGATTGTAAGGGAACCCCAATGCTATTTACTGATGAATATGAAACAGTTACTGCTCGTTATATAAGGTTTTTTGCATTCTACCCCGAAGAGG
>Ga0172364_10002578_pt1 | contig 14424 bp, 11 predicted proteins | sample LakKivSesite10cm_FD_114545 | JGI IMG/M metagenome (GOLD analysis project Ga0172364, IMG submission 114545) | Sediment microbial communities from Lake Kivu, Rwanda - Sediment site 10cm | ecosystem: Environmental > Aquatic > Freshwater > Lake > Sediment | place: Rwanda: Western Province, Lake... | reverse complement strand
AGCGCTTCATAGAATGCCTTTGCCGTCACCGGATTTTCATCGGTCAGCTCAGCAAACACAGTTCCGATAGAAGGTGATTTAATGGAGATTCTCATATAATTGCGATAACGGCATTGCGGATTGCGGATTTAAATTGATTCACGGAGTTCCTGAAAAAGTTTTAATAGCTTATCGTATTTTTCCATTAAATCATAATATAATTTTTTATAATCGGCCTCTCTTTTTTCAGAATGTGTTATTTCAATTTCTTTGATCACCTGATTGAGTTCAAAAAATATCTGTTCCACACCGGGCTCTTTTTTCTTTTCTTCTGGTTTTTGAATCAGCTCAACAAAACCCTCTTCCTCAAGCCATTTGCGTGGATCCACGGTTTCTATTGGTTTTTCATCTTTGTGTAACCATTTTTCATTTGTTGTTTCCAGGTCATAGTTCACTTTCGGATACAACCCCTCCACTAGATTGATCAATTTTCGAGGAAAATCAGGCTCTGTTTCATCGTATTCAATTATCGGCAATTTATTAATATCTCCCGGGATTTTTGCTAAAATATCTTCTTCACCCATCAGAAAATAGCCAATTACCGGTGGTTCATTAATGATTAACTTGTTGCAAATCTTGGTAATTACTTTCTTTTGCAATATGTCAATATCGAAATTTATGCGAGCAAGTATGAGATTTATGTCATTGCGAAACCAGCATATTTTCTCCACCGCGGCTGTTATTGAATCAACACCTATGATTCGCTCTTTGTGAAGAATATCACAGATTTTTTTTCTTATATTTAAATCCGGTTCAATGATGATAAACATTGAAGCCTCTAAGGGTCTTGATACCAGATGCCGGATACGAGATAATAGGGAATCAGGAGATCAGGATATCTGGGGAGCAGGGAATCGGGTATCATGAATCAATAAATTTGAATAGGCTACTGCCCTTGTCAGTTATCCGCCTGAGGCGGAGACTGGCCACACCTTGTCGATAATGACACTATGCTGCATAAGCGTAACTACTTATCAGGGGATCAGGGAGAAATGATGACCCGGTCTCTATCCTGATAAGCCAAATTTACCAAATTTCTTCAGGGATTAGCCCCTGAATTTTGCAAACTCCAATTTCCTCTTTCAGGGCGCGAAGTACGTTTCGCTACACCTGATACAGAGGAGGTAAATCAAGGTAAATTTCTCCTACCAATTTCAGGATTGCATATGCAACCCTGGGGACAGGGGCCGATACTTGATAGAACTACAATATTATAATTATATATAAAAGTTTATGTTTGTCAAGCGGGGAAAAGAATTGAGGTTAGGAGGTTAGGAAGTTGGGAAGTTAGGAAGTTGGGAAACAGGGCGTCAGTGAGACAGAGAACACACCTCTATTCTTCGGCCTTGTGCTCCAGGATAAAAAATTCTACACGGCGGTTCTTTTGTCTACCCTGTTCTGTAGAATTGTCCGCAATTGGACAGGATTCACCATAACCAATAGGAAGAAGACGCACCGGTTCAATCATATGCTTGTCTATGAGATAATCGCGCACTGCCTCCGCCCTTTTCTGGGAGAGTTTTTTATTATATGCGTCTGAACCGATATTGTCTGTATGCCCCTGGATTTCAACATCTATTTCCGGATGATTTGTCAGAATCATTGCTGCATCATCAAGAACTGGAGAGGATTCGGGTTTTAATTTTGCACTATTGAATTCAAATTCGACACCCTCCAGAACAATTATAGAACCCTCACGGAATATGCGAATAATTTGCTCTGTAATTTTATCAGGTAAAACCGTTGCATCAGTCTGTGAAGTGACATAGTCCAATGCCTGGATCTTTAAAAGATACTTACCTAATGAAACTTCGTTAAACTCAAAATGCCCTTTTTCATCTGAAGCCACTGTGCGATTGAGTTCTAAAATTGTTATCTGAGCAATCAGAGGCTCATTTGTAAGATAGTCCAGGACAATTCCCCTTATACCACCGTATTTTGCCTCTGCCCTTTTCAGAACCAGGTCAAGTTCAATCTTTTTACCCGTTGTTATACTACAGGAGATATTTTTTGATTCAAAACCATCCCGCGTGAATATAAGATTATTGTCGCCCGGCGCCAGGTCAGAAATAATGTAATAACCTGCAGAATTCGTCAGGGCGATTATTTGTTCCTGACCTGCAATCGTGATTTCAACGCCTTCAATCGGTGTATACTCTCCATCGGTGACAAAACCATATATCGCACCAACCTCAACAAGTCCTGAAGGACCTGTAAATAAGGCACAGGAAAGAGTTAAGACTGTGCAGAAAATACTTGCTAACAAAATCTGTTTAATAAGCTTGCGATTATGCATAGAGCCTCCCTTTTATCAAATACCACAATAAAGTAAAAAACAGTAATAGATTAAACGACAAATGAAATTCTTTAAAGTCATACGGCTCAACCGTCCTGTTAAATAATTGAAAATAGGAAGTTAAGAGGTTAAGAAGAACAGAAAAATATCCTAACCTCCCATTTTCCTAACCTCCCAACTTCAGCTTTTCTTGTAATACTTAGAATAATATTTATAATAATAATGATAATAATAACTTCCTGACTTGGGCGGTGCATTATTTATCACCACGCCAATTAGATCTGCACGCGCAGATTCTAATATCTCTTTACTGTTTTCTAATTCTTTCAAATTTGTCTTGCTATACATTGTTGTCATAATGACACCATCACAGAATCTTGCAAGGTATGTGGCATCAGCAAATAATAGAATGGGCAGACCATCAATGAGCACATAGTCATAATTCTTTTTTAATTGGTCAAGAACACCATGCATCCTCTCTGATTCAAGAAAGATAATTGGATTTGCAGGCACATTGCCAATGGGTAAAAGGAAAAGAGAGATGGTTTCAAGTGGTTTTTTTGACTTTTCCGGTTCAAGCGTGCTCTGTGGTTCTGCATATTTTGTTCGGTCAAAACCTACGATAACATCCTCAAGTTCTGCTTCCTGTTTTAACACATCAAATAGGCCCTGTTCTTTTTTCATTTTTATTATATCTGTGAGATGGCCCCGCTTTTTGCGAAAGTCTGTATCAATCAACAAAACCTTTTTGCCTTTTGTGGCAAAGACATAACCGAGATTTAAAGAAACAAATGTCTTACCATCCTCAGGGCCCGGTGAGGTAACATAAAGGGTTTTATATGCTTTTTCTGGATGGGCAAACTCAAGGTGCACAGAAAGTTTACGAAACGCCTCAAACTCAGCACTTGAACGGTCCTCAACAAGCTTTAATTCAGAACGGCTATGATGGGAATTCTTAAATCCCAAACCATTCAATAAAGAATATTTTATATAATCAAGATTTAATCCAGATTTCAATTTCTTTTCATGCGCATTCAATAATGCGGGGATTGTGCCGTAAATAGCAAGATTCAGTTTCTCTTTTATTGTTTCGGGGTCTTTTATTGTATTATCAAAATATTCAGCAACGAATACGACTGCAGTACCCACAAGAACTGCGAAAAAAACCGACAAAAAAAGCGTGAGCAATGCCCTGCGCGGATTTACAGGACTACCTAAAACAAATGGTGGATTGATAATCTTTATATCTGATGTGACCCCTGCCTCTTGAACCCGGGTCTCCTCAAGTTTTTCCGAAAAGAAGGTATATAATTTTTCTGCAGTTTCCCTGTCCCTTTCAAGCCGGGCTAAACTTATCTCGTCTGCAGGTATGTTCTCAAGTTTTAACTGGAGATTCTTGATCTGGCTTGAAACGCCCTGAATATCAGTCTTTATCGTACCCACTCTCTTTGAAATTTCATCCTTAAGTTGTTCTTTAAATCCATCATATTTTGCTTTAATTTCCGCATACTTCGGGTGTTTTGTTGAATATTCCTTTAATATGCCTTTTAATTGGGCATCTGCCTGGATAAGCTGGCTATATAACTGCTGAATGCCCTGGTCTGAAATCATTGTTGTTGCTATATTAAGGGAGGTGCTCTGGTTCAGGGTATCAAGTAAGAGATAATTGTTAATATCATTAAGAATATTTTCTTCTATGTCAAGTTGATTTTTACGGGATTCAAGCGTGGAAACCTGGTTTATCAATGCCTGGGTTGATGCCTTTAAATCCGCAATCTTTTTATCCTCTTTAAATAATTTTATCTTTTCTTCAAGTTCATTAAGGCGCTCCTGATAAAGTGCTAACTGGGATTCAATAAACTTTTTTGACTGGATAAACTGCAAACTCTTCTCTTCTATGTTTTCCATTACAAGGAGGTCAGAAAAGGCACGGGCAATGCGCAATGCCTGGTCTTTATTTCCCCAGTATAGTTCAATGCGCAGTATACCAATGATATTCATTCCCGGAAATATGGTCTTTGCCGAAACCATCTTCTTTGTTGCCCCCTCACCAGAGATCGGCACACCAGAGCGGTCTCCTGCCCTTTCTACCTTATCTGCCTCAAGGACCTTTACCGAGATAGAATTACGCAGGGCAAGTGCCATTTTGTTGCGGGGATAGAATGTGATTGAATAAATCTTACCAACTGGCAGATGCTGGTTCTGGGTGATTGTAAATTCCAGTGGTCCAAGGTTTATATACTCGCCAAAATTTTTCTGGATAATTTCGCCATCCATTTTTAAGGCATAACCATTTTCAAAAATCTTCAAATTGTATGGTCCAATTGCCTGTTCAAAATCAGATTTTAAATGTGCATTGATGATAATATCGGTGTTGCCATTTTTTATAAATGTATAAAGCCCGAGTGTATCAACAACCTTTTCCGCAATGTTGACACTCAAAAGATTGGCAATAAGACGCTGGGTTACTGTGCCAATCTGGGTTGTTGGTGTCTCTGATATGCCGCTGAAAAATCCCTCAACCGGACGGTTTTCAGCAACACCAACATCAAAACTTGAAAGGTATATTGGTGTATAGGGTTTTGACAATCTGAAGATTAAAATGCCAAGGAATACGGGTATGGCAATGATAAAGAATAACCTGCGCCGGCGCAGGAATTTGAGCCAGAGATCTTGAAGATTTATTGGCTTTTCCTGCTCATATATATAGTCTGTGGGAATTTTTTCATTATTTCCGTTCATAGTCTATTTTGTTATTGTAATATAAAGGTTTACTGCAGTGAGGCTTAATGTCGCAAATTGCAGGACCGTTCCCCAGTTTATCACAAATTTTCTGCCGATATAAATCCAGTCCCCTGCCTTGAGTTCAAAATTGTCTTTATCAACACCCTTTTTTAAAATCGCCCCAAGATTTATAGTATATACCTTTACCCCATCACCAGTATCGCGCACGACCTTAACCTTTTTCAAATTTGCCCGGTCTGTCGGACCACCAGCAAGGGCAACATAATCGCTTATAAGCAGTCCACGCTGGTACTGGACAGTGCCGGGCTTGATGACCTCGCCATAGATAGCTACTGTAGAGATTGTGGGACCCTTTAGAATTACCGAGACAAGAGGCTGAACAAAATACCTTTTTAATAAATCTACAATTGTATCAGCAACCTCAGTGGTCGTGAGACCCGTAACCTTTATATCACCGATTAAAGGGAATGTGATATTACCATTGTGCATTACGAGGAGGTCCCGGGAGAGTTCTTCTTCGCCAAGGACTACGACTTCAAGGACATCGCCCGGTTCAATATGGTATGAATTGGTGTCAACATTAGTTAATAAAACTAATAGACTTAAAATATACATAGCAGTATTATATTTAAATATTGGATTTTGTCAAGGGAAAGATATTTCGGACAGGGACAAGCCCTTATTTCGGACAGGGACAAGCCCTTATTTCGAACAGGGACAAGCCCTTATTTCGGACAGGGACAAGCCCTGTCCCTACATCTTTGCTTTATAATTCCATAATCTAATTTTTATGTAGGGACAGCCCTTGTGGCTGTCAGAGAACAGAGGACGCCATAGAATTAAAATCTCAGCATTAACTGGACATAGGTGTGATTATGCATATATTTTGGTGTGGGAAAATCACCTTCCATTGCCTCAACAAGATAAAACCAGAGGTTTTTATAATGGAATTCCATACCCACATTTATGCGGCGCTCCGTAAAATTTTTGTTTTGATTATTGTAGTAAAATTCCCTTTGTGTTCCAAAGTGCCAGATAAAATATCCTCCGGGATAAAATTCCAAATCAACTAAATAGGCATACACATTCCTGTCATAAAAGAGTGTATCGTCTTCACTTTTGTAATTATAAGTAAGATATAGGGTGGGAACCCATTTTTGATTAATCCTGTAGGCAAGCTGAATTTCGGGAATGTCATTAAAAATTTTTTCGGTTATACTGTGCAGGGAATCAGTAATGGATTTTGTGGAATATTTAAGATTATTGAGCAATCCTATGCGAAATTTTCTTATATCCTGATAAAAACGAAAATAACCTGTGTGTGAATATCCCTGTTCACTGAATGTTGGTGGTTCATCAGCGGATTCAAGAAGGTATTTTTTACCCAGAGAGAACTCTATTCTGAGCCTGCCTGTAGCCCAATTTTTATTGATTGTGGTCTGCAATTTTATCGGATATTGGATGCCTTTATAAATTATCTTTGAACCTCCATTCTCCACATTCTGCAGGGAAAAATTTCTATCAAAGTCTTCAACGGTTAAAAATGTCTCAACATAGTTTAAATAATCTTTGCCATAAAAATAACCAATGCCGATTTCATCCTCGCCTTTGTAGTAATGGGTGGTTATGGAGAGAAAAAGCCGGCAGTTTTCCTTTAATTGAAAAAATGGCTGGAAATAGTGATTGGAAATGTGCTCGTTATAATCGCCAAGATAATGATTCTGATAACGCATGCCGAGAATTTTTGAAAGATATACCTCATAGCGTAGTTCAAGGTCAATATACCAATTTAATAAATCAAGACAACCCTGGGTTGTGCGCATGCCATTCTTTGTGGAGTCAAAGGCGATTTCCCAGGATTGGAAATAATGGCCAAGTTGTTTGTCCAGCAGATACTGGCAATTGGAATCCTCTGGCGCATAACTGAAACCTAAATGCCAAAAACCAAATATCAAAATCCAAAACTCAAATCTTCTTTGTTCCATATCCCTATTACTCCCAGCTTCCTAACCTCCTAACTTCTTAACCTCCTAACTTCCTTGCCGTTTCCCAACCTCCTGCCCTTTATCCTTCCTATATAAATATATCTCTCCAAATGTCTGTTCCTGCTCAACTCTTGCCATCCCTTCCTTTACAATCTGCAGCATTCCAAAGAAATATGAGACGGCAATGGATGTGTTCTTCTTCTCCTGCAAATACTTCATAAAATTCAATCTTTCATTCTTATCAAGTTCTTGATTCAAATCCTCAAGCACCTTTTCAATAGGAATCAATTGCCTCTTTATTAATACTGCCTCTTTTTCTGTGGGTTTAAAACTGCGGAAGGCAAGGATAAGACTTGCCAGTTCTCCTTCTTCAAGCACCACTGATGGTTCAACCTTAGAGAATCTTGGAAATTGTTTATGCGATTCCTCTTCCATAACACCGAATGCGCGGGCAATCTCTTTATATTTTTTGAACTCTTCAACAATCTGCATCAAGGTAATAGGCTTTGCCTCTTCTTCGTCTTCAGGCGTGCGGGGTAAAAGTGAACGGATTTTTAGTCTGATTAATATCGCCGCCATCAAGAGAAAGTCCGCAGCATCCTCAAGGTCTTTGCGCTCAATCTTCTGGATATAATCAAGATACTCTTCAGCAACCTGGGCAATAGGGATGTCGAATATATCAACCTCTTTTTTACGCACCAGATATACAAGCAAATCAATCGGACCGTAATAGATACCAATGTCAATCTTCACACTGTAAGTCTATGCAGGACGATTAAAATGTCAAGAACGCAATTTGTATCAAATGAATCTTGTTCGCTCTTCTTCAATCCTCTTTTAACAAAAAAAGAATAATGGAATTTAAAAAGAAGTTGGAAACTTAAGATAATATTCTGGCTATGGGATAACATAAGATTGTTGCTCTTCTTTATTTTGTGAACCGCAGCGTATTTAGAAGTAAATCTTTATGCTCATTTAATCTTCGCACTGCATAATCACCAATAAGTTGCAATGCAGACAAGGCTGGATATGCTTCTTTTTCCTGAATTTTTCTTAAAAGAAAAATGCTAATAAATCTAAAGAACGAAGTACTCAAAAACAGGATATGAAAATTGACAAATGTCTGACCCAAAAATGCAAATTTAAAATTCACGAGAACTTGGGCAATAAGACCACCCAACAGAGAAGAGAGAAAACCACAGATTCCCGTGATTGTTGAGAATACTGCAAAGTAAGACTCTTTTAATTCTTTTTTTTCTGTCAAACTCAAAAGAATATTGAAGAGGCTTAAATTGATACCAGACCAGAATGTTCCGCTAAAAAAAGCATCAATCCAGATCGGCAGTATAAAATTGGGTTTTGCAAAGAGCCATATTATTGGCAGAAATATAATACCAACAAAATTTATGGCAAGAATAGGCTTTGACTTTACCCGGTCAATCATCCGACCCCAGAACAACTGAAAGATGAGGCTCGCTATGCCCGCAATAATTCCGTATATTGCAATCGTTGAATAAGCCATCTTTAAGTTTTTAATCATATGAACGACCCAGAAAGGTGCGGCAATGCCTGCAAAGAGATACCAGAATGATACAAATTTTATTAAAGCAACAAAATTGTTATCTTTAAGGGGCATTAAAAAGATATCCTTAAAATGAATAGCCTTCTTTTCAAAACCAGGCTCGGGCTGGAATGAGAGTGTAATACCTGCAAGTGTAGAAAAAAGGACTGCGGTTGAAAATATTATTATAAATGCGGGATGGGGTGCATAAATATCAAGGACCCTGCCACCAAGATAATTTACTGTCATGCCCACGCCACTGATGAGTGTGTTCCTTATGCCGAAATATCTACCCCTCTCTTCTCTGGGCACTAAATCGCTCATCCAGGAGAGCCAGAGATTGCCAGAAGAGTTTAACAGAAGATTAAAAAAGAAGATAACTACAAAAAAGAAACTTATGCTGATGCGGATATTGAAGATAAGTCCGATAATAAAAAATATAAATAGACCCCTGCCGATTACTGAAGTCAAGAGACAGGGCGTTTTTCGCTTGCCAATGATATTCGCAACATAGGCAGAGAAAAAACCTACACCTGCAAGGATTGAAGGAATTGAGGCGAGCACACCGATCTGGAATGGATTTGCATTTAAAAATAATGCAAAAGAAATAAGGAACATACCACCGGTTAAGGTGATATGGAACTGGGCGAAGATGCCCTCGATGACGGAGATCCTTTTGCCGGCATTCATATAAAAAATGAAGTTGGGAAGTTAGGAAGTTGGGAAGTTGGGAAGTTGGGAAGTTAAGAAGTTGGAAGGTTTACACATTAATAGCAAAAAGATTCAGCCTTCATAATCATTGTATTTAATTGGGCAATTATAGTTTCGTAATCAGAATCAAGTTTTTGAAATGCGTTATTATCAATATATCCGCAAGCAAGACAAAAATCGCACCAGGTCTGTGTTTCAGAGGCTTCGGACATAGCATCGGTTAATTTGTTTTTAAAGTATGCAATATATTTTCTTTTTCTCCAGGCTTCGGAGATATTTGAGCAGATAGACCTTGACGAGCGAGCCATCGGGTCAACAAGACAAAACCTCTCTGCTCTGGGTAAAGATTCGCACATTCTGTATATTCTCATTGCACAGTCAAACGCCCTCTTATAAACATCAAGTTCACGAAAATGCTTTATTGATTTCTTTTCGCGCATTTTTTTTCTTCTGATATTAGTCATAACTTCTTTACTTCTCAACCTCTTAACTTCAATTTTTCAAAGTAGTTCATAGACCAGAATCTCTTCTTCCTTTCCCTTTACCCGCACCTTTCCCAGTTCTTTAAATTGTAGTTCTATTGTTGGGTGTTGAGACATCATTTTGTAGGTTGCCTCACCTACAACAATATTCACATTAAATTCTTTGGTCTGACCTTCAAGCCGTGAGGCGAGATTCACTGCATCACCGATAACTGTGTACTCCATCCTCATTGGGGAACCAAAATTTCCACATACGACCTCACCAGAATTTATGCCCACACCAATCTGGAAGCCAAGTTCGCGTGCCTTTTTTACCATTTCCCGGGCACACAGACAGGCATTGAACGAGGAATTTTTTAGACTCACAGGATGACCAAATACTGCCATTACACAATCACCAATAAATTTGTCAATCCTGCCCTGATATTTAAATACAATCATAACCATCTCGGTTAAAAATTTATTCAATACCTTTGTCACATCCTCAGGTGATGACCTCTCTGTATAGGGTGTAAAATTCCTGATATCTGCAAATATAATTGTGCAGAATGCCTTTTCCCCTCCAAGTTTTAGCGGTTCCTTAATCACTTTTTCCACAAGTTCTTTTGAGTAGTAGCGAGAAAATATGGATTTTATGCGTCGCTTCTCCTTTTCCTCAAACTGGTAGCGATAAATAAGTGAGGCTATGATTGTAAAAATAAAAGTATAATATGTTCGGACAAAACCAAATTCAATACGATGATAAAACATTAATAACGAAACAATAAAAACGAACAAGAAACTTAAAATGTAGACAATGACATATCTCTTTGTTGAAAAAAAACTCGTGGATAATGCAATCAGAAAGGAGCATATCAGGGTTATTATCAGAATATAAATATAAGGAAACTCATTTACCTTGATATTGTTTATAAAATTATAAACCAGATTTGCCTGGAGTAATATACCGGGGAAATGTCTTTTAAATGGCACTGAATGATAATCAAATAAACCCGGAGCGGTGCCACCTATGAGCACAATTTTGTCATCAAAATACTCTTGAGGAACACGTCTGAGATATACATCGCTGAAGGAAATTCTACGAAAGGATTCCATATCCAGATAATAGATTAGAAATTTCCCTTCAGAAAAATTGCGCTTAAGAAAACGGGCAATCTGACTGGCAAATGTCGGCTTCTGGTCAAGTGCAAAATAACCCTTGCGCACAACACCGTCCTCATCCGCAACTATATCGCCGATACCCGCTGGACATAAATTGCTGAACACAGGTTCACCACTCCAAGAAGAAACAAGAATTACATTTTTGTTACCGGCAATTGCCGCGCCCAAGAGCGAATCAAAATTCGGCTTTGTGTAGTACTTCCGCGCATACAGTGGAAGGGTATCAGATTCACCAAAAAAAATATCAACGCCAATTACCTTTGCATTTTTCAGATATTCAATTACCTCGGCAAAATATGCCCGGGGCCAATTCTGGTAACGACCTAATTTTTGTAAACTTGGTTCATCAATATCAACAACAACAATCTCTTCAATGCGTGTTTTTGCAAGTGAAAGGCGATATTTTAAATCGTAGAGTTTGTGTTCGAATGGCTGATAAAAAGGATTGTACAGACAAAGGATATTGATAATAGCGATGACGGCAAAAGATATTAAAAGACCAGTGATTATTCTATTTTTCATCCGAATTGTTTTTCACATAATTTTATAAAAATACTAGCAAGTTCCGGGTCAAATTGGGTTCGCCGATTATTTTTTATTTCCTGCAGGGCAACCTTTATCTCCCGCCGGGGACGATATGGACGGTCTGATGTCATTGCGTCAAAAGAATCGGCGATTGCAATGATCCGGGCGCCGAGAGGAATTTTATCGCCTCTGAGGCCAATTGGATAACCTGTCCCATCATACTTTTCATGGTGATGGAGAATATCAGGCACAAGTTTCTTTAATTTTTTAATCGGTTCCACAATCTCCGCACCTAACTCAGGATGACGTTTCATATAGGCATACTCGTCATTGGTCAAGAGCCCGGGTTTGGAAAGGATTCTATCGGGAATACCAATCTTACCCACATCGTGTAGCACCGCAGATAATTCGAGGTCTTTCAGAACCTCTTTGTCCAGTTCCATTCCTTCACCAATCAACAAGGCATATTCCACAACCCGAGCTGAATGACCTTTCGTGTATGGATCCTTGGCATCAATCGCCTCTACGATTGCCCTTATCGAGGAAAGAAAGAGTTCATCAAGCTCTTTATACAGAGAGGCATTTTCAATGGCAATGGCAATCTGATTGGCAAGGGCAGAATACATTTCTAAATCAGCCTGATTAAACTTCTTATTTCCCCTCTTATTCAATACCTCGGCAACGCCGATAATCTTACCTTTTACAAAGAGCGGAACCGCAATGATAGAGCGGGTAACAAACTTTGTTTTCTTATCAACACCTTTGAACCAGCGCGGGTCTTTTGTAACATCGGGAACGAGTAAGGACTTTTTATGCTGGGCAACCCAGCCGACAATACCCTTACCCATTGGCATCCTTATTTCTTTTACCTCTCTTCCCTTTTCTCCCCGGGCGGTCATAAAATAGAGTTCATTTTTCTCTTCGTCTATGCGGAACACACTTGATGCCTCGGCATCCATCAACTCTTCAGCCTTTTGCAGGATGAGATTTAAAAGGGCATCTATATCAAGGGTTGAAGAGAAAACAAGCGAGGTATCTATAAGGAGTTCAAGATTTTTTATCTTCTTTCTTAGCTTAGATATTTTTGATTTCATAACTTCTTCCTCCCGCATTAAACTTCTCACCGTAATATAGTTGAACCGTGGCATCAACATCCGGTCGCAACTTATCTATTGGTCCACGGGCCAGGTCATAAGATGCCTGGTCAATTGCAACCGGGTCAAAGCCCGCAAGGATGCCAATGTCAGGGCAGATTACTGGTTCAGCAGTATAAAGACAATCACAGTCCGGTGTAATATTGGTTAAAAAATTTAAGCAGAATACCTTTTTATCCTTTATCAAGTTTGCCGAATACTGTGCAATCCCTTTCTGGACCTCATCAGAGGCAGCACTCCAGGAAAATTTTATTGCCCGCTGAGGGCAAATTGACATACAACCAGCACAACCAGTGCATTTATTGTGGTTTATCTGGACATATTTTTTCTCTTTTTCAATAGCTCCATAGGCACAATAATCGTAGCATTTCAAACAGAAATTACACTTGTCTTTATCAACATAGGGACGGGAACGGGAATGCAAAGCGAGTTTGCCTCCTTTTGAGGCACAACCCATGCCTAAATTTTTTAATGCAGAACCAAAGCCTGTGAGTAGATGACCTTTGAAATGGCTGATACAAAAAATCGTGTCAATATTTTTAAATACCTTTGCAATTTTTGAACCATTGATTTCTATGTATTCATCACCATGAAGCCCATCGCCAATTATTATCGGTGCAAAATCAAAACCATGTTCTTTTGCAAGTTCAATATGGGTATCACCTTTGAATCGTCTTCCTGAATAAAGGGTTGTGGTATCAGTCAGGAAAGGTCGGGCACTGGATTTTTTTATTAATTCAACTGCGCAATGCACATATAATGGATTTACAAAATTGAGATTACCATCCTCGCCAAAATGGACCTTTAGTGCCACGATGGCATTTTTATTCAGGATATTTAAACCTCCGGATACCTCAATAAGTTTTTCAAACATTTTTAAAAAATTTTCTTTTTGCTTTTTTCTCAGGTCTAAAAAATAAATTGTGGTCATAAAGGACTATATTCAATTTAGAGAAAAATGCAAGAGGAAAGAAGAAAGAGGCAAGATAACGGCATTGCGAATTGCGGAAAACTTAAAAGAATGATACCGGATACAGGATACAAGATAATAGGAGATCAGGGGATCAGGATATCAGGGGAGCAGGACCGTGTCTTAACCTCCTAACTTTTTAACTTCCTAACTTCATTTTTTTTCTACCCCCCTTATCCCTCATCTCACTATCACCATCTTCTGGGTAGATGTGATATGATTGTCCGTGTCTATTTTTACAAAATAAACTCCCCGGGCAAGACCTGTTAGATCAAGTGTAATGACACCGCTAACAGAGTGCGGTTGCAGATTATACAATTTCATCAATCTACCAGTAACATCATATGCCTTGACCTTGATAGAACCCTTGCATGAAAGACAATAATTTAGATTAAACCTTCCTGATGAAATTGCAGGAAATAGATAGACCCTATCAACTGATTGTGATAGATTACCCTCTTCTGCTACGACCCAGTTCCAGTAACGATAATATGCGGTATCCGCATTCGCATCTAAATCAGAAAGATCCGTTCCACCCAAAATCGCAAACGCTGTAACCTTTGACTGACCCGGCGCCAAAGTAAACGGACCCGATGAATTACAGGTCGACCAATCATCCGCACTCCCACCCGAAGGATTCTGTATCGTCCCATCCATAAACTGAATCTGAACATTGTCCGGTAATCCACCATATGGCCAAACATAGGTCGGATTGCTAATAATCGCCAAATTCCGCGCCGACACCGAACGAGGCGGATCAAGTATCTCCACACCCACATAAGGATTGGAACTATT
>Ga0172364_10002577_pt1 | contig 14424 bp, 25 predicted proteins | sample LakKivSesite10cm_FD_114545 | JGI IMG/M metagenome (GOLD analysis project Ga0172364, IMG submission 114545) | Sediment microbial communities from Lake Kivu, Rwanda - Sediment site 10cm | ecosystem: Environmental > Aquatic > Freshwater > Lake > Sediment | place: Rwanda: Western Province, Lake... | reverse complement strand
TACAAGATGTCGTAGTTCAGGATGTAGATGTCGTAGCCCTTCGGCATGCGGTCTTGCTTGCCGGAGACGATGAACACCCTCGGCGGCTTTTTCGTCGCCGCGAATTCTCGATACCATTGATGCTTCAGCGTCGCCGGACAGACGATGACGGTCGGGAATGGCTTGACCGACGTGAGCATCGCGACGGTCTGAGCGGTCTTTCCGACGCCTGGCTCGTCACCCAAGATGGCGCCAACGCCGCTTGCAATCCGCGTTGCAACCCAGGCGGCTCCCTCCGCCTGATACCGATACAGCGGACGCTGCATGACTGCCTTGACCGACTCGATCCAGCCAACCGGCACGTGGCGCGAGGCATAGACGCTTGTGTCGATCTCAAATCGCTCGCAGGACATCTGCGTGATGGAGCCCTTGCGTTCACTGTCGCCAATGGTCTCCTTCGAAACCTCGCGTCCGTAAACGCTGATAAGCTGACCCAGATGCGGAGGCCTACCCGCGGCTCGAAACCAAACCAGATCGGGCGGAGGACCCAGCGTCACGATGAAGTCGCGATCTGAATCGTCCACCGTATGCGCTTGAACGACGCGGCCCGTTACCTTCTCAAGCATCGGTCGAGATTGTAAGCATCACTTCGAGGCAGACGAGGTCTCCGGACAGAAGCACTTCGAGCAACGCTCGTTGACTTCCCCGAGCGAGTCCGCAAGCCACCAAAGCGCAGCAATGAGCGGCAAAATCATGATGCCCGAGCCAACAAGCTGAACGCTCTTGGTGATGCGGTCCCTGCGTCGCACCGCATCTAAGAACGTCTCACCTGAAACAAAGAGCTTCGGGCCAATCGCAGCTTTCGCTTCCTCGATCTGAGTGCGGAGGTGCTGAACCTCTGTATCCCTATCTTGGTAGCCGCGCGCGTACGCTTCTTGAGGATTCATCAGACTTGTCCTTCCACATGACGCTCGAATCTGGATCGCTCTCGTGCTTCGGGCAGAGACCGTAGGTGCCTTCGCAATCAGCGCAAAACACGACATGGTCGCACAACGGTCCGCAGTTGCGGAAATGACGCGCTGCGCCACCATCGGAGCTATCGACCGCCGTCGCTTCTGGCTGTTGAAATTTCAAGCTCGCTAGCATCTCATCTCGCAGCGCCAGTTCTCTTTCCGCTACGGCTAGCGCCGCCAACGCGATGTCCCGCTGCTCTCTCGCCCTCGCGCACTCCTGTCGCGCCTGAAACAGCATTTCGCGTGCCTCGTCTCTTTCGCGGACGGCCTTCTCCGCTAAGACGCTCCAGGTCCCTTCCCCGGGTCCGTTGAGAACGCTCATACAGCAGCAAGCCTCCTTTCCTCCTCGGCCTGCTCTTCCTCCGCTTGCAAACGCTCGGCATCGCAGGTTGCCTCGACAAGCTCGTCGAGAACCCACCTCGGTGCGTCGATCACGTGCAAGTAGGCACGCACGAGAGAACGAAGCGCCAGCGCCTCACTCTGCGTTAACTCGACGCGGGATCCATAACTCCCAGCGTGAAGCTTCTCGCGAAGCGTCGACCAGATCCCTCGTACCGGGACGGGCCAAGTTGTCGAGTCGCGCTCGTCGTTCGTTTCCCAAACGCGGCAATGCCATTCACTCACCATCCTTCTTCGCGAATCCTTCATCTTGCCTCCAGTACACGGGGTCTGTCCTGACTTCGTAGGTTACCGAGAGCGTTACCCTCAATTCACGGCCGCATTGATCGCATGAAATCCAGGCACATTGACCGTCGTGCTCGAAGCCTCTTGGAAGACGCTCCCAGCCTTCGGATAAGTCGGTGACATCGCCGCAGTACGGGCAGACAAGCTTCTCGTCACTCCAGGTGTTGTCGTCGAGCCACCGTCGCGCGTACTTTTCCGCGGGGCAGTTGATTTCGTGCCAGTTGTGCTCGCTATTCCCATCGCGATACGCGCACGTGCATCGGCTCTCAAGATTTTGCGATTCAGGCATCTTCGTCTCCATGGACAGGACATGGGCTGTCGCCTGGCTCTAGCTGACACTCGCAGCGCGAGTTCGGCATGCGCTCGTCGCCAGCACCAACGGAATCGCTTAGAGACATGACGTAAACTTCGATGTCGTGGAGGGTCATCGATAACGCTGCACCATTGGACAGCGTCTTGATGGAGCAAAGAACCTGAGACGAAGAATCCCCAGCCTCCCAGTTTTCAATGAACGCTTGAGACGCCTCGCGAATGAGCCTTCGGTTGAACACGCGTTGGCCGATAGGCTGGGCATCAATGCTGGACCTCCCAATGATGAACATTGGGGTATCGTCGTCCTCGGGAGGCATCCAGTCGTCTCGACGGGTGCGGCGGGACGACCACACGATGAGTTCGCCAAGCGAGATTTTGCCTTTCCATTCCTTTGGCGACTCCCGAAGACTCTTGATCCCTTTGACCATGTGTTCAGAGGCTTCGGGGAAGTTTTTCAGGTCGGCGGGGCGCCAATGCCATGGACGAATCACACAGGCGCCGCGTTGCGAGAATACCGTCACCGCATCGGTTCCGAACCGGAAGATTGTGGCGTCCGCGTCGTCGTAAATTTCACCAAGCTCAAAGTTGCGTTCGTCCTGCTTCACGTTGCGATCCCAAGGTTCACGAGAAGGTTCTCTCGCTTCTGTTCGTCGGTTAGCTTGTCGAACCCGAACGCTTCGACCAGGGTCTTTTCGCGCTTCCCCTTCCTTCCATTTTTGATGCGGTCTGCCTGCCGAACGAGGGTCTTGCAGACGACGTTGCGGACGTGAGCAAGCTTTTCAAGCTCCTCGTCGGACAGGGTATGGTCGACCTCCTCGACCGTCACCTCCATCCGCAGGCGATCTGCGGCCCACCGCCACGCCTCTTCCTTCAGGCGGCTCTGGCGCTTCCACTCACCCGTCGGTCGCTTCGCAGCGGATGAGTCGCACTTATGGCCTAGCTCTTGAATCAGCGCGTGAGCCTGCTCTCTTTCAAGAAGCATGGTTTCCACCATCTTTCCAAGGTCGCGCGCGAGCCAGCCATGCAGATGTTTCGTTGGTCGCCCCCGCTTGCACGATTCAACGAAGGCTTCCGGTGTCAGACCCTCTCGGGGAAGAGGGTCGTAGACAGGGAGTGGATTCGAGGTCGCGTACGATAGACACGCCTTCAAGACGGCCATCTCTTGGCTCAATCGGTGGATCGAAAGGGCGATGGCAACATCTACCTTGACCGAACCGCTTGGAGTATCGAAGACGAAGTCTGGATCGTAGTCGAGGAGCGTCCATCCAAGCGCGCGCTCAACCGATTCGCCGACGACTCTCCAGCCCGCGCTCCAGACGGCCTTGCTTCGCGTTGTACTGCCATCGGGTAGCTTCATCGGAAAACCTCCTCGGTGATTGATGACTGACGATTCACGCCCCGCCTTGCCACACCATCGTCTCGACGACGCGAAGCTCCACGACGGCGTACGTCGTCGCCTGCTCCGGGGCGCTCTTGCCCCATGAAGCCGAGATGATCGCCTGGGCGCTTTCCACAGCTTGAGCCAGCGTTTCGTACCGGCCCAACGGGGCGTTGCGCCAGCGTACCTCGTAGCTGGGCGCACCGATTTCCGGAAGTCGTTTCGGGGTAGTCATGGGCTCTCCGGCTTCTTCTCCTCGTTCTTCTTCTCGATGCTGGCGATGAGTCGCTTGACATGCTTGTCCCTCGTCGGCCTCACGCAGGTCGCTCCGAACTCGACGCCCACCACTCCAGCCATGGATTTGGCGAACGCGCAGCGGCGGGCTCCCATGTCGATGGTGCCCTTCAGGCATTTCCCCGCGCTCCAATTCCCAAGCAAGGCGTCGAGGCTCTTGGACTTGCAGGTGTCTTTCCAGTACTTGAGCAAGCGGTACGAGACCTTGACGGAGGTAAGCGGATCGCGCAGTTCGTCCACCTTCAATCCCTTCCAGGCTGGGTCGATGGTTCCAAGAATCGACGGAGTCGCGCGCGACACTTGCATCGGCCCGAGCGCCCGGCAGAGGGGCTTCGTCATCCCGTTGGTTTGATAGCAATCGCCATCCTTGACGGTAGGCCGGTGTCGGCTCTCTTCGTAGCCCATGGTGGCCAAGATGAGCGGGTCGACCTCTGACGAAACGATTGCCCCCTCAGAGCCGACGGCGACGTAGCTCTCGGCCATCGTCGCGACGCCTTGTCGGTAGGCGACGGAGCCAGGATGCTCCGACGTTGCCACGGTTGGCCATTCAACCTCAGCAGCTTTGAGGATCAGCGCGACGAGAATTTCAGACTTCATAAAATCACCGTGATGACGAGGAGGGTTAGGACGAGCGCAACAAAGACCATCGCTCCAAGCGAGGGCGTGCGCCGCGATTCTCGACAGTTTTCGCAATCGCAGTTCATGGCGGGGCGGTCTTGCAGCAACGGCATGACGTTGCGTAGTCGTGCCAATTGCCAGCGTGATTCGTGGTCAAGGCATCGCAAGCCGCCGGTCGTGACCAGAAGCCTCGACTGAAGGCATACGTGTCTTTGACGCGCACCCATTCTTGAACGGTCGTTTGCATGCGAGTTCCCGCGTAGCTGACGCATTCGGGATAGTCCTCAGCGCGTGCGTGCTGATCGAGTTTGGAAAGCTCGCGTCGGTTACGTGCCGCAACGCGATCCCAGTCGGGACCTATGTAGCTCCTCAGCGGACCGCACTTGTCGGCGGGCGTTCCGACGCACGCGCTCTTCCATTCCCGCCACGAGCAGAGCCGTTTCCGCCGAGAAGCGCAGAGCGACTCGCAGTCCCAGGTCTCGCCGTTCGTCGAGACGTAGTTTTCCAAAACGGCAGACGCGCCGAGAAGGGTCTGCTTGCCGTCGTTTGGCCACGGGTAGACATCCACACACGTGTTCTCGACCTGCACCATGTCCAAAGGGCACCCGTGCTCGATGGGCGGTTCAGGCAGCCATGAAGACGCAGCGAGGAGGGCTCTCGTGATGGCGAGAGCCTCCATGGGGAATCGGAGATCAATCAAAGGTCCCATGGCCCGGTGTCGTAGCTCGAACGCGCGGTCCCGTAAACTCTAGGGCCAATCGTAGGCGTCGAAGCACATTCCGCAGGACCGACACGAGAACGACAGATGAACACCGCTTTCGCCATTGTCTGCATGCGGTCCCTGGTCCCCGCAATCAGGACACGGCGACCGATCATGGCGCGGCTCGCCACGCTCTTCGAGCGCAGCATCAAGCCTCGCGAAGAACGCCTCGGGCGTCATGGCCCCTCTGCGATGCCGAGCGCGTAGGCGTCAAGAATCGTCGTATTCCTCAGCGACGGATCGAAGTCGAACGCGAGGGTGGAGGCGACCGCCTTGCCTGCCCGCTCCTTCTGCTTGTCGGTGAGACATGCGTCTGAGACGCTCTCGGGCGCCTTCTTCTTCGCGCGGCGAGGCTTTTCCTTCGGTTCATCGGACGCAGCCTCGGAGCGCACCAGAATCCATTCGCAATCCGGGTCCGTTCCGGCGTGATGCTGATCGAGGATGTTGCCAAGTGCCTCGCCTGCGGTAACCGCCTCAGTCACCTCGGTGATGAGCGTTCCGTCCTTCTTCTGGACGCAGACTGCGTAAAACCTCTTCTTGCTTCGTGCCATCGGTTGTCCTTCCTTTGCACTCGCGTGCCTAACGTAGTGGCGCGTTGCCTTTTTGGCAACTACTATCGCTCGTCCTCTGCTGACAGGTACGCATCTGATAGGAGCCTTCGCTCTCGTGTCAGTCTCGCGGAGCATCTCTCGCAGACATGCTCACCTGGAGCGGCCTGTCCTTGTCCGTTTGCGTTGAATAGCTGGCCGCAATATCCGCAGCACTGCACGTCAATCGGAACTCGGCGTCGCATCAGACACGCATCGGCATGATGACGGCCGTCCAGGTGGCGTCGAATCCCTTGAAGGTGACCGCGATGGGGGCCATATCGCTCTCTGGGACGATGAACGTGCCGCCGCGCGTCTCCGCAGCCTTCTGGACAGCTTCGAGCCGCGCGATGTACTTCATGTTGAACGCGATTTTGTTGGTCGCGGACGCGGACGCTTCGGGCATGACCTGCCTCCAAGCTGGGAAGTGGTCGTCCTCGCAGGCAAGGCGCGACGTCGCTCCGTTGGGTGCCGTGATGATGACCTCGGCCAGAGCCTCGGTCGCCTTGCGTTCGATGGTCAGGACGTCGTCCTTTTTCAAGAGCTTTGCCATCTCAACGAGGGCTTTCGCTGGAGCGAGGAATGGCTCCCCGGCGTAGGTGCCGCCGTTCTTCGCGGCGACGAGGGTGTGGCCATCGGTGGCGACGGCCGTGCCCGCATCCGGTTCGAATCGGATACAGGTCAGCGTTGTCCTCGTTTTGTCCGTCGAGGCAAACTCTGCGAGGGCGGCAACGTCATGCTTGGTCAGCTTGAAAGCTCTGCTTTCCGTGTCGCACTTCATGTCGGTCTCCTTTGGTTGGCGCCGCTTTCTGATCGTCAGCGAGCGGCGTTGGAAGGGGCGGGAGCGTGCCAAGCTTCCCGGTGGCTCAGGCGAGCCGCCCCTTGTGGTACGTCAGCAGGTGTAGAGGCGAGCCGTCATCACGCCGCAGACGTAGGTCACTTGAATCCAAGTCGGGCACGCCACCTCGCCGTCGTCGTCGCCCTCCTCGTCTCCCTCGGCAGGCCGGTAGACGATGATGGGCTGGATGAACACGGCATCAGCGTCCAAGCCAAGGTGCCGCACCGCGTCGTAGACGTAGGTTGTCACGTCTTGGAGTCGGCGGTATTGAGCGAGGTCGGTGACGTTGTCGATGACGGGTCCGACCCGGCTATCCACCGCGAGCCGGTAGAAGGTGACCTCCGGGTCAGGCTGTTTTAGCGACTCGCTCGCCTCATCTAAGAGCCGCTCCAGGCATTTGGTGACCTCAAGATATGCCTGCTTCGGGGCTTCGAGTTGCTCGAACCATTCGACAGCATCGCGGCCTGCGTGTTTCTCCAGAAACGCGATGGTCGTTTCGCGTTCGAGTCGCTCTTTCTGGGCGGCTTTCTGCTCCTCCAAGAGCCTCTTGAGCTTCTCCTGCTTCTCGGCCGCTTCCCGCTCCGCCTTCAGGGCAGCGTTGCGCTCTTGAAGCAGCGCCTCGATTGCCTCGCGGCGTCCGATCATCCAAGCGGCAACCTCGTTCAGGCCGCAGCCGGGAACCATCTCGTTGGCAGATCGAAGCGCCCACTGGCCCCAGCTTGAGCTTGGGGGCACCAAAAATTGGTCATCGGGGAACTGCTTGAGCTTCGCGATGACGTCTGCGCGCCGCGCCTCCTCTGCGAGGGCAGCCGCGTCCCTCTCCTCCTTTTGCTTCGCCTCCCGTGCGATGCGAGCGTCGAGCAGAATTTTGAGGCTTTCGAGGCTTGCCTCTCCGACCTCCACGTCCCTGAGAGGCTCGTTCCACGGCCACTCGCCGCCGACGTGCTTCGCGAGGCACTCGCGCTGCGCCTCGGAGAGGCTCTGGAGGTCGTTGTTGCTGAGGGTCAGGGTCACGTCCCCGAGGACAGACTTGCCTGCGCGCACGGCGGCGGCAGGCGAGACCCGAATGGTCACGCACAATTGCTTCATGTTCGTACTCCTTCGCTCGCTCTGCGAGCGTTCCGAATCGCGGTAAAGACCCGCACTCGACCCCTGAGCCATTTCAGGAGTCGAGCAAGGGCCACCTCTTGCGGGAGGCAGCCGTGCGATGCCGGAGTTTTTCAGCCGTCTTCGAGGCGCGCTTTAAGCCACTCGACGAAGGCGTCCAGGCCCGGTCCTCTACCCCCGATCTGCCAGCGGTATGGCTGAAACTCTCTGCGGAAGGTTTCGGGACTTGGGTATTCGTCGTCGTAGAGGCTCGTACACTTCCAGTCGTAGATGGTCCAGACCGATCCGTCGTCGCCCTGGATGACCCACTCGGTCGAGACCTTGTATTCGTCTCCGACGCCGTTCGGGGCTCCGAGAGCCCGGCGGTCGCGTGCGAGGGGAGCGACCGTTGCCGGTCGCCCGCACCCTCTCGGTCAGTTGTCCAAAATCCAGTCGAGGACGGAAACTTGCTCGGCCGCGACGCCCATGCGGAGCGCCTCCGCGACCGCGACGGTCTCGGTCTGGCCATCCGGGCGGATGACCTCGACGAGCCGCTCGATCACTCCCTGGACCTCTTCGAGGCGCTTTGCGCGCGTCCCGAAGAGGAGGGAGTCGAGCCTGTCGGCGTCACCTCGGCACTTCCGCGCCGAGCCGTCCGCGTTGCGGTCCACGAGGTAGGTGGCCGCGTTCCAGAGCGTGGCAAGGTTGCCCCGCTCGCCCACCCGGTTGATGGGATGGTGCGCCGCACGGATCGCGTCCGTCCGCTCATTGTCGAGCCTCGTTTCCAGCACCTTGGACGAACCTTCGGGAGCCTTGGGAAAGAGCGCGTCGAACGCCTTTTCCGCAGCTTCGCGGCTCAGGTGGACCTGGGAGGCCCGCTCGAAGAGATCGCGGACCCGGCGCCCCTTGGCGACGCAGTCTGAAATCCCGTCTCGCAGGATTTTGACGTTGGTTTCCAGGCTCGCCGTGTGGCGAAGCTGGGCCATGCCGGAGCCATCCTCGCGCATGGCCGCGGCTAGCGTGTTCGCGCAAACGACCCGCACGGACGTGAATCCGGCCGTGAGGCGGAGCGAGCCGTCGAAGCTGTCCGCGAGGACAAGCTGCGTCCGCAACCCGTTGGCGTCGCCTACGTCGAAGGTGGCGAGCACTCGCGAGCCCTCGCAGAGCGAGAACGCGCCCGTGGGCTTGGCTCCTGCATGGTAGGCGGCCGTGATCATGCCGCGCCATTCGTCGGGCGTCGTCGCGCGGTAACGCGATCCGTTCGTCCCGACGATCCGGTCAGGGTGCGCCGGATACTTGGCCACGAGAGCCTTTAGGCTCGCGGTCAAGCCGTCCCTGGTGAACAGGGCTTCGGCCGAGAGCGAGACCGGATACGAACCGGCTTGCTCCCCGTGTTGAATCAGGCTGTCAGCGTCGGTGAACACACCGACCTCCTCCAACCCGTGCCAGGATGAGGCGTCAAGGACGCCCCGATCCCACATGTGGGCCATGCTAATTCTCCCTCCCGCGTCACGCGGGTTCAAGGGTAACTCGGCCGCGCCGACCCCTCACCGTGAGGGGACGAGCGGACGAGCGGCGAGCGGCGAGGCGTGCCGAGCCCCGCGAGGACAGGCGTCCCGCTCGTGTGCGGTCAGGCGTTGACCGCTGCGAAGAAGGGCGCGAGCGCCCGGAGGCACGCCTCCTTCGTTTCTCCTTCTACTTCGGCGTAGTCGTCGGTTCGAAAAGCTCCCGCTCGGAACCAGGTTTTGGCCGTGATTCCGTTGGCCTTCGTCGGGCGGACCCGTTCAAACCACACGTCGCCCTCGAAACTAACCCGTGCCGGGACCTTTGCGCGCTTTCGCATCGTACCTACTCCCGCCCCCTCCGGGGGCTTTCAGGGATTGTGTCTCCGAGCCACCGTGGCCCATCGACACCGCTTCCCCGGCCACCGCGACCCCCTCAGCGGGGCGATCGGGGCGACCGACACCCCTTCCCCGGCGACGCAGACCCCCAACGTCCGGAAAATAGTCCATTTTCTGGATGTATATGTCCTATTCATCCGGATAACTTTTAATTTTTCGGACGTTTGGGGTTGGTCCGGCCGGGGAAGGGGTGTCGCCACGGCGGCTCACCGGACGGTTCGGGGGGGCACGGTGGCCGAGGAAGGGGTGTCGCCGGTCATGCTCCCCAAGGTGGGGGGTCGCGGCGGTCGGAGTAGCAGCATGGAATACGGGTTCATTCCGGGGACGTTGTCCCCCAAGGCGCAAGCCAAGCGTGATGCAGATATTGATGCGGCGTTCGTCGCTCCCCGCCCGAAGGCGGCCCCGCAGGTCGCGGTCAACGTGACCCGCAAGCGAACGAATGTTCCCGCGTCGGCCGAGCAAGTGCGCGCGGCCGAGCAAGCTAGGGCCAAGGCTCCGAGCGTCGAGCGTATGCCCCACGAGCCTTACGTGTGGGCCACGGTCAAGACGGGAACCGGGTTCTACGCCGCCGAAATGCGAGCGAGCGCCGTCGAGGCGCTCCGGGCGAGCGGGGAGCAGGTGACGGTGCGCGACGAGCGCCCGAAATCCGAGGGAGTGCCCGCCTACGTGCCGCCCCCGGCGGCGTGTAGGTCGCAGAACTACAACCGGCGCACAATTTGGCAGAAGGCCCAACAAACCCGGGTCTATCTCCCCAAGTGACGCGACGGCCCGCCCGCGAGGGCGGGCCGTACCTTGGGCCGCGAGTGAGGCTCGTCGCCCAAGGTACGGCCCGCACGGCGCCCCTCATTCCGAGGGGGTCGGTGCGGCCGAGGGAGTAACGGATGAACGACTATCCGAGCGGGGCTCGTGCGCCCCGGTTCGCGAGGCCGGGAAGCGCCCTGCGTGCCTCGTCCAAACGCGACCACAGAAACATGCCTTGCCCAACCTGCAAGGCACCCGACCGTCTCACGCCCGCCGATTGCGCTCGCGGGTATCAGTGCGACGATTGCGCCAACCGAGAGGAGGGAGCATGGTGACGCTGACGACCGACTACGGCAGTTTCGAGGCTGACACCGAGGACGAGTGCATCGCGCTCGCCCGCAAGGCGAAGCGCGAGCATGCGAAGGCTGTGAAGGCGCGCGCCGAGCGCCTCGACAAAGCCTACGAGGCCGCAACCCGTCGAGGGTTCGCGATCTACGACGCGGTCTACGAGGCGCTCCGGCGCGGCAGGAAGCTATCACGTGCGTGGTGTCTCGCGGACCCGCTCGTCAAATACACGGGCGTGACCGTGACGACGCGCGAATTCGGCGGCGGACACGCCGCGAAATACCACGGGACCGCCGACGTGGATCACTACGGCTATCGAATTGTGGACGTGATCCTCGACGGCTCCGGCTGGTGCATTGGCTTGATCGTTCGGCCTTGGCACGCGACCGACGACGGCGGCGACGAAATCCTCGCGGTCGGGGTCCATGAGGATACGGCGGCCTTCAAGTCGCTGGAAATCGACGCGAGCGATCTACGCGCCGTCATGGCGGAGCCGCGCGTCGAGCGCGAGCCAGCCGCCGCCGAATGACGGCGACACGAGCGGGCCTAGTGGCCCTCGTGACGGGTGCGATCCCCGTCCGCTCGTCCACGCCCGGCCCATGGGGGGTCGGCGCGACTGAGGAGGATTCATGCGAGGTAAATCGAGCCCCTGGGGCACGATTCAAGACGCAAAGGAAGTGATCCCCGGTCTCTGGGTCGTCTACACGGGCGGCCACGGCGGGATCAAGCTCGACCGCAAGCTGAACGCGGCGGTACCGGCCGAGGTCCGCCGACGCGGCGGCTGGTACGAGGAGGACTGCGAGTGGTCGCTTGCAGTCTTTTCGCTTCGACACCTCCTGAATGCGGGGTGGGTCGATCAAGCGGAAAAGACCGCCAAGCAATGGTACCCGGACGAGTACACGGTGCTGACCGGCGTCCTCGTGACCGAGGAGGAGTCCTTCATCGTCCAGCAACGCGCCTTCCTAGAAAAGGCGCTCGGACGCTATGTCGCGACGGCGGCATGGGGCGATTGGGAACCGTCCGTCCCGAAGGGCATGGTCGGCGTTTACGCGACCGTCAGCGGGACGCGGGAGGGAGAATTAGCCCGCACCGGGAAATACTTTCTGACAACCAAGGAAAGGTACGACGCGCGCTGCTCGAACTTGTACCTTGTCCAGCCCGACGACGCGGAGTGGCTCGGGCCGCATAACTGAGCGGGACGCCCGTCCCCCGCGAGGCTTGGCACGCCTCGCCGCTCGCCAAGCGTCGACCATGGGGGTCGGCGCGGCCGAGGAGGCACCATGATTCAAGCAAGCAAAATCTGGATCGAGAGGGCCGAGGGGCCCTCCGCGCTCTGCGTCGAGCGGAGCTTCACTGGCCCCAACTGCTGGCAGGATGCGAACGTGTGGCTCTCGCGCCAGTCGCATACCTACCCGAAGACGGGAGGCTACGACAAACACGACTTCCGCGTGACGTTTGAGGACGGGGAGACCTACGAGGGGCGGCTCGATTGCCAGCATCCCGAGTGCGACGATCCCGATCTCAACGTGGCGAAGCATGTCCGCGACTTCCTAGAGTTTCTCGCAGGAACCCGCAGGCCCGCGCACATGAAACCCGAGGACTACGAGCGCGTCGTCGCTCGCGACCCGAAGAACCGCGAGGCTGCGGCTGAGTTTCTCGCGAACTACGACATTCCGTGAAACCTTGCGACCCTGCGCCCGAGACCGTCTCGGACGTAGGCCGGAGGGCTTCACCATGAACATGATTTTGCGAGCCCTGCTCGACGGCGAGCGGGAAGTTTTCATCAACTGCGGAAACCACAACCTCGACTGGTTCGTGAAGTCGGACCCGGAGTCGACCGTCTGCGTCGTCACCGTCGAGGAGAACGGCGACGAGCACCAATCGCTCGTGGCGAAGTCTCGCCTGAGTGACATTAGACCAGACACGGAGGACTGACCGATGACCGAGGACGACCGTCAGATCATTCGGGTGGCGCTCGACAGGTACTTTGACCTCGACGAGCACTTCTCCGACGTGTACGCGCCGGAAGTTCCGCCCGAGAGGGTGGAGGGTGGCGCATGGGTCAAGCTCGAAGTGTTCGTCACCTCGAACGAGATCAACCAACGGAAGGAGGCACGATGACCGAGTACCGCTGCACGAGGCCCGACTGCTACTCGCCGGGGAGCATCGGGCACGACAACTACCGAGCCCGGCAGGGACACTACGTGGAGGCCACGTCAGCCGACGAGGCGGCGCGGATCATGCTGAAGGAGTACGCAACCGATTCAGCGGTCGACGTTCAGATCGCAGATAGCGATGCGGACTACCTGAGCCAGCCTCAACGGTATCACCGCATCTAGCAATCCCGCCCGAGGAGGGCGGGCCTGCCTCTTGCGCCCGAGTCATTCGGACGCAAGAGAGAGGCTCGCACACTGAAAGGAGACACCATGCACGAGCATGCCTGTGTCGGAGGCTATTCAAGCTCCGAGCCAAGCTGGTGGGCGCGAGACGCCCAAGGGATCGAACTCTGCCGCGTTTGCGACCGATGCGAGCGCGTGAAGCTCGCTCGATATAACCCCTGGGTTCTCTCCGGCTACGACCAGTCGGACGTGGACGAGCCCATCGAGGGCGAGTGACGCACGACGAGCTACCGACGTTCCCTCTCGCGTTCTTCGCAAAGTCTGGGGACGAGTACCGAGCCGATGCGACGAGCCTTGCCCCGAGTGGCGAAGGGTTCGCTGCATGCTTCTCGATTCGCGGAAAGTGTACGCACGGATTCCGCGTCGTCATTCGCGGAGTTCCGCGCCTGTTTTTGCTCCGCCGATCTGCCCGCGACGGCTCGTGGCTGTTCGCGCAGGTCGAGGGCGGCGACCGAACCATCCGAATCTTCAACAACTGAGCTAAAGGAGCCCGCATGAGAAACGACTTCGACATTCCGGGGGACTTGTGCCCGCGCGCGGAGAAGGCTGCCGAGGCCATCGTCAGGCTGCTCGGACCCGACGCATCCGGTGGAGGGTGTCGCGCCTTTTACTCACCCGAGGAGTGGCGCGAGCGCGGCGAGACCTACGGGCGAAAGAGTCTGCTCGTTCTCGTACACGACGGCGGCGACCTCGCTCGCCACTGCAACTACGACTACGGCGATTACAAAGCGGTCGAGCGCCTCGCTGAGACGCTCAAGCCTTTCGACCTCTACGTCGAGGCTTGCACGTCATGGTACAGCGCCGTTTATCCGATCTACTGAACGAAAAGGAAAGGTGTTTTATGACGAAAGAAGAGCTAACCAAGATCCTGGGTGACCACCTTGTCTGGCTGGAGACGGGTGGGGAGCGAGGCGAGCGGGCAGACCTCGAAGGCGCGAGCCTCTACTTGCTGAACCTCGTAGGCGCGCGACTTGAACGCGCGAACCTCGAACGCGCGAACCTCTACCGCGCGAACCTCGAAGGCGCGAACCTCGAAGGCGCGTACCTCAGAGACGCGAACCTCGGAAACGCGAACCTCCAAAGCGCGAACCTCCGAGACGCGAACCTCCGAGACGCGAGCCTCAGAGACGCGAACCTCGGAAACGCGAACCTCCAAAGCGCGAACCTCCGAGACGCGGACCTCGTAGGCGCGAACCTCCAAAGCGCGGACCTCGTAGGCGCGAACCTCGCAGGCGCCAACCTCCGAGGCGCGGACCTCTCGAACGCGGACGCGGACCTCCGAGGCGCGAACCTCCAAAGCGCGAACCTCCAAAGCGCGGACCTCGAAGACGCGAACCTCGAACGCGCGAACCTCTACGACGCGAACCTCGAACGCGCGAACCTCTACGACGCGAACCTCGAACGCGCGAACCTCGAACGCGCGAACCTCGAACGCGCGAACCTCGGAAACGCGAACCTCCAAAGCGCGAACCTCCGAGACGCGAACCTC